>Ga0209286_1000208_pt1 | contig 14407 bp, 10 predicted proteins | sample PPLLak1March2015_2_FD_187250 | JGI IMG/M metagenome (GOLD analysis project Ga0209286, IMG submission 187250) | Freshwater sediment microbial communities from Prairie Pothole Lake near Jamestown, North Dakota, USA - PPLs Lake P8 Core (3) Depth... | ecosystem: Environmental > Aquatic > Freshwater...
CGTTTCCAGCACCTGTACCAGCGTCCGGCGCGTGCCGCGCAACTGTTCCGGCCGGCTGTTCGCATCTGTCAGCGCGACCTTGGAGAGTTCCAGGTACCAGTCGCAGTACTCGTGCCAGATGAAGCTGTAGATCGCCTGCGAGGCGAGATCGAAACGGTATTCCCTGAACGCAGCTTCCACCTCGGCTGTGACTTCCTGTTGACGCGAAACGATCCAGCGATCGGCGGCATTCAGTTCGATCGAATGGGGACTCTTACCGACTTCCCCTCTCCCTTTGGGAGAGGGCAAAGGGAGAGGGGAATCGGCCCTCTCCCCCACCCCCTCTCCCGCAGGGAGAGGGGGGCGAGCCGAAGGCGCTGGCGCGCCATCATCGTAAGATTGGCCGCAGTCGTGACCTTCGGTGTTCATCAGCACGTAGCGCGCTGCGTTCCATAATTTGTTGCAGAAATTGCGATAGCCGTCGATGCGCCCGAGATCGAACTTGATGTCGCGCCCCTGGGTGGCGAGACTGGCCATGGTGAAGCGCAGGGCATCGGTGCCGAAGGCGGGGATGCCCTGCGGGAACTCCTTGCGCGTGGCCTGTTCGATCTTTTTCGCCATCTGCGGCTGCATCAGCCCGCTGGTGCGCTTGCGTACCAGCGCTTCGAGATCGATGCCGTCGATCAGGTCGAGCGGGTCGAGGATATTGCCCTTGGATTTCGACATCTTCTGGCCATGGGCGTCGCGGATCAGGCCGGTGATGTAGACCTGCCGGAACGGCACGTCGCCCATGAACTTGAGGCCCATCATGATCATGCGCGCGACCCAGAAGAAAATGATATCGAAGCCGGTGACGAGTACCTGCGTGGGGTAAAAGGTTTTCAGTTCTTTTGTCTGTCCCGGCCAGCCGAGCGTAGAGAAGGGCCACAGCGCCGAGGAAAACCAGGTGTCGAGCACGTCCTCGTCCTGTTCCAGCGGGACGTCCTGGCCGCGCTGGCGCCTGGCCTGGGCATGCGCCTCGGCGGCGTTGCGCGCGACGTAAACATGGCCATCGGCGTCGTACCACGCCGGAATGCGGTGGCCCCACCAGATCTGGCGCGAGATGCACCAGTCCTGAATATTGCGCATCCATTCGTAGTAGGTCTTGGTCCAGTTTTCGGGCACGAACTGGATGCGGCCATCCTCTACACATTTGATGGCCTCCTTGGCCAGCGGACCAACCTTGACGTACCACTGGTCGGTGAGGAAGGGCTCGATCACGGCACCGGTGCGGTCGCCGCGCGGAACCACGAGCTTGTGGTCCTGCACCCGTTCCAGCAGCCCCTGCGCCTCGAGGTCAGTGATAATGTGCTTGCGCGCCGCGAAACGATCAAGATTGTGATACGGCGAATCCGGGAGGTTGATGCCGGCATCGGAAAAGAAAATGTTGATCAGCGGCAGATTGTGCCGCTTGCCGACTTCATAGTCGTTGAAGTCGTGTGCCGGCGTGATCTTGACGCAGCCCGAGCCGAATTCCTTGTCCACGTATTCGTCCGCAATAACAGGTATCCGGCGGCGGGTGAGCGGCAACTCGACCATTTTGCCGATGTATTTTTTATAGCGTTCGTCTTCCGGATGGACCGCCACGGCGGTGTCGCCGAGCATGGTTTCCGGGCGGGTGGTAGCAACCACGAGATGTTCTTTTGTGCCCGCGATCGGGTAACGGATATGCCAGAGGTGTCCGGCTTCTTCCTCCGAAACGACCTCGAGGTCGGACACGGCGGTGTGCAGCACCGGGTCCCAGTTCACCAGGCGCTTGCCGCGGTAGATCAGCCCTTCCTCGTGCAGCCGCACGAAGACTTCCGTGACGGCCTGCGACAGTCCTTCGTCCATGGTGAAGCGTTCGCGCGACCAGTCGAGAGAGGCGCCCATGCGGCGCAGTTGGCGCGTGATGGTGCCGCCGGACTCGGCCTTCCATTGCCAGATGCGCTTGACGAATTCCTCGCGCCCGAGGTCGTGGCGCGTCTTGCCCTCGGCCTCGAGCTGGCGCTCGACCACCATCTGGGTGGCGATGCCGGCGTGGTCGGTGCCCGCCTGCCACAGGGTGTTGTCGCCCTGCATGCGGTGGTAGCGGATGAGCGTGTCCATGAGCGTGTCCTGGAACGCATGACCCATGTGCAGGCTGCCCGTGACGTTGGGCGGCGGAATCATGATGCAGTAGGGCGTGCCCTGGCCGGTCGCGGCAAAGTAGCCCGCGCGCTCCCAAGCCTCGTAGATCCGCGTTTCGATCGCGTGCGGATCGTAGGACTTGCTCAGGGTGCTTTCGGACGCCGGGCTGCCGCCAGCGGGTTTTTGGGGTTTCTGGCTCATGGAAACGGTAAAAGTTAAAAAGCGGGCGGAATTCTAGTGAGTTATCAGTATTTTTTCACTTGATTAAGCCTGGCCGGTTCATTTCTCCCCGTTTTTTTCGAGTTCCTGGCGTATCAGCTGTTGCAGCCGCAGGATGGTTTTGGTGTCGAGCCCGGCCCCGCCGGTTTTGCGCATCTCGACATTGAGCTTGGCCACCGCCCGCACCACGAGGTCGCGGGCGCGGTCCGGTGCCGGCAGTGGCGGTGTCGGGGGCGTGGTAGGGGTCGGTACGCTCCCGGCGGGCGGCGCCACGACTTCGTTCAATACTGGAATGTCATCGAGACCGAACGATTCCGGTGCGCCCTTCGATGCGGATTCCACCGGTGCCGGGGGCGGTTCCGCCGTGGGCGTCGTGCCGGCCCTGATCTCCGTGGAAGATGCCTTTTCCGGGGCTTTCAGGGTTTCCGGTTCCGGTGCCGGGCTCAGGTCCGGCTCCACGACGATAACCGGCAATTCGGTCTCCGGGGCCGGAGTTTCGGTGGCGATCGGGGGTGGGGTCGGTTCCGGCGACGAAGGCTCGAGACCGAGGTTATCGAAGTCCACCGCGGACCTGTGTTGAGGATCGTCGAGCACCGGTCCACTGACGATTTCAAGCGTGATTTTCTTCTCCACCGGCGCGGCCGGCGGCTCCGGCGCGGGAGAAGCATCCGCCGGCGTCGCCGGGGATGTTTCCATGGCCGGAGCGGTTGTTTCCGGTGCGCTGGTAAATTCCACGTCCAGCGAAATAAGTTCCTCCGATGCCGGCGGCGGATTTTCCGCAGGTGGCTCTGCCGTGTCGAAGTAATTGCCCGTGTCTAAACTTTCCTCGACGTCAATCGTCGGCAGTACCTGCCCTGTATTGCTCTTGTCCATCTCCGTTTCCGGTGTGCCCACCGCCGGTGCGACGGGCGTTTCCGGCACCGGCGCAGGTTCGGTTACCGGCGCAGGTTCGGTTACCCGCGCGGTTTTGGCATCGGGCGGAGGCATGCGCAGCTCGATCGGCGGCGGTTCTTCGAGGAACATCTCCTGCTGCGTGCCCGACACGATGCTGTCATTCATGGCAAGCGGGGCTTCGGGAGCCGACGGCGGTGGCGTGACCTCGGGTTCGACGAGCAGCTCAGGTGAAATCTCTCCCGGAAGATCCGGCGTTTCTGACAAAGCCGGCGGGGGCGGCACGGTCTCCGCCAATTCCTCGAGTGTCAATTCCTCGTCGAGCGGGGTGAAGCCCTGCGGCAGGGTTTCTTCAATAATCTCTTCGGGCCCCTCGGCCTGCGGCGGTGTGGCCTCCGCCAATTCCTCGAGTGTCAATTCCTCGTCGAGCGGGGTGAAGCCCTGCGGCAGGGTTTCTTCAATAGTCTCGTCAGGCGCGAACGGCTCGGCCGGTGGCGGCGAGGCAGGCCCGGATTCCGGTGCAGCGGATTCGTCACCGGGATCAGAGACATCGTCGAGCCGGCCCAACTCTTCCGGGACGTACTCCTCGATTTTTTCCTCGGTGGCCAGGTACTCCTCGTGCGTCGATGCCGATGTGGTATCCGCTGGCGCCGGCGGCGGCGCGTCGCCGACATTGAGCTCATTGCCGATCAGGTCCTTCAATGAGCGCATCACGGCATCGAGGTTGACCGGTCCCGAGCCGGGCGCGACCGGCGCAAAATCTTCCCGCAGGCTTGAGGTATTGTCGCGGCGGGGTTTGGCGTCGGCAGCTCCCGAAGAGGCGCCCTCGTGCTGGTGTGATGCCGCCGGTGTTGATCCCGGTTTGGCCGCGCCGGAAGCGCTCTCGGCCAGATCGTTGCGGATCAGGTCCTGCAGCGACTTCAGCACTTCTTCGAGCGTGTGTTTCTCGGAAGGCTTGTGCTTGTATTTGGGATCGGATGTCTCCATGGCTCAGACCTCGACAAAATCGCCGGCGGAGATGTTGTGCGTTTGCAGCGTGTAGCCGCGGTCGCGGTAGAAACGAAAGCGTTCGCGCGCCAGCGCCTTGTGCTCGTCGGCGCCGCTGACTACCTCGGCGACGCGCTGGAAGCGGCTGAAGCACTCCGGCACTTGCGGCGCAAGCTGGATCAGCACGTCCTCGTATGCCGCCGGCGGTTCATCATAGCCGATCAGCACCGGCATGTCGGCATCCGCGGTTTCCGCGCCCAATCCATGGGGAATGAAACTGCCGGGGCTGAAAATCCACAGCAGCCGGTCGAGCCGCTGCGCGTGGGTGAAATCGGGAGTCAGGATATAAATGCGGTGGCCGAGGCGAAAGGCCTTGTGGGTCAGTTTGCAGACAGCGGCATCCAGGCTGCCGTCGGTGGCATGATCAATTAAATAGAAATCAATGCGCGTCATGCCGCGGTTTCCGCGTCGCTCTTGTGCGCGCGGTTGAGCAGGAATTGCACCAGCAGCGGCACCGGACGGCCGGTCGCGCCTTTTTCCTTGCCGGTTTTCCAGGCAGTGCCGGCGATGTCGAGATGCGCCCACTTGAAATTCTTCGCATAGCGCGAAAGAAAACACGCGCCGGTGATGGTGCCGGCCTCGCGCCCGCCGATGTTGGCCATGTCGGCGAAGTTGCTGTCGAGCTGCTTCTGGTATTCGTCCCACAGCGGCAGTTGCCAGGCACGGTCGTGGGTGTATTTGCCGGCATTGAGAATCTCGCGTGCCAGCTGGTCGTTGTTGGCGAGCAGCCCGCTGGCATGGGCGCCGAGCGCGATCACGCAGGCGCCGGTGAGCGTGGCGATGTCGATCACCGCTACCGGGTTGTAGCGTTCGGCGTAGGTAAGGGCGTCGCTCAGGATCAGCCGGCCCTCGGCGTCGGTGTTGAGCACTTCCACCGTCTGGCCGGACATGCTGGTGACGATATCGCCGGGCTTGTTGGCGTCGCCGTCGGGCAGGTTTTCCGAACTCGGCACGATGCCGACGATGTTCAGCGGCAGCTTCAGCTCGGCCGCGGCCTTCATGGCGCCGAGCACGGAGGCGCCGCCGCACATGTCGTATTTCATTTCATCCATGTTGGCCGCCGGCTTGATCGAAATGCCGCCGGCGTCGAAGGTCAGGCCCTTCCCGACCAGCGCCACGGGCGGTTCGCCTTCCTTGCCGCCCTGGTATTCGAGCACGATCAGCTTGGGCGGCTGACGGCTGCCGCGCGATACGGACAACAGCGCGCCCATGCCCAGTTTCTGCATGTCATCCTTTTCCAGGATCGTCGTTTTCAGGCTGTGTTGTTTGCCAATCTCGACGGCCTGCTCGGCCAGATAGCTCGGGGTGCAGATGTTGCCGGGGAGATTGCCGAGATCGCGCGCGAGCCGCACGCCTTCCGCAATCGCCTGGCCCTCGTGGATCGCCTGCTCGCCGGGGCCGAGATCGCTGCGCTTGGGCACGGCCAGCACCACGCGGCGCAACGCGCGGCGCTGGTTGTTCGGCTTGCTCTTGAGCTGGTCGAAGCGATACAGCGCGGCTTCCGTCACTTCCACCGCCTGGCGCACTTTCCAGGCGATGTCACGGCCCTTGACGTCGGTCTCGGTGAGGTAGGAGGTGATTTCGGTGGTGCCGGTATCCTTGAGGGCGGTGACCGCCTTGGCGGCGGCGTCGCGGTAACGGCTTTCGTTGAATTCCTTTTCCTTGCCGCAACCCACGAGCAGCACGCGCTCGCTGGGAAGATTCGGGATGTTGTGCAACAGCAGGGTCTGGCCGGCTTTGCCCTCAAGGTCGCCGCGCCGCAGTATCGCGCCGATGGCGCCGCCCGAGACCTCGTCGATCTGGTGTGCCACGGCGGACAGCTTGCGCGATTCGAACACGCCCACCACGATGCAGCCGGTACGTTGTTTTTCGGGTGTGCCGCTTTTAACGATGAATTCCATGCCGGTTCCCTGTATTTATTTCACGCCCCGACGGCGCGGGATATGGTATATTTTTGTAGACTTCGGGTCACGGTTCCGTTTTGCAATCAAGCCATTAGGGATGACTGCGCGTGTGAAAACGGTGTTTTGGATGGTTTCCCCTCCGGCGCGCCCATTGGGAGGCATTTTCCAATGTTTGCTTGCCCCTTGTCAAAATCCGGTCCGGCGTTCCTGCCTTGATCATTAATCGCGCGTTTTACCGCGAAGTGGCTGTCACCACCCTGGGCATTGCAGCGGTGTTGCTGGTCGTCATGAGCATGATGAACCTGACCCTGCTGTTGGGGCGGGCGGTGCGCGGTGGCGCGGCCGAGAGCGTGCTGTATGTCATCCTGGGTTACCAGATGCTGGGCAAGATCGATGTGCTGCTGCCGCTGGCGTTTTATCTGGGCATCCTGGTGACGCTGTCGCGCTGGTACCGCGACAGCGAGATGACCGTGCTGGCCGCCTGCGGGATAGGGCTGACGCACTTCCTGCGGCCGGTGATGCTGATCGGGCTGGCCCTGGGCGTGGTGGTAGCGGCAATGTCCTTTTACGCCACACCGCTGGCGGAGCGGCAGATCGAGAAGGTCAAGGCCCAGAGCGTCCATCGCGCCGAACCCCACCAGGTGGCGCCCGGGGTATTCACCGAGTCACGGGGTACGGGACAGATTCTGTATGCCGAGAAAGTTCACCGCAATGGCGACCTGGAAGGGATATTCATCAGCAGTCTGGAAGCCGGCAACCAGGGTGTGCTGGTGGCGAAGTCCGGTAAGCCGTTCACCGACAGTAAAACCGGCGACAAGTTTGTCGCCTTACGCGAGGGCACGCTCTACGAAGGCGAGCCCGGTGCCGCCAACTATCGCATACTTGAATTCAGCGTCTATAACATGCGCATCGAGCCCAGGATACTCGATGAACCGTTGGTGCCGATGGCGGGTCAGGCGAACTTTGCGCTGCTCGGCCAGCTTGCCAATCCCGAGGCCAATGCCGAGCTGCATTGGCGCCTGGGCAAGACCATTGTCCTGTTCGTGCTGGCCGTGTATGCGCTGGTATTCGCCTATACCGACGCGCGCCGCGGACGCATGTCCAATTTCTTTGTCGCCATTGTGGTCTATTTCGTCTATTCCAACCTGCTTGGCATCGGCGAAACCATGCTGCAGAACGGCAGCGTGCCGCCCGCGGCGGGCCTGTGGTGGGTGCATGGCGGCATGGCGCTGGTGGCCGTGCATCTGTTGCGCCAACGCCTGAGCAACCGGCGGTTGTTTGCCCTGCCGGCCAGGCTGGTGCGCGCATGATGCTGACCCTGCTCGACCGGCTGATTGCCCGCCATGTGCTCTACAGCACCCTGCTGGTGCTCAACGTGCTGGTGGGGCTGGCAGTGTTTTTCGTCCTGATTGACGCGCTGAAGGATTACGGCCAGGCCAATTTCGGGCTGTTCGAAGTGATCCGCTACGTCGTCCTGAGACAACCGCAGCAGGTCTATGAGTTATCGCCGATCGGCGCCCTGATCGGAACGATCATGGGATTGTCCACCCTGGCGCTCAATTCCGAGCTGACGGCCATGCGCGCCGCCGGGGTGTCAGTGGCGCGCATCGTGACGGCGACCATGAAGGTCGGGCTGCTGTTCGCGCTGGTGGTCCTGCTGGTGGGCGAATACGTCGTCCCGGCTTCGGAAAACATGGCGCAGACCGGCCGCGCCCGGGCGCTGGAAACGTCGTTGCAAAAAAAGAGCACCGGCATCTGGCTGCGCAGCGGATCGATGTTCGTGAACATCGGTGAAGTGCTGCCGGACTTCAGCCTGTTGCGGATAAACATCTACGATTTCGGCCAAAACAACCGCCTGCGTTTCCAGACTACCGCGCAGCGCGCGCGGTACGAGGGCCACCAATGGCGGCTGAAGGACGTGAGCGGAAGCCTGATCGTGGGCAATGAAGCAGTACACACCCGCCGCGTGGCAGAAGAGGGCTGGCAGTCGGCGCTCACGCCCGAGGTGGTGTCGGTGTTCGCGATCCGGCCCGAGAGCCTTTCCCTCCAGCAGCTCCATTATTACATCGGACATCTGCAACGGAACAATCAGGACACGCGCAACTTCCGCGTCGCCTTCTGGCAGAAGGTTTTCATGCCGTTGGCCACCCTGATCATGGTGCTGCTGGCCACACCCTTTGTTTTTCGTCAGGCCCGCAGCGGTGGTTTAGGCCATCGTACGTTCATCGGCATCATGCTGGGGCTTCTGTTCATCATCTTTCACAAGAGCCTCGGCTATTTCGGCGCGCTTTACGCGCTGCCGCCCGTGGCCGCCGCGTCGATCCCCAGCGTCGTTTTTTTAGCCGTTGCCCTGTTCCTGTTGCGCCGGGCGGCGCGGGGAATATGATGGCGGCCGTATCCGTCGTACCCGTGGAACCCGTTAAAGGAGCCGGCCCATGAGGATTTCCACCGCCTTGTTACTGGTTTTTGCCGTGATGGTTTCTTCCCCGCATGCTGCCGTCGGAGACGAGGCGCCCCGCGGCCGCCTCACGGGCGGCGTGAAATACGATTTGCCCGGCTGGTTCAAAAAGAGTTTTCTGGTTCTGAGCGAAGATGCGGAAGAGGCCGGCCAGAAGGGAAGGCATGTGCTGCTGTTCATGCATCTGGCCGAGTGCCCTTACTGCGCGAGGCTGCTGGATGAAAACTTCCGCAGCGGTGACACGAAAGTCTTCACGGAGAAAAATTTCGACGTTATCGGCATCGACATTCGCGGTGGCAATAGCGTGGAGTGGTTTGATGGTAATACTTACACGGAATCGGAACTGGCCCGGAAACTCAAGACGGTGGCCACTCCGACCATGGTGTTTATTGACGCCAAGGGCAACACGGTGCTGCAGATCAACGGTTACCGCAAACCCGCCACCCTTCGCCAGGTGCTTGAATATGTCCAGGGTCGGCACTACCAGACACAATCCCTTGCGAGCTATGTCGAAAAACAGAACAAGGTCGCGGTATACCGGTTCCGGGAGGATCCCAGGTTTTCCCCCATGACTGATTTCAAGGGTTATGCACAACCGCTGGCGGTAATCTTCGAGGACAAGGACTGCGCGGATTGTGAAGAGTTTCATGCCAAGGTGCTGAGCCACGCGGAAGTCCAGCCGGAGCTGGCAAAGTTTAAGGTTGTACGGCTCGACGCCTATTCGACGTCACCGATTATTGATATCGAAGGCCGGAAGACCACGCCCAAGGAGTGGGCGCAACGGCTGAATGTCATCTACCGGCCGGGGGTGGTGTTATTCAACGAAGGCAAGCAACGCATGCGCATGGACGGCATGCAATACCACTACCATTTCAAGGAGCTGTTACGCTATGTCAGCGGCAGGTATTACCGTGACTATGCCACTTTTCCTTCCTACAACGCCGCGCGCCGCGAGGAACTCCTGTCACGGGGCGCGGTGATCGATTATTCGCAATAGGCCGCAAACAAGGACGGAGAAGAAAAATCAAGGCGACTGGAATTTGAATAATCAGGCTTGGCGTTTTGGTAACTGCATCAACTTCGTCCCCGATAGCCGGTCATGCCACGCGAGTTTGTCACGATCGTACATCACCCACAGGAATCCCAACCCGAGGCAGAGCAGGGAGAGCCATGCGTAGCAGATCGGTTTAAATGCCAGCGCCCAGGTAATCGGCCCTCCATCTTTGTTCACCAACTTCAGGCGCCAGGTGCGCAGGCCGAGTGTCTGACCACCGCGGACCCAGAAGCCGGCGTAGTAAAAGAAACAAATTGCAAACAGATAAAACTGATAGGCGGTTTTAATTGCGAGGCCGGGCTTGGCGCCGCCGGTGAGCCAGACGTAGGGATAACTCAGCATCATAAGAAGGGCGAGCAGCAGCAGGCCGTCGTAAAACATGGCGCCGAGGCGGCGCAGGAAACCGGGAGGCGGGAGTTCTGATGTCATGATGTATTGAATTCGGGAAATTTCCGGCATGTTTAAAAAATGTTCAATCTAATACCCGCACGGCTGGTAGACCGGTTCGGGTCTGTCCGGCCATGATTACACACAAAGTTATGCACAAAATCTGTGAGTAGATTTGCGAACATCCGGAGATTTCCTCTGTCTATTCAAAAGCGCAAAAGGCTGTATCGGCAGGGGCGTCCAACTCTATACGAAAGCAGTGCAATAGGATAATCTTGCAAGCCATTGATGCGAGGGATCGAATCTCACCGTATGCTGTTCTCCCGTATATCCTCAGGAATTTATTTTTAAGTGCCGGCCAACATCCTTTCACTGAATCTGGTTGAGCTTGGGCATTTCTGCGCCTATCTCGCCATGCTGGTGGCGCTGGTGCAGGGGCTGGCGCCCATGGCGGCGCATTATCTGAAGCAGCCGCGACTGGCACAGATCAGCGTGAACGGCAGCGTCGCGGTATTTGCGCTGACCACGCTCGGTGGTTTGGGCCTCATACATGCCTTCGTCACCAGCAATTTTTCGGTGCAATACGTCGCGCAGAACTCCAATTCCCTGCTGCCGATCTTCTACAAGGTTGCGGCCCTGTGGGGCGGGCATGAAGGCTCGCTCTACCTGTGGGTGTGGGTGCTGACCTTATATACGGCCGTTGTGTCCTGGCATGGCCGCAAACAGTATCCGGAACATCTGCCGGTGATTCTCGCGGTGCAGGGCTGGCTGGTCGTCGGTTTCTTCGGTTTGATCCTGTTCCTGTCGAATCCGTTCGAGCGCCTGTTCCCGGTGCCGGCCGATGGGCACGATCTCAATCCGTTGCTGCAGGATCCGGGCATGGTGTTTCATCCGCCCATGCTCTACCTGGGCTACGTCGGCTTCTCGGTGCCCTTTGCCTTCGCCATGACGGCGCTGATCACGCGCTGGCGCAGCGAACTCTGGATCGGGCTGATCCGGCGCTGGGCGCTGATCGCCTGGGGCTTCCTGACCACGGGCATCATGCTCGGTGGCTGGTGGGCCTACTACGAGCTCGGCTGGGGTGGTTACTGGGCGTGGGACCCGGTGGAGAACGCCTCGTTCATGCCGTGGCTGCTCGGCACCGCGCTGGTGCATTCCATCACGGTGCAGGACCGCCGGCGCATGCTGCATGCGTGGAATATTTTCCTGGTCATCTCGACGTTCTCGCTTTCTCTTTTAGGAACCTTCCTGGTGCGTTCGGGCGTGCTGTCCTCGGTGCATGCGTTCGCCGTGGATCCGGGACGCGGCGCCTATATTCTGGCGTTCATGACGGTCGTATTAACGGTATCTTTCGGCATTTTCCTGGCGCGTGGCCGCTACCAGCAGGCGGAGGAGGCCATCACCTCGTTCCTGTCGCGCGAGTCGCTGTTCGTGTGGAACAACGTCATGTTCACCGTGGCCTGCGCCAGCGTGCTGCTTGGCACGCTGTATCCGCTGGTGCTGGACGCGCTGAGCGGCCAGAAGATCACCGTGGGCGCGCCGTATTTCAATATCGTCATGGTGCCGATTTTCCTCGTGATCGTGCTGCTGATGGCAGTGGGTCCGCTGGTGCCGTGGCGCAAGGCCAACCTCGAGCGCCTGCGCCCGCGTCTGCTGTGGCCGTTCCTCATCGGCCTGGCCGCGGCGGCGGCCATGCTGATATTCCTGCCGGCGGTGCACTGGACCGGTCCGGTTGCCGCGGGCCTGGCGTTGTTTGCGCTGGCGAACCTGATCACCGAATTCTCCCGCGCCATCCGTCAGCGCCGTCTCCAGCTGAAAGAACCCCTGCCGCGGGCGTGCGTGAAAACCGTGCTCGGCAACCGGCGGCATTACGGCGGCATGATCGTGCACTTCGGCATTGTCGTCATTGCGCTCGGACTGGTCGGCTCGGGCCTGTTCCGCTCCGAGGCCGCGATCAACATGGCGCCGGGGGATGTCGTGGAGGTCGGCGGCGAGCGGCTGCGCTTCGAAGGGGTGGCTCCCCTGCGCGGCCAGAATTACCAAGCCATGCAGGCCAGCCTGACGCTGCTCGACAGCGGGCGGGTGGTGCAGCCGGAGCGGCGCCAATATATGCGCCAGGAAATGCCGATGACCGAAACCGGCATCGATTCCACGATGCTGCGCGACGTCTACGTGGCGCTCGGCGACGCCACCACTGAAGGCCGCTGGGCGGTGCATGTGTATGTCAACCCGCTGGTCCAGTTCATCTGGACCGGCGGCCTCATCATTCTGGCGGGATTGTTTCTTTCGCTCAGCGGCCGACGCGCTAAAAAGATTTCTGTAACCGCAGATGAACGCGGATGAACGCAGATTAATAATTATTATGAAAGATTTGCCGAATTTAATTATTAAATATCTGTGTTCATGCTCGCGCCGTCCATGGCGCTCGCCCTCGCTGGCGCTCGGGCCAGCGTCGCGTCGCTCCGCTGTCCAATATTTGCTCCCGGCAATATTGTCTGCGTTTATCTGCGGTTTCGCATTTTTTTCTCTTCCGGTTTCCGCGGCGCCGGTCACGGAAGACCCGCTGGAGCGGCAGGTGCTCGACATCGGCAAGGACCTGCGCTGCGCGGTGTGCCAGAACCAGCCGATCTCGGAATCGAACGCCGATCTCGCCAGGGACATGCGGGACATCATTCGTGAGCAAGTCCAGGCCGGCAAATCGCGCGAGGAAATCATCAACTATTTTGTCGAACGCTATGGCGACTACGTGCTGATGAATCCGCCCAAGCGCGGTCCGGGCACGGTGGTGTGGCTCGCGCCGGTAGCCCTGATGCTGGTCGTCGGCATCTCCGGCTTCGTGTTTCTGCGTCACCGGCGCAGGGAATCCCTGCCGCCGGCGACCAAGCTCTCCAAGGAAGACGCCGCCCTCGTGCGCGCGGCGCGCAAGCAAAACCGCACATGATCTGGCTCGCCGTCGTCGCCCTGTTGATTGCGGCCGTCACGGCCTGGTATCTGGCGCGGCCGCTGGCGCGTGGCATCGTGACGGATGATCGCGAGCGGCGGAACCAGTTGCAGCAACTGCGCGACCGGCTGCTGGTACAGCTGGACGAGCTGGATGTCGAGGAAGGCGACCGGAATATCGATACCGCCGTTCTTTCCGACGAGCGTAATCGCCTCGAGGCGGAGCTGGCGGCGGTGTTGCACGAACTGGAAACACCGAAGGAAAAGAAGAAAAAGAAACAGGCCAGGGTTGAATCCCGTCGTGCCTGGGCCATCGCGCTCGCCGTGTTCGGCATTGTCCTGCCATTGTCTGCGGCCGGCCTTTATGCGCTGTACCAGCGACCGGTGCTGGCCTATCTGTCCAATCCCGAAGCGCCGGCCGATACCTCGGTGCCGCCCATGGTCATGGAGATGATTGCGCGCCTGGAAAAACGCCTGTCGGAGCAGCCAGACGACGCCGATGGCTGGTTCCGTCTGGGCCGTGCCTATGCGGTGCTGGGCCGGGGCGAAGCGGCCAATGCGGCCTACGCGCGGGCCTACAAGCTGACGCCGGATAATCCGGAGTTGGTGGCGGAGTACGCCGCGTTTCTCTACGAAGGCGACCCGCAGAATACCAGTGGTCAGGTCTTCGGCCTTTTCAGCCGTTTGCACAAGCTGGATCCGGAGAACCGCGATGCCTTATGGTTTCTCGGTTTTGCGGCCTATCAGAAGGGTGACCACAAACAGGCGCTCGGGTACTGGGATCGTCTGCTCAAATCCTTGCCGGTCGACAGCCCCGAGGCCGAACACATGCGCGCCATCACCTCCAAAACACGCCAGCAGCTGGGCAAAAAATAACGCTCGTCGGCCAGCCAGGTGACCTGGCTTTACAGCCTTCACGGGGCTGGGGTATAAGAAAGCCCCTTGTTACGCATCGGTATGACCCGCTTGCCACATTCCCGCAGCCTGATAGCACTTGTGCTGGTCTCCGGCGCCTTTTTCTTGGAACCGGCGCAGGCGGGGATTTATACTTTTACCGACGCCGACGGCGTCATGCATTTCACCAACGTGCCGTCCACTCGGCGCTATGCCGGCATGAAGCGTGTGGCCTACATGCCCGAATCGGCGGCAACCCGCCGGGCGCGCCCGGTCGATCCGGGCCGCTTCAGCCCGCTGGTCGAACAGGCGGCGCGCGAGCATCAGATCGATCAGGCCTTGCTGCGTGCCGTGATTGCCGTGGAGTCGGGTTATGACCCCAATGCCGTGTCGCACAAGGGCGCCGTGGGGCTGATGCAGCTGATGCCGCAAACCGCGCGGCGCTACGGTGTCAGGAACATGTACGACCCGGCCCAGAACATCCAG
>Ga0209286_1000209_pt1 | contig 14391 bp, 10 predicted proteins | sample PPLLak1March2015_2_FD_187250 | JGI IMG/M metagenome (GOLD analysis project Ga0209286, IMG submission 187250) | Freshwater sediment microbial communities from Prairie Pothole Lake near Jamestown, North Dakota, USA - PPLs Lake P8 Core (3) Depth... | ecosystem: Environmental > Aquatic > Freshwater...
GACTTTTTGTAGTAGAGTAGAAGTCGGCCAAGACCAAAACTCACACAAGAAGCCCATGAGAGACATTGTAGCACTTTTACAACCAATCCAAAACAGCGTATCTAAAACCACTATACGTCAGTTGTGCCGGATCACTTTTGCATTTTGCCTATGCCGGTCCAAAGCCGAAACGCGGTCCAACACCCAGGCTGGGTGAGCCGGTGGATGTGCGCAAGATCCCGTATCAGTATCTCAAGGAGACGAAGATCGCGAATGGCTTTGAAATCCGCACTTACCAGATGCCGTTGCTTCACCAGGATTTCCCCGACTTTTTGAACGTGGTCATTCTGCTCAGAACCAATCTAGCAACCGGCGCTTGGGCCAATGTGATCCTGTTTTCGAGTGATTTGGCGCTATCCTACGACAAGCTAATTGACTATTACAGCCTGAGATTCCAAATCGAGTTCAATTTCCGGGACGCCAACCAGTTCTGGGGGCTGGAAGATTTCATGAACGTGTCTCAGAATGCTGTGACCAATGCGGCCAACCAGGCGCTGTTCATAGTCGATGTCTCTCAAGTGTTAATGTGCGAGTACCGACATGATGATCCAGATTTCAGTATTCTGGATTTGAAAGCGATCTACAGAGGCTACCGATATGTTACCGAGACAATACAAATACTTCCGCAAAAACCCGATGAGCATTTAGTTTCTCAGTTTTTTCGAAAAGTGGCCGCTTTAGGCCGTATTCATCCGGCCAATCTGCCGGTTTCATCGCCCTTATTGGCGAAGGTATTGGAAGATGGAAAATTTAATAACCTCCCCGCAAGCGAAGTGGTTATTAAAGAACTTCCGCGCCGCGATGCCACCCCTGCCCTGGCTAAAAAAGCATTAAGCCTCATGACGAGGTCGCCATGGCTCGTGCTCGTGCGCGAGCCAGACCAGCTCGGGGTCGAGCGCGCGCACCCGCAGCTGGCCTTCGGTGTGCGGCTCGTCGAGCTCGCCGAACCAAACCGCCACGTCGCCGCCGACGACGACCGGACGCCCGCCAGTCTCGACGACTACCACCTGCAACCCGCGTGTGTGGCCTGGCGCCGGGACGAGCCGGAGCCCGGGAAGCAGTTCGAGCTCGCCGTCGACCGGCACGTACCGCACGCCGGGCGCATCGACCCACTCGCGAATAGTGTAGTCGTCCTTGCTGCGCGCGTCGTCGAGCTCCCGACGCTGGACGTAGATCGGCCTGCCGGCGAAGAGGTGGTTGCCACCACAGTGGTCGAAGTGCAGGTGTGTGTTGACGACGATGTCAATGCCGGCGAGGTCGAAGTCCTGCTTGTTCAGTGGACGGAGGCGGGGATCAAGATCGGCCGCCGCCGGGTGCAGCTCCGTCATGCCGGTGTCGACCAGCACACGCGCATCGGGATGGTCGATGACGTGCACGTAGACCGGTATCCGCTCGCCCTCGGCGAGCAGATCGGCAACTTGGATTGGCGTGATGGTGATTTTCTTTTTCAAGGTAAATCTCCTTTGCGAGATTGTAGAACGAACGTTCTATTTTGTCAAGATAGGAATAAATTAAATTCCGAACCTGCCAGAGCCAGCCAACCAGGGGTTGAGCGGGATGCAGGGGCTGCACCCGCCCAAACACCCACTCTTTACTCCTGGACTGCGTAGCTTCTAATGGTAAAATCAAAAAATATTGAGAACTGTAGAGTCGAGAGGGAGTGGGCTATGATGACTTCGGTGAAACGCAACGATTGGATTCTTATTGCGGTGGGCATTGCTCTAGTCTTGGGGGCCTGCCTGATAGTCAGCCTATTCATCGTCCCGGAATTATTGATCGACGGCGGCTCTGTCGTCCAGCCTCCGCAGTCTACGCTGACAGCGGAGAGCACCCTTGCCTGTGCGGACCGGTGGGCGCAAATCAAAGCCCGCGGGGTGCTGCGAGTGGGTACTTCGGCCGACTACCCGCCATTCGAATATTACAATGAGCAATTCCAGATCGTCGGATTCGACGTTGCCCTGATGAACCAGATTGCGCAGAAGCTGGGCCTGGCGGTCGAGTACAACGATTTTGCCTTCGAGGGCCTGACAGCGGCGCTGCTGGTCGGGCAGATCGACGCGGCTATCTCAGCCATGTCGGTCACCCCAGAACGGCAGGTGATGGTTGATTTTTCCGACCCGTATTATAACGGCCTGGACGCGGTCCTGGTGCGCACGGACTCGCCGATCACCACCATTTCTACTTTCAACCAGATCGCTGGCTACCGCGTGGGTGTGCAGAGCGGTACGGTTTACGCAAGTATGCTGAAGACCGGGCTGGTCGATACCGGCTTGATGCCCGCCGCCAACTTGCTTACTTATCCGCGCATCGATGCCTCCATCCCTGACCTGGCTTCCGGGCGCATCGACCTGGTCTGGCTGGACCAACAGCCCGCCGGGCAGTTTGCCCGCTCGGGGGGTGTGAAGATCATCAGCCAGGGATTGAACCCCCAGAGCTATGCCGTGGCAGCCTGTAAGGGTAATACCAGCATGCTGATCGAGATCAACCGGGCGTTGAACGAGCTCGAGGGGCAGGGCGTGCTGGCAAGCCTGTACAACCAGTATTTGAACTTATCCCCCAATGTCACCCCACCCACACCTATGCCCACCGCCACCCTGTCGCCTGCCCAGCCCACACCTACACCGCCGGCGCCGCCGCCTTGCGTGCATGCCATGAGCTTTGTCTCCGACCTGAACCTGGCAGATAACAGCATGAAGAACCCGCCGGTCCTGGCAGCCGGGCAGGCGTTCACCAAAGGCTGGCGCATCCGCAACAGCGGCACCTGTGCCTGGTATGATGGCTATTACCTCGGATACGCCAGCGGCAATTCGCCTGCCGCCCAGATGGGCGGTCTCGATACCGTGATCGAAGGCACCGTCCGGCCCGGAGAGCTGTACGATGTCTACGTGGATCTGGTAGCACCTATTCAGGCGGGTACCTACCAGGGCTTCTGGCAGATGTTCAGCTCGATCCGCTACCCCTTTGGTGAGCGCATCTGGGTGGGCATCCGTGTCAATCCGCCGCCCACGCCCACACCCAAGCCGACGCAAACGTCTTCACCCAATGTATCCTTCACCGCCGACCGCACCAGCATCAACACCGGTGAAGGCGTCACTTTCAGCTGGAATGTCACCGGCGGGGTAAACGTCTACTTCTATGCCCAGGGGCAGGATTGGACGAAATTCCCCGTGGGAGCTCAAGCCAACCGGATCGAATACCCGCCCCAGTCAACAACCTATGAGCTGCGTGCCCAGCTTTCTAACGGGACGGTGGAAATCCGGCAGATCCGCATCACGGTGGTACCGCCTTCGCTGCAAGCCCCGGTGATCACCCGCTTCGATTCCAGCCCGGCAGCCCAGGTCACCCTCGGTCAGTGCGTCACTTTACAGTGGAGCGTCACCGGGCAGGTTACCACAGTCCGGCTGCTCAAGAACAACACTGAGATATGGGGGCAGGCGCCCTTCAGCGGCTCGCACCTGGACTGTCCCTCCCAGGCCGGGCAGGTGGTGTATGGCATCGAGGCCAGCGGGCCGGGCGGTGTCTCTCGCCAGCAGCTTTCCATGCAGGTGGTGCAGCCATCTCCCAGCGATACGCCTGTCCCGCCCGCCCCGCAGATCGAGTACTTTGCCGTCGATCCGATGGAGATCCAGCTGGGCAGCTGCGTCAATCTGTCCTGGCGCGCCAGCGGCGGCGTGGAGCATATCGAGATCTACCGCGGCGCCAACCTGATCCTGGACGGAGCACCATTTACCGGGAGCGGACAGGACTGCCCGACCGCCGCCGGGCAGGTGGTCTACAAACTGGTTGCCAGCAACTCGGCGGGCGTCTCGGTCACCCAGGAGGCGACCGTCAGTGTAGTAGCCCCACCCACCAACCCGGTTACCGGTGTGGACTGGAAGCTGGTGAGCTATGCCGATGCGGTTGGGACGATGCTGCCGGTCCAGGCAACACCGCAGGTCAGGCTGATCTTAAACCAGAGCGGCATTCTGGAAGGCAACGGCGGCTGCAACGAATACAACGGTCCCTACAAGCTCGAAGGCAGATTGTTGGAGGTCGGCGACCTGGTCCTGACCAAGCAGGCCTGCGAGCCGCCGGCCGTCATGACCCAGGAGGCGCGCTACATTGAGCTGCTGCGCCAGGCGGTGGTGACCGAGGTACTGGGCAACCAGCTAAAGCTTTACGACGGGAGCGGAAGGCACATCCTGACCTTTGAGGTGCTGGTGCAGCTGAGATAGGGATAGAACCTGGCGGCTGAGTTTGTTGGTGGTTGTACGCTCGCTAAAATCTTGAGCAGTGAGCCTCCCGCCTGGATGTATATGTGCGCAGGCGGGCGCAATAAGAGCTGCACCAGCCTGCGTGTTTAATGTGGGGGATCTACGGGTACTACGCCAGCTTGATTTGGATGGAGGTCAAGCTCAGGGGTTGTGAATTTCTTGCTTTTGTCACTCTGAGCGGAGCGAAGAGTCCAACTTTTTTGAAGAGATGCCTTCGGCATTCGCTTCGCTCAGAGCCTGCCCTGAACGCCGTGAAGGGATGACACCCGATTTTTTCACAAACTCTCAGAGCCTGCCCTGAACAACGTGAAGGGATGACACCCAATTTATTCACAAGCTCTCAACCGGGGAGGCGTGATGCAGTTGGCACTCGCCTGCGCTTCGCTCCGTCTCTTAAGAAACCCTCCGTCACTGCGAGCCGGTCTTTGGCGAAGCAGTCTCGCTCCGGGCACATGGTCAAAGAGAGATGGCTTCGTCGCTGCGCTCCGCTCCGCGCCATGACGTGTTTCTTTACGATAGAAATGCGCTAGCGCTATGGGATTACTCGGAATGATATCAAAACAGAAATAACAGGTAGTTGGTCGAGAAGTTCATCGGGCTTGGATGAGGACGGTCCGGGCATCGGGTAATAACTTTTTAACGTAGGTATATAATATCGGTAAGTCCGGATAATTGATAGTCAGGCCGTCGCAACAATCCGCCGCACTGTCTGGAGCTCTGCAATGAGTGCTTCGTCTCCCATCACGTCACATACTATGCAGCCCCCGCGCTGGTTCCTTCTCGCAGGAGGAGTCGCCGCCGCGATGCTGTTTACCGCGTTCCTGATCGGCGCTATCGGCATGCTTCGACCTACCCGCTCAGCAAGCGACAACTGGCTTATCATCCTCTTCAACCTCAACTTCCGACCCTCCTCGACACAAGCCAACGCACTTAGCGTTGTGTCGCTCTTGGATGTCGGCATCATGCTCCTGTTCGGCATTGTCATGGCCGCCATGTACCCAGCGCTAAGATTCAGAAGCAGGATATGGGCAGCCATTGCAGTCGCTCTTCCCTTCCTGGGCATACCCATCTTCTTCGTAACCGGGACGGCCGGCCGCAGCGCAGTACTGCTTGCCGCCTTCATCTCCTCCATACTGGCCCTCCGCAGCCAATTCTATGGCCCTGCTTCTGCCGTTGCCGGGATCCTTGCCAGTGCCCTGCTTCTCTTCTTGGGCGACTTTGGCACTGCCGCATTCCCCCCATCGACGCTTCTCGCCGTCTTCATCGCCCTCGGCTACATCCTCTGGACAGTGTGGCTCCTGCTTATCTCAATAGAGCTCATCCGAAGAAGCCGGTATGCGGCGGCCTAATAACTCGCTGAAGCTGACCCGGCGGGCTGGGATAGGTTGGGGCGTCTGGCCCGCCGGGTGCGCGACAATCAAGGGGAGTCTGCCCGCATCGGTGGGGCAACTTAGCTCGGGGTCGTTAGGCGCTCGGAAGACAAGGAGACGAGGAACATGAGAAAATTAGTTGTGGGCACTTTCGTGACCCTGGATGGCGTCATGCAGGCCCCCGGCGGCCCCAACGAGGACCGCGACGGTGGCTTCCAACACGGCGGGTGGCTAGTCCCCTATCTCGACGAGAAGTTCGGCGATATCATGACCGATTGGACAAAGCGCGCCGACGCCTTTCTTCTCGGCCGTAAAACCTATGAGATGTTTGCAGACTCCTGGCCCAAGTCCACCGATCCGGAGGAAGCGCTCAACATCCGGCCGAAGTTCGTCGCATCCAGGATGCTCGATAAGGTCAACTGGAACAACTCTATCCTGCTCAAGGGCGACGTTGCCCAGGAGGTTGCGAAGCTCAAGGCACAGGAAGGCGGCGAGATTCAGGTCCACGGCAGCGGCAACCTCATCCAAACCCTACTTCAGCACGATCTCGTCGATACCCTACGGATTTGGCAGTTTCCTGTCGTTCTCGGTACCGGTAAGCGTCTGTTCGGGGGAGGCACGATCCCGCGCAGTTTTCGCCTTGTCGACACACAGCTGAACACGACTGGTGCAATTCTGCACGTTTACGAACGCGCGGGCGGCCTCAAGTACGGCGAAGTAGAGGTGGGCCAGGAGACCGTGATCTTTGATTCGGAGTCATCACACCACGCCGGTGAGGGAGATTAGAGACGTAATGAACGTATCATCTGCGGCGCCTAACAACCGGTTGAAGCGGACGGTCCACTGCGTGGCCCGCTGCTGAACCGGAGCGTTAGGCGCTCAATCTGAAAGTGATACCTTCGTAGCAATGACTTCCTCCATTTCTAAACTCCCTAGATCACGCAACTTGAGTGTTGCTCTGGCTGTCGTTGGCCTGGTTATCGGCGGGGAATATTTCTTCCGACACTATGTTCTTTTTTGGCTGCCCATCTTTGGAACTTTATTAGTCAACGACATGCTTGCTCTGTTTTTGGGCTATTTACTCTTGTCCGTAAGCTTAGGCCGGTTTATGAACGTCAACTGGCAACAGGAATTAGCAGGCATTGTGCAGTCTTTGCGTGAGGGCTTGACAAGCTGGAATTTCACATTCTGGGTATTGGCATTAGTGTTAAGCCTTTGGGCTCTATCCATGGTGGATCGACTACTATGGGGAAATATCGAGCTGCCAATGTTTGTCAGTTCTTATCGAAACTCGACTGTATGGCTGGCCAAACTAGCCCCTGCTTTGATGGTGGTGTCACTCATTTTGGTGAATGGCCTTTTCGTGCCAATCGCAGAGGAATACCTGTGGCGCGGTCTAGTTCAAGTTCACCTGATTCATGTTCTTCCCGCATCTTTTGCCATTGGTTTGACAGCGATTCTTTTTTCGCTAAAACATTCGTTAGTGGATGCATCCCTGGGACGATTTCTGGCCTTGATCGCCTTTGGGGCTATTTGTGGAGTTGTCGCGCAGCGTAACAGTTGGAGACGTTCAGCTGCCCTGCACATGGTCGTTAACACGATTGTCACCATCATAGGACTGATCTCCGGCCCGATTTAAAACCGCCAAAATTGCCCAACAAAGCGTGCAGGAGACAAGTGGGATTCGCCGCATTTTTTAGCAGTTTTCAACGCCTCAGCAGAATCCTGCTCCCAAGCCGAATCCAAGTCTCGCCCGCTAGCGGCTAACGCAGACCGTTGGGCGGCGTGCGACGGTCAGGGTTTTACCCGGAAAGGCAGACCTAATGTCAAACATAACTGCCGACTCAACACCGGTGTCAGAGTCACGAGAAAAATCCTTGCTCGCGCCACACCGTATTGCCCTGGTGGTCATGTGGGTCCTGACGACTGCAGCAATCGTCCTGATGCTCTTCGATAATGTCCGATCGACGGGTCAGTACAAAGAAGTTCGCTATATTCTCCAAGTTGGCTACGTCGCGGCTTTACTCTGGTATCTCGGTCGTTCGGGACCTTCCGTCAATCAGCTACCAGAGATTAGACCGCAGGTACTGCCCGGCTGGAAATTCGGCGCCTGGATACCTGCCCTGGTCATTGCGCTGCTAATTGCGCTGACCCTCGTCTCCGCGGGTGGCGCCTCCATTCTGTCACTGTTGATGATGGTGGCAACCGGAGCGATTCTCCTGGCCTGGCGCAAAGAGATTCGCCTGCGTTCGGTTGTCCAGGGCCTTGCCATCGCTCTCTTCGCTTACCTGGCGGGGCTTCAAATGGCAAACAATGGATTTATCAGTAAAATCGTGCTTTCTCTCCTACCGGCTTTTTCGGTTCCAATGTACGTAATCGGCGGGTTGCTGTACGAGCGGACCCGGCTCGGTGGGATACAACTCATAACCGGACAGTATGGGAAGGCTGTGAAAAGTATGCTTTGGGGCAACTTATTGTTCGTTCCATTCGGCTTGATCAACGCCGCGGGTGGTTCGCCAGGCTCAGGCATCACCTGGGTCACCAAGTGGTGGCAACCTCTCTTGCTTCCCTGGTATTCGGGGATAGCCGAAGAAACCTGGTTCAGGCTGTGCCTGGTCGGCTTGTGTTTCTTCTTTCTTCGTCCAGCCTTTCGGACACGCCCAGCCCTGGCCGTTATTGCTTCTGTGCTCTTCAGCGGGATTACATTTGGCATGTGGCATGGCTTTACGCTCGAAAGATTCCTGGTAACGGGACTCCTCTTCGGCGCACCCCTGGCGGCCATTTTTGCCAGGCGTGACTGGGAGCATGCCGTCGGGGCCCACTACATGGTTAATTTGATCCCATGGTTGATGGTTTTTTTGGAGACCTGATGAAACAGACCATTATCCACATCGCTTTGGTTGTCCGCGACTACGACGAAGCCATCGACTTCTTCTGCCGCAAACTCCATTTCACCCTGGTCGAAGACATCTACCAGCCCGAACAGGACAAACGCTGGGTGCTGGTTGCGCCTCCTGGATCGACTGGGGTTCATCTCCTGCTAGCCCGAGCCACCACCCCGGAGCAGGCAGCTCGCATTGGCACGCAGACCGGCGGACGAGTCTTCCTGTTCTTAAGCACGGATGATTTCTGGCGGGATTACAATGATATGGTCTCAGCCGGCATCAGGTTCGTCCGGGCGCCGAAAACCGCTTCCTACGGAACGGTGGCGGTGTTCGAGGATCTGTATGGGAATCTATGGGATCTCATCGGTCCGAACAGCCATGGGGAGCCAAAGGAATAAGAAGTATGAACAAAGCGACCAGAATAAACGTGGCAACGCTTGGAAGTATCTTCGGATTATCCGGGTTAAGCCATGGATTCTTCTAGGTCCTTCAAGGAAATACTCCAACAGGAGGTATGTTCATCGCCGCTATCGGTGAAGCCCAGAAGATGTGGCCTTATGGAGATGAATATGCCTTCAGTCTTATCCCTAACTTCTTGGTCACCGGCATCGCAGCAATGCTGGTCAGCTTAACCAGTATCGTTTGGTCGATTGGCTTCGCTCACAAAGAGCGTGGCTCTATAATACTTTTTCTTCTTTTCATATTACTCTTTCTGGTAGGGGGAGGGGTCGCACAAGTCATTTTTTTCCCATTCATCTGTTGGGTTTCAACGCGCATCAATAGACCATTGAATTGGTGGCGGAAGGTCCTGCCAGCCAGGATGCTCAAGTCACTTGGGAAATTATGGCCCTGGTGCCTGGCGCTTGGCTCATTACTGTTTGTATTCGCGCTCCAGATTGCCATCACCGGGTTCGTGCCTGGGATGAGCGATCCCGAGAAGATTTTATCCGTTACGATGGTATGTCTTGGTTTGGAAGCGATTATCCTGACGCTGACTTTCATATCGGGATTCGCTCGAGATATCGGCATGAGGCCGGATCTCACTACTGATCAAACCCTGGCTAGCTGACAGTATCGTCAGCAACCACCATTGGACACGGATGCCGCAGGCACACGGATACAACGGATAAAGCAAATGGAACAATTGTGTATTACCCTGGAAAAATCCGTGTCGATCTGCGAAAATCCGCGTACAAACACCATAAGCGGTTTCTCCTCATTGCCATAATCGGGCAAGCCTGATAAACTTCATCTTTGTATGCCCCGACCTGATCGAATAGCCGTACAGGCACATCGTGGTCGCAGAATGATCTCCAATCAATCTAGGAGAAAACTGTGAAAAACGCCCCATTCTTTACCTGGCGGGCGGTGGTCGTATTTGCCGTCCTGTTTGTACTGGTCTTTCCCGTCTCAGCTGCCCCGATGAAAACGGACCTGGCGGTGGAGAATGAACCGGGTGATGTGCTCACTCAAGGTCCTTTTACTGGTGAGCCGGTCTACCCGGCAGTTTTCGACGGCGATCTGCGCGATCTGCCCCAGACCGCGCCGGAGGCTCCCGCCCCGATCCCGCTGCGCTATGTCCCCGGGCAGGAACCCAAGGGCAGCCCTCCCCAGATCGCTGACTGGGTCGACAGCGTGGCCCAGACGGGCCTAGGCGATGGGCAGATGCCCGTACCTATCGAGAATTTCGCCGGCCTGGATTTCACCGGCTATGGGGCCGGCTGGCCTCCCGACACCGTTGGGGATGTCGGACCAGATCACTACATCCAGGCGGTCAACACATCAGTTGGCATCTACGACAAGGATACCGGCGCCCACCTGGTGGGCCTGACCTTTGACGACTTTTTCACCGGTCCGGCTGGGACGCCTTGCGACACTGCCAATGCCGGGGATGTGGTTGTGCTCTACGATGCCTCGGTGGACCGATGGGTGGTGACCGACTTTGCCTGGTTCAATTTCAACACCGGACCGTTCTACCAGTGCATCGCCGTCTCACAGAGCGGCGATCCGGTGGCGGGCGGCTGGACATTCTATGCCCTGCGTGCTGATACGGGCAGCTTTACCGGCTATCTCAACGACTATCCCAAGCTGGGTGTGTGGAGCGACGGCTGGTATATGTCGGCCAATATGTTCCAGATCAACCCGCCCGGACCTGGTTTTGGCGTGCGCGTCTGGGCGCTGGACCGGGAGGCGATGATCAACGGCGATCCCCTGGAAGAGGTGCATTTCGATACTTGTATGGGTGGGGTGTGCGACTCGCTGCTGCCCTCCAACTACCGCGGCGCGCTGCCACCGGCCGGCTCACCCAACTACTTCATGGGCGCCGTAGCGCCGGATGCGCTGGTGCTGTTCGAGTTCGATGTGGATTGGACGGACCCGCTCAACTCTACCTTCACCGGGCCGGTGGTCGTGCCGGTGGCACCTTTCGCCATTGCCCCTTCTATTCCACAGCCCGGGACGGTCGCGCTGCTGGACAGCTTGAGCTTCCGCCTGATGATGCAGCTCCAGTACCGTAACATCGATGGCGTCCAATCGCTGTGGGCCACACATTCCGTCGCCAGCGGCGGCGTTGTCGGCCTGCGCTGGTACGAGGTGCAGGACCCGGGCGGCGCAGCGCAGCTGGTGCAGCAGGGCACCTACCAGCCGGATTCGAGCTACCGCTGGATGGGCTCCCTGGGCGTGGACCAGGACGGCAATATGGCGATCGGCTACAGCTTGAGCAGCTCCTCCATTTATCCCTCGATAAAGTACGCCGGCAGGCTGGCGGGAGAAATCCCCGGACTCCTGCCCCAGAACGAGGCTACGCTGATCAACGGCACCGGCTCACAGACCGGCATCAGCCGCTGGGGCGATTACAGCGCCATGAGCGTCGATCCGCTGGATGACTGCACCTTCTGGTACACAACCGAGTACTATCTATCTAATGGCAACAACTGGCAGACCCGCATCGGTTCTTTCAAGTTCCCCTCCTGCGGGCAGCCGAAAGGCGCCCTGGAGGGCACGGTTTACAACGCCGTCACGAACCAGCCGGTGCCCGGTGTGAGGGTTCAAGCGGCATCTTCCAATACTACCTTGACCGTGCTGACCGGCCCGGACGGTCGCTACTCGATGTCGCTGCTGGGCGGCACCTACGACGTGACCGGCGGTCCGCTGCTGCCGGGCTACCCGGATGCTACCAACGTCCCGGGCGTCAGCGTGACGACAGGCGTTACCACCACCCAGGACCTGTACCTGGATCCGGTGCCCTACCTGCAAGGCTCGGGCACTGTGCTGGATGATAATGTCCCCTTTGGCAATGGCAACGGATTCCCCGAGCCCGGCGAGAGCGGCTTGCTGCTCTTCCATGACCTGGAAAATATCGGCGCCATTACCTCCACGAATGTTACGGCAGAATTAGCCAGCCTGACCGGCGGGGTAACATTACAGCAGGCCTCCAGCGCCTACGCCGACATCCCGGTGGGGGCAGCGGTCAGCAATTCCAGCCCCTACGAGTTCTCGATCGATGCCTCTGTCCCGTGCGGCACCAACCTGGACTTCGAATCCGTCATTACAGATAGTGTTTCGACATATACCTCCGATTTCAGCCTGAACGCCTCCGCCATCCTGCCGCGCGCAGATGTAATCTCCAACACGGCGGAGAACGGCGCGGTCGGATGGACTACGGGCGGCTCGTTTAATACCTGGGCGATCCGTGTAGGCGCTGCCCACAGCCCGACGCATGCCTGGACGGATAGCGCCAGCAACTACTCCAATAACACCAATTCGTACGTGCGCACTCCGGCTTTCGACTTGAGCGGCAAGCGCAATGTCAGGGTCTCTGGCTGGTACCAATATGAGCTGGAATCCGGCTACGACTACGTCTACCTGGAGTATTCACTGAACGGCGGTACAAGCTGGAACACCGCCGCGCCACTGGGTTACTTCAACGGCATCCAGTCCGAGTGGGAGAACCGCAGCATAGATGCCTCCATGCTGGATGACCAGTCCAACGTCGCTCTTCGCTGGCGCCTGGTATCGGATGGAGGTGTGGTCGCAGACGGCATCTACATCGATGATGTTGCCGTATCGTACGAGCCGTACTCGTGCGACTATACTCCACCTGCTGCTCCCGGTGCTCCGCTGCTGGTCTCACCAGCGGATGGAGCCGTGCTGGAGAGCCCGGTGGAGTTTGAGTGGCAGGACAGCGGCACAGGCGACCCGGCGACCGGTTTTATCTTCAACCTGGACAGCACACCGGTGCTCACCTTCACCACCCCGGTTACCAGCACCGTCATCAGCCTGACCGCAGGCACGCACACCTGGAGCGTGATCGCGACCAATATCGCCGGCAGCTCCCCGGCATCGGAGGTGCGCAGCCTGGAGGTCGAAGTGCCCCTGGCGGCGCCAGGCGTGCCGGTGCTGCTCTTACCGGAGGATGACGCGGTGTTCGCTCCCGGCAGCATCACCTTCACCTGGGGTATCAGCGAGACGGGCGGGCCGCCCAGCGGTTTCGTCTTCCTGCTCGACGGCTCGCAGGCGATCACCTTCACCACGCCAGTAACCGCCACCAGCATCAGCCTCGACTCCGGCCCACACACCTGGAGCGTGAAAGCGTTCAACGACAGCGGCGAATCAGAATATGCTCCAGCGCGCAGCCTGTTGGTGCAGTTGGTACAATTCAGGTTGTTCCTGGCGCTGATCCTCAATCAATAGCAGGTGGATATGTCGTACCGCAGCTTTAGTATGCTCGCACCCAAAGCCAACGCTCTGCTCGGCCCTTTACAGGGCATGGTCTTGAAGAGCGCCGAGATGGTCCAGGATGGCATGCAGTTTATCTACGAGGACGAGGCAGAGCGCCTCACTCTGCGCATCCAGCCCAAGGTGTACACCCTGGGTAAGAACATCGTTGACCCGATCAATGATATGACCCTGCGCATGGAGGTCCAGCGGCAGTCGCTCGCCGCTGGATCCCAGGCAGTGCAGGTAGGCAGCGTCGAGATCGCCTTCTCCGGATGGCTGGGCGAGGGATATTTGTAGAAGAGGTATCATCACAGAGCTCACAGAGAACACTGAGACAGAAAACACCGCGGGAATAGATGGCACCGCAGAGACTCCGCCTAAGAGCAGCGGAGCAAGCGCGGAGATCGCTGAGAAGGATATCACCGCAGAGTCGCAGAGAGCGCTGAATAGGAAATCACCACAGAGCTCACGGAGAACACTGAGACAGAACAAACCGCAGAGATAGAGAACACCGCGGAGACGCGGAGTGAACGGAGTTAATCTTTCTCCGTTTTCTCCGTGTCTCCGCGGTTTGAATTCTTCCCTTCAATATGCTCTGCGCTCTAGGCGATAAATTATTATATGACCTACGCCTTACGCCCCCAGGCGTAGAACGTGGGGACAAACAGGATGCGCTCCCGGCGCTGCCAGGCCTCCCAATCGAGCACCTGCAGGGCTGCGATCTCCCCTTGCGCGGTTTCCCAGATCTGCGGCAAACGCTTCAGGTCATCATGGAGGACCTGCCATTCCAGCTCCCACTCTTGCCGGGAGGGGGGAACGGTCCAGCTCCCACCCAGTACCCCAGTCTCTATCTTCTCCAGGCCGGCCTGGAGAAGCAGTGAGGCCAGTCGCCGCCCGATCAGCGGATTGGCGCCCTGGAGGCGCAGGGACTGCTCCTGCCACCGTCCAATCAAACCTAGCTTTTGCGGATAGTCGATACGCCCTCCATAGTCCGGCTCAGCCATCAACAGCACTGCTCCGCCAGAACGCGCCAGGCGCGCCATCTCGGCAACTGCCAAGGACGGATCCTCCACCCACAACAGTAAAAAATGACAGCACACCAGGTCAAAGCTGCCACCGGCGCAG
>Ga0209286_1000216_pt1 | contig 14296 bp, 13 predicted proteins | sample PPLLak1March2015_2_FD_187250 | JGI IMG/M metagenome (GOLD analysis project Ga0209286, IMG submission 187250) | Freshwater sediment microbial communities from Prairie Pothole Lake near Jamestown, North Dakota, USA - PPLs Lake P8 Core (3) Depth... | ecosystem: Environmental > Aquatic > Freshwater...
AGATGTGGATACCAGCTTCGGCACCGGGGCGTTAAAGATCACACCTGCTCATGACCCGGTCGACTTCGAGATCGCCCAGCGGCACAGCCTGCCTCTGGTCAACATCCTCAACAAGGACGCTACCCTGAACAAGCACGCCGGGCCTTACGAGGGCTTCGACCGGTTCGATTGCCGCAAAGACCTGCTGGTCCGCCTGGAGAAGGATAGCCTGCTGGTCAAGGTGGAACCGCATACGCACGCCGTCGGTCATTGCATGCGCTGCAACACGGTGGTGGAGCCCTGGGCCAGCCAGCAGTGGTTCGTCAAGGCGAAGCCGCTCGCCGAGCCAGCCATCGAAGCCGTCAAGAGCGGGCAGATCACCATTATCCCGGACCAGTTCCAGAAGGTCTACCTGAACTGGATGGAGAATATCCGCGATTGGTGCATCAGTCGCCAGCTTTGGTGGGGGCATCGAATCCCAGCTTGGTACTGTGTCGACTGCAATGGAACCACGGTGGCCATAGACAAGCCAGAGAAGTGCGCCAAATGCGGTTCAGCCAGAATACATCAGGACCCCGATGTACTGGACACGTGGTTCAGCTCGGGACTGTGGCCTCACTCCACCCTCGGATGGCCGGACGACACCGAAGACCTGCGCTACTTCTACCCCACGACCGTAATGGAGACAGCCTACGACATCCTGTTCTTCTGGGTGGCCCGCATGATCATGATGGGCCTGGAAAACACGGGTCAGGTTCCGTTCCGGTGGGTCTATCTTCATGGCCTGATCCGAGATGAGAAGGGCGCCAAGATGAGCAAGATGAGTGGCAACGTCATCAACCCGCTCGACAGCATCGACAAGTATGGCGCTGACGCCTTGCGCTTCTCTCTGGTGATAGGCACGTCCGCCGGCAATGATATCCCCTTGAGCAGCGGGAAAATGGAGTCGGGCCGCAACTTCGCCAACAAGCTGTGGAATGCCTCCCGGTATGTGATCCGGAGCTTGCCCGAAGGAACCGTGGATGCGTCACTGCCGCCGAATCTGCCCGTTGAGGACCACTGGATACTGAGCCGGTTGGACCAACTGGCTGGCCGGGTCAACAAGCTTCTCGAGGAATTCCGCTTCGGCGAAGCCGAGGCCGAGGTCTACGAGTTCGTCTGGGGCGAGTTCTGCGACTGGTACATCGAGCTGGCCAAGATACGCCTCAACCAGCCTGGTTCGCCTTCGCCGGTTCCAGTGCTGGTACGAACGCTGGAGGCCTCTCTGAGATTGCTGCACCCGTTCATGCCCTTCATCACCGAGGAGATATGGCAAACGCTAGTCGCGCGCCTGCCGCAGGATGCCACGAGGCCGGATTCTCTCATCATAGCGGCCTACCCGGTGAGCACCGGCTTCACCGATCTGCAGGCGGAGCGAGAAATGAGCCTGATCATCGAAATCATCCGCTCCATCCGCAATGCGCGGGCGGAGGCCAAAATCGACCCGGCGAAGCGTATTGAGGCCCATGTTCACACCAGGAACAATTCCGCCATTGAGTCACACCGGCAGGCCATAGAAACGCTGGCCAGGGTGCAGCCGCTGCACATCCTGGGACCTCGAACAGAATCAAGAAACGACGGAGCCCAGGTCTTGCACGTTGCAGAAGTCGACATAGTTCTGCCCATGACCGTGGATGTCGATGCTGAGAAGCAGCGACTGGAGCAGGAAGAGGTGTCTTTGCAGGCGAGGATCACCGGCCTGGAAGCCCGTTTGAGTGACCAGACCTTCCTATCCAAGGCACCGCAGGCCGTGGTGGAGAAAGAACGCAGCAAGCTGCAGGACTCGCAGACGAAGCTGCACAAGACAACAGAGAGGCTGAAGGAACTGGGCCGGATGAGGACCTAGAAACGTGAGTATTCCAGAAGGAGAGCAACTATGACGATCGAAGAGAAGCTGAACAACCTAGCCAAGATGAGAGAGCAAGCTTTGCAGGGCGGAGGCGCGAAGCGCATCGAGTCCCAGCACGCCAAGAACAAACTCACTGCCAGGGAGAGGATCGGCCTTCTCTTTGACCCGGGCACGTTCGAGGAGATTGACACGTTCGTCATGCATCGCACCAGCGACTTCGGACTGGATAAGGAAAGGTTCTTGGGGGACTCGGTGGTGATCGGCTATGGCAAAGTGAACGGCCGGCTGACCTTCGTTTATAGCCAGGACTTCACCGTGATCGGGGGCACGCTTTCACTGGTGGCCTCTGAGAAGATCTGCAAGGCCATGGACCTGGCCGCCAAGAATGGTGCTCCGTGCATCGGGCTGCTGGATTCAGGCGGAGCCCGGATTCAGGAGGGCGTGGACAGCCTGCGAGCGTATGGCGAGATATTCACCCGGAACACTCTGTACTCCGGCGTGGTCCCCCAGATATCCGTGGTCCTGGGGCCGGCGGCCGGCGGCGCCACGTACTCACCGGCGATCACCGACTTCATCTTCATGGTCAAGGGCACCGCACAGATGTACATCACCGGCCCTGATGTGGTGAAGGCGGTAAGTGGCGAGGAGGTCACCCATGAGGACCTGGGCGGAGCCATGGTACACGCCAGGGTCAGCGGCAACTGCCATTTCGTGGCCGAGAATGAGCAGGAAGTCTTCCAGATGATCCGCCGCCTGATGACCTTCCTGCCGCAAAACAACATGGAGGAAACGCCTCTAGTGACTTGCGGCGACGATCCCAGTCGCCGGGATCCGGGCCTGATCAACGTCGTCCCGGTCGAGCCCAACAAGGCTTACAACATGAAAGATGTCATAGCCAGGGTGTTCGACAACGGCGACTTCATGGAGGTGCATGAGCACTGGGCCAACAATCTCATCGTGGGATTCGCCCGTCTCAACGGCCAGAGCGTGGGGATCGTAGCTCAGCAACCGGCGCACTTGGCCGGTTCCATAGACATTAATGCCTCTGACAAAGGGGCCAGGTTTGTCCGGTTCTGCGACTGCTTCAACATCCCGGTCATCACCTTCGTCGATGTGCCGGGCTACATGCCGGGTACCGACCAGGAGTTCGGCGGCATCATCAGGCACGGGGCCAAGTTCCTTTACGCCTATGCGGAGGCGACAGTGCCCAAGATAAGCATCATCACCCGCAAGGCATACGGCGGAGCCTACGTCGTGATGAGCAGCAAGAGCCTGCGCGGCGACATCAACTACGCCTGGCCGACGGCGGAGATCGCGGTGATGGGGCCGGATGGCGCCGTCAATATCGTTTTCCGCGCCGAGATATCCAAGGCGGAGAAACCGGATGAGAAGAAGAAGGAGTTGGTACAAGAGTACAGGGACAAGTTCGCCAACCCTTACGTGGCCGCGGCCAGAGGGTATCTTGATGACGTGATCGACCCGCGTGACACGCGTCCCAAGCTGATCAAGGCGCTGGAGATGCTCAAGAACAAGGTAGATCACCTGCCACCCAAGAAGCACGGGAACATCCCGCTGTAGGAGTCTGAAGGCAGAAGTGGAGACTGGATTCCCGCTTCCGCGGGAATGACAAGAGGAATGTGGCGGTCGCCGGAGGGATCGTTCCCAAGACGGTGCAGGGACTCGTCCCTGCCGGGAGTGCGAGGGTGTCCCTCGGTTCTATTCTTTCTTTTCCCCCAAGATTGGGGGCCGGGGGGTTGAAATCGAGCACGGAGGCAGCGGTGTGTCATTACGCATCACTCTGGATTCCCGCCTCCGCGGGAATGACAAGAGGAACGTCGCAGTCATTGGAGGGATCGTTCCCAAGAGAGTGCAGGGATTCGTCCCTGCCGAGGGTCTGGGGGTGTCCCCCAGTTTCCCTTATTCTCCCCCCAAGACTGGGGGACAGGGGGTTGAAGAGAGGCATCAGCCTCCAACTCTGAGCAAAGGAGCAACATGGCACTGAGAGAGATTCGCGCCGAGGAAGTAACGCAGGCAGTAGCCCAAATGGCCAAGGAAGCCAACTTCTTCCTCCCCGAAGACGTGCTCAACTCCATCAGGCAAGCGGTGGGCACCGAGGAATCGCCCCTGGGAAAGGCCACTCTGGAGAAGATACTGGAGAATGCCACCATTGCCGCCAACGAGCGCGTGCCGTTATGTCAAGACTGCGGCCTGGCCGTAATCCTCGTCAGATTGGGACAGGACGTTCACATCGCTGGCGGCGGACTCTACACTGCCATCGAGGAAGGCGTGAAGAAGGGCTACACCGACGGGTATCTGCGGAAGTCGATGGTGCAGCATCCGTTCTCGTCCCGAACCAACACTAAGACCAACTGTCCGGCGGTCATTCACACCGAGATCGTGCCCGGAGACAAGCTCAACATCGTCCTGATGCCCAAGGGCGGCGGTTCGGAGAACATGAGCCGCCTGGCCATGCTCTCCCCGTCGCAGGGAAGGCAAGGGGTTATCAACACCGTGGTCAGAGCGGTCGACGAGGCCGGCAGCAATCCCTGCCCCCCGGTGATCGTCGGAGTGGGCATCGGTGGCACCGCCGAGAAGGCCTCCCTGCTGGCCAAAGAGGCGCTGCTGCGGCCGCTGGGCCAGCCCAACGCGGACCCGGAAGTCGCCGACCTGGAGAAAGAGCTCTTCCAGAAGGTCAATTCCCTCGGGATCGGCCCGCAGGGATTCGGCGGCAGCACCACCGCGCTGGCGGTGCACGCCGAGGTCTTCCCCGCCCACATCGCCAGCCTGCCGGTGGCCGTGAACATCCTGTGCCACAGCGCCCGGCACAAAGAAGTCACGCTGTAGCAGAGCCTGCCGGGGAATATGGGGGTGTCTGCGCATCACTGGCAAGCTCCTCTTCGCCATCACTATCCAAAAACAGGGGTGTGCAGAGGGGCGAAGCCCCTTTGTCGAGGGTCTGGGGGTGTCCCCCAGCCTCGTTTTCTTCTTCCCCCAAGAGTGGGGGATCAAGGGGGTTGACCCCTGAATAACCCCGTGCTGGATCGAGTTGACAATTCCAACGCGGCGCGCCTAGAATTAGGTCGTCCTTCCCATACTTGACGGCGTGGAGACTAGCACATGGTTGAAATGAGCGTTGACAGCATACGAGTGAGCGTGATGAACTCCCAGCGGGTGGTCATCCTGAAAGAGACTCACTCTGACCGGTATTTGCCCATCTGGATCGGCCCGGCGGAAGCGGATGCCATAGCCGTGAAATTGCAGGGTATTTCCGTTCCCCGGCCGCTGACGCATGACCTTCTCTTCTCGATCCTCAACGCTCTGGGAGCCAAGATCAAGTCCATCTTTGTCAACGACCTGCAGAACGACACCTTCTTCGCCCGGATCTACGTGACGGCCAACGGCAAGGAGATCGAGATCGACTCCCGTCCCAGCGACGCCATCGCCATCGCCGTACGGGCCAAGGTACCCATCTACGCCGCGGAAGAAGTGCTGGAAAAGGCCGGGATAGTCTTCGACTCGTCAGGTAAGCCCATGCACAGCCATGGCGAGGACGAGAAACAGGGCATCAGCGATGAAGAGCTGCGCAAGCTGTCCGCGTTCACCGACTTCATCAACACGCTGGACATGAAGGACCTGGGCGACATGGGCGACACCAAGGACCCAAAGGACCAGAAAGACCAACAAGACTAGCGCTCGGGTGTGACATGGACGAGAAGTTCCTCAAGAAGCTGCTGGCCACGATGAAGTGCGGCATGTGCGGCAATCAGTATCAGTCGGGCAACGTCAACATCCTGGGACACAAAGAGGACCTCTGGTTCCTCTCCGTCTTCTGCCCCTCCTGCAAGACCCAGGGGTTGGTGGCTGCCGTGGTCAAAGAGGGCAAGGTGACCGAAGTCCTCACCGAACTTACGCCGGAGGAGCAGAAGAAGCTCTCTATGGCCACACCGCTGAGTTCCGACGACCTGATGGACATGCACTCATTCCTCACGGATTTCAACGGCGATTTCTCAGCGCTGTTTGGGACGTAGAGCCAGGGCACATTTGGCCCTCTCAGCCTCCCCACCGTAGACCCAAACGTTGTCTCATCCCTGTCTGTGAGCTCCCCTCAATCAAGGTAGACAAGCGTTAGACAAGTCGCACCCCAACAGATTTCGGCCGGCAATACAGTTGCAGCAAGGACACAATCCAGCCGACTCCCGTCAGGCCGGCTTCAGCTTTCGCAGCTCGAGTATCAGAGGAGGAAGAACCTCGCGGAGGTCACCGACGATACCGACGTCGGCCGCCTGGAAGATGGGTGCCTGGGGATTCTGATCGACGGCCAGGACGAACTTGGCCCTCTCAAACCCCGTGGAGAAATGCATCGCCCCGGAGGCTCCCAGGCTAATGAACAGGTTCGGGCCGATGACTTTCCCGCTCTGCCCGATCATGCAGTCCGAAGTGATCCAACCCTTGTCCAGCAGAGGCCTGGTTCCAGCCACGGCGCCTTCGAGCACCTCGGCGAGCTCCCGCACTAGGTCCATGTTGCCCAGCGCATTGACCCCCAGCCGGCGGCCACGACGACATCCGCTTCTTCGATGGGGAGATCGCACTCCGCTTCTTCCGTCATCTCCACCGTCCTGGCCCTGAAGAGTCTATCGTCGAGCCGCGGGGCGACTCTCAACACCTGGCCCTTTGTGTCTTTCTTCGCATCGGGAACGACAAAGACGCCGGGCTTGACCGTGGCCATTTGCGGTCTTTGCTGAGGGCAGATGATGTCCACCCTCTTGCCACCTCCCCACCCCGGGACAGTCTGATGCAGAGTGACCACCCCATCGCAGTCTTCCATTCTCAGGTCTATGCAGTGCGCGGTGAGCCCAGTGCCCACCTTGGCCGCTATGCAGGGTGCCAAGTCTTCGCCGATGGCCGTGGCTCCCAGCAGGAATATCTCCGGCCTGTGCTCTTTCACAAGGTCAGCTATGACTGCCGCGTAAGCCTGGTTCTGATAGTGCTCCAGCCTGGGATCATCTATGACATAGACCTTGTCCGCCCCATGTGACAGGAGTTCCGGAGCCAGGTTCTCAACGCCGCTGCCCACCAGGACAGCAACCAGCCCTGACCCGAGCTTCCCGGACAGATCCGCTCCCTTGCTCAGGAGCTCCAGGCTGACCCGAGCCAGTTTGCCCCTCCTCTGCTCGGCGTATATCCAGGTCTCTCCGTGATGTCCGTTACTTCCCATGTTCATCCCCAGCATTGAGGTGTTTCACAACCCTCTTTCAGCCCCCTTGATCCCCCACTCTTGGGGGAAGGGAAGAAACGCAGAGGGGCTCCGCCCCTCTGCACGCCCTTTTGGTGGCACCAGCCATTTCCAACAAGAACAACCCACTCTGTAGCCCCACGCCCTCGGTCAAATACCCCCAACTCCTCCTTTGTGAAAGGGGGATCCCAAGGACTTGCGGGCGCACGCCCCAATCCCCCAGCAGCATTTTGCTGCACCTCTCTCGAGACCGCACTACAGGCCACCCCATTCCCGTATCCTGGCCACCGCGTCACTTGACACATGTTTGGGGCTACCCTGCAAAACCTCAGACCGGCGATCTTTCTTGAACTCCCAGACGCCGGCCACCCGCGTGGGCGAGCCGGCAAGTCCCAGCTTCTCGGCGGGCAACCCGAGGTCCTCGGCCCTGTATGTAGACAGCTTCTTGCCAGCCACCTGAATGATCCCCATCACGTCGGGAATACGCGGCTCGTTGATCGCTTTATTGACTGTGATCAGTGCCGGCAACGTCAGATCCACCTTCATGCAACCGTTATCCAAGTCGGCTTCCACCAGGCAGGTCACATCGCCCGTGAACTCCATGGCTCTGACGTTGGTGGCATAAGGAACGTCCAGGAACTCGGCCAGCATCGGTCCCACCATCCTGGTCCCCGAATCGACTGTTTCACTCCCGCACAGGACCAGGCTGAACGGGCAGAACTTCTTGATAGCCGCAGCCACCGTCAAGGCCGTGGCATAAGCATCGGCCCCGGCAAAGGCTCTATCGCAGAGCAGGATAGCCTCATCCGCCCCCATAGCCAGCGCCTCCTCCAGGGTCTCCCGAGATTGAGGCGGGCCCATGGTTAGCACCGTGACCTTGCCCGGGAACCTCTCGCGCACTTGCAGCGCGGCTTCTACGGCATTGCGGTCGACCGGGTTCATGACCAGAGGCACGCCCTCTCTCCGGATAGCCTTGGTCAGCGGGTCCAGCGTGATCTGGCCGAAGTGATCCGGGTGAGGTACCTGCTTGATGCAAACTAGCGTGTCCATGTCTTCGTTCTTTGTATGCCTCTACTTTCAGTTGGTGATGGCCCGGCCAATGACCACCTTCATAATCTCCTGGGTGCCACCGGCGGTCAGCAGTTCCAGCATGTCTCTGAGGTACATCTCCACCCGGTATTCCGGCGACTGGCCGTAGGCACCCATGGCCTGCTGCGCTTTGAGGCAATTCCTCAGAGCCACATCGACGGCCAGAAGCTTGGCCCGCGCAATGTCCACTCCCAGATCCTTCACGCTCTTGCCCTGGTCCAGGAGCACGGCGGGGCGATAGGAGACCCACCGCGCCGCTTCGATATCGGTGCTCATCTCCACCAGCATGAACTGCAGCGCTTGAAGGTCAGAGATAGGCTTGCCGTACAGGACCCTCTCTCTGCAGAATTTCAGCGCCCCTTCATAGGCTCCCTCGGTCGCTCCCAGAGCCACACCGGCCGCTCCTGTTCTGCCAATGGCAGATATTGTCGGCAGGGCAGCGGCCATGCCGCGTCCTTCCGGCCCAATGAGATTCGCCTGGGGCACATGACATTCGGTGAAGGCCAGTTCATTCACGGATATAGAGCGGAACCCGGCCCGCGGTTCTCTCCTGGTGACTTCAAACCCCGGTGTTCCCTTCTCCACAAAGAAGGCGCTGAAGCCGCCATTGCTCTTGGCGACAAAACCCAGCACGTCGGCTACTTCGGCGTTGGTGATGTAGGACTTGCGGCCATTGACCACGTAGCCGGCCCCGTTGCGAGTGGCCGTGGTCATCATAGCAGAAGGATCGGAACCACCGGTCTGCTCGGTGACAGCAAAGGAGCTTACCTTAGCCCCCTTGCAGAGGTCCGGGATGTAGCGCTTCTTCTGTTCCTCGTTGCCGAAATTCTCCAGGGCGTACATCAGCAGGTTGCCGGCCTGGAAGAAGAACCCGAGGCTGGGGTAGACGCGCGCCATCTCCTCGATGACTACTATCCTGGCCAGGTGCCCCATGCCTGAGCCACCGTATTCCTTGGAGTTGACCAGCCCGATGAGACCCATCTGTCCCATCTGTCGGACCAAGTCAAAGGGGAACTCCCCCTTCTCATCAACCTCCAGGACCTTCGGCGCCACCCTGGTCTCGGCAAACTGCCTGGCGGCCTTCTTGAGCATCTCCTGCTCTTTGCTGAACCCGTAATCCATTTCCCCCTCCTCTGCCAGTTGACATGCAAATGCCAACAGCGTTGCATCAACTCCAGGGCGGTGATGCGAGGGTTCCTCGCAAGAAGGCTCCGGACCCAGCGCATGATCAGTCAGGATGGGTAGCCCGATGTCTGACCGCCCCCCCTATTTGGCCGGCTGTTTCAACAGCCTCCAGTCAGACATCAGACGTGACTGATACAAGACCAGTACGATCTACGGCCTGCGCCGCAAGACATGCTTTGTAGAACTTGTCTTGATATCGGTCAGGATCATATCAGAAAGCGCGCGGGATTTCAAGCAAAACCTGCCCCTGTGTCGGTGTTCTACGATTATGACACTGGTTAATTGTTCAGCGAGAATGTCACTCTATGAGGGAGACAGTAACGTTGAACAGAGAGGAACAGAAGAGGCTAATGGTTCTCAACCAAGTGGGGGAGGGGCGTGTGGGGGCTGGGGAGGGGGCCGGGGTGCTGGGGCTTTCGGTGAGACATGTGAGGAGGCTTCTGGCGCGCTACAGGAAGGAGGGCGCGGCAGGCCTGGTCCACGGCAACCGGGGCAGAAGGCCGCACAATAAGCTGGACGATACCCTGAGGGAGAGAGTTACGGGATTGGCCACATCCAAGTACGGGGGACTGAATACTCAGCACCTTTCGGAGATACTGGTGGAGCGTGAGGGTCTGAAGCTGTCTCGCTCCACGGTGCGGCGCGTCTTGCTGGGATCCGGCATCAGGAGTCCCAGGAAGAGGCGGGCGCCGCGCCACCGCAGTCGGAGGGAGCGGTATCCGCAGCAGGGCATGCTCCTGCAAATGGACGCCAGTCACCATGATTGGCTTGAGGGCAGAGGGCCGAGGTTTTGCTTGGTAGGCGCCATAGATGATGCGACCGGCGAGGTGCCTCATGCGCTCTTCCGGCCAGAAGAGGACACCCAGGGTTACTTCCAGCTCCTGGAACACATAGTGGCCACTCATGGCGTACCACTGGCCGTGTACAGAGACCGCCACAGCATATTCGAGTCGTCTCCCAAACGCCGCGAGTCTCTGGAGGAGCAACTGGCGGGCGAAAGAGAGCCGACACAGTTCGGCCGGTTGCTGAAGGAGTTGGGCATCACTTCCATCCCCTCCAACTCACCCCAGGGCAGAGGGCGGGTAGAGAGGCTGTGGGGGACCTTCCAGGACAGGTTGGTGTCCGAACTAAGGATAGCAGGGGCGCGAACCATAGCCCAAGCCAATCAGGTACTGGCGGACTTCCTGCCCCGGTACAATCGGCGCTTCATGGTACCAGCTGCTCAGCCAGGATCAGCCTACAGACCCACCCAGGCGGGATTCGTCCCGCAGGAGCTGTTCTGCCTGAAGCATCAGCGGACCGTCGGCTCGGACAACGTGGTGCGGTTCAATAACCGTCGTCTGCAGATCCAACCGGGGTTGGACAGACCCAGCTACGCCCGGGCGAGGGTGACGGTGCACGAAGGTTTTGATGGCCGCCTGGCTGTGTACTACAAGGGGCAGCGACTGGCCACCACTGACGCGCCACCGGAAAGCGCCCAGCTCCGATCCACCAAGCCAGAGTCTGATCTGCTAGTCAAACGCTTCCTTAGGCACCAACCCTGGAAGCCTGGACCACGCCACCCATGGCGCAGGCCGTACAAGACTTTCCACGACAGAGGGTGACAGAATCGCTGAACAATTAGAGTGACATAGTCGCTGGACAACAACAGGCGCTATTGTCTGCTGCCGTGAGCGGTGAGTTGACACTCGCGGACAGAGATGCAACGGCACGGATGCGTTTTGCCTTTCGAGCGGTACAGGGTAGAATCAGGCTACGACCACTGCTCCTGCCACCACCAGAATCTCATCCGACCGGAGGTGCAGCGAAGATGAGCACTATTGACAGACGCCAATTCTTGCAGAGGATGCTGACCTTGGGCGGCGGCGCATTGGCGACTGCCGCTCTGCTGTCTCTACTGAGTTGCTCCAAAGAGGAGACCCCGGACCTGCCAGGTGACAATGTCACACCACCCTCCCCCCCACCAGCCGGCGCCGCCTATCTGGCCGTCGCCAGAGGTGAGAACCCGACCACTCTAGTGCAGAGATCCGTCAGCGCCCTTGGCGGCATCGAACGCTTCGTCAAACCCGGCAACGACGTCATTATCAAGCCCAACATCTGCGTATCCAACCGCACGCCCGAGTACGCCGCCACCACCAATCCAGAGGTAGTTGCCGCGTTGGTGACTCTCTGTCTGGGAGCCGGTGCCAAACGTGTCAGAGTGATGGACCACCCGTTCAGTGGAGGAGCCGAGGAGGCCTACGTCACCAGCGGCATATCTGAAGCGGTGCGCACGGCTGGCGGAGAGATGGAAGTGATGGCCACCATGAAGTTCCAAGACACAACAATCCCTCTGGGACGGAAGATCACCCATTGGCTCATATATCAAGATGTCTTGGATTGTGACGTTCTTATTGATGTACCGATCGCGAAGCATCACGGCCTGACTCGGGCATCTCTGGGCATGAAGAACCTTCTTGGCGTTGTTCTAAAACGTGGAGAGTTCCACACAGATATGAGTCAGAAGCTGCCCGACCTTGCCACTCTGATTCGACCCGATCTGACTTTGGTGGACGGGGTGCGGACTCTGATGCAGAACGGCCCGACGGGTGGCAAACTGGAATGGGTGAAGCAGACCAACACCATCATCGCCAGCCACGACATAGTGGCCGCGGATGCCTATGCAGCCACCCTCCTCGGTTTGACTGGTGCAGACGTATCAACGATCCGCGCCAGTGCGCAGAGGGGTCTGGGCACCATGGATCTGTCGAGCATTAAGATGGAAGAGATAGCGGTATAGGGGCAGCACAGCTTGGCACCGAAGAAGACGCGGCGCAAATGGCGCTGGACAAGGCTTTCAGTCCAAATCCTGCTCCTGGTGCTCTTCCTCTACTTGCTCATAGGCAGTCGGGTCGGTGCTGACACCTTCTTGCCCAGTGATCTGTTCTTCCACCTGAACCCGCTGACCGGACTCTCCGCCATGCTGGCCGAGAAGCGCTTCATCTTACCCATGCTTCTGGGCCTCCTGACCATCGGCTTGGCCTCGGTGCTGGGCCGGGGCTGGTGCAGTTGGGTCTGCCCGCTGGGAACGTTACTTGAGTGGACCAGCCTGCGCCGCCTTCGCAACGCCCCGGGCCGCTTATCACATTGGAGGCACGTGAAGTACCTGACATTGGCGGCTGTCCTTCTGGGCGCGCTGCTGGGCACTCTGAGCCTGCTCGTACTCGATCCCGTCACAATTCTCTTCCGCACGCTGGCCTCCGGCCTCATCCCGGGGATGAACTGGCTGGTGACACGCGCGGAGACTTACCTCTACCGCTACGATGCGTTTCGGGGATTCCTCGATGGCTTCGATAACTTCATACGTGGCACGCTGCTGCCCGCAGCGGAACCCTACTTCGTCCCCAGTATCGCGTTGATAGTGGTATTCGTCGGGATTCTGGCGCTCAACGCCATCCGGCCGCGCTTCTGGTGCCGCTATGTCTGCCCGCTCGGCGGCCTGTTGGGGTTGGTGTCGCGTGTCTCACTCCTCCGGCGCACTGTCGATCAGGAGAAATGCAACTCCTGCCGGCGGTGTGCCCGGGAATGCCCGGTGAACGCCATTGATTCTGAGAAGGCTTACGCTTCTGACCCGGCCGAATGCACCTTATGCCTGAAGTGTGTCGAGGACTGCCCCGCCCGGGCTATCTCGGTGCGACGGCAGACGCAGCCGGCCGAGCCGGAGCTGGAGGGCCTGACCCGGCGGCAGGTGCTCGGGTCATTCGGCATCATGCTGGCCGGCGTGGCCCTGCTGCGCCTGGCACCCCTTCTGCGCGGCACGGAGCAGAGACGACTGAGACCGCCCGGCACTTCGGAAGACGATGTGATGAAGAAGTGCATCCGCTGCGGGGCTTGTGTCAACATCTGCCCCACCCGCGCCATCCACCCCAGCGGGACGGGCGCGGACTATGACGGCACGTGGACGCCGATGGTGGTGCCGCGGCTGGGCTACTGCGACTACACCTGCAACCGCTGCGGAGAGGTCTGCCCGACGGGAGCCATTCCCAAGCTATCACTGCCTGAGAAGCAACAGACAGTCATCGGCAAGGCCGAGATAGATGAGAACCGCTGCATTCCATGGTCACAGAACGTCAACTGTATCGTCTGCCAGGAGATGTGTCCCCTGACCGAAAAGGCCATCGAGCTGGATGACATGACGGTCACCAACAGCGAGGGGCTGGAAGTTACTGTCCGCCGGCCCGTGGTCATAAGGGATCGGTGCATCGGCTGCGGCCTCTGTGAGAACAGATGCCCGGTGAAGGGGGAGGCGGCCATTCGGGTCTACCCGGACGATGGAGAGGGAGAACACCGGCGCAGAGGGCGCTCGTAGGAACGGGATCAAGGTGCAGCGGGACGCTGCCGGGAGTCTGAAGGTGTCCCTCAGATAATCTCCCTTTTCTTATCCCCCGAGACTGGGGATTCCAGGGGGCTGAAAGAAGAGGCTTAGCCCAGCCTCCAAAGCTTCTCGGTGATTTCAGAAACCAGTCCCTGTTGTTGAGTCAGTGGCGCAACTACGGCTGGCGCCGTCTCAACTCGAAGACCACCGGATTGTCGGGATCGGGACAGGCCACCGTAGCCTTGTCTCCCACGCCCTCCCAAGGGAAGGAAGCACCCGCCTGCAACACCGTAGCGAAAGGCCATAGGGCACAGAAGGCCCAGGCACACATCCCTGATGGGGTTGTCTGGCCGATCAGAAACTCATCGCCAACCTTGAGCCCAAGGGCACAGGTCCCCTTCTGAGATACGATCTTTGCCACGACATCCTTCATCTCTGCCAAGCTAGTGTAGCCCTCTCCTCTGTAAACTCGGTCAGAAGTCGATGGTGAACTTGCCGTCCTTGTACAGCAACTGGTCGTCCGCCCATATCTGGCCGCCGTGGCGCAGATCGCTGACCATGTCCCAGT
>Ga0209286_1000218_pt1 | contig 14265 bp, 14 predicted proteins | sample PPLLak1March2015_2_FD_187250 | JGI IMG/M metagenome (GOLD analysis project Ga0209286, IMG submission 187250) | Freshwater sediment microbial communities from Prairie Pothole Lake near Jamestown, North Dakota, USA - PPLs Lake P8 Core (3) Depth... | ecosystem: Environmental > Aquatic > Freshwater...
TCTAAACTCATCACTTTTAACTCTTCTTCTTCTCTACTCTTTTCTTCAGTACCTCGCTGGCGAGATTAATATTCCTCTGACCATAATCGGTAATAAAAACAGCCAACGATTCCAGGTCCATATCGTTCTGATAGGTGGCCAGTTTTAGTAACATAGGGAGGTTCACCCCCGTGATCACCTCGATCTTCTTCTCTTCTAAAAAGGAGAGGCTGATATTGGAAGGGGTCCCTCCATACATATCCGTCAGGATGAGGATTCCCTGGCCCCCATCCACTTTTCGTATGGCCGAGATGATCTTCGTCCTGATCTCTTCCGATCCTTCCTTCGGATCAATCGACACAGGCTGAAATTGTTTTAAGTCTTCTCCCACCACCAGTTGGGCGGCGGCAATCAACTCCTCTGCTAAATGACAATGTGTGACAACAACGACCCCCACCATCTCTCTCACCCCTTCTCTGAATCGCGGTGTCGAACCGTCAGAAACACACCTTTTTGAGCCAATTCATCACTGAGCATCTCCTTCACTCGATTAGCGATGACGATAGAACGATGTCTTCCGCCGGTACATCCTACGGCAATAGTTAAATGGGTTTTCCTTTCCCTCATATAAAGAGGAAAGAGAAACCGAATGAAGTCCTGGACGCGTTTCAAGAATTCTTTCGTCTCTTCCCACTGGAGGACATATTCAGCCACTTTGGGATCGTCTCCCCTCAACCGTTTCAGTTCCTCCACAAAGTAAGGATTGGGCAAAAACCGAACATCGAACAGGAGGTCGGCTTCATAGGGAATGCCGAAACTGTATCCGAAAGAGAGAAGGGTCACGGTCATCTGGCTCGAGTTCAACCCCTGCTGGGCATACTGCTGGATCTTTTCTTTCAGCTGATGGACATTGAAATCGGACGTGTCGATCACCTGATTGGCCATATCCCTTATCCCTTGAAGCCGCTCCCGTTCTAGACGAATCCCGTCCCGGATCGATCCTCCAACCGCTAAGGGATGTTCCCGTCGGGTTTCACTGAAACGCCTCATCAATACGGCATCCGATGATTCCAAAAAGAGGATCTCGATGGGATAGCCTTCACGCTGGAGATTCTGGAGAATCCTTCTCGAATCTTCTAAGAAATCTTTTCCTTCTTGGGTCTCCGTCTTCTGCCCCCAGTTTGGATAGGAAACCGTCCCCCGGATATCCTCCACGACGGCCACCTTGGTGATTTTTCCTCCGGATTGTTCGCAGAGTTCTATGAATTTGGGTACGAGAAGGATGGGGAGGTTATCGACACAATAAAAACCAATATCCTCTAAGGCCTTAATGGCCGTTGTTTTCCCTGATCCGGAAAGACCGCTGATGAGAATGACCCGGATGTCCTTCACTCCACCTCACCCTCGATCTCAGGTTTTTCCTCTCCTCGTTCCTCCATTTTCTTCAGAAGATTCTTTTCAAACTCCTTGGCCGAGTCATAACCCATCACTTTCAGGAGATGGTTACGGGCTGCCACCTCGATGATGGTGCTTAAATTCCGTGCAGGGGTAACAGGGATTTTTAACATCGGGAGCTCAATCCCGAGGATCGTATATTTTTCCTTCTCAAAACCCAGGCGATCATATTCCCGGCTGGTATCCCATTCAACCAGTTCCAAAACCAGCTCGATCTTTTTCCGCTCCCGGATGGCCTCCACTCCAAAGAGGCTCCGGATATTGATGATCCCTAATCCCCGGATCTCCATATGGTGTTGAATGACCTCAAACCCACTTCCGATCAACGCGGACGGGGCGCGCTTCTGGATGTAGACCATGTCGTCCGCCACCAAACGGTGCCCTCGTAGAATCAGATCCAGTGCACATTCGCTCTTCCCGATTCCGCTCTTCCCCAAGATGAGGACCCCGACCCCAAAAACATCCATGAGGACGCCATGGATGCTGCTCGTGGCCGCCAGTTTCTCTTCCAGGAATTGAGTGATTCGCTCAATGAAATCGGTTGTGTGGAGATGGGTTCGGAATAACGGGATCCCCTTCGCATCGGCCTCTTGAAGCAGAAGTTGAGGGATCTCCAGATTGCGAGTGAAGACCAGGCAGGATAATTCCAAATGACAGATCTGATGAATGATTTCCCCCTGCCGTTCTGGAGAAAGGGTCACGAAGTAAGACATTTCTGTATTGCCGATGATCTGAATGCGTTCGGGTTCGACAAACTGGGTGAATCCCGTCAAGGCCAGGCCCATTTTTTGAACCTGTGGGTGAGTAATCCTTCTCCTCAGCCCTTTCCGCCCCGCTATTAGGGCTAGGCCCAGATCGATTTCTTTGTTTTGTTCCAATTCTTGAACCAGGATGCCACTCATAATTTCGCCCCCCCACCCCTTCCCTCCCCCTCGAGGGGGGAGGGTGAGGGTGGGGGTGTAATATTCTAGATCTCAGTATTTCTCATCTTCTTCCGAGATGATCTTGAAGAGCTCTTCCCGGGTGTGAGCTTCCGTTAATCTCTTTTTAAAAGAGGCGTCCTTCAACAGGGTAACGATCCGCCCAAGGAGTTTCAGGTTGTCCACTGCCGAATTCTCAGGGGCCATCACCAAGAAGAAGAGCTGACTGGGATGGTGATCGATCGAATCGAACTCCACTCCCTTGACCGAACGGCCAAAGGAGATGAAGAAGGTCCTCAGCTTTTTTAATCGGCCATGCGGAATGGCAATCCCTTCCCCAATCCCTGTGGACCCCAGTTTTTCTCTTTCCAACAGTACCTGGAGGATCTCTTCCCCAGAGGTCACCTGACAGGGTTTCACCAACACACCGGACAGTTCCTTTAGAATAGAACGCTTATCTGTGCCCTGCAGGTCCGGAAGGACCCATTCCTCTTTCAAATAATCTAGGATCTTCACGCTTGGCCCTTTACCCCGTTAGAAATAATGCCCCGCCTGCGTGGCCGGAGACACTTCGGCGCGGCGAGTGCCACGCTCGGTTTCGAGTCGCAACGACTAGAATTTCTAACAGGGTTTACGATTTTCCCCATTTCAAAGAGGGCTCGATCCATTCATAACCCCCATCTTTACTCCGGCAAAGGACATTCACCTGCTCGGAATCTGTATTCAAAAAGACTAGGAAGTCCCTCCTTGAGATTTCAAGTCGGACAACGGCATCTTCAAGAGACATAGGTTTAGCGAGGATGTGCCTCTTTTGAATGAGGGAGGAAAAACCTCTCTCTTCAAGGGGTTCCTCGCTCTTGGAGAGCGCGATGGGGGAAGGCGTCGCATTCACCCTCTTTCTTCTCCCTTTCTCTCGACGTTCGCGGATCTGACGCTCGATCTTATCCACCATCTGATCGATCGCCGCATAAAGATCCGTATTCCTCCCTTGGCTGTTGAGGGTCATTCCATTCCCGATGATCGTGATTTCTGCGATGTGCCGAAATTTTTCTGCCGAAAGAACGACGTGAACCTCCCTCGGGTTCTCAATATATTTCTGTAACCGCTGAACCTTCCCCTTCACATATCCCTTGGCTCCTTCTTCGGCTTCCATATGCCGGAATGTAACTGCAATCTGCATGGATTCACTCCTTCTTCACTTCTGAAATTCGAAATCCGAATATCGAAACTCGAAACAAATCCAAAATCCGAATTTTCAAAATGAATACCCATTCCTTGCTTAGGACATTTGTATTTTGGACATTCGTGCTTGTTTCGGATTTCGCCTGCCTTCGCCGAAGCGGCTACGCGCAGGCAGGTGCTTCGGATTTCGAGTTTTTCCTTTTATTGAATTTTCCTCCTCTCATTGGAGGAAAGGATCTTCATCATCTCCCGATATTTCGAAATCGTCCTGCGCGCAATGTGTATATTCATCTCCTTGAGAATCTGAACGAGTTTCTCATCGCTGTAGGGCTTCCTTGGATCTTCCTTCGTGATGATCTCCCGGAGAAGGTTTTTCACGCTTTCAGAAGCCAGGGTCTCTCCCTGGGTGGAGGTGATCCCTGTATTAAAGAAGAATTTTAACTCATAAATTCCCTGAGGGGTATGAATGTATTTGTTGTTGGTCACCCGGCTGATCGTCGACTCGTGCATCTGGATATCCTCAGCCACGTCGCGCAAGACGAGGGGCTTGAGAAATTGAATCCCTTTATCTAAGAAATCTCTTTGAAATTTAACGATGCTAGTCGCCACTTTGTAAACCGTTCGCTGGCGTTGATGAATGCTTCGGATGAGCCAAAGAGCCGATCGGAGTTTCTCCTGAATGTATTTCCGATCTCCGTCGAGGACGGAGCGGTCATCGGTGAGGATACTGCGATACAATTGATTCACCTTCAGCCTCGGTATGTCTTCATCGTTTAAAGAGATCACATACTCCCCCTCCACCTTATAGACATAGACATCCGGGATGATCTCTTGGACTACGTCCCCACCGTAAGCCTTGCCGGGTTTTGGGTCGAGTTTGGAGATGAGGTGGGCTGCTTGATTCACTCGCTCCAGAGGGATCCCCAACCGTCTCGCGATGGCTGGATGATTCCGGTTCTTCAGGAGCGGTAGAAATTCCGAGACGATCTTTTCCGCAACGGGATCCCGGACCTGCAACTGCTCCAACTGGACGAGGAGGCACTCTTTCAAATCCCTCGCTGCCACTCCTACCGGATCGAACTGCTGCATCCTTCGAAGGACTCTTTCCACCATCTCCAGGGGGAGCTGGATCTCTGAACTGATATCTTCTAAGGAGATTTTCAGGTACCCGTCTTCATCCAGGTTTCCGATGACCCACCATCCTATCTTCCGCTCCTCATCGGTAAAATGGGAGAGCTGAAGTTGCCAGTTGAGATGATCGGAAAGGGTCGTTCGCTTCGTCAAGAAACTTTCAAACGAGGGTCTTTCTTCGCTCTCCTGAGAAGACTGCTTAACATAGGAGCCATGATTATAATTCTCCAGATAGCTCTCCCAGTCGAACTCCGCCGCCCCTTCCCCTTCTCCCTTTACTTCCTGGGTCTTCTGATTCTCGGGAATGGGTTCTGCTTCGCTCTTTTCAGTCAGGGTTTCTTCTGCTTCGGCATCCTCTCTCCCCTCCTCAGACTCCTCAAGGAGTGGGTTTTCTTTCACCTCCTGGCGAATCAGATCGACCAGCTCCAAGCGAGTTAATTGAAGAAGCCGAATTGCCTGCTGGAGCTGAGGAGTGATCACCAGCTGCTGTACAAGTTTAGGTGTCAGTTTGAGTTCTAATGCCATTTAATGCCCAGCTTCAATCCTGGACGGATGGGCGACCATCCGTATTTTCTTTGTTCCGACTCCCTCCTAATTCAAACCCATCCCCTAGATAGATCTCTCTTGCTTTTTGACTTTGGGCAATATATTCAGGGGCTCCCTCCTCCAAGATGCGGCCCTCATTGAGGATGTAGGCCCGGCCACAGACGCCCAATGTTTCTCTTACATTATGATCTGTGATTATAATGCCAATCCCCTTTGATTTCAATTGACGTACAATGGTTTGGATATCCAATACGGCAATGGGATCGATCCCTGCAAAGGGTTCATCCAAAAGGATGAACGAGGGCGAAAGGACCAGGGCTCGTGTAATCTCCACACGCCTCCGTTCTCCTCCAGAGAGGCTATAGGCCTTCTGTTTCCGAAGGGCAGAGAGTCCCAATTCTTCCAAAAGCTCTTTCAATCGATTCCTTCGTTCATCCTTGGAAAGGGGAAGGGTTTCTAAGATGGCTATCAGGTTTTCCTCCACGGTCAACTTCCTGAAGACGGATGGCTCTTGAGGGAGATATCCGATCCCCTTTCTCGCCCTCAAATACATGGGAAGGGAGGTAATTTCCTCGCCGTTCAAATAGATTCTTCCTCGATTCGGTTTGAGGAGGCCCACAATCATATAAAAAATGGTGGTCTTTCCCGCGCCGTTGGGTCCCAGCAGTCCCACGACTTCCCCTCCGCGAACCTCCACATGGACCGAATCCACCACTTTCTTATGACGAAACGATTTTGCTAATTCCTCACATGAAAGATGCGACATCTTGACTCCAATATAAGTTCGGAGTAATTAGTTCGGAGTTCGGAGTGCAACATGATTCTGATAGTTTCGCAAAAAGTCGACCAGCGGCTCTCTGTCATTCTGAGCGAAGCGAAGAATCTAATCACATCAAAGCATTTCAGATCCTTCACTGCGTTCGAGATGACAAATTGGAACTTTTTAAGAATCTATCATTTCTTCTTTGCTCCGAACTCTGAACTCCGAACTCTTTACTTATTTTTCTTTCGGGGGTGGAGTGATGCGGGTGTTGACCCGGCTACCCTTTCCTCCCTCAACAATGCTTCGCTCCTCATTGACATAGAAGATCACCCGCTCTCCCCTGATCTCATTCTCTCCTTCCCGAACCACCGCGTCTCCATCCAAAACGACCTTATTCTCCTCCTGTTGAAAAGTGGCCTTTTGACCGGTCGCTCTGCGATCCAGTTGAACGATCTTCACGCTGCCGATGGCAATAATCTCCTTCAGCTTTTTTGTCTCAGCTTCATAACGAATGATCAGCGTATTGGCATAGAGGGTGGTATCCTCCTGCTTGGCCACCACATTCCCTTTAAAAGTAACCGTGTTCTCTTTCTGATTTGCCTCCACCGTATCGGAGACAATGTCAATGGGGGCGCGACTGGCAGAGAATCCAAACCCCTTCTCGCCCGCAATCCTCTTCTCCCCTCCTCTTGCCTTCTCTTTCTTCTCCTGAGCTTCTCCAGTGATGAAAAAGAGAGGAAGGGAAATGAGCACAAGGAGTAGGATGAAGTTCCTTCCAAGCTTCATCCGCCTTCCCCTCCCTTCCACCGTGTCTTGGCCTGGCTGAGAATCTTGATGATCTTCGCCTCCATATCCACCCGCATTCCTGTGCCGACCACTTGAATCTCTTTGCCCTCGATCTCCACAGGATCGGAGGTGGTCACTTTTTTATTCGCATGTTGATAGGATACGGAATGAGTCTTCAGGCGATATCCATCGCTCGAAGTGAGCAGCACATCTCCTACTAACTCCATGTTTTTCGAATCCTGATAGACCTTCCCTTTATTACCAGAAAGGACGAAGGATCGACCATCTTTTGTATAAAAAGTGACCTTGACATCTTCTAGGAGAATGATGTTTTGTCCCTGGTACTGTTGGATGGCTTTTGCATCTAATTCCCAGGTTTTTTTGCCGTGTTTGTCCTCGACAAATCGAATCTTCTCAAGGCGCATGTCCGCCTCACCATGGGGAATCTTTGCCAGGCCCTCTCCTTCTCCGGAACCCTTCTTCCCTTGGAGATTCATCCACAGACTGCTGAGGACAACCCCCGCGATCACTAGAATCAATATGAGAATGAGGATTTTAGCCTTTCTCATCGATTAAATTCGCAAAGCGCATAGAGTAGAAAAACGCTATGCCCTATGCTCCATGCTCCATGCTTTCTTAGACGACTCCCGCCTTCAAAAGATCATGGAGATGGATGATCCCAACGGGCACTTTATCTCCCGATTGATTGAAGACGAAAAGGGAGGTAATGGAATATTCCTCCATCCTCTGGACGGCCTTGGCAGCCAGGGCATCCTTTTCAATCCACTTCGGATTCCGCGTCATCACGTCGGAGGCCTGGCGACCAAGGAGGTCATTAAATTTCTCTAAAGCACGCCTCAGATCCCCGTCTGTGATGACACCCATCAAATGACCTTCTCCGTTGCACACCGCGGTCACCCCCAGCCGTTTCGAGGTAATCTCGAAGATGACATCTTTCATCAAGGCCTTTTCTGTCACCGTGGGAAAAGCTTTTCCCACATGCATCAGGTCCTCTACTTTGAGAAGAAGTCTCTTTCCCAGAGTTCCCCCTGGATGGAGAAGGGCAAAGTCCTTTTCATCGAACCCTTTCTTGATCATCAGAACAATGGCTAAGGCATCCCCAAGAGCCAGGGTCACGGTGGTACTCGCCGTCGGAGCTAACCCCAGGGGACAGGCCTCTTCCTTCACATGGATATTCAGGTAAACGTCTCCTGCCTTGGCCAGGCTGGAGTTCATATTCCCGGTGAGGGCGATCAATCGGTTCCCGTACCGTTTGATGAGGGGGAGGACGTCTAACAGCTCTCTCGTCTCTCCGCTATTGGAGATGGCAATGACGATATCCTCCTTCGCTAACATTCCATAATCCCCGTTCACCCCTTCTGCCGGATGAAGGAAGAAGGCGGGGGTTCCTGTGCTTGCAAATGTGGATGCAATCTTTCGACCCACCAGCCCGGATTTTCCCATGCCCATGAGAACCACTTTCCCTTTGCAATGGAAGAGGAGATCCACAGCCTTTGAAAAATGTTCATCGACCCTTTCTGACAAGTCGAGGATCGATTGGGCTTCTATCTTTAATACCCTTCTGGCTTCGTCGACTACATTCACCTGATCTGATCTCCTCTCTGTGCCCACCCCTGAACCATGCCAGGTTCAGGGCTTTGTCCTGCACCCTACGTGGTGCAGGGCTTCACTCTCCCCCTTTGGAGGGAGGGATGGGTCGGGTGCACAACCCCTCATTAATTCACGATCGGTTTTTCGTAAGACTTAGGTTTCTGGGTCTGTCCTCTCTTCTTCCGAGGATTCGATTTCTTCTTCCCATAATTCAGAGACGCCTTTATAAAATCTCTGAAAAGAGGATGAGGGTCCATGGGTTTTGACCTGAATTCTGGATGAAACTGGCATCCCAGAAACCAGGGATGGCCTTTCAATTCGGCAATCTCAACAAGCTCCTTATCAGGGGAAATGCCACTGAAGACCAACCCCTCTTTCCCCAAAATATCCATATAGGCATTATTAAATTCATAACGATGCCGGTGTCGCTCGAAAATCAACTTCTTATTATAGGCCTGCATGGCAGTGGTCCCTTCCTCCAGGCGACAGGGATAGAGCCCAAGTCTCATGGTCCCGCCCTTTGGGGTATCCGAACTCCGCCTCTGAAGGATCTGTTCCTGATCCACCCATTCTTCCAAGAGATAGATCACCGGATGGGGAGTGCGGGGATCGAATTCTGCACTATTGGCACCCTTCAAACCAGCGCAATGCCTTGCGATTTCAATGACAGCACATTGCATCCCGAGACAGATCCCGAAATAAGGGACCTTCTTCTCCCGAGCATGCTGGATGGCTTTGATCTTCCCTTCGATGCCCCTTGTCCCGAAACCTCCTGGCACAAGGATGCCATCGGCCCCTTTGAGAAAATGTTCCGGCCCCTCCTTCTCCACCTGTTCCGAATCAATATATTTCAGATTCACCCGGGCATCGTTAGCAATCCCCCCATGGACCAAAGCCTCGGTCAGACTCTTATAGGATTCGACAAGACTCACATACTTTCCCACCACGGCAATCGTCGTCTCATATTTGGGTTGTTTCACCTTTTTAAGAATCCGCTCCCAACCCTTCAGGTTGGGTCGTCCCGTCCAGATATTGAGTTTTTCAACGATCTTCTCGTCCAGCCCTTCCTGATGAAAAACGATCGGAACCTCATAGATCGTCTCCACATTCTTTGCGGTGATGACGGCATCCTTATCCACATTGCAAAAGAGGGCGATCTTCGATTTGATATCGGGCGAGAGGAGCCGATCGGTTCGACAGAGAAGGATATCGGGTTGGATCCCGATCTCGCGAAGCTCTTTGACGCTATGCTGGGTCGGTTTGGTCTTCAGTTCCCCGGCTGTTGCGATATAGGGCACCAGCGTGAGGTGAATATAGAGCGTGTTCTCCCTTCCCAAATCATTTCGAATCTGACGGATGGCCTCCAGGAAGGGAAGGCTCTCGATATCGCCCACGGTTCCCCCGACCTCGATGATCACGATGTCGACATCCTTTCCCAGGTCGAGGATCTTCGATTTGATCTCATCGGTGATATGGGGAATGACTTGAACGGTCCCCCCCAGATAGTCTCCTCGCCTTTCTTTGGAAATGACGGAATCGTAGATTTGCCCTGTCGTGAAGTTATTCTTTTTGGAGGTCTTGACGTCCGTATACCGTTCATAATGTCCCAGGTCGAGGTCTGTCTCCGCCCCATCGTCGGTCACATAGACCTCTCCATGTTGAAAGGGGTTCATCGTTCCAGGGTCCACATTGATGTAAGGATCGAACTTAAGAAAGTTGACCTTCAATCCCCTTGACTCAAGAAGGGTGCCAATGGATGCCGATGCCAATCCCTTTCCTAAAGAGGAAACGACGCCACCGGTAACAAAAATATATTTCGTCCTTGTATTCGCCAATCGATCCCTCCCCCCTAATTTGAAGACTGGGTTTCTAAGAATCTTTCGATCAGTTCAGATCCTCTCTCTATGAAGACCTCACTCTTTCTTGCAGTCGTCTCATCAAACCCTTCCACAGAGTCATTCCTCAACCCATTTTCACTTGAGTAAATCACGTAAGGCACAGGATCTGCTGCATGCGTTCTCATAGAGAGCGGCGTGGGGTGGTCTGGTAGCACCAGGACTCTGTATCTTTTGAAGTTTTTCAATCCCTTGAGAATGGCCCCTACGATCTTTTCATCAAAGGTCTCGATCATTTCGATTTTCAATCGGAGGTCACCCATGTGTCCGGCTTCATCAGGTGCCTCCACGTGAACGTAGACGAAATCCTTCTCCTTCAAGCCTTTCAGGGCATACTCGGCCTTCCCGTCATAGTTGGTGTCGAAGTACCCTGTGGCGCCGGGAACTTCAAGAACTTCCAATCCTGCCAGAATTCCAATCCCTTTAAGGAGATGGACTGCCGATATCACATAACCTTCGATTCCGAATCGTTTCTTCAGTGTCGTCATCTGCGGTGATCGACCCTGTCCCCAGAGCCAGATGGAATTGGCCAATCGCAGTCCTTTTGCCTCCCTGTCCAGATTGACGGGATGATTCTTGAGAAGCTCTTGGGATTTCTTCATGAGCGAGAGGATTCGATCTCCTCCACTTCCTTCAGAACCGCCAACTCTGGGAAGAAAGGAGGCGATTTCTTTTCCGGTGATGTCGTGAGGTGGGGTGAGTTCGAGTTGAGCCAGAGTAGAAAATTTTGCAGCTCCATTCTGAAAAACCATCAAGTGCCGATAACTGACTCCGGGGTAGAAACGGATATCCTTCGTTCCCATTTCCCTGTCCAGGTCGATGATGATTCTTCTGGCCTCTTCATCCGTGATATGTCCTGCTGAAAAATCTTCCATCATGGTCTTTGAGCCTTCAACTTGAAGGGTGACCAGGTTGCAGCGGAATGCAATATCTTTGGGGTTTAATCTCACACCGAGGCTGGCTGCCTCAAGAGGTCCTCTCCCTGTGTAATACTGGTGGGGGTCATATCCGAAGATGGACAGGTTCGCAATCTCACTTCCAGGGGTGAACCCCTTGGGGATCGTCCTAACCAGACCGATTTCCCCATGTTTGGCCAGCCAATCCATATGAGGGGTTCTTGCCACCATGAGAGGGGTTTTGCCACCCAAGTCTTCAATCCCATAATCGGCCATCCCATCTCCAACAATGACTACATATTTCATCCCTGTGGGCATATTCTCCTGTTCTTAAAACCTAAATATACCAAAAACTTACAAATGTCAAATGAATTCCGAAAATTGTAAGCAAAAGGTATGCCAATCCTATAATACCCCTCCCTTTGATAAAGGGAGGGCGGGAGGGATTAACGAGGGAGGATTGGAAGGGACAGCTATCTTATCTCCCTCTTACCTTTGGCAAGACCGTTTTCTTCAAGTAACTCACCACGCGCTCCGCTTCCATTCTGACATCCTTTCTCTGGCTGTGGGGATAGTATTTCAGGCCCCCTCTCAATTCTTTCTCGTGAAAGCCCAATTTAGCTGTCTTCTTAATATAAGTTTCCGGAAGTCCATCGCTCAATTCGATTCCGTTCATGATGGCCCAGGCCAATGTCCAGGCGCGGGCAACGTTCATTACCTCATACCCGCCTCCCCCGAGAGCCACCCACCGGAGTGCTATCTCTTTGATTCGCCGTATCACTTTTTCATACCCCTGAATGGTAAGATGCAGGTTTGTTAATGGATCATCATAGAATGAGTCCACTCCCAGCTGAGTCACCACGATATCGGGGTGAAAGGCATGGATGAATTCGGGAACGATCTCCTCAAAGGCCCAGAGATAGACTTCGTCATCCGTATAGGGCGGAAATGGAAGATTGACAGAATACCCCTCACCTTCTCCTTCTCCGATCTCATACTCAAAGCCAGTTCCCGGAAAGAGGGAGTAACCCGATTCATGAAGAGAGATGGTTAGAACCTGATTCGTATGGTAGAACGCTGCTTGGACTCCATCTCCATGGTGGGCATCGATATCGATATAGGCTACCCTCATTCCCCGATTTAAGAGCCTCATGATTCCAATGACAGGATCATTAATATAGCAGAATCCAGAAGCCCTCGATCTCATGGCATGATGAAGACCTCCTGCGATATTGAAGGCTATCTCTCCTTCTCCATTTGCCACAAAATCGATGGCCTGAAGGGTCGCCCCTGTCACCAATAAAGACCAGTTATAAAGCCCTGGGAAGACGGGATTGTCTCCGGGTCCAAGACCAAAAGCATAGGCATCCCCCGTGTTATAACCCTCGCTCGCCTGCTTCAGAAGGGTCAGATACTCTTGGCTATGGAACGTGGCTAGATCCTCTTCTTCGGCTCTTCTGGTAATGATAAATTGAACGATAGGGAGAGATAAAAGGCCATAATCATGGATCAGTTCATAGGTCAATTTGAGCCGGATGATCTTGAGCGGATGGGTTGGCCCATAATCATAATCGAAATAAGCGTCGGTGTAGATGAAGGCGGATCTCATTTATAAATACGAAATCCGAAACAATTTCAAAATTCAAATTTCGAAATTCAAAACGGTTCTTCTTTGTTTTGGTCATTCATATTTTGAACATTCGTGCTTGTTTCGAATTTCGGATTTCGTGCTTCGGATTTAAGTTGTCCTAAGTTAAAAGCGTATCTCTGGACAAGACCATTTAGAGCTTGAGATATTCCAAAACGGCTTCCTTCTTCGGAGGCAGGGAGATGGGTTTTGGGGAAACACGTATCGCAATGTCAGGGTCTTTAAGACCATGACCCGTAAGGGTTAATACCAACACATCCCCTTTCTTAAAGAAACCCTTTCGGCCCAGCTTCATCACTCCGGCCAATGAGGCTGCTGAGGCAGGCTCACAGAAGATTCCCTCAAGGTTTGCCGTCATCCGGTAAGCCTCCAGGATTTCATCATCGCTCACCATATCGATCAATCCTCCTGATTCGTCTCGCGCTGCCTCTGCCTGCTTCCAACTCGCAGGATTTCCAATCCGGATCGCTGTGGCAACCGTTTCAGGACGCTCGATAACCTTTCCTCTCACAATAGGGGCTGCTCCTTCTGCCTGAAATCCCAGCATCTTCGGAAGACCTTCCGCACTGCACTTTTCCCAATACTCTTTATACCCTTTCCAGTAAGCAGTGATATTCCCTGCATTTCCGACGGGAAGGCAGTGGTAGGTGGGAACAAAACCTAAATGGTCAATGACCTCAAAGGAAGCCGTCTTCTGTCCTTCAATCCGGTACGGATTGAGAGAATTGACCAGGGTAATGGGCTCTGTGTCGGAAATCTCCCTCACAATGCGAAGGGCCTCATCAAAATTCCCTTCAATCTGAATCACCTGGGCTCCATGAGCAATGGCTTGGGATAACTTTCCGAGAGCAATCTTTCCTTCGGGGATGAGAACATAGGCCTTCATTCCTGTCTTTGCAGCATAGGCTGCTGCCGATGCAGAAGTGTTTCCCGTTGAGGCACAGATGATGGCCTTTGAGCCCATCTCCTTGGCCATGGAAACAGCAACCGTCATCCCTCTGTCCTTGAAAGACCCTGTGGGATTAACGCCTTCATACTTAAAATAGATCTTGATTCCCGGGTGGACCTTTTCTTGTATGCGGGATGAAGGAATGAGAGGAGTGTTGCCTTCCAGGAGGGTAACGATGTTCTCTTCTTTTTTGAGCGGCAGAAAATCCCAATATTCTCGAATCACCCCCCGCCACATAATTTCCCCCAAAGTTCGGAAAAAGTAGTCTCATAGTCTAATAGTCCGATAGTCTCATAGTCTTTCCTGCCTAGCGCAGGCAGGGACTACCCGACTAACAGACTAAACGACTATGCGACTAATTATTCTAATTCGTTTTCGACCCGGATGACCATCGTCTTTCCTAAAATCGCATGGTGCCGATTAATCTCCTTCAAAGCCTTGTTGACGCTCTCTTCCCTGGCTTCGTGGGTCATCATGACCACAGGGACGGCGCCATTGATCTGC
>Ga0209286_1000219_pt1 | contig 14195 bp, 25 predicted proteins | sample PPLLak1March2015_2_FD_187250 | JGI IMG/M metagenome (GOLD analysis project Ga0209286, IMG submission 187250) | Freshwater sediment microbial communities from Prairie Pothole Lake near Jamestown, North Dakota, USA - PPLs Lake P8 Core (3) Depth... | ecosystem: Environmental > Aquatic > Freshwater...
CAGGTAGCGCGCCGTCTGGTCGCCGGGCCGGATGCCGGGCACGAAGGCGCCGGACTTCTTCAGGTTGTCGGCGGTTTCCTTCGGGTTGTACTGCAGCGCGGTGTAGAAGAAGCAGAAGAAGATGATGAGCGCCGCGTAGAGCAGGACGTAGATCGGCTGCCCCGGCGTCAGCGTGCCGGCGATGTCGCGCAGCCAGATGAACCCCTCCGCGGAGCCGAACCAGCCGAGCAGCGTCGCCGGGAACAGGATCAGCGAGCTGGCAAAGATCGGCGGGATGACCCCCGACATGTTGAGCTTGAAGGGCAGGTGCGAGCTCTGGCCGCCGTAGACCCGGTTGCCGACCTGCCGCTTCGCGTAGTTCACCAGGATCTTGCGCTGGCCGCGCTCGACGAAGCAGACGAAGCCGGTCACGACCAGCACCGCCACCGCGATCAGCAGCGCCGTCAGCGGGTGCATGGCGCCGGTGCGCACCAGCTCGAGGGTCCCGGCGATCGCGCTCGGCAGCCCGGCGGCGATGCCCGCGAAGATGATGATCGAGATGCCGTTGCCCAGGCCGCGCTCGGTGATCTGCTCGCCGAGCCACATGATGAACATGGTCCCGGTGACGAGGGTGGTCACGGTGGTGATGCGGAACATGAGGCCGGGCTCGAGCACCAGCCCGGCCTGGGACTCGAGGGCGATGGAGATGCCGGTCGCCTGGAAGAGCGCGAGGAACACCGTGCCATAGCGCGTGTACTGGGTGATCTTGCGCCGCCCCGACTCGCCCTCCTTGCGCAGCGCGTCGAGCTGCGGGCTCACCGCGCTCATGAGCTGCATGATGATCGATGCGGAGATGTAGGGCATGATGCCCAGGGCGAAGATGGTGAAGCGCGACAGCGCGCCGCCCGAGAACATGTTGAACATGCCCAGGATTCCGCCCTGCTGCCCCTGGAAGAGGTCGGCGAGCACGTTGGGGTCGATTCCCGGCACCGGGATGTGCGCGCCGATGCGGAACACCACCAGCGCGCCGAGCATGAACAACAGCCTGCGCTTCAGGTCGCCGTACTTGCCCGCCTTGCCGACGTTGGGAAGCGTCGCCATTTAGGGCTTGGCCGCCGCTTCCGGCTTCGCTTCCGGCTTCTTCGGCAGTTTCTTCACCACCGGCTTCTCTTCGGCCACCTCGACCCTGCCGCCCGCGCCTTCGATGGCCGAGCGCGCGCCCTTGGATGCCTTCACGTCGCCCTTCACGGTCAGCTTCTTGGACAGCTTGCCCGAGAGGATGATCTTGGCGCCGAGCGCCTTCTTCGACACGATGCCGGCCGCCTGCAGGGCGGCGAGATCGACGTCGGGAGCCTCCAGCCGCTCCAGCTCGGAGAGCCGCACCTCCGCGATGTCGTCGCGCGTCGGCGAGTTGAAGCCGCGCTTGGGCAGGCGCCGGTGCAGCGGCATCTGCCCGCCCTCGAAGCCGATCTTGTGGAAGCCGCCGGAGCGCGCCTTCTGCCCCTTGTGGCCGCGGCCGGCGGTCTTGCCCCAGCCCGAGCCGACGCCGCGGCCGACGCGGTGGCGGTCCTTCTTCGCGCCCGGAGCGGGCTTGAGCGTATTCAGTCGCATGTCCTGCCTTTTATCCTTCCTAGTCCTCGATGCGCACCAGATAGTTGACGCGGTTGATCATGCCGCGCACCGCCGGGGAGTCGGCGAGCTCGACCACCTGGTTGATGCGGCGCAGGCCCAGCCCGCGCACGGTGTCGCGATGGCCCTGCTTGCAGCCGGCGAGGCCCTTCAGCAGCCGAACCTTGACCTTCTTCATCCGGTGATTTCCTCGACCGTCTTGCCGCGCCGCGCGGCGATCTCCGCGGGCGTGCTCATCGCGCGCAGGCCGTTCAGCGTCGCGCGCACCACGTTGTAGGGGTTGGTCGAGCCGAAGCACTTGGCGAGCACGTTGGTGACGCCCATCACCTCGAACACCGCGCGCATCGGCCCGCCGGCGATGATGCCGGTGCCTTCGTGCGCGGGCTGCATCAGCACCTTCGCCGCGCCATGGCGGCCGGTGACGACGTGATGCAGGGTGCCGTTCTTCAGCTTCACCTTGAACAGCTTGCGGCGCGCCTCCTCCATCGCCTTCTGCACCGCGACCGGCACTTCGCGCGCCTTGCCCTTGCCCATGCCGATGCCGCCGTCGCCGTCGCCGACCACGGTGAGCGCCGCGAAGCCGAGCACGCGCCCGCCCTTCACCACCTTGGTGACGCGGTTCACCGCGATCATCTTCTCGCGCAGCCCGTCGCCGCGCTCTTCCGACTGCATCCTGGGTTGGATCTTCGCCATAAGTCCTCTTTAGAACTTCAGTCCGCCGGCGCGCGCCGCTTCGGCGAGCGCCTTGACGCGCCCGTGGTAGCGGTAGCCCGCGCGGTCGAAAGCCACGCTTTCGATGCCCTTTTCCTTCGCCCTGGCGGCAATGCGCTGGCCGACGACCTCGGCCGCCTTGCGGTTGCCGCCGGACTTGAGCTGGCCGCGCACTTCCTTCTCGAGCGTCGAGGCGCTTGCCAGCACGCGGTCGCCCGAGGCCGAGGTGATCTGGGCGTAGATGTGGCCGTTGGTGCGGTGCACGGTGAGGCGCACGGCGCCGACCTGGCGGATCCTGTGCCGGGTCTGGCGGGCGCGACGCTGCCGGGCGATGGTCTTGTCTTTCATGGCGGCTATTTCTTCTTCGTTTCCTTCAACACGATAACCTCGTCGACGTAGCGCACGCCCTTGCCCTTGTACGGTTCGGGCGAGCGGTGCGCGCGCACTTCCGCGGCGACCTGGCCGACCAGCTGCTTGTCGATGCCGGTCAGCACGATCTCGGTCTGGGTCGGGGTGGCCACCTTGACGCCCTTGGGCATCTGGTGGACCACGGGATGCGAGAAGCCGAGCGAGAGGTTGAGCTTGTCGCCCTGCGCCTGGGCGCGGAAGCCGACGCCGACCAGCGCCAGGCGCTTCTCGAAGCCCTTGGTCACGCCGGTGACCATATTGGCGACCAGCGCGCGCATGGTGCCCGACATGGCGTTGGCATGGCGCGAGTTGCCGAGCGCCTTGCACAGCAGCACCTCGCCGCTCTTCTCGACCGCGACGTTGGGATCGGCCGCGCGGGCGATGGTGCCAAGCGGACCCTTGACCGAAATCTGGCCGGCGGCGACGTTCACCTCCACGCCTTTCGGCACCGGGATGGGGAATTTTGCGATGCGCGACATGGCGGTCCTAGGCGACGATGCAGAGGACTTCGCCGCCGACGCCGTCGGCGCGGGCCTTGCGGTCGGTCATGACGCCGCGCGAGGTCGACAGGATCGCCACGCCGAGCCCGTTCATGACGCGCGGGATGTCGTCGCGGCCGCGGTAGACGCGCAGGCCAGGCTTGGAGACGCGCTCCAGCCGCTCGATCACCGGGCGGCCGGCGTAGTACTTGAGGGCGATGCGCAGCTCCTTCATCACCCCGTTCTCGCGCAGCGCGAAGTCCTCGATGTAGCCCTCGTCCTTCAGGACCTTGGCGATCGACGTCTTCAGGCGCGAGGCCGGCATCGCCACCTCGGTGTGGCCGACCATCTGCGCGTTGCGAATGCGGGTCAGCATATCCGCGATGGGGTCGCTCATGCTCATCGTTGGCTCCTCACCCTCATTCCTACCAGCTTGCCTTGATCACGCCGGGCACCTCGCCCTTGAGCGCGAGGTCGCGCAGCTTGTTGCGGCCCAGGCCGAACTTGCGGTAGACGCCGCGCGGCCGGCCGGTCAGCGCGCAGCGGTTGCGCAGGCGCACCGGCGAAGCGTCGCGCGGCAGCTTCTGCAGCTTGGCGCGCGCTTCCTCGCGCGCCTCGTCGGAGGCGCGCTGGTCGTGGATGATCTCGAACAGGGTGGCGCGCTTGGCCTTGAACTTCTCGACCGTCCTGCGGCGCTTCTGATCGCGGAGCTTGAGTGCGAGCTTTGCCATGGGGTCTCTCAGTGCTTGAACGGGAAGCGGAACGCGGCGAGCAGGGCGCGCGCCTCGTCGTCCGTCTTCGCGCTCGTGGTAATCGCGATGTTCATGCCCCGCAGCGTGTCGATCTTGTCGTAGTCGATCTCGGGGAAGATGATCTGCTCCTTGAAGCCGAGGCTGTAGTTGCCGCGCCCGTCGAAGGCGCGGTTGGACACGCCGCGGAAGTCGCGGATGCGCGGCATGGCGATGTTGACCAGGCGATCGAGGAACTCGTACATGCGCGCGCCGCGCAGGGTCACCATGCAGCCCACCGGAAAGCCGGCGCGCACCTTGAAGTTGGCGATCGAGCGGCGCGCCTTCGTCACCACCGGCTTCTGGCCGGCGATCTTGGCCATGTCGGCGACGGCGTTGTCGAGGACCTTCTTGTCGGTGGTGGTCTCGCCGACGCCCATGTTGATGGTGATCTTGCGCAGCCGCGGCACCTGCATCACGGTCTTGTAGCCGAACTTCTGTATCAGCTCAGGCACCACTTTCTCGCGGTAGTAGATGCCGAGCCGCGCCGGCGGCGCGGGCACCTCGGGCGCGGCCGGCTTGGCTGCGGCGGCATCCTTCCTGGGCGCCTGCGCCTCCTTCTTCGGCTTCTGCGCCTGCTGCTGAGCGGCCGGTGCCTGCTTCTTCTCCGAGCGGTCCGGCTTGTCCTGCTTCGACTTGTCTTCCTTGGCCATGTCTTAAGCGTCCACCTGCTCGCCGTTCGCCTTGAATACCCGCACCTTGCGGCCGTCCTCGAGCCGCTTGGTGCCGGCGCGGTCGGCCTTCTTCGTCGCCGGATTGAAGAGCGCGACGTTGGAAACGTGGATCGGCATGTCCTTGTCGACGATGCCGCCGGTCAAGCCCTTCATCGGGTTGGGGCGCTGGTGCTTCTTCACCCGGTTCACGCCCTCGACGACGACGAACTGGGCGTCCACGCGGCGCAGCACCGTGCCGCGCTTGCCCTTGTCGCGTCCCGCGAGCACCACCACTTCGTCGCCTTTCCTGATTCTTTGCATCACAGCACCTCGGGGGCGAGCGACACGATCTTCATGAAGCGCTCCGTGCGCAGCTCGCGCGTCACCGGGCCGAAAATGCGCGTGCCGATCGGCTCCATCTTGGGTGTCAGCAGCACCGCGGCGTTGCGGTCGAAGCGTATGAGCGAGCCGTCGGAGCGACGCACGCCCTTGGCGGTGCGCACCACGACGGCGTCGTAGATCTCGCCCTTCTTCACCCGGCCGCGCGGCGCGGCGTCCTTGACGCTGACTTTGATCAGGTCGCCGATCGAGGCGTAGCGGCGCTTCGAGCCGCCCATCACCTTGATGCACATGACGGCGCGCGCGCCGGTGTTGTCGGCGACGTCGAGCACGGTTTGCATCTGAATCATTTCGTTTTCTCCACTCCAACTTGCATCGCCAGGCGATGCAGTCTTGGACCCCGTAGTAATGGGGGATCGCGATTCTAGACTGCCTTGGACTTCTCCACAAGGCGCGTGACGCGCCAGGACTTCGTGCGCGACATCGGCCTGCACTCGGCGATCTCGACCAGGTCGCCCTCGCCAAACTGCCCCTCCTCCACGTGCGCGTGGTACTTCCGCGAGCGCGTAATGGTCTTGCCCATCATCGGGTCGCGCACGCGCCGCTCGACGCGCACTACGACCGTCTTCTGCATCTTGTTGCTGGTGACCCGGCCCATCAACGTCCGCTGGTTGCTCATTTCGCCTTCTCTCTCATGATGGTGCGCACGCGCGCGATGTCGCGCTTCACCTTCTTCAGCTGGCTGGTGTTGCCCAGCTGCTGGGTCGCAAGCTGCATGCGCAGGCCGAACTGGGCGCGTAGCAGCGCCTCCAGCTCCTTCTGCAGCTCGGCGCCGTCCTTGGCTCGAAGCTCGCTCGGTTTCATGGCTTAGGCCCCCAGCAGGCGCTGCACGACGACGGTGCGGAACGGCAGCTTCGCCGCGGCGAGCGCGAACGCTTCCTTGGCCAGCGCCTCGACGACGCCGTCCATCTCGAACAGCACCTTGCCGGGCTGGATCTCGGCGACGAAGTACTCCGGGTTGCCCTTGCCGTTGCCCATGCGCACCTCGGCGGGCTTCTGCGACACCGGCTTGTCCGGGAAGACTCGGATCCAGATGCGGCCGCCGCGCTTGATGTGGCGCGACATGGCGCGCCGGGCGGCCTCGAGCTGGCGCGCGGTGAGGCGGCCGCGCGTGGTCGCCTTCAGGCCGTACTCGCCGAAGGACACCTTGGCGCCGCGCGTCGCGACGCCGGTGTTGCGGCCCTTCTGCTGCTTGCGGTACTTGGTTCGTGCGGGTTGCAGCATGGACTATTTCCTCTGTCTCTATTCTTTCTTCTCGCCGCCCTGGTCCTTGACGACCTTCCTCGGCTTCTTCACGGTGGTCTTGGGCGCGGCAGCGACAGCCTTCTTGTCACCCTCCGGCCGCGGCCGCGCGGGCGCGCGCTTGGCGCCGGCGCGTGGCGCGGGCTTCTTGGCGCGCTTGGGCTCGGCCGGCACCTCGGGCTGCGGCGCGGGCACCGCCGCGCCGGCGGCCGCTGCCGCCGCTGCCTCGCCCTTGGGCATCACTTCGCCCTTGTAGACCCAGACCTTGATGCCGATCACCCCGTAATTGGTCTTCGCTTCGCCGGTCCCGTAGTCGATGTCCGCGCGCAGCGTGTGCAGCGGCACGCGTCCCTCGCGGTACCACTCGGTGCGCGCGATCTCGATGCCGTTCAGCCGCCCGGCGCTCATGATCTTGATGCCCTGCGCGCCCAGGCGCATGGCGTTCTGCATCGCGCGCTTCATGGCGCGCCGGAACATGATCCGCTTCTCGAGCTGCTGCGCGATCGAGTCGGCGATCAGCTGCGCGTCGATCTCGGGCTTGCGGATCTCCTCGATGTTCACGTGCACCTGCTGCACGCCCATGATGCGGCGCAGCTCGGTCTTCAGCGACTCGATCTCCTCGCCCTTCTTGCCGATCACCACGCCCGGGCGCGCCGAGTAGATGGTGATGCGCGCGTCCTTCGCCGGGCGCTCGATCAGCACGCGGCCGACCGAGGCGTGGGCGAGCTTGCGCTTGAGGAAGTCGCGCACCTTGATGTCCTCTGCGAGCATCGGCGCGAAATTGCGGCTGTTCGCGTACCAGCGCGAGCTCCAGTTGCGGTTGACGGCGAGCCGGAACCCGACCGGATTGATCTTCTGACCCATTAGTCACCCACCGTGATGTAGATGTGGCACGAGTGCTTCAGGACGCGGTTGCCGCGGCCCTTGGCGCGGGCCTGAAAGCGCTTCAGGAACATGCCGCGCTCGACGTGGATGGTCTACACCTTGAGCGCGTCGATGTCGGCGCCGTCGTTGTGCTCGGCATTGGCGATCGCCGACTCGAGCACCTTGCGGATGATCTTCGCGCCCTTCTTCGGCGTGAAGGCGAGGATGTTCATCGCCTGGTCGACCGGCTTGCCGCGGATGAGATCCGCCACCAGCCGGCCCTTCTGGGCCGACATGCGCGCGCCGCGCAGGATCGCTTTGGTTTCCATGGCCATCCCTTACTTCTTCGCCGGGGCGGCCGCGGGCGCCGCTGCAGGGGCCGCCGCCGGCGCCGCCGCGCCAGGCGCGCCCGGGCCCGGCCGGCGGTCGCCGCCGACCGCGGCCTCGGTGCGCTTGCCGACCGCCGAGTGGCTCTTGAAGATGCGCGTCATCGCGAACTCGCCGAGCTTGTGGCCGACCATGTTCTCGGTGATGTACACCGGCACATGCTGCTTGCCGTTGTGCACGGCGAGGGTGAGGCCGATGAAGTCGGGCACGATGGTCGAGCGTCGCGACCAGGTCTTGATCGGGCGCTTGTCGCTGGTGCTGCGCGCCGCCTCGACCTTCTTCATCAGGTGGTGGTCCACGAAGGGACCTTTCTTGACTGAGCGTGCCATGGCTGTCCTTATTTCACTCGCCGGTCGCGGACGATCATGACCTGCGTCCGCTTGTTCTTGCGCGTCTTGTAACCCTTCGTCTGCACGCCCCAGGGCGACACCGGCGGCTGCGCGGCGGCCGTGCGGCCTTCGCCGCCGCCGTGCGGGTGGTCGATGGGGTTCATGGCGACGCCGCGAACCGTCGGGCGGATGCCGCGCCAGCGCTTGCGGCCGGCCTTGCCGATCGATTCCAGGTTGTGCTCGGCGTTACCCGCCTCGCCGATCGTGGCGCGGCAGTCGATGTGCACCTTGCGGATCTCGCCCGAGCGCAGCCGCAGCTGCGCGTAGGAGCCCTCGCGCGCGAGCACCTGCACGCCGGAGCCGGCGGAGCGCGCGATCTGCGCGCCCTTGCCCGGCATCATCTCCACGCAGTGCACGATGGTGCCCACCGGGATATTGCGCAGCGGCAGCGCGTTGCCGGGCTTGATCGGCGCCTCGGCGCCCGAAAGGATCTGCGTGCCGACCGAGACGCCCTTGGGCGCGATCACGTAGCGGCGCTCGCCGTCGGCGTAGAGAAGCAGCGCAAGGTGCGCGCTGCGGTTGGGGTCGTATTCCAGGCGCTCGACCCGCGCCGCGATGCCGTCCTTGTTGCGGCGGAAATCGACCAGCCGATAGTGCTGCTTGTGCCCGCCGCCCTTGTGGCGCATGGTGATGCGGCCGTGCGCGTTGCGCCCGTCGGTCTTCGACTGCTTCACCATCAGCGGCCAGTGCGGCTCGCCCTTGTGCAGCTCGGGGGTAACGACCTTCACCAGCGCGCGACGGCCCGGAGAGGTCGGTTTGACTTTGATGAGTGGCATCGCGCTATTCCGTGGCTGCGAAGTTGATTTCCTGCCCCGCGGCAAGGCGCACGTAGGCTTTCTTCCAGTTGCGGCGCCGGCCGAGCGTGCGGCCGAAGCGCCGCTCCTTGCCGCCGACATTGAGCACGGTCACCGAATCGACCTTGGTCTTGAACATCAGCTCCACCGCCGCCTTGATCTCGGGCTTGGTGGCATGGTCAGCGACGCGGAACACGTACTGGCGGTTCTTGTCGGCGACGAAGGTGCTCTTCTCCGACACCACCGGGGCGAGCACGACGTTCATGAGGCGGTCGGCTGCGTACTTTTTCATTTGAGCAGCTCCTCGAGCTTCGCCAGCGCCGCCTTCGTGAGCAGCACGTTGGGGTAGCGTACCAGCGACACCGGATTCGCCTGCCGCGCCGACATCACCTCCACATCGGCGAGGTTGCGCGAGGAGAGCGCCAGGTTGCGGTCGATCTCGTCGGTGATGACCAGGACCTGCTCGAGGCCCATGGACTTGAGCTTCTGGGCGAGCAGCTTGGTCTTGGGCTCGGCGATGCGCAGCTCGTCCACCACGCGGATGCGGTCCTCGCGCGCGAGCTGCGAAAGGATCGAGCAGATCCCGGCGCGGTACATCTTGCGGTTGATCTTCTGGCTGAAGTTCTCGTCGGGCGAGTTGGGGAAGATCTTGCCGCCGCCGCGCCACAGCGGGCTCGAGGTCATGCCCGCGCGCGCGCGGCCGGTGCCTTTCTGGCGCCAGGGCTTGCGCGTGGAGTGCCTGACCGCGCCTCGGTCTTTCTGCGCGCGGGTGCCGAGCCGCGAGTTCGCCTGGTAGGCAATCACCAGCTGGTGCACCAGCGACTCGTTGAAGTCGCGGCCGAAGAACGCGTCCTCGGCCTTCTGCGTGCCCTCGTTTCCCTTGGTACCGATCATCTTCAGTTCCATGATCAGCCTTTCACCGGGGGCTTCTGCAGCTTGACGGCCGGCTTGATCACGACGTCGCGGCCGCTCGAGCCCGGCACCGAGCCCCTCACCAGCAAGAGCTGCCGCTCCGCGTCGATGCGCACGATCTGCAGGTTCGCGATGGTGCGGCGCTTGTCGCCGAGGTGCCCCGGCATGCGCTTGCCGGGGAAGACGTGCGCCGGGCTCTGGTTCTGTCCCGTGGAGCCGGGCACGCGGTGCGAGATGGAATTGCCGTGGGAGGCGTTCTGGCCGCCGAAGTGGTGGCGCTTGATGACGCCGGCGAAGCCCTTGCCGATGGTCACGCCCTGCACGTCGACCTTCTGGCCGACCTTGAAGATCTCGACGCCGATCTTGCCGCCGACCTTGAGGCTGGCGAGCTCCTCCGCGCGGGCGCGGAACTCGCGCAGCAGGCGCCCGGCCTCGACCGCCGCCTTCGACAGATGGCCGGCGAGCGGCTTGGAAACGCGGTTCGCCCGGCGCTTGCCGAAGGCGACCTGGACCGCCGCATAGCCGTCCTTCTCCGCGGTCTTGATCTGGGTGATGCGATTGTCGGACACGTCGAGCACCGTGACCGGCAGCGTGGCGCCGTCGTCGGTGAAGATGCGCGTCATGCCGACCTTGCGGCCGACCAGTCCTATAGTCATTGTTAACCTCTGTTGAGGCGCGGGCTGCAATTGGCCCGCACTGCCTAGTTTGTTACTGAACCTTGATCTCTACGTCCACTCCGGCCGGCAAGTCCAGCTTCATCAGCGCATCGACTGTCTTGTCGGTCGGGTCAATGATGTCCATCAGCCGCAAGTGCGTGCGGATCTCGAGCTGGTCGCGCGAGGCCTTGTCGATGTGCGGCGAGCGCAGCAGGTCGAAGCGCTGGCGCCGCGTGGGCAGCGGCACCGGGCCCCGCACCACCGCGCCGGTACGCTTCGCCGTATCCACGATCTCGAGCGCCGACTGGTCGATCAGCCGGTAGTCGTACGCCTTGAGGCGGATGCGAATTCTCTGGCTTTGCATGTCTTCTTCTATTCAGACTACTCGATGATTTTCGCCACGACGCCCGCGCCCACGGTCTTGCCGCCCTCGCGGATGGCGAAGCGCAGGCCCTGCTCCATGGCGATGGGCGTGATGAGCGTCACCACCATCTTCACGTTGTCCCCGGGCATCACCATCTCGGTGCCCTTGGGGAGCTCCACCGACCCCGTCACGTCGGTCGTGCGGAAGTAAAACTGCGGCCGGTAGTTGTTGAAGAAGGGGGTGTGACGCCCGCCCTCTTCCTTGGAGAGCACGTACACCTCGCACTCGAACTTGGCATGCGGGGTGATCGAGCCGGGCTTCGCCAGCACCTGGCCGCGCTCCACTTCTTCTCTTTTCGTTCCTCTCAGGAGAATGCCGACGTTATCGCCCGCCTGCCCCTCGTCCAGGAGCTTCCTGAACATCTCCACGCCCGTGCACACCGTCTTCACCGTGGGCCTGAGGCCCACGATCTCGATCTCGTCGCCCACCTTGACGATGCCCCGCTCCACGCGCCCGGTGACCACCGTGCCGCGCCCCGAGATGGAGAACACGTCCTCCACCGGCATCAGGAAAGGCTTGTCGATCTCGCGCTTGGGCGTCGGGATGTAGGAGTCCAGCGCCTCGGCGAGCTTCAGGATCGACTTCATCCCCATGTCGGTATCCTCGCCCTCGAGCGCCTTCAGCGCCGAGCCGATCACGATCGGGGTCTTGTCCCCCGGGAACTCGTACTTCGACAGGAGCTCCCTCACCTCGACTTCCACGAGCTCAAGCAGCTCCTTGTCGTCGACCATGTCGGCCTTGTTCAGGTACACCACGATGTAGGGCACCCCCACCTGGCGCGCCAGCAGGATGTGCTCGCGCGTCTGCGGCATCGGCCCATCGGCCGCCGACACCACCAGGATCGCCCCGTCCATCTGCGCCGCTCCGGTGATCATGTTCTTGATGTAGTCGGCATGCCCCGGGCAGTCCACGTGCGCGTAGTGGCGCTTCTCCGTCTGGTACTCCACGTGCGCCGTGTTGATCGTGATGCCGCGCGCCTTCTCCTCCGGCGCCGCGTCGATCTGGTCGTAGTTCTTCGCCTCACCCCCGTACTTCTTCGCCAGGATGTGCGTCATCGCCGCCGTCAGCGTCGTCTTGCCGTGGTCCACGTGACCGATCGTGCCCACGTTCACGTGCGGCTTGGTTCTCTCGAATTTGCCTTTGGCCATCTCAGATCTTCCCGATTCACCTGGTTGCGTCGCCTGGTGCCCATGACGCGGATTGAACGCGTGACCTCTCCCTTACCAAGGGAGTGCTCTACCACTGAGCTACATGGGCGATGTTCGTTTTGCTGGAGCGGGTGAAGGGAATCGAACCCTCGTCATAAGCTTGGAAGGCTTCTGCTCTACCATTGAGCTACACCCGCCCGAGTTTTCCTTCACCCGAAAAATCCCGCTCGCCCGCCGGCCCTGCATTGCGTCCGCGCCTTTCATTCCAGGTGCCCGATGAATCTGGTGGAGGGGGTTGGATTCGAACCAACGTAGGCGCAAGGCCAACAGATTTACAGTCTGCCCCCTTTAGCCGCTCGGGCACCCCTCCGGCGGAACCCGAAATTATGTGAGTAATCCGCTGCTTGGTCAAGAAAACTTAGCTTCCGTAGCGGACACGGGAGCCCAGGGTGCGCAGCGCCGAAAGCGCGCTGTAGCAGGCGAGCCAGGAGGTCTTCGGATTGTCGGGCGAAGGCACGTTCTCGAGCACTACGGTGAAGCGCCCGGACTTGCCGCTCACCCGGATGGTGTGCGTGTTGAGGCTAAGTGCAGGGTCCGCCACCACTTTCAGGCGCGTGCGGTCCATGCCGACACCGGCGAGGGCGAGCACCGCCGCGATGTTCACGTTCTGCGGGAAATGCGGCACCCCCTCCCGCGCCGGGCCCTCGAACAAGGTCGTTGATTCTCTTAACTTCTGAAGATCAATTCCGAGGCGCTCCACGAACGCGATCCCCCGCCATGCCGCCGGGGGCTTGGCCACCTGGATCGACACCTCGTCGACCCCGGCGAGGCAGGCGGTCCGCAGCGCATCCAGCCCGCCGATGCCGCCCGAGGGGACGTAGAAGAGCGCCCCCGAGCGCTCGGCGGCGCGCTCCGCCGCCTGCCGGAGCGCGTCGTCGGCGAGCGCGCCGGCGGAGAGCACGATGACCCCGACCCCGGCGTCGAGGAGCGGCACGAGGTGCTCGCGCACGGCCTCGTGCGAGGCGGCCTCGACCACGGCGTCGGGGCGCTGCGCGAGCAGCGCCTCGCGCCCCACCACGTAGGCGACGCCGAACTGCGCCGCCAGCGCCTTGCCGCGCGAGGCGGCGCTGCGCCCGGCGAGCGCCACGAACTCGATCCCGGGAAGCTCGGCACGATGCTCGAGCATCAGCCGTGCAATAGTTCCGCCGCCGAGCACGGCCACGCGCATCATCAGCCCTCTCCAGTATCATTGCCCCCGAAGGGAGGCGGGTTTGCGTATCGCGATTCTAGAAGACGATCCCGACCAGCTGGCGTTGCTGCGGCGCTGGATCGGCGAGGACGGCCACGACGTGCACGCCTACCAGAGCGGGCGCGAGGCGATGAAGCACGCCGGCCGCGAGAGCTTCGATCTCTTCATGCTCGACTGGCAGGTGCCCGACGTCTCGGGCGCCGAGGTGCTGACCTGGCTGCGCGCCAACGTCTCCAAGACGGTGCCGGTGCTCTTCGTCACGGTGCGCGATTCCGAGCAGGACATCGTGTACGCACTGGAGCACGGCGCCGACGACTACATGGTGAAGCCGGTGCGCCGGCAGGAGCTCATCGCGCGCGTGCACGCGCTCCTGCGCCGCGCGTATCCGAGCGAAGAGAAGAAGCAGCTTTCCTTCCCGCCGTTCGAGATCGACATCCAGCGCGGCGAGGTGCGCCGCGACGGCAGCAAGGTGGATCTGACGCCGAAGGAATTCGAGCTGACCGTGACGCTGTTCCGCAACATCGGCCGGCTGCTCTCGCGCGGGCACCTGCAGGAAAGCGTGTGGGGCCGCACCGGCGACCTCGCCACGCGCACCGTCGACACGCACGTCAGCCAGGTGCGCAAGAAGCTCGACCTGCGCCCGGATTCCGGGTACCGGGTCGTGCCGATCTATAACTACGGGTACCGCCTGGAGAAGATCTCTCCGGGACCCTGATTTATTCGAGCGCGCGGGCCCGCGCCTGCGCGTATTCGCGCGCTTCGGCGGCGAGCGGGCCGGCCGTCAGCGCCTTGCGGTAGGCAGCGACGGCCTCGGCCTTGCGGCCGACCGTTTCCAGGGAGATCGCGAGGTTGACCCACGTGGCGGCGGGCTGCGCCCCGCCACGGATCGCCGCCTGGAAGGCCTCGATCGCCTCGGGGTCGCGCGCCAGGCGCTGCAGCACTGCGCCGCGCATCGCCTGGAACTCGGGGTTCTGCTCGTGCGTCCCGGCGCGATCGAGCACCTCGATTGCGGCGCGGTAGTCGCGCTGGGCCGTGTGGATCCTCGCAAGCGTGAGGGCAAAGGCGGGCTGGCCCGGATCGATGG
>Ga0209286_1000222_pt1 | contig 14162 bp, 13 predicted proteins | sample PPLLak1March2015_2_FD_187250 | JGI IMG/M metagenome (GOLD analysis project Ga0209286, IMG submission 187250) | Freshwater sediment microbial communities from Prairie Pothole Lake near Jamestown, North Dakota, USA - PPLs Lake P8 Core (3) Depth... | ecosystem: Environmental > Aquatic > Freshwater...
CCTGCCTTTCGTCAGTCCGATCGTCTCGGCAGCGTTGCCGGTATTCACCACGCGCAAGAGCGACGAGGCCGCGACGGCCCAGTCCGACATCCTGCAGCGGCAAATCACCGAACTGCAGACTGCAGCCTCGCGGAATGCGCTACATGTGAAGGAACTGGCCGAGCAACTGCAGAAGACCGTGGCCGCGCTCGAACAGGGGGCTGCTGTCGCCGAAGCCCGCTTCAAACGGACCAGTCTGTTGAGCAATCTGGCTATTGCGGCCTCGCTGCTGGCGATCGTCTTGTCGCTGGTCGCGCTGCTGTCGCGCTGAAGCGCTGCGAACCAAGCCAAATAGCAGATCCTTGCAGCATGAAGACACCGCGAGGGGTCCTCTTCTCGCCACAATCGACAGGGCCAAATTTCATGAGGAAGGCGACAATGGCCGGAAAATAATGTTTCTGTAAAACAATTTTGTTTAAACTGTTTTCTTGTCTGGAGGCGGTGCCCGCAAAAACACGACGGTTTTTGCGGGCGTCCCTGATACGGAGCGAGTCCATGCATGAAAGCAGCAAGTACAAGGCCTATTCCCTGGCCAATTTCCGCGATATCCCGCAGATGGCCGAAGTGCCGGAAGCAATCAAGTTCGACATCGAGGTGGTCGGTCGGGTCCTGCCGTTCAAGACCAACAATTTTGTCGTCGATCAGCTCATCGACTGGGGGAATGTTCCCGAGGATCCGCTGTTCGTCCTCAATTTCCCCCAGCGCGACATGCTGTTGCCGGACCACTACGCGGAAATCGCCGGGCTGGTGAAGGGCGGGGCGGAACCCAATGTGATCAAGGAAGCCGCTGATCGCATCCGCCTGCAGCTCAACCCCCATCCGGCCGGACAGATCAGCCACAACATCCCGACCCTGGAAGGTGAATGCCTGGACGGGATGCAGCACAAGTACCGCGAAACCGTACTGTTCTTTCCCAGCCAGGGCCAGACCTGCCACGCCTATTGCAGCTTCTGCTTCCGTTGGCCGCAATTCGTCGGCATGTCCGAACTCAAGTTCGCCAGTCGCGAGGCGGATCGCCTGGTGGCCTACCTGCAGGCCAACCCGCAGGTCAGCGACGTGCTGTTCACCGGTGGCGACCCGCTGATCATGTCGGCACGCCATCTGGCGGAATACATCGAGCCCCTGCTCGCGGTCGACCTGCCCAACCTCCACCACATCCGCATCGGCACCAAGGCACTGAGTTACTGGCCCTACAAGTTTCTCAGCGACGACGATGCCGAGGACCTGCTGGCGCTGTTTCGCAGGGTCGGCGAGCGCGGCAGGCACCTGGCCCTGATGGCGCACTTCAATCATCCGCGTGAACTCGAGCCCGAGGCGGTACAGCAGGCCGTCGAAAAAGTCAGGCAAACCGGCGCCGTGATCCGCACCCAGTCGCCGTTGCTGCGCCACGTCAACGACGATCCCGAATTGTGGCGGGAGTTGTGGAGCAGGCAGGTGCTGCTGGGCTGCGTGCCCTATTACATGTTCGTCGCCCGCGACACCGGCGCGCAGCACTACTTTGCCGTGCCGCTGGTGCGGGCCTGGGAAATCTTTCGCGAGGCCTATCAGAAGGTTAGCGGCTTGTGCCGCACCGTGCGTGGTCCAAGCATGTCGGCCAATCCCGGCAAGGTTCAGGTGCTCGGGGTCTGCGAGGTCAAAGGCGAAAAGGTCCTGCAGCTGCGCTTCATCCAGGGGCGCAACCCGGACTGGGTGCATCGCCCCTTCTTTGCGAGATACGATGAAGAGGCGACCTGGCTCAGCGAGCTCAAGCCAGCCTTCGGCGAGTCACGCTTTTTCTATCAGGACGAACTGGAGCAGTACTACCGCGAGAACATCGAAACCCGCCATGCCGAGGACTATGAGTAAGCTGGCGAGATGCGTCGCGGACTCCCGTAGCAGCGAAGCGGGTGGCCGCGCATCAATGCAGAATCAATCTGATGGCGGGCGCTGACCCGATCTGCAGTTAATTTTTCAACCCCGACGAGGAGAAACACGCATGGCAAATCACAAGATCGAACACATTGAAGGCATTGGCGCGGTGATGGGAGAGACATTCCGTACCGTCGGCGTGAAGGACACGGATTCGCTGCTGCAGAACGCATTGACGCCGAAGCAGCGCAAGGAGCTGGCGGAAAAAACCGGCTTGTCCGAGGCGCGCATCCTGAAGTTCGCCAACATGGCCGACCTCTACCGCATCAGCGGCGTCGGCTCGGAATATTCCGAGCTGCTCGAAGCTGCCGGCGTCGACACCATGCCCGAACTCGCCAAGCGCAATGCGACCAACCTCACCCAGGCGATGGCGACGGTCAATCAGGAAAAGAAACTTACCCGTCAGGTTCCCACCGAATCCGAGGTGACGAAATGGATCGAGCAGGCCAAGGGGCTTCCGAGGATGCTCGAGTATTGATTCGAACCGGTCGAAAAAAAGCCGGGGATTGCCCGGCTTTTCTTATTCCTTCGCAGCCAGCGACGCACGTCCAAAGCGCTGGCCGTGGCTGCAGGACGCTCAGGCGGCTTTTTCGTGGTGGTAGCCGGTGACGGTGTCGACTTCGGTCTTGGAGCCGAGGATCACCGGCACGCGCTGGTGCAGCCCTTCGGGGGTCAGGTCGAGGATGCGCTCGCGGCCGGTGGTGGCTGCGCCGCCGGCCTGCTCGACGATGAAGGCCATCGGGTTGGCTTCATACAGCAGGCGCAGCTTGCCGGCCTTGGACGGATCCTTGGTGTCCTTGGGATACATGAAGATGCCGCCGCGGGTGAGGATGCGGTGGACTTCGGCGACCATCGACGCGACCCAGCGCATGTTGAAGTCCTTGCCTCTTGGTCCGGTCTTGCCGGCGAGGCATTCGTCGACGTAGCGCTGCACCGGGGCTTCCCAGAAACGCATGTTGGAGGTGTTGATCGCGAACTCGCGGGTTTCGGTCGGGATGGTCATGTTGGGGTGGGTCAGCACGAACTCGCCGACATCGCGGTCGAGGGTGAAACCGTTGGTGCCGTGGCCGAAAGTCAGCACCAGCATGGTCGACGAACCGTAGATCGCGTAGCCGGCGCACACCTGTCGGGTGCCGGTCTGCAGGAAGTCCTCGATCTTGGCGGCGCGGCCGGCGACCGGGGCTTTCAGGATCGAGAAAATGGTCCCGACCGAAATGTTGACGTCGACGTTCGACGAGCCGTCGAGCGGATCGAACACCAGCAGGTATTTGCCGAGCGGGTACTGGCTGGGAATGGGGTAGGGCTCGTCCATTTCCTCGGATGCCATGCCGGCCAGGTGACCCGCCCACTCGTTGGAGCGGATCATGATGTCATTGGTGATGACGTCGAGCTTCTTCTGCGTCTCGCCCTGCACGTTTTCCGAGTCCAGCGAACCCATCACGCCGAGCAGCGCGCCCTTGTTGACCGCGTTGGAGATCGCCTTGCAGGCGGTGACAACGTCGTTCAGCAGCGAGGTGAAATCGCCGGTGGCGCCCGCGGTGCGGCGCTGTTCCTCGATGATGAACTGGGTCAGGGTTGTGCCGGTGTGCATGTTGAAGCTCCAAATTAATATTAGAAAACTCGAATATTATACACGCCACGCCGGGTCGACCGAGCCGCATTGGGCATGATCCGTCGGGGGCGTCAGTCGGTAACCAGTTGGTCGGACCGGGTGAAGGTCCAGGTTCGGGTTATAGACAAAATATCGGCTTTTTGCCGCATGTCGTCGGGAAAGGCAGCGTAGGGCGCGGCCAGTTCGACGATCCTGGTCGCGGCCGCGTCGAGTATCTTCGATCCCGAACTGCGGTCGATCTCGATGGCTTCGATCTGGCCGTTGGCGTGGATCGAGACCGTCAGCTTGAGGCTGCCGTAGATGCCCTGGCGGCGCGCTGCCTCGGGGTAGTTGAGATTGCCGACCCGCTCGACCTTGGTCACCCAGTCCTCGACGTAGCGGGCGAAGGCGTATTCGCGCACGTTGGCGCCGACGAAAGCGCGCTTGGGACGCTTCTGGTACTCGTCCCACTGCCGCGAGATGCGTGCCTGCAGCTGGGCCATTTCGCGCGCCTGCAGATTGAGCTGGCTGGCATCGACCGCGGGACGCTCGGGAGCCTGTGGTTCAGGCTGGCTGCTGACCTGGCCCTCTGGCTTGAGCTGGGTCAGCAGGCGTTTGGTCTGCTCTTCCAGCTGTCGCACGCGTGCCTGCAATTGTGCTTCGTCGCTGCCGGCGCGGGTTTCCGGGCTGGCCGGAAGCGGGCTCTTGAGACGGCGGTCTTCGTCGGTGTTGCCGCCACCGGCGAGATTGACCTGTGCCAGCGCATCCGGCTTCAGCGGCGCCTCGATACTCTTGGCGTTGACCAGCACCACCTCCATCGGCAGGCTGTTGTCCTCGAACAGTCGCGGATTAATCTGCACGAACTGCGTCGACAGCACCATGCCGTGCACCGCCGCCGAGGCCAGCAGGGCGAGCGCCATGCGGATGTCCTGTTTCGACGGTTCGGCGAGATGGGCGTTTGGCGCGGACGCGGTCCGGATTAGGGTCGGCATGCTCCGATTTTACGTAAGGGCGCCGCCGCTGTCAGGCGGCGTTTCCACGGTTTCCAGATACTCGGCATGGAAGCTGATGTCGAGCAGATCGATGTTGGAAATCGCCAGCCGTACCTTGGCTCCCGCCACGACACCCATCACCGACGGCGCGCGTGTCACCATCGGCAGGCTGTCGAAACGCACCAGATCCTCGCGAATGACGCTGGCCGTGACTTCATGGACAGCTTCCTGGATCAGCCAGCGCAGCATCCAGTAGCGCTCCATCCGGCGCTGGAACTCGTTGTAGGCGTCGTAGGCCAGCTCGAATTCGCGTACCACCGAAAACAGTTCTTCGCTGCGCGGCGCATACACCGGGTCGCTGCCTTGCACCAGGCTGATCAGCTGGCGCTGGTTGACCAGGTCGACGTAGCGCCGCAGCGGCGACGACGACCACGCGTACTGGTTGACGCCGAGGCCGACGTGCGGATCGGGCGCGGTGGTCATGCGGGTCTTGCCGTTGGACTGCGCGCGGTAGATGCCGGGCACGCGGTTTTCGGCGAGCCAGCCGCCCCAGTGGGCGTTGGCGAAGATCATCAGTTCCGACACCACCTTGTCGATCGGGCTGCCGCGCTTGCGCGGCACGATGCTGATGCGCTCATTGTCGACCTTGAAGTTGTAGTCGACACGGTCGACCGTGTCGGCCTTGCCGCGGCCGGCCTCGAGCACGGCGGCGAAATCGCGCAGCCACTCGAGTTCGCGGCGATACGGGTAATCCGGCACCGCGGGGTTGCGCAGCGTGCTGTCGTTGAACTGCACCTCCAGCGTCTCGTGGCGCAGGTTGTCGGCGATGTGCACCATTTCCAGACGGCTTTCGGTCCCGAGCACGCGCAGGTCGGGCGCAACGTTGACATACAGGGACAGCGCCGGACAGTCGTGGGTCTCGCCCAGCGTGTAGTGGTGGATCAGCGCTTCCGGCAGCATGGTGATCTTGTCACCGGGGTAGTAAACGGTCGACAGACGTTCGCGTGCCACCTTGTCGAGTTCCGACCCGGGGGCGATGCCGAGCGCCGGCGCGGCGATGTGGATGCCGACGCGGACGCTGCCGTCGTCGCGCCACTCGACCGATAGCGCGTCGTCGATCTCGGTGGTCGCCTCGTCGTCCATCGAGAACGCGCGCACAGGGCTTTTTGGCAGCTCGGGAGGATCCATCGGCTCGCTGACCGGAGCGAAGCCGGTGCCGCGCGGGAAGTACTCCAGCAGGAAACTCATCAAGTGGAAGTCGAGCGTAGACGGAATCGCTCCGCAGCGGTCGATCAGCCGCAGCTGCGACAGCCCGGTGGCGGCCGCCGCATCCTCCAGCGCCTTGTATTCGAGGGTGTTCTTGTCCGGTGCGATGAGGATGCGCGGGATCAGCGAAACGTATTCGGGGGGCAGGCGAAAGGCGGCAAGCTCGGTGGCGAGGTGCGCCTGCTTTTCCGCTGCCAGGCGTTTTTTCTCCAGGCCGGCCTTGGCTGCTGCCAGCGTCTCTGCAGGCGCCGGACGGTAGCGGCCCTTGCCGCGCTTGTGGAAATAGATCGGCGAGGCGTGCAGCTTCTGCAGCAGCGCCACCGATTCTGCCGGACGCGGCGCATGGCCGTAGTACTCCTGCGCCAGTTGTTCGAAACCGAATTCCTCGCTGCCGGCGGCTTCCCACAGGAAATCGGCGTCGAGGTCGACGCTCAGGGTCTCGGCCTCGGCCATCACCTCGCTCGGTGCCGGCGCGGCAAAGCGCAGCAGGATGTTGGCGGTCTTGATCTTGCTGCGCTTGCCCGAGACGGTCTCCACCTGCGCCGTGGCCTCGGTTTCGGACAGGATGGAACCGGCCTTGAAATGGCCGTCCTCTTCAAAAATTAGATGCATCAGAAATCCAGAATGGTGGGCAGGTCGTCGAGGAAGCGGGTGTAGCCGTGGTCGCCGCCCTCGTGAACGATTTGTTCGCAGCCGCGGTAATAGTCGACGGCGGCGCGGTAGTCCAGCACCTCGTCGCCGGTTTCGACCAGCAGCAGATAGTGTCCGAGGCGGGTCGGACGCGGCAGGTCGAGCGTGTCCAGTTCGGCAAGGTGCTGCGGGGTGAAATCGTATTCCTCGCCGCTGGAGTAGTTCTTCTGCGGACCGATGGCGTCGCGCAGCAGCAGGTTGGCGTGGACTGCGGGGTTGATCAGCGCGGCCTTGACGCCCCATTTTTCCGCCAGCCAGGTGGCGTAGAAGCCGCCCAGGGAACTGCCGATGAGCTTGACGCTGTCGGCAGGCTGGCCGGCGATCAGGTCTTCGAGCCGGGCGATGGCCTCAAGCGGGCGATGCGGCAGGTCGGGGCAGGCATATTCGGCACTGCGCCCGCGCTCATCGAGCCAGGCTTTGAGTTGCTGCGCCTTGCCGGAAAGCGAGGAGGAATTGAATCCGTGGATGTAGAGGATCATGCCGGGCGATTTTACCGGCCCGCCATGGATTCCAGAAATCGCCCGCAGGCTTCAGTCGTCGAAGCAATAGAAGTCAGCCTTGGTTACGCCGCAGTCGGGACAGCTCCACTCCTCGGGGATGTCCTCGAAGCGTGTGCCAGGCGCGAGGCCATGGTCGGGATCGCCGAGTGCCTCGTCGTAGACGTAGTCACACACGGCGCAGGTCCACTTGTGATAGGTGGCCGCAAATTGAGGGGCAGAGGCAATGAGAGTCATGATGGAATTCGCCACGCGTCGAGGGTGGCCAGCAGTTGGTTGAAAATGGCGTCTAACTCGCCGCCGAGAACATCGAGCTGCGGGTTGGAATAGGGTTTGAAGACCTCGGTGGCCGGGCGGGAGGCGACCCAGGTCCTGCCGTCGGCTTCGTAGAGATGGATGCGCAACGGGATGTCGATGCCGGCGGCCTTCTCCGCCGCCCATACCTTGACCGCGTAGTCGGGGCGGAATACCTCGAGCACCTGGTCGGCCGGCACCGCGATGCCCTTTTTCGCGCAGTTGGCCTGGCCGTTGGCGTGCGCGACCAGGCCCATCGGATAGGCTGCGATGCCGGCGATGAGCTTCTCCACTGCCTCGTCGACCGAGAGCGACACCGCGAAGCGGATCATGCGACCTCCAGCTCGGGTTGATTCAGCGCACAGGTGGCGCTGTCGAACTCGTGCAACTCCTTGCGCAGATGCTTGGTGGCCGGGGTGACGATGGCGATGAAATAGGCCTCGCGCAAGCGGCGTTGGGCGGCATTGTTCACCAGATAACCCTTGGCGCCGAGATGCAGCATTGCCGCATTGGCTGCCTTGAGGCTCAGTTCGCCGCCGGCCAGCCGCAGCGCCAGGGTATCCCTGACGTAAGGGGAGCTGCCCTCGCGCTCGATTCTTTCGGCCAGAGCGTAGGTGGCCGCACGCGCTGAATCGAGTTCGGCCTGCAGTGTGTCGGCCTGCACGTCGAGGAAGCGATTGACGTGACCGTGGGTCTTGTTGGAGCGTTTCATCATCGCCACGCAGGCGTCGATCAGGCCGAGGCCCATGCCCATCTGCAGCAGAATGAAGGCCGACTTGGTGCGCGAGGCAAAGGCGCTGAATTCGGCGCCGGGATGACAAACCACCTGTTCCTCGGGGAGGAAGGCGTTCTTGAACTGGCAGGCGAAGGTGTTGGTGCCGTCCATGCCGATGAAGCGGGCGTTCTGCACCAGGGTCAGGCCGGGGTGGTCGCCTCGGACCAGGCCGACCAGCAGCCCGGACTGGCCGGCGACGGTCGCGCCCATGTGGAAATAGTGATCGATGCCGATGTTCGACACCCAGGGCAGGGTGCCGTTGATCAGGTAGCCACCTTCCACCGGGGTAGCCTTGAGGCGGGCTTCCTCGATGCCGACGCAGGATTTCATCGCGTTGGACTGGCCGGTGCCGCCGAGCATCGTGCCGCTGGCCACTTCCGGCAAGACCCGCGTCTTCAGCGTGGTGTTGGGGCTGTTGTTGAGATACCACTGCAGGGCGTACTGCGCCCACACCAGAAAGCCGGTCGAGACGCACTCCTTGGAGACTTCCTCGATGATCTGGATCGCATGCTTGAGCCCGCGTCCGCTCCCGCCCAGCTCCGCAGGGGTGAGGCTGCCGAAGCCGCCGATCGCGCCCAGCTTGTGCATGAAGTCCCTGGGGTACTGGGCATGGATGTCGATGTCGACCACCTTGGGTGCGAGCTCGGCGGCGATGAGTTCGGCCAGATCAGGCAACACCTCGGTGGGTGTCTCAGGGACGGCGGGGGCGAATGCGGGTGCGGACATGAGGCGCTCCTTGGATAATCGGCCAGGTCAGGCCAGCTCGACGCTGACGTTCACCGGATTGCGCAGGGTGTTGGCGACCGGCGACCAGGCATTGGAATGGGCGACCAGGTCCTTCAGCTCTTCCTCGCTGGCGTCGCCTTCCAGATGAACTTTGACGCGCACGTCGGTGAAGCCGAGCTTCTTCATCGGGTCGAGGTCGCCCACTCCCCATACGGCAGTGACGTTGATGTCGCCTTCGAGTTCGAGTTCAAGCCTGGTCAGCGTGATGCCGCGCGCCACCGCATTGGCGTGCAGGCCGACCGACAGGCAGGAGCCGAGGGTGGCGAGCACCGCTTCGGACGGGTTCGGCGCGGTGTCGTCGCCGAGCAGGTGCGGCGGTTCGTCGATCACGTGTGCCGCCAGGTTGCGTACGTAGGTGAGGTTGCGGAACTTGCTCTCGCAGACGGTCTTGGCTTTCAGCGTGACGATCGATTGCGGGTTGGCCTTGCCCTTGGCGGCGAGGGCGGACAGGCCTTCGCTGTCGATGGGTTCGAGCACGGCTTGGGTTTTCAGGGCGACGACTTCGGACATGGCATAACTCCTTGGAATGGGTTGATCGGGGACCGACAAGCCCTGTATTGCGATTCCCGTGCCAGCTCGGTCAAACAATGTCAAGTCATTGAATTACATATACATTTCTTGAGGTCTGCGCTGAGGATGTGATTGTCGCGCTAACAAATTGTCAACCTTTGTCAGGCCATTTCCAGGCGCTTCATGCGGTAGTTCAACTGACGCAGCGTCAGCCCCAGCACTTGTGCGGCGCGTGACTTGTTGCCGTGGGTCTGCGCCAGCGCCTGTTCGATCTGCTGGCGGTCGTGCGAAGCAGCCGGCAGATACGGGCGCACCGTGACGCTGGATGGCGGGCTGGGCAGAACGGATGCCTCGGGTGCGCCGGTGGCCTCGCTGCGTATGACTTGCTCGACCTCGCGCGACGAGATGGCCGGCCCCTCGGCCAGCAGCACCAGGCGCTCCAGCACATTGCGCAACTGGCGGATGTTGCCCGGCCACGGGTAGTCGACCAGCCGCTCCATCGCCTCCGGCGTCAGGCCGACGTTGCGCTGATAGCTCTGGCAGATGAGGTTGAGCAGGTGACGCACCAGGGGACGGATGTCCTCGCGTCGCTCGCGCAGCGCCGGCAGGCGGATGGGGATGATGTTGAGGCGGTAATAGAGGTCGAGGCGGAAGCGCCCGGCGGCGACCTGTTGCTGCAGGTCGAGGTTGGTGGCGGCGACGATGCGCACGTCGATCGCAGTTTCTCGGCGGCCGCCGACGCGCTGCAGCGATCTTTCCTGCAGTACCCGCAGCAGTTTCACCTGCATCGCCAGCGGCAGTTCGCCGATCTCGTCGAGGAACAGCGTGCCCCCGTGCGCCTGTTCGAAGTAGCCGGCGCGCGCGGTCGAGGCGCCGGTGAACGCACCTTTCTCGTAGCCGAACAATTCCGACTCGAACAGGTTTTCCGGAATCGCCCCGCAGTTGACCTTGACGAAGGGCTGGTCGCGACGCGAGCTCGTCAAATGCAGGGCGCGTGCGAACAACTCCTTGCCGGTGCCTGATTCGCCGAGCAGCAGCACCGTGGCGTCGGTACCTGCGACCTGTTCGATCTGGCGCAGCGCGTGGCGCAGTTCGGGCGAGTCGCCGACGATGCCGAGGGTGGCATGTTGCGGCGAGCCATGTTCGAGTGCCCATTTGAGTTCGCGGTTTTCGTGTTCCAGCCGCGCGGTCTGCTCGGCCACGCGGTCGTTGAGCTTGAGGATCTGGGTGATCAGGGTGGCGATGATTTCGAGGAGGCGCAGATCGTCGGCGAGCGCTCGGGCGCGGCTGCGGATACGGTGCACGCCCAGCAGGCCGAGCACTTCGCCTTCACTGCGCAAGGGCAGGGCGATGTAGCTCACCGTCTCGTCCGGCAGGCGGTCACGGTCCACGGCGCGCGCCAGGTAATTCGGATCGTCGTCGATGTCCTGGACGATCGCAGTTTCGCCGCTCTGCAACGCACGGCCGGTGACGCCATCGCCCGGACGGTAAACGCCGCGTTCGATTTCGTCTTGCGTCAGGCCATAGGCATAGCGGATCGCGTAATCGTCGCTGCCGGGCTGGCGCAACACCACCCGCCCGCGATTGAGTCCAAGAAATTCCGAGATCAGGTGCAGCATCTCGCGAATCACCAGGCTGGGCTCCAGGCTCTTGCCCATGAGCCTGGCGGACTCACGGATCACCAGCAGCTCCTCGTTTTGCAGACGTTCGGCAGGCAGTGCGGCGGATGTCATGGCGGGTCTCTCGAAACAAATTGTTGACACTGTGTAATCAAGAAATGGGCCAGATAAGCGGGCAATTTTCCAGCATCCGGAAAAAGTCTTTGATCAACAGATGGTTAAAGGTTTTTTTCGGGGTTGGCACGGTTCCTGAATACGACGTAAGTGGAAACACGACGCAGTGACCTGAACCCCGTCCATTCGCCAGTATTCACGCGCTTGGGCGACGGATGACCCCGCCGGACCGGATTGCCAGATCTGCACCATTCCGGAGCGCGCGGCGAATAAAAGGGTGCGGGGCGAGCCGTGATTCATGCCACTTTTCAATTCAATAGGAGCGCGTTATGTCCGGCTTTGACAATCCGTTTGACCCCGATACCAAACTGCACCGTGCAGGCTGCAGTTGTGGCCGCCACCACAGCCAGGCCGACCACGATGCCGACATGAAGAACGAGGATGCGCGCGTCTCGCGCGTGGTCGAATCGGCGGTGATGCGCGGCTTGTTCCCGGACGACCAGATGCGCCGCAACTTCCTGCGTGCGGTCGGCACCGGCACCGCGATGGCGGCGATCTCGACGCTGTTTCCGATGGGCGCGGCCAAGGCGCTGGCGCAGGAGCGCGGCAAGCTGGAAAAAACCGACCTCAAGATCGGCTTCATTCCGATCACCTGCGCCACGCCCATCATCATGGCCGGCCCGATGGGCTTCTATGCGCGCGAAGGACTCAACGTCAGCTTGCAGAAAACCGCCGGCTGGGCGGTGATCCGCGACAAGGTGCAGAACAAGGAATACGACGCCTCGCACATGCTTTCGCCGATGCCGCTGGCGATGTCGCTGGGGCTGGGGTCGGCCAAGCAGGCGGTCGACGTGGCGTCGATCCAGAACATCAACGGCCAGGCCATCACCTTGGCTCTAAAGCACAAGAACAAGATGAACCCCAAGGACTGGAAAGGGATGAAGTTCGGCCTGCCGTTCGACTACTCGATCCACAACCTGCTGCTGCGCTACTACCTTGCCGAGGCCGGCCTCGACCCCGACAAGGACGTCGAGCTGCGCATGATGCCGCCGCCCGACATGGTGGCCAACCTGCGCGCCGGCAACATCGACGGCTTCCTCGGCCCCGAGCCGTTCAACCAGCGTGCGGTGTATGAGGAAGTCGGCTTCATCCATACCCTCTCACGCGACCTGTGGGACGGCCACCCGTGCTGCGCCTTCGGGGTGCAGGAAGGCTTCTACAAGCAGTATCCGAACACCTACGCCGCGCTGTTCCGCGCGATTGCCAGCGCCACCGACTACGCGCACAAACCGGAAAACCGCAAGGCCATCATCGAGGCCATCGCGCCGGCCAACTATCTGAACCAGCCGATCCCGGTGCTGGAGCAGGTGATGACCGGGCGCTTCGCCGACGGCCTCGGCAAGGTGCGGAACGTGCCCGACCGCGTCGACTTCGATCCCTTCCCCTGGCAGTCGATGGCGGTGTGGATCCTCACCCAGCTGAAGCGCTGGAACTACATCAAGGGCGACATCAACTACCAGATGGTCGCCGAGGAGGTGTTCCGTGCCACCGACGCCCGCGCGCGGATGGCCGAAATCGGGCTGAAGGCGCCGAAGGCGAACTCCATGAAGCACACCATCATGGGCAAGGTGTTCGACCCCGCCAAGCCTGCCGAATACCTCAACTCCTTCGCCATTCGACGCACATGAAGACGAAACTCTCAATCAGCCAGAAGGCCGGTCTGCTGTCGGTCGGCCTGTTCGCGGCGATCCTGCTGGTCTGGCAACTGGCGACACTGCCGGAAGCCAAGGTCGTCGCCGCCGATGTCGATCCCGAGTACGCTGCATTGATGGGCGGCGGTGGGGGCGCCGCTGCGTCGAGCTTTCCCACCCCGGCGCAGATGGCGCAGACGTTGTGGGAGAAGCTTTCCGACCCGTTCTACGACAACGGCCCCAACGACAAGGGCATCGGCATCCAGCTCGCCTATTCGCTGGCGCGTGTGCTGGGCGGCTTCCTCCTCGCCGCTGCGGTCGCGATTCCGCTCGGCTTCGCCATCGGCAACTCGCGCGTGTTCTACCAGGCAATCAACCCCTACGTGCAGCTGTTGAAGCCGATCTCACCGCTGGCATGGATGCCGCTAGCCTTGTACACCATCAAGGACGCCTCGGCATCGTCGATCTTCGTCATCTTCATCTGCTCGCTATGGCCGATGCTGATCAATACCGCGCATGGCGTCGCCAATGTGCGGAAAGACTGGCTCGACGTCTCGCGCACGCTCGAAGTGAATCCGCTGCGCAAGGCGTTCCGGGTGATTCTGCCGGCTGCAGCGCCGACCATCCTCACCGGCATGCGCATCTCGATGGGAATTGCCTGGCTGGTCATCGTTGCCGCTGAAATGCTGGTTGGCGGTACCGGTATCGGCTACTTCGTGTGGAACGAATGGAACAACCTGTCGCTTACCAACGTGCTGTTCGCCATCTTCATGATCGGCGTCGTCGGCATGGCGCTCGACAGCATCTTCGGGGTGCTCGGCAAGCGCGTCGCTTACCAGGAATAAAGCTTATGTCATCAACAACCCATCCCTTCCTGCAGGTCGAAAACCTGGCGCGCATCTACCCCAGCCCAACCGGCGGGGACGATGTCACCGTGTTCGACCACGTCAACTTCCGCATTCACAAGGGCGAGTTCGTCTGCGTCACCGGACACTCCGGCTGCGGCAAGTCGACCATTCTCAACATCCTCGCCGGGCTGGATAGCGCCAGCGTCGGCAACGTTTTCATGGACGGCCGCGAAGTCTCAGGTCCCAGCCTCGACCGCGGCGTGATCTTCCAGGGCCATGCCCTGATGCCCTGGCTCACCGTGCTGGAGAACGTGTCGTTCGCGGTGAAGTCGCGCTGGGCGTCATGGAACAAGCAGAAGGTGCGGGACCACGCCATGCGCTACATCGAACTGGTTGGTCTGAGGGGCGCCGAGCACAAGAAGCCTTCGCAGCTTTCGGGCGGCATGAAGCAGCGCGTCGGCATCGCACGCGCGTTCTCCATCGAGCCGAAAATGCTGCTTATGGACGAGCCCTTCGGCGCGCTCGATGCGCTGACGCGCGGC
>Ga0209286_1000224_pt1 | contig 14141 bp, 10 predicted proteins | sample PPLLak1March2015_2_FD_187250 | JGI IMG/M metagenome (GOLD analysis project Ga0209286, IMG submission 187250) | Freshwater sediment microbial communities from Prairie Pothole Lake near Jamestown, North Dakota, USA - PPLs Lake P8 Core (3) Depth... | ecosystem: Environmental > Aquatic > Freshwater...
TGTATTCCCAGCCCGAGCAAAGACACCAACGTGGGAAGAAAGATTCTGGAGGCTCACCCGGATTCTCCTGGAAGTCTCGGAATTGCCATCAGCGAAGCTGTTGAAGATGCTGTTACGTCAAAGGACACCCGATACTCTCTGGGAAGCGTTTTGAACCATGTCCTCATGCATCAAACGATCATCGGTCTCGAGGCGAAGAAGCAGTTGGAGAAGTTTGGGGAGAAGAAAGTCGACATCGTCACCGGGTGTGCGGGCGGGGGAAGCAACTTCGCCGGCCTCGCCTTTCCTTTTGTCCTGGACAAGATCAATGGCGCCAAGATTACCATTATTCCCGCGGAACCCACTTCTTGCCCCACCATGACCCGGGCGCCGTTTGTCTATGACTTTGGGGATAACGCAGGAATGGCACCCATGGTTCCGATGCACAGCCTCGGACATTCCTTTATCCCGGCACCCATCCACGCGGGAGGACTTCGCTATCATGGGATGGCTCCCCTCGTCAGCCAATTGATCATTGATGGACTCTTAGAGCCCCGGGCTTACAATCAACTCGAGTGCTATGCCAATGCGGTCCTCTGGGCGAGAACCGAAGGGTTCATCCCCGCACCTGAGACCAGTCATGCCATAACTGCCGTGGTTGAAGAAGCAAAGAAGGCGAAGCAAGAGGGAAAGGAAAAAGTCATCCTTCTCAACTGGAGCGGCCATGGCATCATGGACCTCGGTGGTTATGAATCCTATTTCAGTGGAAGACTCGTTGACTATCCGTTACCACAGGAAGAGATGATGAAATCCCTCAAGGATATTGAAGGATGGCCGAAACCCAAGATTATGAAAATGGGTAAAGTTGTTGGATAAATGAGTGATGGAATCCTACGGGCTTCGGTCCGTAGGATTTTTTTTATTAAGATCCCACCTGAAAACCCCGTTTTGTGGACAGGGATGAAAGGTGCGTCTGCTGAAAGCAGAAAGAATAAATCAGATGCTGAAACAAGTTCAGCATGACATGACGGTTCGGTTCCGATCTTTTTGTCATCCCGAACTTGTTTCGGGATCTCGGTTTTGAGCTTTAGAATTTAGGTTCTAAAGCCCCGCCCTGTGGGCGGGGTTCTTTATTCCATGAACTTGTACCCAATTCCTCAAAGTCTGCCGGAACACCGATGATCGAAGAACATGATGCCCTCATCATCCGCTGCCCTCAATTAGGCGGCGAAATTCCGTTCCGATATTGTCGAACTGTTAACGAAAACCTGCCGTGCCGAAGAATCATGGTCTGCTGGGAGTTTCGAGTGAAGATATCAAAATTCCTGGGCGAGCATTATTCCGTGGACCAAATCCAGTGCGCCTTGGCCCCGCCGACCCAGACAAGGCTCGATACGATTCTCGAAATCATCGAAAAAGCAAAGGAAACAAAAGAAGAAGGAGAGTAATAGGATGCTGATCTCTGATCGATTAAGAAATATCAAACCCTCGGGGGTGAGGCGAATCTTTGATCTGGCACGCCAGATGAAGGATCCGATCAATCTGAGCATCGGCGAACCGGATTTTGATATCCCCGAACCTCTCAAAGAGGAAGGCATCGCATGGATCAGAAAGGGGTTCAACAAATATACTCCCACTCAGGGCATCCCTGAGTTGAGAGAAAAGATCGCCTCCCATCTAAAGAAGAAGGGGGTCCATTTCGAAGAGGTCATGGTCACAGCGGGAGTGACCGGCGGTCTCCTCCTGGCCAGCCTTGCCCTCATTAACCCGGGTGACGAAGTCATCCTCCCCGATCCGTTCTTTGTGATGTACGAGTATCAGGTTCTTCTGATGGGAGGGGTTCCTGTCTTCGTCGATACCTATCCTGATTTCCGACTGAGAGAGGAAGAATTCGTTAAGAAATTATCGAAGAAGACGAAGTTGATTGTCATCAATAGTCCGAATAACCCTTCCGGGGCCATCTACCCGAAGGAAGACCTGGTGGGGGTGGTCAGAATCGCCCGGGAAAGAAATCTTTTAATTCTCTCCGATGATATCTACGATAACTTTGTGTTCGACGCCCCTTCCTGCCCCTGTGTCGGACAATTTTATGAGAACACATTAACTTTTGGCGGATTCTCAAAGGGTTGGGGAATGACCGGATGGAGACTGGGTTATGCGGCTGGTCCCAAGGAGATCCTCCAGCAGATGATCACCCTTCAACAATATACCTTCTCCAGTGTCAATTCTTTTGCTCAGAAAGCAGCGACCAAGGCCCTGGACTACGGCGTAGAGGATTACATTAAAGGTTATCAAAAGAAAAGAGATTTGATCTACCATGGACTCAAAGACAAGTTTCATGTCCAAAAGCCGGAAGGCGCTTTTTATATCTTTCCGGAAGTTCCGGGAGGAAACGGAGAGGCCTTTGTAGAAAAAGCCATTCAAAAGAATCTCTTTATTGTGCCCGGCAGCGTCTTTTCCAAAAGAAATACCCACGTCAGGATCTCATTTGCAGCATCGGATGAAACTCTTCAAAAAGGCATTGAGACCCTGAATCGAATCAGCTAAAATTAAGGCAATAGATAAAATTCCGGTTTACCGCGGAGGCGCAGAGAACGCAGAGCATGTTTTTATGAACCAATCCCGCGAGATGCGGTATTGGTTCATAAACGCCTACCCTTCGGGACCAGGCCTCATCTATGTTTCAAGGCTATAGCGCTGCGAAAATGTAGTTTGACTGAGGAGCAAACTTTTTATTTGCCGGCTTCTCGCCGTCAAATAAAAAAATCACTCCTCCGCGTTCTCGGCGGCTCTGCGGTGAGATTTCTGAGAAAGCGGGAGAGAGGGATAGATGCCGATCGATTTGCAGGCAGTGTGCGAAATCATTGAGAGGCACGGCTATCAGAAGGCTTCCCTGATCGGTATCCTCCAGGATATTCAAGAGGAAATGAACCACCTTCCTCGAAAGGCATTGGTTCAGGTGGGGAAAAGCCTCGATCTTCCCCTGACTCACATTTACGAAGTAGCCACGTTCTACAAGGCCTTCAGTCTCGAGCCGAGGGGAAAACATACCATCCAGGTGTGCCTGGGGACAGCCTGCCATGTCCGGGGAGGGTCCAGAGTTCTCGACTATCTTGAGAATCGACTGGAGGTCAAACCGGGAGAGACCACGAAAGACCTATCCTTTACTCTGGAAAGTGTCAACTGCCTGGGGGCCTGCGCTTTAGGACCCATGATGGTGATCGATAAGAAATATTACGGAAAAATCAATACGAATAAGATTGAATCCATTCTGGAAAAATATCGGTCGAAATGAATCACCGCATCAAAAGTATCTCCGATCTTCGGAAACTCCGCCAGTCCTTGAGAAAATCGAGAGACGGGAATAAACCGTGCATTACCATCTGTGCCGGAACGGGCTGTCTGGCAACGGGTGCTTCGGAAGTGGTGGAAAGATTCAAACAAGAGATTCTAAAACGGCATCTGGAGGAGAAAATTGATATTCGAGCCAGCGGGTGCCACGGCTTTTGTGAACGAGGGCCTCTGGTGGTCATCCGGCCCGAGAGGGTCTGCTATATGAATGTCGAGGCCACGGATGTGTCTCAGATTCTTACGGAGACGGTTCTCGAGGGGAAGGTGATCGACCGCCTTCTCTACCAGGACCCTTTGACCCGGGAAAAGATCACTCACGAAGAGAACATCCCATTCTACAAGTTTCAGCAGAGGGTTGTTTTCGGAAGCAACGGGGAAATCGATCCCACTCGGATCGATGACTATATTGCGGTGGGCGGTTACCAGGGATTGGAAAAAGTTTTATCCGAAAAGACTCCGGAGGAGGTTATTGAAACGATCAAACAATCCGGCCTGAGAGGCCGGGGAGGTGGAGGTTTTCCGACCGGCGCAAAATGGGAGTCTTGTCGAAAAGCAAAAGGAAAGGAAAAGTTCGTCATCTGTAACGCCGATGAGGGAGACCCCGGCGCGTATATGGATCGTTCCCTGTTAGAGGGAAACCCGCACCGTGTGATTGAAGGGATGCTCATCGGAGCTTATGCCATTGGTTCCGAGGAAGGGTACGTTTACGTGCGCAACGAGTATCCCCTCGCGGTCGCAAACCTGAGCCGTGCTATCGACCAGGCGAAGGAATACGGTCTTCTTGGGAAAAATATTCTGGGGTCAGGGTTGACCTTCACCGTCAAGATCAGCCGGGGGGGAGGGGCCTTCGTGTGCGGCGAGTCCACCGCCCTCATGGCTTCTCTGGAGGGAAAAGTCGGAGAACCTCGCGCCAAATACATTCACACCGTCGAACACGGCCTCTGGGATCAACCCAGCAACCTGAACAATGTTGAAACTTGGGCCAATGTTCCGATGATCATCCACCGGGGCGTGGCTTGGTATACTTCCATCGGAACGGAAGGATCCAAGGGAACAAAGATTTTCTCGCTGGTGGGAAAGATTAACAATACGGGCCTCGTCGAAGTCCCGATGGGAATCACTCTGCGACAGATCGTTTATGATATCGGCGGCGGCATCCCGGGAAACAAGCGTTTCAAGGCCATTCAGACCGGAGGGCCTTCCGGCGGCTGTATTCCGGAAACGCTTCTCGATCTTCCCATTGATTTCGATCGACTTCAGGAAGCCGGCTCCATGATGGGTTCCGGCGGCATGATCGTCATGGATGAAGACAATTGCATGGTGGACATGGCCCGATATTTTGTTCGATTTCTCCAGGAGGAATCCTGCGGCAAATGCTCACCCTGCCGGGAGGGACTTCAGCAGATGGGTGAGATCCTTAACCGGATCTGTGAAGGGAACGGGAGGGAAGGGGATATTAAACTTCTGCAGGACCTCTCTCGAGTAATGATGGACACATCGCTTTGTGGCCTTGGACTCACCGCTCCCAACCCTGTCCTGTCCACCCTTCGGTATTTTAGAGAGGAATATGAAGCCCATATTCGAGACAAAAAATGCCCGGCCAAATACTGTAAAGGGCTCATCTCTCTTTCCATCGACCCTGAAAAGTGCACGGGCTGCGGAGCCTGTTTCAAGATTTGTCCTGTGGATGCGATTGCCGGGGAGAAGAAAAAAACCCATCAGCTGGACGAAGAGAAATGCGTGAAGTGCCGGGCCTGCTATGAGGCCTGCAAGTTTGATGCAATCATGATCAGTTGAGACAATGCCAAATGTCAAAGTTCAAGGTTCAAATGAAATCCAAATTACCAAATGTCAAAAATCTGTGCAACGCCAACATCAGTGTTTTCTTTGTTGTCATTCCGGGCTCGACCCGGAATCCAGCATTTTTCCGGATTCCGCCCGATTTTACCACGGACTTGATACGGGTCGGTTATCACCTGTTCAGTTGCGATTGAGAATGCGATGTATAAAAACCTGTTTTTATATTGGAGCATTTGACATTCCTTTGACATTTGTAATTTGAATTTGACATTGATTTGAAAAAGATGATCACCCTGACCATTAACGGCAAAAAAGTGAAAGCGAAGGAAGAGACGACCCTTCTGGAAATCTGCCGGAAGATGTCCATCTCGATTCCGACGCTCTGTTATCATCCGGATCTTGCGCCTCACGGTTCCTGCCGGCTTTGCACCGTGGAGGTATCCGAAAACGGAAAGGCCCGATTGGTGACGTCGTGCAACTTTCCTGCCCAGGAAGGGATCAACGTAGAAACTCATTCGGATCAGGTCATTCAGGCACGACGAATTCTGGCCGAGCTTCTCCTGGCCCGATGCCCTCAGGTTCCATTTATTAAAGATTTCGCCCGTGGACTGGGGGTTGAAAAGACTCCCTTCAAGACTGAAAATCCGGGAAATAATTGCATCCTCTGCGGCCTTTGTGTTCGCACCTGCAATGAAATCGTAGGGGCCAATGCCATTGGGTTCTCTCACCGAGGAACCCAGAAGAAGATTGGGACCCCTTTTGAGATCGATTCCGAACAGTGTCTGGCCTGCGGGGCCTGTGAATATGTCTGCCCCACCGGAGCCGTTAAAATGGAGATGGACCGGATCAGGAAAATCAAACGATCCGACACAGGGACACTGCGCTATTGCCGGTATATGCGCCTGGGGTTACTTGATTTTATGGTCTGCTCGAACGGCTTCGAATGCTGGCGTTGCGAGGTGGACCAGGAGATGGAGGACCGGTTTGGAACCCACCCTGCGTTTGCCGTAAAACCAGCGAAGAACAAGCACCCTTTGCAGGTGAGTGGATTCACGTTTTTTCCCGAACTTTTTTACAGTGAAGAACATATCTGGGCCAGACCCATGGACGGGAATATCAAGCTAGGAATGGACGAGATGATTTCAACCCTTGCCATGGAAGCAGATTCCATCGGCCTTCCTCGGCCAGGTACCGTTCTGAAGAAGAACCAAGTCCTCGCAGAAATTACGTCAGCGGAAAAAAGGGCAACGGTCCTTTCTCCTTTTACAGGAACGGTCTCTGTCATCAACCACGACGTGGAAGAATCTCCGAGCCTTGCCTGGAGGGATCCCTATCGTCGGGGATGGCTGGTCATCCTGCAGCCTGAGCCTCCGGATCAGATTTCACGGCTTTATTCGGGTGAACCAGCGAAAGCCTGGTTTACAAAACAGGCCGCAAATTTGGCGACTCTTTTTATGAAATGGGCGCCTCGCTTTTCGAAGAAGGAAGAGGTTCAAGGCGGACAGTTGATTCGAACGATTGTCCGAAAACATTGGGATAAATTAGTAGAAGTCCTCCTTAAAAATAATGATAAACTCGAAGCACGAAATCCGAATTTCGAAACAATTACAAATGACCGAAATAGAGAACTCAAAGCGAAAAATCCGAAACTAGAAAAAGTGTAACGTTTTGGATATTGGGTCGTTTGAATTTTGGATTTGTTTCGAGTTTCGATATTCGGATTTAGGATTTATGGAGTAAGCGATGTCCGATAAAGAGGAACGGGTTGTTCTCGGAAACGAAGCGATTGCGAGGGGCGTGGTAGAAAGCGGGTGCCAATTCTTTGCAGCTTATCCCGGCACTCCCAGCTCGGAGATCCTTCCCGCGATTGTTCGTTTCAAAAAGGAAAACAATCTGGACATCTATGTCGAGTGGTCTACGAATGAGAAAGTCGCTTTTGAGAACGCATTGGTGGCCTCTTATACAGGGAAACGAGCTGCCGTGGCCATGAAGCAGGTAGGGTTAAATGTCGCGACGGACCCTCTGATGAGCTCCGCCTATATCGGAACGATCGGAGGCTTTGTCATCATCAGTTGCGACGATCCCGGACCCTATTCTTCCCAGACCGAGCAGGACACCCGGTTTATGGCGATGTTTGCGAAGGTCCCGGTTTTTGATCCTGCCAGTCCGAAAGAGGCGCAACAGATGTTACCCATTGCCTTTGAGCTTTCCGAAAAATATCAGATTCCCGTCATCCTCCGTCCCGTCATGAGGGTCTCCCATGCCCAGCAAACCGTCACGTTCAGCCCCATCCACAAAGTTGAAAGGAAAGCCGATTTTCAGCGCAATCCCCAGCGATGGAGCGCCACACCCAGATTCCGGTTTCAGCTCCATAAGCAGCTCAACGTGAAGCTTCAAAAAATTGCTGAAGAGTTCAATTCCATGACCTCGCTCAATTTCGTCGAGGATGGCCGGGAAAAGGCTTCTCTGGGAATTATCGCCGGGGGGATTGGCTATGCGATTGCCCGGGATATCATCACTGAATTGGGCCTCCGGGAAGCGATCCCGATTCTTAAGATCGGAACGCCTTTCCCCTTTCCCGCTGGGATCGTGGAGGCGTTTATTGAGAGATGTGATCATGTGTTGGTCCTCGAAGAAACAGAGCCGGTGATCGAGCTTCAAATACGTGACAAGTCGAAAATCACCGGAAGATTGGACAAAAGGATTCCCAACGAAGGAGAAATGCTTCCCGAAGTCATTACCCAGGTGATCTCTGAACTGTGTAAGAAGTTCTCCATTCCCGTAGGGGAGGTTCCTTCTTCAGGTCCTCTCGAGAAGCTGGTGGTCGGGCTGGGCTTGCCCGTTCGTCGACCGACCCTTTGCTCGGGATGCCCTCATCGGTCTTCTTTCTTTGCCCTTAAGAAAGCTTTCCCGAATGGGATTTTCCCGAGTGACATCGGGTGTTACACGCTGGGAATGAATATGGAGGCCGTCGATACCTGCCACGACATGGGAGCGGCCATCACCTTCGCCAGCGGTCTCTACCAGACTTTTCATCAGGATGGAAAAGAGATCCCCATCATCTCCACGATCGGAGATTCGACATTCTATCACTCCGGAGCTCCCGGACTCCTGAATGCCGTCTATAATGGCTCCCGTTTCATTCTTGTGATCCTCGACAACTCGATTACGGCGATGACAGGCATGCAACCGACCCCCGAATCCGGAACCACCGCGGATGGCCATCCCGGCAAGTCCCTTTCTCTCGAGGAACTGGTGAAAGGATGTGGTGTCAAATACATTCGAGTCGTCAATCCTTACGACATCAAAGGCATGATTCTTGAGGCTAAGAAAGCGTATAAATATACCAAACAGCCCGAGGGGGGAATGGCTGTTCTGATTTCCCGTTATCCCTGCATCACCTATCAGAAAGAAATCCTGAAGGTCAAGCCTAACAAGGTTGACATCCGTCATATCCCTCTTCCGGAAAAAGATCTTCCCCAGGTGAAAAGCGGGGTCATGCCGCAATCCCTTTTGCCTGTGTATCAGGACAAAATCGCTCCCTGCACCGGGGCGTGTCCAATCCAGGTCGATGCGAGAGGTTATATCGATCTCATATCGAAAAAAAAGTTTGACGAGGCGCTCACGCTCGTTCGTCAACAGAACCCATTCCCTGCCATCACGGGCAGACTTTGTGCCCGGCCATGCGAGAAGATCTGCCGAAGAGGGGATGTGGATCAGCCCATCGCCATCGATCTCTTGAAACGGTTTGTCGCAGAGATTGAAAAGAATCCCCCCTCACCCCCCTTTGATAAAGGGGGGTTGGGGGTGGGGGGATATATGACCCCAGGTCCTGAAAAAAGAGCAAAGGTGGCCATTGTCGGATCTGGCCCCACAGGTCTGATGGCTGCTTATGATTTGCGACGACGTGGCTATCCGGTGACCGTGTTTGAGGCCCTTCCTCTGTCCGGCGGGACCATGGCCGTGGGGACAGGGCGATTTCGATTACCGGAGGAAGTGCTCAATCGGGAGATCGATATCGTCAAAAAACTTGGAGCGAATTTCGAACTCAACACAAAGATTGGCGGCAAGACCTCTCTCAACAGCCTCAGGGCTGAAGGATTCAAGGCCATCCTTCTGGCCACAGGAGCTCACAAAGCCAAAAAGTTGAATCTTCCAGGGCACGAGGCCAAAGGGGTCGTGGATACCCTGATGTTTCTTAAGAAAGTCGCCCTGAAACAAAAACTTCCTGATTTCTCGAGGGTGGTGGTGCTGGGCGGAAGTGACCGGGCCCTGGATGCAGCACGGACAGCACTGAGACTTGGAGCGAAATCGGTGACGGTTCTATTCAGCCGTTCGCAAAGGGAAATGCCTGCTGGGGCTTCGGAAATCGCTGAGGCAGAGAGAGAGGGAGTGTCCTTTCAGTTCTTCTCGGTTCCATCGAAGATTACGGCCTCCAAGGGTAAAGCGACAGAGGTTTGTTTCAGAAAAGCGGTCCTCAGTACGCCCACAAGCCTTGGGAGAACGAGGGTGCTATCCCTCCAAGGGCCGGAAAAAAAGTTGAAGGCGGATCTGGTCATCACCTCGCCCACCTATGTCCCGGATCTTTCCCGTTTCGGTGATTCCGTTCCGCAAACTTCCTGGAATACCATTCATGTCGATCCTCTGACTTTAGCCACATCTGTGGATGGGCTCTTTGCCGGAGGCGATGCCGTGACAGGCCCAAAGAATTTCATTGAAGGTCTGGCAGCGGGAAGAAAGGCAGCTCTTTCTATTCATCGTTATTTAAGCGGGGAAGAGTTAGGAAGAGACCGTGAAGCGGAAGGAGTTTCCACAGAACTGGTCTCGGTGAACATCGACAAAGTGGAAACTCAGCCAAGAGTGGAGGAACCTGCTCTTCCCGTTGAATCCCGCAAGAAGAATTTCGAAGAGGTTCAACTTCTGCCTTCCGAAGAGGCATTGATTGCAGAGGCGAAGAGATGTCTCCATTGCGGAGCCTGTACTCAATGCGACACGTGTATGATCCAGTGTCCGGAGGGAGGGATTTCCAGGACCGAAGGCGGTTATGTCATCGATTACCATAAGTGTACAGGCTGTCGGGTCTGTGTCCAGGAGTGCCCCACCTCAGCGATCGAGATGCCGGCCGTGGGCGCCTGTGTAGCCTGCGGGTTCTGTCTCAAGCGGTTCGAATGTCCCTCGCTGCTCAAAGGAGAGGACGGTCGTGTGAAGATCGATCGATTAACCTGCGTCGACTGTGGTCTGTGCGCAGAGGTTTGCTGCCAGGGAGGAATTATCAAGGCCAGTTGATGGAGCAAGCACCAAATAACAAATAAACTCCAATTACCAAAATTCAGACTTTTTAAGAAATTGATTTGGTCATTTGAAATTGGAATTTAGAATTTATTTGGGATTTGTAATTTGGAATTTGGGATTTGAAAACGTTGCTCATGAGTTCAGGAATGATGAAGTCGGTTGGGTTCGTCGAAAGAGCCGGAAGTTGAGGAGTGGCATGAACATCCAGATGATCATCTCCGGTGTGGGTGGGCAGGGCGTTCTCCTGATGACACGGATTTTTTCGGCCTTTGCCCTCGGAGAAGGGTATCCCCTCATCGGTTCGGAAGACCACGGGATGAGCCAGCGGGGAGGGTCGGTGATGACCCATTTGAAAATTGGAAATTTCGATAGTCCCCTTGTGAAGAAGGGGAGCGCTGATATCCTCTTATCTCTTGAGAAGAATGAAGCCTATAAGACCCTTCACTATCTCAAGCCCTCTTCGAACGGTCGAGACGGCGGTCTCTGTTTTATCAATGCCCCGGATCTAAGCGATATGAGCCGCGAGATCATGACGTACCTGAAAGAAAATGGGATCGAAGCTTATGTGGTTGGAGCGGATCAATTAGCAAGGGGAATGGGATCGCCTCAGTCGGCCAATATTGCCCTCATCGGTTTTGCCGCGTCCCATCCCAGGTTTCCTTTTCCCCATGACAAACTCAGAGACGCCATCGAACGGGAAACGCCACAGAAGTTTCGAGAGGTAAGTTTAAAGATATTCGAAAAAGGGTTCCTTGAAGGTCGAAAATCCATCAAGCCGTGACTTTTGTTGCCCTCCTCTCACCCGTCAGCCGGTTGCTACTTTCAATGTCCCAATGACTCAATAACCTAATTCCCCGATGACCTGTCTTTCTTTGAGCCTTGCTTGCGCGCCGAAGCCTCAGCATAGGCAGGAGCCTTCAGCTTTTTTGCTTTGAGCCTTTCTAGATTCCCCAATCCGCATCCCGCATTTGTCACTCCTCATCCCTGTGTCTCCCCCTCACTCCCTCTCCTTATCTTGGTCTAACCTGTGTTCCCTCCGTTTCGGGCCGTTTCCCCTTGTTTGAGCGGTTAGAATCTCCCGGCCGAAATGATCTATCAGCCATTTTCTCAAGCCAGGAATCTCTTCCATCTCTCTTATCGACCGGGGATTTTTCAAAGCAAGAGCATTGATCAAGGCGTTGTTCAAAAGGATTCCAGATTCCACCCCTAAGTTTTTTGCCCGCATATCCCGCCAGGTTTTTAGTGCTTTGACCCTTTTGCGTAAGAGGGGTGACATGTCCGGCTTTGTCCCCAGGGGGTACACCGGAAGATCTTCATCGGGAATGGCCATGGCCCGGTGAATTTCCTGCAACAGGCGTGTCCCATATCTGTCAATTTGCTGCCGGCTCAGGACTTTTTCCGTTTCCAATTCTTCAAGTCGCAAAGGTCTTTTCATGGCCAATTTCAGGAGGGGTTCGTTGCCGAGCACCTTGAAGGGGGGAAAATCCGACCTCTGGGCCTGGGCCTCTCGGAATTCCAGCAAAGCCTCCAGAACCGCAAGACTCCTGGGATCCAGGTGAAAAGCCTCTTTCACTTTTAGGTAAAGCGGGTTATGCCTCGGGAGAGCGAATCGAACCTTACTCAGAGATAGGCATTCTTCCTCCACCCAGGATAATCGGCTCTTCTCTTCGAGTTCCTTTTCCAGCATACGGGCCAGGGGAATCAGGTACATGGTGTCCATGGCTGCATATTCCACCATCTCCGGGGAAAGGGGCCGTTGGGACCAATCGGCCCGCTGATATTTCTTATTCAGCTCCACATGGAACCGACTTCGCAGCAATGCTTCCAAGCCGCTCTCCCGGAGGCCCAGAAATTTAGAGGCTGACTGTGTGTCGAAGAGGTTCTCGACCTCGAGCCTAAAGTCCCGGTACAGGGAACGGATATCGTAATCCGCCCCGTGGAATACTTTGCGGATGCGGGGATCGGAGAAAACGGGGTGCAAGGCGGAAAGATCTTTTAGGGCCAAAGGATCAATGACATAAGAGGCGGATTCCGTAGCGATCTGTATGAGGCATACCTTTTCGAAGTAGTGGTAGAAAGAGTCCGCTTCCAGGTCAACCCCGATGATTTCGGCCTGGCCCAGAATCCGGGCAACCCCTTCCAGGCGCGGGAGGGCCTCAATCCATTCATAAGAAAATTTCTTTCCATCCATCCTCTTACGGGCCTTCTTCCATCATGGTTTTGATCTTACCGCTCTACGGTGAGGCCGCCCTCCATTTGTTTGAATAATCTTGTCGATTTTCGCGGACCTGGCCCCGCATTCCTCACAGTATTTTTTAAACGCGGCCGATTTCACCACTTTCTAAGCAGACTTTAACACCATGGGGTGAGTAGGAGATTTCGTCAGAATGTCTTTCACGATCCCTTCGGTCAGCATTCCGGATGGCTGATCTTTATTTAATACAATGAAAATACAATGAAAACCTACGACCCTGCTTTCACATTTGCACGATTTGTACCGTTCAGGCTCCCACTTTCATTAAGGATTATTTTAACCTCATGCCTGACCAGTATAAAGATTTTCACCGCAGAGGCGCTGAGGGGCAGAGAAGGTTAGTTCTTTATTTGGCAGTAGGCCCGGTGCGGCAAGCGCAAAGCGCGGCGAGAGATCGCCAAATAAAAACCCTTTTCCGCGTCAAAACACGCATTCTTTGTAGGTCCGCAGGCCATGGGGGTATCTGAAGATCCATTCACAAAGGGTGGGCATTTATGCCCCGATCGTCCCGCCAGAGGCGGGATCGGAGCATAAGAAAATTTCCCCAGCGTTCTCTGTGTTTCTGCGGTGAACCTGGTCATGACAGGCCCGGATTAAAATCAATTTCCTGCTCGGAGATAGGCTACCAGCGATTGCGGCCGCCGCCGCCGCCACCACGACCTCCCCCAAAACCACCCCCGGATCGGCCGCCTGAGCGAGGACTCTTTTCCTGCGCCTCGTTCACCTTAATGGTCTTGCCATCAAGAGTTGTTCCATCCATTTTGGAAATCGCTGATTTAGCATCCTCATTCTGAGCGAAGGTCACGAATCCAAAACCTCGGCAGCGTCCCGTATCCCGGTCCGTGACGACCTTGGCTTCGGTGATTTCTCCGTGAGGCGCGAACGCCTGGAGTAGATCTTCATCCTTCATGTTCCAGCTCAGCCCTCCAACAAATAGTTTCTTAGCCATATGTCTAACCTCTCCTTTTCTGCGTCGGTTTGTTCGACGCCGTTTGATGGGTAGCACGCGCTCTTCAGCGTTTGCTCCACTTGTCTAATGTTGTTTTGTGTGAGTTTTGTCCGCGAGTCACGTTCAACCGATTGCATTAACCTTGCCGACTCATGATGAAAACACCTTCGCCCTAACCGGAGGAGTGACTCTCTTGGGTTCGTGGTGAGTGAAAATAGAAAGGCTTATCTTTGGAAAGGCGTATCGAATTAGGACCCGGCTCACTTTTTTCTTGCTCGACCTCTACCGCTTACCTAAATCATACCATAAAAAGATTAAGGATTTCAACTATATTTGTGGAACCTTCTTCAATTACCGATTCAAAAGAAGTATGTTTTGCCGGAATGGCGGCTCCTGTCTTTCAGGAGGCAGGCGATGATGGAGTACTTGGAGTGTGGCCGGTCAGTTTCTCAGGGGTCGTTTTTCCGCAGATCCATATCCTGATGGGTGACGGGTGCCGTCAAGTTGATACGACTC
>Ga0209286_1000227_pt1 | contig 14075 bp, 14 predicted proteins | sample PPLLak1March2015_2_FD_187250 | JGI IMG/M metagenome (GOLD analysis project Ga0209286, IMG submission 187250) | Freshwater sediment microbial communities from Prairie Pothole Lake near Jamestown, North Dakota, USA - PPLs Lake P8 Core (3) Depth... | ecosystem: Environmental > Aquatic > Freshwater...
CGATCATCAGGGCCAGCGCGGGAAGAAGGCGGATTGGATTCAGCATGGTCTCTCCTGATTTGCAACACGCGAGAAGACCGGCAACCAGATTTACCACCCGCATCCCCCGTGAATGTTCTATTGACTTCTTATTTCGGACTGGAAAGGCCGATCACAACTGCCCGCAGGATAAAGGCAACGCGAAAAATCTTTCTTGATCGAGATCAAGAAATTCAATTTTTTAACGCTTGCGGCTTCGGCTGTCGTCAAGTTCACGACCTGCCCGCAGGGTACGGGGAAGCTTTCCCGGCCTCATCTTCGGCGGCGGCGGCTTCGGCCATTTTGGTGATCGGCAGACCGACCGTGGCGGCGGTGCTGGCGGCGATGCCGGTCTTGATGAATTGACGACGCGATAGATGCATGACGGTCTCGTTCGGTCCTTTAGTTCGGTGGGCACGCGGATGCCTTCCAGGCCGTCCAGCCCGTCCGGAATGGCGTGAATCAGTTCGTTGTCTTGCTCGAAATAGTGCTGCACCAGATCCGCAGCGATGACGTGCGGAACGGCGCGGATACGCTTGAAGTCTTCGACTTCCTCACCGACGCTGGCGGCTTCCTGCACCACGACCAGCTTGCCGCTGGCGGCATTGGCCTGAAACACCTCCAGGCCCCCAAGGGTAGACAGCGACTGTGCCACTTCCACCACATGCTCCGGCAAGGCCGTGACCATAATTCAAGATATATTCATCTGCTAATCTCTCGATCCGGTAGGATGGTCCGATTGTGGCCAGATTGCCGGCTACGGACCTTGACCCAAATCAAGATTTGCACAAACCCTTGTTCTAGAATTTAAAAAGAACAAGGATTTGAGGAAAAACTGCCTATGACCCCCTATACGCTCGAGTCGACCAGGGAAGTGCTTGCCCGCCTGCCCCTGTTCTGCGAACTTGGGCAGAGTGATGTCGACAGGCTGCTGCCCGGGGTGCGCGAATACCGGGTGCGCGCCCATGAAATGCTCTTCAACAAGGGTGACGCCCTGGATGGCATCTATGTCGTGGTGACCGGGCAGATCAAGCTGTTCCTGCCGACGCCGCAGGGGTCGGAAAAGGTCATCGGTACCATGAATAGCGGCGCCTCATTCGCCGAGGCCGTGGTTTTTCTCGACATCCCGGCGCCGGTATCGGCGCAGGCCACCCAGGACGGCGTGCTATTGGTCGCCAGCAAGCAAGCCATCATCGAGTTGCTGGATCATGATCCGCGCTTTGCCCGAAAGATGCTGGCCAGCCTGTCGATGAAGCTGCACCAGTTGATGTCGGATATGGAGACCTGCACCCTGATGAGCAGCGTGCAGCGCGTGGTCTGCTATCTCTCCCACCAGATTCCCGAAGAGGGCCTGCCGGAATTCGATGTGAAACTCGACACCAGCAAGCAGACTCTGGCGTCGCAGCTGAGCCTGGCGCCGGAAACCTTCTCGCGCGCCCTCAGCCATCTGGTCAAGTCAGGTCTGATCGAGGTCCATGGCCGCACCATCCACGTCAAGGACGCCCAGCGCCTGAAAGCCTTTCAGGGCTGATTCGTCAGGCGCTGCCAGGTCGCCACCAGCGTATCCGGATTGAGCGAGATCGAGACTATCCCCTGCTCCACCAGCCAGTCCGCCAGATCGGGATGATCGCTCGGCCCCTGGCCGCAGATCCCAACGTATTTGCCGTGTCTGAGGCAGGCTGCGATGGCCTCGGCCAGCAGCTTCTTCACCGCCGGATTGCGCTCGTCGAAACTTTCCGCCACCAGGCCTGAATCGCGATCGATGCCCAGTGTCAGCTGGGTGAGGTCGTTGCTGCCGATAGAGAAGCCATCGACATGCCCCAGGAAGTCATCGGCCAGCAATACGTTCGACGGGATCTCGCACATCATGATCAGGCGCAGACCGTTCTCGCCGCGGCGCAAGCCGTTATCCCCAAGCAATCCGACTACCGCGGCACATTCCTCGACGGTACGGACAAAGGGAATCATCACCTCGACGTTGGAGAAGCCGAGCTTCTCGCGTACCTTCTTCAGCGCCCGGCATTCCAGTTCGAATGCCGGGCGGAACTGGGTCGACACGTAGCGCGCCGCGCCGCGCAAGCCGAGCATGGGGTTTTCCTCATGCGGCTCGTAGCGATCGCCAGCGGTCAGATTGGCGTATTCGTTGGACTTGAAATCGGACAGTCGCACGATCACCGGCTTTGGCCAGAAGGCTGCAGCCAGGGTGGCGATGCCCTCGGCGAGCTTGTCGACATAGAAGGACACCGGATCGGCATAGCCCGCGGTATGCAGATCGATTTCGTCACGCAACGCCTGCGGCAGCGCATCGTATTCGAGCAGCGCCAGCGGATGCACGCCGATCATGCGCGCGATGATGAATTCCAGCCGCGCCAGGCCGATGCCGTGATTGGGGATCTGTGCGAACTCGAAGGCACGTTCGGGATTGCCGACGTTCATCATCAGCTTCACCGGCGGCTCGGTCAGCGAGATGCTGGCCTGGGTCTCGACCTCGAACGCCAGCTGCCCGGCATAGACATTGCCGGTATCGCCCTCGGCGCAGGACACCGTCACCGCTTCGCCGTCCTTCAGCACCGCAGTCGCTTCGCCGGCGCCGACCACCGCCGGGATGCCCAGTTCACGCGCGACGATGGCGGCATGACAGGTGCGTCCACCGCGGTTGGTGACGATCGCCGCGGCACGCTTCATCACCGGTTCCCAGTCGGGGTCGGTCATGTCGGTGACGAGGATGTCGCCCGGCTGGACCCGGTCCATCTCGGCCGGGCTGGCGATCAGTCGCACTGTGCCTGCGCCGATTTTCTGGCCGATAGCGCGGCCGCTGATGCGCACCTCGCCGGATTCCCTCAGCACGTAGCGTTCGATCGCGCCAGAGTCGCGGGCCTTCACCGTCTCGGGGCGCGCCTGCACGATGAACAGTTCGCCGCTCTCGCCGTCCTTGGCCCATTCGACATCCATCGGCCGTCCATAGTGGTTTTCGATCGTGACTGCCTGGCGTGCCAGTTCGAGCACCTCGTCGTCGCTCAGCGCGAACTGACTGCGCAACTCGGACGACGTGTCCTCGATCACCGTGGCGCCGTCGCGCCACACCATGCGGATGGCCTTGCCGCCCAGTTCGCGCCGCACCACGGCGGGATAGCCCTCTGCCAGCTTCGGCTTGTGGACGTAGAACTCGTCCGGATTGACCGAGCCCTGCACCACCGTCTCGCCCAGCCCGTAGGCGGCGGTGATGAACACCACGTCGCGGAATCCGGATTCGGTGTCGAGGGTGAACAGCACGCCCGAGCAGGCGATGTCGGAACGCACCATGCGCTGCACCCCGGCCGACAGCGCGACCTCGGCATGGGCGAAGCCGTGGTGCACGCGGTAGGCGATGGCGCGGTCGTTGTAGAGCGAGGCGAAGACCTTTCTCACGTACAGCAGCAGATCCGCCTCTCCGCGCACGTGCAGATAGGTTTCCTGCTGGCCGGCGAAGGAGGCGTTCGGCAGGTCTTCCGCGGTGGCCGACGAGCGCACTGCGACCGAGACCTTGTTGCCCAGCGCACGATAGGATTCGCGCAGTCCTTTTTCCAGCGCCAACGGCAGGGGAGCCGCTTCCACCCAGCCGCGGATTTCCGCACCGGCAGCGGCAAGCGCAGTGACATCGGCGACGTCGAGCGCATCCAGTCGCTGGTTGATCCGCACGCGCAGGTCGTTGTGATCGAGGAAATCCCAGAACGCCTGCGCCGTGGTGGCGAACCCGCCCGGCACCTTGACGCCCATGTTCGACAGCTTGCCGATCATCTCGCCGAGCGAGGCATTCTTGCCGCCGACGCGCGGCACGTCCGCCATCGACAGGCTGTCCAGTGACACAATGTATTCAGCCGACTCCTGCATAATGCCCCCAATGAAAAGCCATCATGTTTTCTGCGTCTCCGACCACACCGGCGTCACCATCGAGGCAGTGGCGAAGAGCGTGCTGGCGCAGTTTCCTGACCTCGAGTTTAGCCTGATTACACTGCCTTTCATCGACACGGCGGAGAAGGTCCGCAGCACGGTGTCGCGGATCCAGGCCGCTCCCGGAGCGCTGGTATTTTCCAGCCTGACCCGCCCCGAACTGCGTGATCTTCTGCGCCAGGCGGGCGCCACCCTGTTCGACATCTTCGACCTGCTGGCCCCCGCCGTCGAATCCGCGCTCGGCCGTCCCGCCATTCCCAGCGGTGGGCGCACCCACGGCATGGCGAACAACTACGAATCGCGCATGGATGCGGTGAACTTCAGCCTTGCGCTCGACGATGGCCTGCAGCCGCAACGCCTCGACCAGGCCGACCTCATCCTGGTCGGGGTCTCGCGTGTCGGCAAGACGCCGACCGCGCTTTACCTCGCCCTGCAATACGGCCTGCGTACCGCGAATTACCCGCTCACCCCGGACGATCTCGAACACAGCACCCTGCCCGAGGTCCTGCTCGCCCATCTGCCACGGCTGCATGCACTGTCCCTGTCGCCGGAACGGCTCGCGGCGATTCGCCAGGTTCGCTATCCGGACAGCCGCTACGCCAGTCTGGCGCAGTGCCGGAGCGAACTGATGGCGGCAGAAAAGCTGTTCGCACACCACTCCCTGCCCGTCATCGACACCACCCGCATGTCAGTGGAGGAAATCGCCGCACGCCTGCGCAGCCAGATCTGAGTCTGTCAGGGAGTGCGCGTTCTGCGCTGGCGGGCCGCCTCGAACACCGCCACGGCCAGTGCCGCCGATGCATTCAGCGACTCGACCCTTCCCGTCATCGGGATCTGCGTGCGAATGCTGGCGGCACGGCGCACCGACTCCGACAAGCCAGCCCCCTCGTTGCCGACGATGATCGCCAGCGGCGTGGTGAGATCCAGCGTGTAGAAATCGCCGTTCTGCGCCAGGGTCAGGGCAATGCGCTGGCCGTCGAACGAAGCCAGCCATGCATCGAGGTCGACCGACAGCAGCAGTGGCAGCACGAACTGTGAGCCCTGCCCGCCACGCAGCGCCTTCGGCGACCAGGCATCGGTGCAGCCTTTCGACAGCACCGCCAGCGTCGCGCCCGCCGCTACGCCGGTACGCAACATCGAGCCGAGGTTGCCCGGGTCCTGGATGTCTTCCAGCACCATCACCAGCGGCATGCCGGCGACGGCCGGCGGCTCGAGCCAGGCCGCCTCGGCGAGAATGCCGGTGGGCGTGGCGACCGGGGAAAGCTCGGCAAACAGCTTGTCGGGCAGCACCAGGCTGCGGGCCTGGCGGCAGCGTCCCGCCAGGCCGTCGAACCGCGCCGCGTCGCAGGACGCGGCACGCACCAGGGTGTGGGGTTCGCCGCCGGCGTCGAGGTAGGCCATCAGCAGATGCTCGCCATCGAGCAGGCTCATGCGCGCCTCGCGCCGGGCGCGGGAGGACTCGGCAAGCTTCAGCAGGCGCTTGAAGACCGGGTTGTCGCGCGAGGTGACGGGGATTTCGCTCATGCGGGGATTATCCAACAATCCGGCGTTACACTTTTTCCATGCGTATTGTCCTGATCACCCCTTACGGTGCCGCGAGCCGCAACGGCAACTGGCACACCGCCGCGCGCTGGGCGCGTTTTCTGCGTGAAGCCGGCCATGGCGTGCGGGTGCAGGTGGAATGGGACGGCCGCGCCGCCGACATGATGATCGCGCTGCACGCGCGGCGCAGCTTTGCCTCCATCAGCAGCTTCGCCCGGCGTTTTCCGAGTCGTCCGCTGATGCTGGTGCTGACCGGCACTGACCTGTATCGCGACATTCACCAGGACCGCGATGCGCAGCAGGCGCTCGAGCTGGCGCACCGCCTGATCGTGCTGCAGGAGCGGGGGGTCGACGAACTCGAAGCAGGACAGGCGGGCAAGGCCCGGGTCATCTATCAGTCCGCTCCCGATATCCCCCGCGCAGCGCACAAGCCGAACACCTTCGAGGTGCTGGTGGTGGGCCATCTGCGCGAGGAAAAGGACCCTTTCCGGGTAGCGCTGGCAACCGCCTACCTGCCCGAAAATTCGCGCATTGCGGTGACCCATCTCGGCGGCGCCTTGACCCCTGAGATGGCCCACACGGCCGAACTGGCGCAGCGCAAGCTGCCGCGCTGGACCTGGGCCGGCAACGTACCGCATCGCAGCGTGCTGAAGAAACTGGCACGCGCCCGCCTGCTCGTCATCCCGTCGGTGATGGAAGGCGGAGCGAACGTGATCTGCGAGGCGCTGGCGGCCGGCCTGCCGGTTTTGGCATCGGACATACCCGGCAATATCGGCATGCTGGGCGAAGACTATCCCGGCTATTTTCCGCTCGGAGACGAGCGCAGCCTTGCCCGTCTGCTGTCGCGGGCGGAGAGCGATGCGGAGTTTTATGCCGAGCTCGTCAGCCACGGGCAGCGACGGCGCCCGCTGATGCGACCGGAGCAGGAAGCCAGCCGTCTGCGCCAGGCGGTGGCGGAATTGCAGCACCTCTCGGGCAGGGACTAGCGCCGCTTTCCTCAGACCCCGGCGAAGAGGATGGCGAACATCCGCGAGCGCTCCGCCTCGCTCAGGCCACGCAGCACCCCGACCGCTTGACGCGCCACCCGCTCGTCGCGGCTGATCGAATACTCGATTGCCAGCTTGCGCCAGACCTCGGCCAGCACCGGGTCGGTGGCCTGCAATTGCTGCAGTGCCTGAACCACGCCAGCCTGACCCTTGAGTGCGTAAAACGTGGTACCAAGGTTGTTCCACGCCTGCAGATAGCCGGGGTTGATCCTCACCGCCTCGCGCCATAGCTGCATCGCCTGGTGCGGGCGCCCGCTGTCGCGATAGGCATTGCCGAGATTGTTGATCGAATAGATGTCGTCGGGTTCGATGCGCAGCGCCCGCTCATACGCGGCGATCGCCTCGTCATGCTGCCCCAGTTCGCTCGCCGCTCGACCCAACACGAACCAGGCCAGTGCCTTGCGGCTTTCCGCCTGCGTCCACTGCCGTCCCAGTTCCAGCAGGGCGTTCCAGTCTCTCTGCCGCTCCAGTGACTGTGCCTGCCCGAGCCACTCTGCGTGGGGTCTCACCATGACCAGCGGACTGACCGGCGCAATCGTGCCGGGAACCAGATCATGGGGCTGCGCCCACACGCTGAAGGGTGTCAGCGTCATCAGCAGGAATGACAGGAAAACCGATTTCAGCGTGTACATGGAATGGTCATGCTCAGGCAAGGACTTCTTTAGCGGAAAAATACGCCGCTGCTGGAGATGCTCTACTGACCACCGAGCGACAGGATAATTCCTGCTTCACCCGGTTCGGCGAGGCAGTCGGCATCGTAGCCGACCCCGGCGGCCCATGCCAGTTTCCCGCCGCACCACAGCAAGGGCAGGGTGTCACGTTGCCATGGCGGAATGGCCGCTTCCTGCAGCAGGTTTTTCAGGCTGCGGTGCGGCCCGCCCGAGACCGGACGCAGGCGCTCGCCACCCTGACGCTTGCGCACTTCGACCGCTCCCGCTTCCAGCCACTCGCGTTTCACGCCTGCGCCCGTGACTGCGCTGAAGCGCAGCGGCTGGGCCAGCCAGGGCAAATCCAGCTGCGCCTCGCCATGCCATTCGATCGCATCGGATGATCCCTCGGCGGCATGCGCGACCAGGCGGGCCTGGCCGCGAAAACGGTGCAGTTCGACCTCACCGAGATTGACGCAAACCTGCGCATCCCGACCGGCATTGAGGAGTTGCTGCAGGCCCTGCGCGAGCCGCCTCTCATTCGGCAGGCGATAGCCCTGGATCGCGATGAAATGACGCAGCAGATTGCGCTGTCGTACCGGACTCAGGCGCGCCAGCGCAAGGCAATCGAGCCCGCCGTCGCTGACCGCGGCCGCTGCATCGATCGACGCCAGGTCGTCGAGCAGCTCGGCGGCTTCGCCCTGCAAGGCGGCCGCGCGCGCCAGCGTACCCGCATAGCCGGGAAAGTGTCGTGCCAGTTGCGGTAGCAGTTCGTTCCGCAACGCATTGCGGCGATGGCGTGAATCGAGATTGCTTTCGTCCTCCACCCAGCGCAACCGATGCTGTTCGGCATAGGCCCGGATGTCGGCCCGTGTCACCCCGAGCAGGGGCCGCAACTGGGCGGCCGTCCAGCCGGGCGGGTGATGCCAGGTTGCCATCGCCGCGAGCCCCTTCGGCCCGGCACCGCGCAGCAGCTGCAGCAGCAGGGTTTCGGCCTGGTCGTCCTGGTGATGGGCGGTGAGCAGCGCGTCGGCCTCGATCGTGGCGAACACCCGGCGCCGCGCAGCCCGGGCAGCCGCCTCGATGCCGCCAGGATCGTCGCGCGCGACGTCAACTCGCTGCAGGTCGAACGACACGTCATGTTCGGCGCACAGGGTGCGACAGAATTCCGCCCACTGCTCGGCTCTTGCCGACAGGCCGTGATGAATGTGGACGCAACTGAAGCGGAAGCCGAGGGTGGGCTGGCAGGCGCGGACAAGATGAAACAGGACGACGGAGTCGAGTCCGCCCGACAGACCTACGACCAGGGACGCGTCGCGCGACAGGTGGCTGGAGATCGCCTCCGCCACCGTGTCGGCGAGGGCCTTATTTTTCGGCGCCTTCCTTGAAACTGCCATACGCCCGCAGACGCTGATATCGCGCTTCGAGCAAGGCGTCCAGCGAGGTCTTGCGCAGTTCGGCAAGGTTCTCCGCCAGCGCACGACGCATCGACTGGAACATCGCGTCCCAGTTGCGGTGAGCACCGCCGAGCGGCTCTTCGACGACCTGGTCGACCAGCTTGTGGGACTTCAGGCGATCGGCGGTGATGCCCAGGGTTTCCGCCGCCACCGAAGCCTTGTCGGCGCTCTTCCACAGGATCGAGGCACAGCCTTCGGGCGAAATCACCGAGTAGGTGGAGTATTGCAGGATCAGGGTGCGGTCGCCGACACCGATCGCCAGCGCGCCGCCGGAGCCGCCCTCGCCGACGATGCTGCAGATCACCGGCGTCTGCAGTTCCGCCATGACGTAAAGATTGCGGGCGATGGCCTCGCTCTGGCCGCGCTCCTCCGCACCGATGCCGGGATAGGCGCCGGGCGTATCGATGAAGGTGAAGATCGGCAGGCGAAACTTTTCCGCCAGGCGCATCAGGCGCATCGCCTTGCGATAGCCCTCGGGACGCGGCATACCGAAATTGCGGTAGATTTTTTCCTTGGTGTCGCGGCCCTTCTGGTGTCCGATCACCATCACCGGCTCACCGTTGAAGCGCGCCATGCCGCCGACAATCGCGCTGTCGTCTGCATAGGCGCGGTCGCCATGCAGTTCGGAGAAATCGGTGAACAGGCCCTGGACGTAATCGAGCGTATAGGGCCGTTGTGGATGCCGCGCCACCTGCGACACCTGCCAGGCATTCAGCTTGGCGTAGATGTCCTTGGTCAGGGTCTGGCTTTTCTTTTGCAGGCGGCGAATCTCCTCGGAAATGTCGAGGGCAGAATCATCCTGCACAAAGCGCAGTTCTTCGATCTTGGCTTCGAGCTCGGCGATCGGCTGCTCGAAATCGAGGAAGGTGAGTTTCATTCGGTCAGGGCAGGAAGGAATTCAGCCGCGAATTTTAACAGCCAGCCATCCTTCCCGCTCGCCATCAATGCTGGTGACCGTGGGCGCCATGGGCGTGGCCATGCGACACCTCGTCCGCGGACGCCGGCCGGATTTCGGCCACGATGCACTGGAAGTGCACTGCCTGCCCGGCATAGGGATGGTTGGCGTCGACCACGACCTTGTCGTCGGCGATGTCGGTCACGGTGTAGAGCATCTCCTCGCCGCCGTCCATCGGCGAACCGACGAACTGCATGCCGACCTCGATGGTCTCTGGAAACACTTCGCGTGTTTCCATCCGCACCAGCGATTCTTCGTACTCGCCGAACGCATCGGCAGGCTGCAGCTTGATATCCACGGTGTCGCCGACCTGCTTGCCTTCCAGCGCCTGTTCGACCAGCGGGAAAATGTTGTCGTAGCCGCCGTGCAAATAGCTGACCGGCTCGTCGCTTTGCTCGAGCAGGTTGCCTTCCAGGTCGTTGACCTTGTAGGTAATGGTGACGACGGTGTCCTTGACGATATTCACTTGAGATCCTTTACCAGTTGCAGCACCTCCGCCGCATGGCCGCGGCTGGAAACGCCATACAGGGCATGACGAATGACACCCTGTTTGTCGATGATGAACGTGGAACGCACCACGCTGTTCCTTTTGACTCCGTCCACTTCCTTCTCCTGCATCACCGCGTAGGCTTCGCAGGTTTCCTGCTCCTTGTCGGCCAGCAGCCTGACGCTGATGCCGTGCTTGTCGCGAAACTCGCCGTGCTTGATGCAATCGTCGCGCGACACGCCAAGCACCACGGTATCGAGCTTGCCGAAGGCGTTTTCGAGCTCGCTGAATTCGATCGCTTCGGTGGTGCAGCCCGGGGTGTCGTCGCGCACATAGAAATACAGGACAAGGTTTTTCTTGCCCACAAAATCCTTCAGCGCGACAAAATTCATGTCCGCGTCCGGATTCGAAAAATCCGGTGCACGTTCACCCGGTTTCAACATGCTGCGCTCCGCCCGTTATTTCGGGCGTCATTCTAGCCCGGATATTTCATAAATTCTCGGCATTTTCGGCGCCATCCATATAATGAAACCATGCTCTGCCGCCCCTGCCCATTTACTTCGTCATGACTACTCTCTTAGGCGGCATCAGTCCCGCCCGCTTTCTTCGCGACTACTGGCACAAGCGTCCGCTGTTGATCCGCAATGCCCTGCCAGGGTTCCAGGGGCTGTTGCCGCCCGAGGGCCTGCTCGACCTGGCGGCGCGCGAGGACGTCGAGTCGCGCCTGGTCCAGGGCAGCGGCGCACACTGGCAACTCGACCATGGCCCGTTCCGTCAGTCGCGCTTCAAGCGCCTGCCGAAAACGCAGTGGACCCTGCTGGTGCAGTCGATCAACCACTTCCTGCCCGAAGCGGATGCCCTGCTGGGCAGATTCGACTTCATCCCCCACGCCCGCCTCGACGACCTGATGGTCAGCTACGCGGTGCCGGGAGGCAGCGTCGGGCCGCACTTCGATTCCTACGACGTGTTCCTGCTGCAGGGCTCAGGGCACCGGCGCTGGCAGATTGGCACCCAGACCGACCTGGCACTGCTGGACGACGTGCCGCTGAAAATCCTGCGCCGATTCCAGCCCGAGGAGGAATGGCTGCTCGGCCCCGGCGACATGCTCTACCTGCCGCCGCATTGCGCGCATTACGGTGTCGCCGAGGACACCTGCACCACCTATTCCATCGGTTTTCGCGCACCGACCGCGGACGAGATGGCGCACGCCTTTCTCGACCACCTGCAGGACACCCTCGAACTCGACGGCCGCTACGCCGACCCCGACCTGCGCCTGCAGGCTCACCCGGCGGCCATCGGCAGCGCGATGCTCGACCAGATCGAGGCGATGATCGCGCGCATTCGCTGGGATAGGCGTGACGTCGCCGAATTCGCCGGTCGCTACCTGACCGAACCCAAACCGCACGTCTTCTTCGAGGCACCCGAAGCACCGCCGAGCTTCGCGGTATTCGCACGCCAGGCGCGGAAACACGGGGTGAAGCTTGACCTCAAGAGCCGCATGCTGTTCCGCGACCGGCGCTTTTTCATCAATGGCGACGGCTTCACTGCAGGCCGGGATGAAGTCGCGGCACTGCGCGCGCTGGCCGACCGTCGTCGTCTCGCCGCGCCACTGCCCGAGGCTCTGCTGCCGCGGCTGCATGAATGGCTGGAGGACGGCTGGATCCATATCGACAGGAAAGGACGCGCATGAGTGCACAAAAATTCGACACGGCATCCGCTTATCAGGCGGCTTTCGACACCCTGCTCGGCGCAGCCGGACGCCAGCTTTGCCTGTACGAGCGCACGCTCGACGACCTGCGTCTGGAAGATCCCGCACGTCACGCGGCGCTGCGCGCGTTCTGCAGCGGCGGGGGTGGACGTCGCCTCGACATCCTGCTCGACGAAACCGACACCCTGCGCGCCCGCCAGCCGAGGCTGATCGGCCTGCTGCGTGATTTCGGCCATGTCCTATCCATCCGCCAGGCCGATCCCGAGGCAGCGCGCCCCGACCACGGTTTCACCGTGGCCGACCGGCGCGGCGTGCTCAAGCGATTCGACAAGCAGTCGCTGCGCGGCAGCCTCGATCTCGACGACCCGCACGCCGCGCTGCTGCTGCACCAGGAGTTCGACGCACTGTGGGAACGTGCGCCGGTGTTCGTCTCCGCGACCACGCTCGGGCTTTGAGCGTGGCGTTCAAAGACTCTTCAGCCACACCAGTTCGTCATCGCTGAAACCCGCCTGGCTGCGCGCGTCGAGATTGAACGGCGGCTTCAGCGGCGGCGCATCGTATTCCGCCAGCAGGCGCCTGAATGTCGCATCGGGCGACAGGCCGCGCGCTTCGCACAGGTACGCGAACCAGCGGCTGCCGATTGCCACATGGCCGATTTCATCGCGTTCGATGATCCCGAGAATCTCGATGGCGCGCAGATCCTGGGCTTGCCGCAACTTGCCGACGATGAGCGGGGTGGCGTCGAGTCCGCGCGCCTCGAGCACGCGCGGCACCAGCGCCATGCGCACCAGCGGATCGTGGGCGGTTTTCAGGGCCATTTCCCACAGGCCGTTGTGGGCGGGGAAGTCGCCGTAATCGTGCCCCAGGGCTTGCAGGTGGCCACGCAGCAGGCCGAAATGCGTCGCCTCCTCGTCCGCCACGCGCAGCCAGTCCGCGTAATACGCTTGCGGCATGCCCGAAAAACGCTGCGCCGCATCGAGCGCGAGGTTGATGGCGTTGAACTCGATATGCGCCAGAGCGTGGATCAGCGCGGCACGTCCCGCCAGGGTGTCGGCCCGCCGGCGCGCCACCTGCTGCGGCGCGACCAGCGCAGGACGATCCGGCCGGCCGGGCTGGTCGATCGGCTGGCGCGGCGCATCCGCCATCGCCTCGACCCTTCCCGCTTGCCAGTCATGCCACAGCGCATGCACGCGGGCGGATTTTTCCTCAGGTTGGCTAGTCAGCAGGCAGGTCGCCAGACGCGTCGGCAAAGAAGCTAACGCCGTTCCACCCATCGCAGCCCGTAAAAGGCAACCCCCAGGAATATCAGCAGCGGCAGGCTCGAGACGACCACCGGCGGCCAGTCGCTGAGCAGGCCAAGATGGCCAAACAGGCGGCTCAGCAGGTGAAATCCGAGCCCGACCAGGATGCCGACGAATACCTTGCTGCTGGCATTGCTGGTGCGCGGACCATGCAACGCAAACGGCAGGGCGATCAACATCATGACCGGGATGACCAGAGGATTGACGAACTTGGCCCACAAAGCCAGCTCGTAGCGCGTGGACTTGAGGCCGTTCTCACGTAGATGCGAGATATAGCGCCACAAAGTCCTGGCAGACATCTTTTCCGGTGCGATCAGCAGCACGCTCAACATTTCCGGGGTGAGGGCGGAATCCCAGGATTCCCGCTCGGCACGCGAAGCCCGGATGACGCCCCCATCGAAACGGGTTTCACTCACCTCCTCCAGTTCCCATTGCTTCTTGGCGCTCCAGGTTCCCTGCCTCGCCGCCTTGATCTGCTGCAGCCTGCCTTCCTCGTCGAAGGTATAGATGTTGATGCCGCGCAGGGTACTGTCGGGCATGACCTCGGTGACATTGATGAATGAGGCACCGTCCCTGACCCACAGTCCGGAGCGGAATTGCTGCGCGACCACCGACTGGGTAGCCGAAAGCTTGAGTCGTTGCGCAGCCTGCTCGGCCCAGGGTGCGACGTATTCGCCCAGCAGCAGGATCAGGAACGACAGAATCACGCCGATCACCGCGAAGTAACGCGCCACGCGCCAGTTGGACAGGCCGGACACCCGCATCACGCCGAACTCGCTATTCGCCACCAGCCGCGAAACGGCCAGCAGGGTGCCGATCAGTGCCGCGACCGGAAGGATCTCGTAGAGATGGCCCGGCAGGTTGAGCAGGACCACGATCGAGACATGCCCCAGCCCGTAGTTGTTGCGCCCGACATTGCCCAGTTCCTGGATCACGTCGAAAAAGGTAAACAGGACCAGAAGTGCGACCAGGACAAAGCCGGTC
>Ga0209286_1000236_pt1 | contig 13919 bp, 8 predicted proteins | sample PPLLak1March2015_2_FD_187250 | JGI IMG/M metagenome (GOLD analysis project Ga0209286, IMG submission 187250) | Freshwater sediment microbial communities from Prairie Pothole Lake near Jamestown, North Dakota, USA - PPLs Lake P8 Core (3) Depth... | ecosystem: Environmental > Aquatic > Freshwater >...
ATTGGTGATGGCGATACAGGTAACGACCGCTTCGGTGGCGGACCGGTGACGGGCAACATCAATACGGATCTGGACGGCGGCTTGCCTGTGGGTGCGGGTGAAGTCGGCCTGGGTGTGACCTTCTCGCACTGGAACAAGCCGATTGACGCCGCTTACCGCACGCTTCTGAGTGGTTCCGTGAGCGACACGCTCACCCTCACCCCGGTACTGCCTGGCGCCGGTGCTTCTGTCAACGCTCCTACGATCACGTTCGACTTCAAGTTCGCCGAGACACCCAATGATCCTGCTGGAAATCCTGGATGCGCCGGCGGCACCGCGGAGCCGTGTGCAGACCTCTACGGCATAGTCGGGTTTGGCAACTTCAACCAGACTTTCGGGTACGACACCGGCGATGGCGAAGTCGAATACTATGCCACCATTTTCGTCCTCGGCCCGCAGGGCAACCCCAGCCCGGTGGCCACTCTGCTGGATGCCGAATGTGCGGTGCTGGGTCTGGCCAGCGGTTGCCAGGGCTTCCGTACTGCAGAGAATGCGGTGACGACGGCTCGGTTTGCCTTCACGGTTGGGACGGAGCCCTTCGTTGTCCCCGAACCGGGCAGCTTGGCCCTCCTCGGCCTGGGTCTGGCCGGCCTGGGCTTCGCCTCGCGTCGCCGCAAGGTCTAAGCAAACCCTTCACCAAACCGCACCCCGCTGCGAGGCGGGCTCGGGTAGCAGACAAAGCCCCCACGCGTTGGGGGCTTTGTTTTGCGGGGGGATGTTACTGCGCAATTGGACCAAGGCTCGTGTAAGAAGACTGAGCGCCTTATCTCCCCTCACGGAACAGGTGATGGCAAACCCGCTTGGGAGCGGTCTCGCTGAAGGCAGAACGACAGCTGCAAGTTCATCGCCAATCGGCTGTTCACAAAAGCCTGCCAGCCCCCAACTGGCTAGCTCAGCAGCAGAAGGCATGAGAGCTACAGGTCCTCTTCGCGGACGCCCAGCATGGGCTCCAGCATTTCTTCCAGGCGCGTGGCCTGATTGAGCACGTAGTCCTTCAGTTTCCGCAAATCCGCCTGTTCCGATGCACGGTAGACGGGGGCGCCCGCCAGCGGACCGGCTGCCGCCTGGGCAGCCTTGGCCATATTGCGCATCTCCCGCGCCAGCAGGCTGCGAGGCGTACCCGTGCGCTTGGCGAAGTCAGCCATGTCGTAGGGCGTAACAGCGCCCAGCTCGAACTCGTCGCCATAGGCCATCGCAAGTTCATGTTCGACGCCCGGGAATTGCACCACACTCACAAGATCGTAGAACGGCGCCAAGGCCAGACCTTCTGGCCGGCAATAGAACGACACGTTCTTCCCGTGCGCGTCAGCGTTCCCGATCAGGAATTGAAACAGTGCCCAGCGCAGCAGCGCGAGCCGGGTCATCGCCTTCTTCGGGGTGTGCCGGACGACCGAAAACAGTCGTTCGAAGCTGACGCCGTCACGGATATGCCTGAGATCTCGCCCGCTTCCGAGGTTGCGCTCGTACTTGAAGCTCACAGGCAGATCCAGCGCCTGGCAGGTATCGATGACGTGGATCCGGCGTACGCCGTCGGTTGCGCGTTGACGGTCGAAGCGTTCGACTACAAGGACCGGCGTAGGCAGGCGCCAGAGGTCTACCTTGGCAACCTCGAGCTTCAGCGCTGCGGCAAGCCGCATGCAGTAGTGTTCATTGGACACCAACCCGGCCATCCTGGGATCCGTTGGCTCCGGTTTCAGGATGTGCGTCGAGGCATAGCGTGCATTGGCCAGGTACATGCGGCCGTCGGATAGGTGGACGGCCAGCTTGTCCTGATACCCCGCTATGGACAACCGGACCTTGCCGTCCCAGACCGCGAGCGGCACCTCGGCGCGTTCAGCGATGCGCTGACGCAGCTCTGCGTCCTGGATTTCGCGCAAGGGCTCATCGTCCTGTTCCGGTGTCTCGCCCTCGGGCAGGAAGCACAGGGCACCGGTGGTTTCCCGCCCGATGGCCCGGATGACGCCGTAGATGTTGTTCCTGGTTACGTGCTCCGCCTCCACGACAATATCCAGTGCCCGGCCCTCCGGAAGAAGGTTCTCGATGAACCTTCGGATGTGGCCGACTGGCCCGGTGGGATCGCCCTCGCCGTGCAGGGGGAAGGCTGGCGCCAGGGCATAGGCCTGTTTTCTGCCCAGCCAGCCGGCGTCGTAGCTGAAGCTGAAGGTATCCGTTCGAGGGTCGTAGCGGACTACGCCGACGACGATGTCGCCGTCGAAGATATTCAGGATGTGAGTCATTCGGGGGCCGGCTTTCGCAAGTCGGCGAGAAGCGCGGCGGCATTCTCACGCGGCACTACGATGAGGGCGAGCCCCAGACCGTCCAGGATTCGCAGGAGCTTGTCGGTAGCCAGGCCGCTCTGGCCATTTTCCAGCTTCGACATTGACCCTGATGCCACACCGCATAGAGCGGCGGCATCGTCGAGGCGTAGCCCGCTCTGGGTGCGCCGGTGTCTGACGTGCCGGCCCAAGTCCTCCAGGGTAAGCACCTCAGGGGTGTCCGGGGGCGGAGTGATGACAATAGTGCGCATAATTTCACCTTTGTGCGGCTATTCCCGTTGTGCCGGGTAAAGCCAGTTAAATTTCATACTGGTGAGATTATAGCTATTGTCGGCCGCGCAGATAACAAAAAACGCATTATCGCGAAACTATGGGGGCGACAATCAAGCATCGGAAGAATCGTACTGCCGACCACCCCGCGATCGACGCCGATGCGCAAGCCCACGGGCCGCACATAGCACGCCGGCCTCGGCCGCTACATTGTCGGAAAAACATATCGCGTTTTTCATCGCTTAACCGACCCTGATTCATTGATTCAACCATGAATGGGCCGGCTGCTCTGGCAGCGCGAGCTTCAGTAGCGGACTGAAAAGACCTACACCCGGGTTCCCGGATCTTCCGCTTGGCCCGATCCACCGTTGCGTTTGTTTGGTTTCATCCGCGTCGTCGGTATTGCTCGGCGGGCCCTCGCCGGGCACGGCCGTCCCGCTATCAGCCCGCGGTCGTTGTTCCGGGTGCGCCTCGCTGCCGATTGCTTCGGCATCCCGCCCGGGTAGCAGGCGGTCTTCTCTCCGTAGCCCCAGTTCTTGCCGGTGCTCACCGGCCAGAGCGGCACGTCGAATTCGCGGGCAAGCCGCACCACCACTTGCACCTGCTCGGTGGAGATCGGGTAGACCGCAATCGCAGGAATCTCCTGGTAGGGAATGCTAGTGCGGGAAACCACTTCCAACTGACCGGGTTCCGCCTCCACGTTTTCCGGGCCGAGGAGCGCCAGCAGCATTTCGAGCAGGCGGTTGGGAAGGGTTTCGGTTGGTAGAGGGGTGCCAGGGTCCGGAGTCAGGCTCTTTTCTACCCTGTGGTCGCGGCGGGCGCACCGCATCAGGCGTGTCGGGCTGCTGGCGTCCGCGGGGAACGCCCACAAAAAAGCCCCTCCAGTGGAGGGGCTTGGCGTTCGATCAGCCCGGAGGCTGCCAGGTTGCGCGGTCTTAAGCGCGCTTGTTGCGGCGTGCGAAGCCCATACCGAGCAGGCCGATACCCAGGAGGGCGAGGGCAGCGGGTTCCGGAACAACCGTTGCGCCGCGGGTGTTCAACGTGCCCTGCAGGCACCATGCGCCGGGAGCAGCCTGGCCAGTCGAGCAACCAGCGGCTAGACCGGCTGCGACGTCCTGGGGGTTCAGAAAACTATTGTTGCTAGACGAGGTTAGTGTGATGTCGGCAAAACCACCTTGGCCGTCACCTTCGCTGTTGCCATCCAGGTAGGCAGCCACCGATGCCAAGCCGAACAATCCGCTCATATCGACGTCAACCTGTCCCTGACCATTCTGGGTCAAAGTCGCACCCGTCAAGGTGCCATTGCCGTTAAGAGTTTGGGTCAAACCCATCCCGGGGAACAAGTCGAAGACTGGATCAGCAAAAGTATGGCCCGTCAGTCGAACCCATGGCGTCAATCCGGTGATAGTGGCAATGTTGGTCGGCGAGGTCTGGTTAAGCAGGTTAATTGCGGCTGCGTTGGAATAGTAGATGTCGATAACACCACCGGTGAATTGAACTTGACCACCGTTAAATGCCGAAACGGTGTAATTGTAAAAATTGTAGTAAAGAGAGCAACCATTGCCCCCGCCAGCACAATAATTTCCTGTACCGTTGACGGTGGAAATATGACCATAGCCTTGGAGCGACTGGCCGGCAGCATTGACGAAGGTTTCAGCGAGTGTTGCCGTTTCGAAGTGGGCGGTGTTGCCGATTACACCGAAGTCGATACCACCAACGACGATGGCGGATGCGGGTGCGGAAGCTGCGATTCCGAGTGCGGCGACTGCAGCGGTGATGATCTTGTTCATGGTGAAATCCCTCGTTCGTTAGTGAATTCAAAAAGCCCATACTTCCTGGCTTGCCTAACAATAAGCAACGGCTGTGCCATGCCCGTGGTCGATATAAAATATAACAATTAAAACAATGGCATACGTATTTTATTCGTGGTGCTGGCGTGGGGTGTGCAAGCCTTTCAATCCGTTATGTGTAAAGTTTTCCGACAAAATCAAAGACTGCTTGCGATGAAGTGGGTGAATTGAATTTGTGCCCGGTTGGTTGGGGTTCCGGACGCTCCGTACCCAATGGGCGGCTTGCCGGCGAAGGCGGATTGGATTCTGGCGGGCAGACGGCAGGCGAGTGTCGGAGTTATTTACACTTCCTCCATCCGGCCGGAGAGCCCGCCATGCTTCGCGGCATGGCGGAGCCGGGCTTTAGAGGGAAAGTGGACGCTGTTGGGTCAAAGGGTCTTGAGCAGTTGCCTGGCGGCTTCGGCTTCGGTTGCGGGAAGCTGGGGGAATTCCCTGAGCACGTGCTGCAGTTCCTGGCGCGCCTGGGCCTGGTGGCCGTTGCGGGCCAGGGCGACGGCATGGTGATAGCGAATCATGCCCGCCTTGGGCGCTGCGGCAGCGGCCTTGCCCAATAGCTCGAGGCCACGCGCTGATTTCCCCTGTTCGACCAGCATCCAGCCCACGGTGTCCTGGATCGCCGGATTGTCCGGCGCGAGTTTCAGGGCCTGCTCGGCGGTGGCTAGGGCGCGGGGGTCTTTCTGCCGCTGGTAGAGGCTGGCGAGGTTATTGAGGATCAGGGCATTGTCGGGGTGCTGCCGCTGGATGGCTTCATATTGGGCAATGGCGTCCTGGATCCGGCCGGCAAACATGTAGTATTCGGCGGCGTGGTTGCGCGCGGCCATGTCGTTGGGGTGCTGTTTGAGCCAGTCGTTCAGGTGTTGCTCGGCGGCCTGGGTGTTGCCGGCCAGAATGTAGGCGCGATGCAGTTTGGCCAGGCCCGCCGACCCGGCGCCTTTTGCCAGCGAGGTTTCATAGGATTGGATGGCCTGCGCCAGGCGCTTTTGATCAAGATGGATGTCGCCTTCGCGATCGTAGCCCAGGGGCAAGGCGGGGAATTGGGTCTGGATCTGCCGGGCGATGCGCATGGCGACTTCAGGTTTTTTGTCCGACAGTTCGAGACTCAGCAGGGCATCCTGACTTTGCAGGTGGTCGGGCTTGAGTTGCAGGGCCTTCTGCAGCGAGACGCGGGCGGCGGCCAGATCCCTGTTTGCGACCTGCGCCAGGGCAAGGCGCATGAAGGCGTCGGGCGACCGGCTGGCCTTTTTGGTCATCGCGGTGAATGTAGTGACCGCGTTGGTGGTGTCGCCGGTCGTCAGTTGGGTGCTGCCGAGCAGGTTGAGCGCTTCGGGATTGTCGGGGTTGGCGGTGACGGCGTCGCGCGCCGTGGCGAGCGCGCCGTTGATGTCGCCCCTGGCGAGACGATAGCGGGCCAGGCTGGCATAGGGCTGCAAGGCTTGCGGATGGGCTTTGATCGTTTTTTCCAGCCAGCTTACATGCGCTTTTTCATCCTTTTCGCGCAAGCTGATGTCCGCGAGGGAGAGCATGGCCTGCAGGTGATTGGGTTCGGCCTTGAGGATGGCTTCGAAGCGTTTGCGTGCGCTGGCAACCTGCCCTGCGGACAGGTCCAGCCGGGCGAGACTGGCCGCGGCGGGAAAGTATTTCGGGTCGAGCTTCAGGGCCTGCTCAAAGCTGTCGCGCGCCTTGGCAAGGTCTTTTTTGCCGAGATAGGCCGTGCCGCGATACGTCCAGACCACCGGGCTTTTCGGTTGTTTCTTCTCCAGCACGGCGATGCTGGACAGGGCGCCGTCGTATTGCTGCTTGCTGATCTGGTTGAGGATGATCAGGGTATCCGCCCGGCTGCCCGAGTCTTCCATGTCGGCGGCCGACTGCAAATCGGCCATGGCGCGCTCGTCGCCCTGGGCCAGCCGTGCCAGTCCCAGTTCGGTGCGGACCGCTGCGCTGTCGGGGTTGAGATTGACGGCGGTTTCAAAAAGGCTGGCGGCTTTGCCAAAGTCCTGTTTCGCCAGGGCGATTTCTCCGGCGATGGTATAGAAGCCGGCATCCGCGGTTTTTGCGAAATCGAACGGTGCCAGGGTTTTCTCCGCATCCTCCGGTCGCCCCAGGCGCAATTGGGTGGCCGCCAGCATTTTGAGCGCGGCGCTGTTGTCAGGCGCTGCGCGGACCACTTTGTAGAGGTGCGATTCGGCCGTCTGCAGATTGCCCAGGGCAAATTCGATGTGCCCACCCAGCAACAAGGCGGGCAGGTAGTTGGGAGCGAGTTTCAGGGTTCCCTGAAGCGCATCGCGGGCCTCGGGGTACTTCTTTTCCTTGAAGTTGAACAGGGCCTGGAGATAGTGGGCGGCAAGCGACTGGGGGAAATGCTTGCGGATCGTGTCGATATCGGCTTGGGCAGTGTCCATGCGCCCCAGTTTTGTGTTGATGGTTGCCCGATTCTGCAGGGCCTCCAGATTCTTGGGCTCGATCTTTAGTGCGTTTGAATAGGCGTTTAGGGCGCCTTCGGTATCCTGGCCGAGCTGTGCCAAGTCGCCGACGTAAATCCAGGTTTTGGCCTGTTTTTCCTTGATCTTGAGGGCGGCATCAAGCCATTCACGGGCTTTCAGTTTGTCGCGCTCCGCGACAGCGCATTGTGCCAGCCCCCAGTATGTCGGCGCATTGCTTGTGTCGTTGTCCAGGGACTGTTGGTATAGATTGCAGGCATCTTGCAGTTTGCCTTGTTTGAGTAGGGCATCGGCTCGCAACTGATAGACACGCGCAAGATTGGCCCTGGAGGTTTGATCGCCGGGCTGGATTTCATCGAGTATCCGCTTGTATTCGCCCATTATCAGCAAGGCTTCGCCCAGTTGGAGCTTGATGGATTCACGGTTCACGCCAAGTTTTACGGCTTGGGTGAGTTCTTTTTCCGCCTCGGCACCCATTCCGACTTTCAGATAAATCTGGCCCAGCAGCAGCCTGGCTTGCGGGCTGTCAGGGTTTTTCTGAATGGCATTTTTCAACTCGATAATGCTGCCATCGAGGTTGCCTTTGTCCTCGAAATCCTTGGCGCGCTCGATGTGCTCCTGTTCGGTCAGGCTTGCGGTACGGTCACATCCGGAAACTGCAAAGGATGTTGCAAAGGCCAGGGCGATGGCCAGGGCGACGGGATGTTGGGTCATTGATCTCTACTCCAAATAATTAGGTGCGAGGATTTTGCCGGCCTTCGACGGCGCTCATGGCGATTTGAGCAGTTCCATGGCAATGCAGGGAAACCCGCGCATCCAGGCAATGAATTGCTTCGCTTCACTGGCAATGACGGCTGTAAGGTATCCATGCGGGTTGCAGTTGATTCGGCGTTTACTGGGTCTTGCCTTTTAGCTGCGTGAGCAGGGCGCGTGCTTCTTGCTCCTGGGGGAAGGCGATGCCGCTCGCCAGCAGCCGTTCAAGCTCGCTTTTCGCTCGTGTCCGGTCGCCGCTCTTGGCATAGGCGGCGGCCAGATGCCAATGAATTTCTGCGGCGTCGGGTGCCTTCGACAGGGCTTGCTTCAACAGCTCGATTCCACGTTTGGACTGCCCCTGCTGCACCAGTATCCAGCCCGCCGTGTCCATGATCGCAGGGTTGTCGGGTTTGAGCTTGAGTGCCTGTTCGGCGAAGCCTACTGCGCGGGGATCCTTGTCTTCGGACAGTGCCCAGGCAAGGTTGTTGAGCACGACGACGTTGCCGGGATTGCTCTGGTTCAACTGCAGATACTGTCCGACGGCGGCTTTGTACTGATTGCGCTTGAGCAGACGCTCGGCCAGCGCCATCCTGATGCCGGCATCCTTCGGATGAGTGTCGAGCCAGGCGGCGAGGCGCTTTTCGCCTTCCTCGGCGCGCCCCAGGCCTTCCAGCGCCTGGTACTGGCGGATCAGCAGTGCGCCGGCAGGTTCGAGTTTGTGCGCACGTTCATAGGCTGCCAGCGCAGCGTCGAACTGCTTGCGGGCCAGGGCGATGTCTCCCTCCAGCGTCGGGCCGGTCGAAGATTTGGGCTTTTGTTGCTGGATCTGCCTGGCGAGTTTCAGCGCGTCGTCGTAGCGGGCGCCCTGAATCTCGAGCCTGCCGAGCATGAGCTGTGCTTCCAGCAAATCGGGCTGGGCGCGCAGCGCGTCCTGCAGGGACTTGCGCGCGGCGTCGGCTTGCTTGGCGTTGACCTGGACTGTCGCTAGTCGGGTCAGGGGAACAGCGGGGTTTGATGACAGCTCCACCAGCTTGCGGTAGGTGCCGATGGCGTTGGCGGTGTCGCCCAGCGCAAACTGGACGGTGCCGAGAACGTCGAGCGCGGCGGGATTGTCGGGCTGGGCGTTGACGGCTTCGCGGGCCATTGCGAGCGCCTGGTTCCTGTCGCCCTTGGCGAGCAGGTGGCGGGCCAGGGCGATCTTCGGCTGCAGCGCCTGCGGATGGGCTTTCGCGGCTTTTTCCAGCCAGCCGACGTAGGCCTTGTCGTCATTTTCGCGCTGGGCAAGTTCGGCCAGTGCCAGCATCGCGTTGAGGTGCCTGGGGTCGGCCTTGAGGATGGCCTCGAAGCGCTGGCGAGCTTTGGCGGGCTGCTTGTCCCTGAGGTCGAGCTGCGCGAGGTTGGCCGCGGCCGGGAAGAACTTGGGGTCGAGCTTCAGTGCCTGATTGAAACTTTCGCGCGCCTTGGCCGTTTCGTTCTTGCCCAAGTGGGCGGCGGCCCGGTAATTCCAGGTCAGGGGACTGGCACCCTGTTTTTTCTCAAGTTCGGCGATGCTGGCCAGCGCGGCATCGAATTTCTGCTGCCTGAGCTGGTTGAGGATGATGACCGTATCGGCGCGGCTGCTGCTGCCTTCCATGTCGGCGGCGGTTTGCAGGTCGGCCATGGCGCGCGCATCGCCCTGGGCCAGGCGGGCGACGCCGAGCTCGGTGCGGATGGCGGCATTGTCGGGGTTGATCTGGGCGGCTTTTTCGAAGTGGCTGGCGGCTTTTGCGAAGTCCTTTTTGGCCAGGGCGATTTCACCGGCAACCAGATGGAAGCCGGCGTCGTTGACGCTGTCGGGGACGCCTGACAATGTGCGTGCAGCATCGTCGACACGGCCCTGCCGCAGTTGCGATGCCGCCAGCAAGCGCAGCGCATAGAGGTTGCGCGGGTTGGCCTTGGCCGCCTTGCTGAGGTGCGATTCCGCGGTCTGCATGTTGCCCAGCGCGTATTCGACCGACCCTGCGAGCAGCACCGCCGGCAGGTAGTCGGGAGCGGACTTCAGCACTCCGGCCAGCTGGTCGCGCGCTTTCTCGTTCTTGCCTTCGCGGAAGTCGATCAGCGCCGAGGTGTAGCGGGCCTGCAGATGATTTTTCGAAGCCTTGAGTATGGTGTCGACTTCGCGGCGCGCGTCCGCCAGGCGGTTGTCGGCGATGGCGATGCCGGCCAGCGCGAGGCGTGCGCCGTCATGGTCCGGATCGATCTCGAGAGCGGCCTGGTAGGCCTTGGCTGCGTCGGCGGGCTTGCCGGTGGCGCGCAGCAGGTCGCCCTTGAACAGCCAGGCGTCGCGGTTCTTGGGGTCGGCGCGCAGGGCCTGGTCGACGTAGTCGCCGGCCTTGACCGGATTTCCATCGGATATTGCCAGGCGAGCCAGCGCCAGCAGTACCTCGACATTTTCGGGGGCGGCTGCCTGCGCCTGGGCGAGGCTGCTGCGGGCTTCTTCCTTGTTGCCTTCGCCGAGTTGGGCGGTGGCGCGCACCACCAGCAGGGGAACCTCGACCGGGCTGCCTTTTTCAGGTTCGGGCAGGTCTTCCAGCACTCGCTTAAATTCACCCTGGCCGAGCAGCGCCTTGGCCAGCAGCGGGTTCACCGTGTCGGCGTCGTAACCGGCCTCGCGTGCGCGTTTGAACTCCTTTTCCGCACTGGCGAAGTCGCCCATCTCGAGCTGCAGCTTGCCGAGCCGGAAGCGCGCCTCTGCATTCTGTTCATCTTCCTGGATCGCGCTCTTGAGCTGGATGATGGCGGCCTTGCGGTCGCCGGCGTCGAGGCTCTGCTGGGCTTTCTGCAACAGGGTTTCGCTCGATTCTCCGCTGCAGGCCGAGAGGCTGAGGCCCAGGATCAGGGCGAACAGGAGCCGGTTTGGACGGGTCGCGGAGGGGTGTGAAAATGAGCGCATGGTGAATCCTGTCTCCTGATGTTATCTGTCAGATTGTAATGGACTTGCCGGGGGGAGTCCGCCTGTCCGCGCCGTCATCGATTTTGACGAGGAATCGTCAACTTTTCATGACGATTGGCCGCTTATGCGTTTAGTTTCCTGTTTGCAGTAGAGTTCCAATGTTGATCACGCAAAATCCAGACCTGATGTTTTTATCGATTGTGCAGCGAATGTTTTTAGCCATTTGCGGCCTGCTGCTCGGGTTTTCGGCCTTGGCCGATGATGGCCTGGCGTTGGCTCAGAAGGTCTACGACCGACCTGACGGGCGCGACCTCACGACCCTGAGCCGCATGGTGCTGACCGAGAAGGGCCGCTCGCCGCGCATCCGTGAACTGGTGACCTATCGCATGGATATGGGGCGGGGCGAGACCGCCAATCTGATCCGTTTTCTCGATCCTGAGGACATCGCCGGTACCGGCCTGTTGAGCGTCGACAAGGCCGATGGCGAGGCCGATCAGTGGCTGTATCTGCCGGCACTCGATCGGGTGCGGCGTATCTCGAGCAACCGCAAGGGCGGCCGCTTCGTTGGCTCCGACCTGTATTTCGAGGATCTGCAGACGCGCAGTCCGAGCCGAGACCGGCATCGCCTGCTTGGCAAACAGACCGAGAACGGCATTCTTTGCGAAGTGCTGGAGAGCATCCCGGTGGATTCCGGAAACTCGGTCTACCGCAAGCGCATCAGCTGGATCGATCCGCAAACCCTGCTGGTCCAGCGTGTCGACTATTTCGAGAAGGACGACGGCACGCCCAGCAAGCGCTGGCTATTGCGCAACAGGAAAAAGGTCCAGGGTTACTGGACAGATACCGACAGCCGCATGATCGACCTGCAGAGCGGCCACGAGACGCGGATGGTGATCGATGTCGCCCTGTATGATCAAAAGCTTCCGGCCCGCCTGTTTACCACACAGACACTCGCCGACGAAAACCTGGAATCGGACTATCGCCCATGAAAATCCTGCTGTTGACCCTGCCTCTGCTTGCTCTGCCCCTGCATGCTGCGGACGATCTGCCGCCACCGCGCACCACGACTCAGGACATAGCCATCGACGCTCCGGATGATCTGCCGCTGCCGCGCACCACGACTCGTAAGCCGCGTGTCGAACCTGGCGAGATTGCACCGGCCGAATCAGCGACCAGCACGGCAGATGATCTGCCCCCGCCCACCGCGACCACTGCGAGGAAGGCCGCACGCGGTTTCCAGCCGGTGCTGAAGTACGGCGTCGACGACCTGCTGCTGGAGACAGGCTGGCTGCCCGATGCGCCCGAAGCGGACAACTATTCGACCCTGCGCGCCAGTGCCTATGTGCTGTGGCAGCCGACCCGCGAGTGGGAATTCCGCGCCGGGGCGCGGCTCGATGGCATGTGGCAGAACGGCGGGCTCGCCGATCACGATGAACTGCTCGCCGACTACACTGAGACTTATGCGCGCTATCGTAGCGGCGACACCCGCCTCACTTTCGGTGCGCAGACCATCATCTGGGGGCGTGCCGACGAGATTCCGCTGGCCGACCGCGTCAGCCGGGTCGACCTCACCCGCTTCATCCTCGACGACCTGGCCGACCGTCGCCGCGCCCAACTGGCGGCGCGCTGGGAGCAGACGTTCGGCGACTACAAGCTCGATGCGGTGTGGCTGCCGGTGTTCCGTGGCGCCCAACTGCCGGACTACGCAAGTATCTGGAGCCCGGTCAACCGCACCACCGGGCGGGTTGTCGGTATCGACCCGGCGCTGACCGGCTGGGTCGACGCGTCGACGCGCATCGACGAGGACGAGCACGGCAGCGGCGGCGGGGCCCTGCGCCTGACCCGTACCGGCGAGCCTTTCGACTTCGGCCTGACGCTGTCGCGCAGCCGCCAGTCGCTGCCTTACTATCAGGTCGACGTCCTTGGCAACACGCTGACCGGCGTCCATCCCTACAACACCTTCGCCGGCGCGGACATGGAAATCGTCACCGGAGATCTGACCTGGCGCATGGAACTCGGCTATACAGACGACGTGCCGGTGACTCTGCCGAACGGCACCAGGGACAAGACGCAGTCACTCGACTGGATCGGGGCACTGGAGTTCTTCCCCGGCGGCCGGGATACCCGGGTCAACCTGCAACTGGTCGCCCGTGCCCTGCAGAACGACAGCACCATTCTCGAACTCGACGAATATTACGGCGCCAACGGCGAGATCGAGACCCAGTTCGGGCAGGGGCGCTGGAAGGCCGCGTTGCGCTTCGCTGCCGGACTGAACGTGAACGATGTCTACCTTGGACCCAAGGTGAGTTATGTCGGCTGGGAGCCGCACGAGATCTACCTTGCCGGGCATTATTTCAACGGCGATGACCGCACCCTGGGCGGTTTCCATGAGGACCATTCGATGATCGCCCTGGGCCTGCGCACGCGGTTCTGAACCTCAAGACATGACGATGTCAGTCTCCTGGATCAACGGCAGGCGCATGCTGCCGCCATGGCTGGCATTGTCGATCCTGTTTGGGTTGCTGCTGGCTTCGCTGCCAGTCCTGTTCAAGATTCACTTCAATAATGCAGGGGATATCTACTCCCCGCCAAATGCACCCGTCATCCAGTTGCGCGAATCGCTTTTTCGTGAATTCCCCAGCGATGAAGCGTTGATCGCGTTGTTCGAGGGCGATGGCCTGTACGGTCCGGAGTTTCTCGCCGCATTGCATCGCGTCGCCGAAAAGATGGAGGCGCATCCCTCGGTTGATCGCGTGCTCACGCTCACCACGGTCGAACATATCGATGCGACCGAAGACGGGTTCGAGGTTGCCTTGCTGGTAGATCCCGATGACCTCGAGGGACGCTCACCCGAGGAATGGAAGGGGAGGGTGCTGGGGGATGCGCTGGCGCCCGACGTGATCGCCTCGACCGATGGCCAGGCAGTGGCGTTAGTGGTCCGGCCCAAGGTTTTGAGGGAGAGCCTGGCGCGGCGCGATATTCAGATCGCGCTCGATGCCGCGATCGCCGAAGAGCAGCTCGACGCTTACCGCACGGCGACTGCCGGTACCGTGGCGCAGACCGTCGCGGAACTGCGCTCGATATGGCGCGATAGTGCGATCTTCATCCCCTTGACTGCCTTTATCGGTCTTGCGCTGCTGTGGTGGGTGGTTGGTCGGGTGCGGCCGGTGATCATCGGCGGGCTGGCGATGGCGATGGTGGTCTCGGTCAGCGTGGCAGGAATCGTCATTTCGGGACAGCCCTACACGCCGATCACCGCAATGATCCCGACCTTGATGGCAGCCTATACAACGGCCACGCTGCTGCATCTCTATGCGGCCATCCAGCGCGGCCGCATCGCGCTGCTGCCACGCCCGCAACG
>Ga0209286_1000240_pt1 | contig 13845 bp, 12 predicted proteins | sample PPLLak1March2015_2_FD_187250 | JGI IMG/M metagenome (GOLD analysis project Ga0209286, IMG submission 187250) | Freshwater sediment microbial communities from Prairie Pothole Lake near Jamestown, North Dakota, USA - PPLs Lake P8 Core (3) Depth... | ecosystem: Environmental > Aquatic > Freshwater...
CGTGATCGACGGCATTGCGCACCAAGTGCACCAGGGGATCGTTGAGATCCTCGATCATGGTCTTGTCGATCTCGGTTTCTTCGCCTTCCAGGATCAGTTCCACATCCTTGCCCAGGCTGCGCGCCAGGTCGCGCGCCAAGCGCGGGTACTTCTGGAACAGGCGGCCGATCGGCTGCATGCGGGTTTTCATCACGGCGTTTTGCAGATCACCCACCAACAGATCGAGTTGGCTCACGGCTTCATCCAGCGCCTTCAAGGTTTCGGGCGTGCTGCGTCCGGCGACCATGTCGGAGCGCAAGCAGGTGAGGCGATTCTTGGTCAGGCCGATCTCGCCCGACAAGTTCAAAACTTGATCCAGCCGCGTGGTGTCGATGCGGATGGTGTTTTCCTTGGCGCTTGGGGTGGCCGTGGTGGGCGTGCTGGCGCGCGGCTTGTCGGCAGCCTTGGGCGGCTCGACTTTGGCCGCTGCGGCGGCAACCGGCGTCGGCGCGGCATGGGTGGGCGCTGCGGATTCTTCCGCTGGGGTTCCGACCAAGGCGTGGTATAGCACGCGCCAATCCGGGCCATTCTCGTTGGCGCCAGGGGCATGAGTGGACGTGCCGGCCGCAGGCGGGGCGGCGGGCGCAGGTTCAGCCTTGGGCGCTTCCTTTTGCACCACGAGCGCCTCGCCCGAAAGCACGGCGTCCAGGGCGTCCAGGATCGCCGCTTCGGCCGGATCCGGCATGCGCGCCTGCGCCAGCGCGCCGAACATGTCGCGCACGATCCCGGTCGCGGCCAGGATCACGTCCATGATCTCCGGCGTGAGCGTGAGCTCCGCGTTGCGCAGCTTGTCAAACAGATTCTCCGTGCGATGGCACAGTTCCACCAAGGGCGTGGCATTCAGGAATCCGGCGCCGCCCTTGATGGTATGGAAGCCGCGGAAAATCACGTTCAACAAATCGCGGTCGTTGGGGGATTTCTCCAGCACCACCAGTTTGTTGTCGACATCGGAAAGCATATCGCCGGCTTCCGTCAGGAAGTCCTGCAGCATTTCCTCCATACCTTCAAAAGCGCTCATGGGCTATCTCCTCCGGCTGTTAGAAGCCCAGACTTTCAAGTAAATCGTCGACTTGCTCTTGATTGGTGACGACGTCGCTGCGGCCATCGGCCTTGATGACCGGCCCATTCAGCAGGCCGGAATCCATTTCGGCTTTCTTTTCCGCGGAAGTGCTCTCGATCAGCAGGGACAGTAATTGATTTTCCATTTCCTGCGCCATGCTGATGATTTTCTTGATCACCTGGCCGGTGAGGTCCTGGAAATCCTGCGCCATCATGATTTCCAGCAACTGGTCATTGGTGGTCTTGGCATGCTTGGAGGCGCTGTCGAGAAAGCCGCGGGTCTCGCCCACCAGCTGCTTGAAGTCGTCGATGGACAACTCATTCTGGAACAGGCGGTCCCATTGTGCGGACAGCTTGGCCGAGTCGTTCTCGATGATGTCCTGCAAGGGCTTGGCCAGATCGGTTGCATTCAATACCCGATCCGCCGCTTTTTCGGTCAAGGTGGCGATGTACGCCAAACGATCGCGCGCATCCGGCATGATTTGGTCGACTGCTTTCTCCAGCGACTTGTCGTAACCCAGTTCATGCATGGTGTCGTGCAGCTTGCGCGTGAGATGACCGATCTGCGAGTAAAAGGGCTCGGTGATGGCCGGACATGCAGCGCCATCCGGCGCGTCGGCTTTCGGCGCAACCGCTGCGGCGACGGGGGCTTCGGCGACGGGCGCGGCGACCTTGGCCGCCGGGGCGGGCGGTGGATTATTGGAGGAGACGATGCTGTCGAACAAGGCCTCCAGGTCGTCGGTATCTCCAGCGAGTGTATTGCTCACGTGCGTCTCCTTATTTAGCGTTTGCTTGGAAGATTTTGTTGAGTTTCTCTTCCAGGGTTGCCGCCGTGAAAGGCTTGACGACATAGCCGCTGGCGCCGGCCTGGGCGGCCGACACGATGTTTTCCTTTTTCGCCTCGGCGGTCACCATCAGTACCGGCAGATGCTTCAAGTTGGCGTCGGAGCGGATTTCCTTGAGCAGGTCGAGGCCGGTCATGTTGGGCATGTTCCAATCGCTCACCACGAAATCGAAGTTGGTGCTGCGCAGCTTGGCCAGCGCGGCAATGCCGTCCTCGGCTTCGTCGACGTTGGAAAATCCCAGCTCCTTGAGCAGATTGCGCACGATGCGGCGCATCGTGGAAAAATCGTCCACGACCAGGAATTTCAGGTTTGTATCAGCCATTGCTTTCTCCTAATTGCAGCATGAACTTAGGCCAGGAACGGGCGGAGGGTGTCCGCCAGAACGACCGGGTCGAATTTTCCGACATAAGTGTCGACCCCAACGCTTTGTCCCATGGCCCGATTGGCTTCGGAGGAGAGCGAGGAATGCATCACCACCGGAATGCCATCGAAACGATGGTCGGACTTGATATTTTTCGCCAGCACATAGCCATCCATCTCCGGCATCTCGGCATCGGTGAGGATGACGCTGATCTGATCCTTCAGGGTAGAACCGTCGTTGGGCACGCGCTGCGCCAGGTTTTGCAGTTTCTCCCAGGCTTCCAGGCCGTTGGTGGCTTGCTGGTATTTCACGCCCATGCCTTCCAACACCTTGGTGATTTCCTTGCGCGCCACGGTGGAGTCGTCGGCGAAGAACACCATGTGCTCGCGCTCCGACTGGATCTTGTCCAGGTTCGGGATTTCTTCGACGCCGATGGCGCGCGCCAGGATCTGCTCCACATCCAGGATCGAGACCAGTTTGCCGTCGGGCAGTTCGGTGATGGCGGTGATCAGCGCATCGTTGCCCATCAGCATGCTCTGCGGCGGCTTCACCTTGTCCCAATCGACACGGATGATGCGGTCGACGTCGTGCACCAAAAAGCCCTGGGTGTGGCGCGAGAATTCGGTCACGATCATGGTGCCGCCGGTGCTTTCCGGCGCGCCTTCCAGGTTGGTGAACTTGGCCAGCGAGATCACCGGAATGATGTTGCCGCGCAGGGAAATCACGCCCTCCACGCCGGATGGGGTATTCGGGGTCTTGGTGATGGGCGGCGTTTGCGACACCTCGCGCACCTTGAACACATTGATCCCGAACACTTCCCCGGTGCCCAGGGAAAACAGCAGGATTTCCATTTTGTTCGAGCCCGCGAGCTTGGTGCGCGCGTCAATCGAATCGAGTAGAGCGTGTTGTGCGTCCATGATTTATCGTCCTGTTTGCCAGATTAGGCCGCTGCCGCGACACTGCCCTCAAGAATGCGCTTGATCGTTTCGGACAGGCGTTGCGGCTCGAATTTCGAGACATATTCATCGACCCCGACCGAGCGCCCGAGCTGCTGGTTCGACATGCCGGACAGCGAGGAATGCATGATGACCGGAATGTGGGCGAAGCGCGGATCGCTCTTCACGTTCTTGGTCAGGATGTAGCCGTCCATTTCCGGCATTTCCACATCGGTCAGGATCATTTGGATCAAGTCGGTCAGCGGCACATGCGCAGCATCGGCCTGTTCCGCCAGTTTCTTCAAGTCTTCCCAAGCGTTCTTGCCATTAGTGGCGAAGTGGTAGTGCACGCCCATCGCCTGCAAGGTGCGCTCGATTTGCTTGCGCGCGATCGGCGAATCGTCACAGAAGAAGATGGTGCGGTTTTCCATCTCAACCGGCTTTACCTGGCTGAATATCTGTTCCTCGTCGTCGCTGGCCGTGGTTTCCGCCAACACTTTTTCGACATCCATCAGCATCACCAGGCGGTTGTCCGGCAGTTCGGTGACGGCCGTGACCAGACCGCCCATGTGCGAAGAGAACATGTCGGGCGGTACGCGGATCGAGGACCAATCCAGGCGCAGGATGGTGTCCACCGCTTCCACCAGGAAGCCTTGCGTGTGGCCGTTGTACTCGGTCACGATCATGACCTCGGGCTTGGTCTCGGTTTGCACGCCGGCGTATTTGACCAGGTCGACGATCGGCACCAGCTGTCCGCGCAGGCTGACCATGCCCTCCACCGAAGGCGGCAATTCCGGCGGCCGGGTGATTTCCGGCACGCGCATCACTTCGCGCACCTTGAACACGTTGATGCCATAAGTTTCGCGCCGGCCGGAGCGGCTATCCGTGCCCAGGGTAAAGAGCAGGATTTCCAGTTTATTGGTGCCGGCCAGCTTGGTGCGGCCGTCGATATTTTTCATGAGATCAGACATGTTTTGCTCCTTTACCGGTGCTTCGGGACGTCGTGCTTAATGATGATTATGGTGGTTGTCGCATAAGGCCAGTACATCGCCTTCCCCGGCCGCCGCCATGTGTTCCAATTCGGTCATGACTTGCATGCTGGCGCGTTCCATTTCGGTCAGCGCTTTCACCGCCGCATCGAATTCGCCCTTGCGGTAGCGCTCGATGGCGCTGACGCCATGGCTATGCACCAGGCGATGCGGCTGCTCGATTTGCTTGTAGCCGTGCATATTGGAATAGGCGGTCTTGCCTTCCCCCTCGTAATACCATTTGCCGAGGCGGCACTGCGTATGGTTGGAGAATTCGTGCGGCGTCTTTTGCGACAGGCCCATGAAAATCTTGTAAACCTCGAACTTGTAGACCAGGTGATCGACCTTGGCCAATTCGACAAAGCTGCGCAAGGCCGAGGCGGCGATCGCGCCCTCCATTTTGTGCGACAGATCCAGCAGGCCGTGCAGGCTTTCGGTGGCTGCCTCGCCTTGGCGGCTGAAGCTGTCGGACTGTCCCGCTTCGCTTTCCATTTGGCTCTTGGCGGAATGAATTTCATCCTGGATGCTGGCCACCAGGGTGGAAATCTCGCTGGTGGCGCGGCTGGTGCGCTCGGCCAGCTTGCGCACTTCATCCGCCACCACGGCGAAGCCGCGCCCCTGCTCGCCGGCGCGTGCCGCTTCGATTGCGGCGTTCAGCGCCAGCAGATTGGTCTGGTCGGCGATTTCCTTGATCAACATGACGATGCCGCCGATCTGGCCGGCGCGCTCGTGCAGGTTTTCCACGCTGTGCGCGGTCTGTTGGGTCTTCTCCGACACGCTGTGCAGGTTGGCGGCGATTTGCGCCATGGCCTCGCGGCTCTCATTCGAGGCGCCGGCGGCTTCCACCGCGCTTTGCTTCTCCGTTTTCATGGTGGAGGCCAGGCCGGACAGGGAATTTTGCAGTTCGATAAACGAATCGCCGAATTGTTGCATGTTGTCGAACATGGCGCCGTACATGGATTGTTTGGCCATCAGCTCGGCAACCTGGGATTCCAGCGCGGATTTTTCGTTGGCCGTATCGGCCAGCGCCGCATGCAGCTGGTCGCGCTCGCGCTGCATCGGCGCCATCTGCTGTTGCAGGGCTTCATATTGTTTTTTCCACTTGCTACCGAACATGTCGCATTCTCCTTGCGCTGGCGGCCGGGGTCGCCGCGATTGATCCTAGGCCTGTAATCGAAACCGGCTCACGATGTGTTGTAAATTGAGTGAGCAACTCACCATTTCTTGCGAAGCGGATGCCGCATGCTCGATGGCCTGGCTGTTTTGATCCGCCATCTGTGCGATTTCCTCGACCGTCAAGGTCAGCGCCTCGCTGGCGCCGGATTGGGCCTGGGTTTCGCTCGCAATCCGGCCCATCATGTCCGCGACCTGCTGCACGCTGCGTGCAATATCTTGCAAGGCTTGTCCCGCCTGATTGGCCAGGGCCACGCCTTCTTGCACGTCAACGCTGCTTTGACGCATGGACACGACCGCGCGTCCGGTGTCTTCTTGTATCCCGCCCACCATGCTGGAGATTTCGCTGGTGGCGGCGGTAGTGCGCTCGGCCAATTTACGCACCTCATCCGCTACCACGGCAAAACCGCGCCCTTGCTCGCCGGCACGCGCGGCCTCGATGGCCGCATTCAAGGCCAGCAAATTGGTCTGGTCGGCAATATCCTTGATCACGGCCAGGATTTGTCCGATCTGGTTCGAACGCTGGCCGAGATCGGCGATCACTTCAGCTGATTCGTTGACGGTTTTTGCCACTCTCTCGATTCCTTGCGCTGCGTTGGCCACGACTGCGTCGCCCTGTTTGGATAAGTCCCGTGCGTTGTTGACGGCACTGACTATGTTTTCGGACGTGGCGGCGATTTCTTTAAAAGCCGTATTGAATTGTTCGACCGATCCGGCCGCCTCGGTCGCGCGCTGGCTTTGCTGGCGCGAGCTTTGCGAAACCTGGGCGGCGGAGGTGGACAGGGCGTTGGCGTTCTGGTTGACCATGATGCAGGCCTTGTTGACCTGGCCGATCAGCTCGGAAATATGCTGCGCCATTTGATTGAAGCTGGCGCCCACGCGTGAAAGCTCGTCGTTGCCGCTGGTCGGCACCTTGGCGGTGAGATCGCCTTCGGCGAGCCGGGCGGCGCCTTTTTCCAGCGCCGCTACGCCGCGATTGATGGAGCGGCCGATGATCGTGCCCATCAAAATGGCCAACAAGACCCCGAGTCCAACCGTGGCAAGTGCCACGATGCGTAGTACCGCGGCTTGTTTAACGGTCTGCTCGAACTGTTGCTGCGCAATGCGGGTTTGGTAGGCGATCAGGACGTCGATTGCATCCGACACCTTATGAAAGGCAGGATCCATGGTTTCGCGCCGCAATGTATCGACTTCGGTAAAATTCTCGGCCTGCAGCAAATCGATCATCGGCAGCACACCAGTGACGCCGAACTTCACGCGCTCCGCCACGAAGGCATCCAGCAATTTCTTTTCCTCGCCGACCGGCTTGAATTTATTGTAGGTTTCCAGCAATTGCTCGATCTTGAAAATGCTGGTCCGCACTTTGTCGGTCTGCGCCATGATTTCGAAAGCGTCGGTTTCCAGGCGTGCGCGCAGCAACAACATGCGAATCTGGTTCTGGTAGTTGCGGATATCATTCAAGATATGGATCGCTACCAGACGGTCCTTATAGATCGATTCCGCGGCTTGCTGCGTGCTGTGCGTACTCCACAAGCCGGCCGCGCTGATCACCAGCATGATGAGCGAAGCGAATGCGATCAGCACGATCAACTTCGTGCGGATGGTCAAGTTCGTCAGTGCATGCATCATTGCGTAATCTCCTGCCTCTTATTTAAGGACTTGCCCGCTTATCGGCAGGGGCGGCGAGAAACTTTAATTGGCCTAACACCTTGGCTGATTGACTAAGCTCATGTTTTATTAGGGCTTGCGGCGATGTGTGGCTATAATCCAAAAACCTTTAATTGATAGGCAGGCGCGTGACGGAACCCCAATTACCGATCGATCCCCGCGAGTTGGAGCAGGCTTTTTCCCTGTTCAATCGCGCCTCGGAGCAATTGGCCGCAAGCTATGCCGGGCTGCAAGACCAAGTCGTCAGCCTGACGCGGGAATTGGCCATCGCCAACGGCGAACTGAATCGCCAGTTCCTGGAAAAGGAAGCCTTGTCGCAGCGCCTGTCGGCCTTGCTGGCGGCCTTGCCGGCGGGCGTGGTGGTGGTTGACGAGGCCGAGCGCGTGATCGAGGCCAATCTGGCGGCGCAAGCCATGCTGGGTGCGCGCTTGATCGGGCTGCCCTGGGTGGTGGCCCAAGCCTGCGCCCTGCGCCCGACCGACGTTGCCGATGAGTGGGAAACCACGCAGCCCGGAGCGCGCCGCTTGGCGCTGTCCACCAGCCCCCTGCTCGGCGCCACCGGGCGCATTCTGCTGTTCCACGACATCACGCAGGCGCATGCGCTGCAAACGGAATTGGCGCGGCATCAGCGCCTGTCCGCCATGGGCGAGGTCGCGGCGCGCCTGGCGCACCAGTTGCGCACGCCCCTGGCCACCGCCTTGCTCTATGCCTCGCAACTTTCCCGGCCGCAATTGCCCGAGGCCGAACGGGTGCGCTTCAGCGAAAAAGTGGTGGCTCGGCTCAAGCACCTGGAGCACTTGATCCAGGACATGCTGCTGTTCGTGCGCGGCGAGGCGGTGGGGCGCGATGCGATCGTGGTCGCGGACTTGCTGGCCGATTTGCAGCAAGTGCTGGAACCGCAAATGCTGGAGCGCGGCCTGCTGTTCGGCGTCGACCCGGGGGCGGACGCGGCGCGCGTGCTGGCCAGCCGCGATGCGCTGAGCGGCGCGCTGGTGAATTTATTGGAAAATGCCATGCAAAATTGTCCGCCCGGTGCGCGCATCACGCTGTCCAGCCAAGTTGAGGGCGATCATGTCCTGCTGCGCGTCGCCGACACCGGCCCCGGTATCGAGGCGGCCATGCTGGAACGCTTGTTCGAGCCCTTCTTCACCACGCGCCTGGACGGCACCGGGCTGGGCCTGGCCATCGTGCGCTCCGTGGCGCAGGCGCATGGCGGCGAAGTCGCGGTGCAATCCACGCCGGGCCAAGGTTCGCTGTTCGCCCTGCGGCTGCCCTGTATCAAAGTAGAGTAAGCTTTAGCCTATGCAACCACTACCCATCCTCATTGTTGAAGACGATCACGATCTGCGCGAAGCCTTGAGCGACACGCTCAAGCTGGCGGGTTATCGCGTAGTCGAGGCGCAGGACGGCGAAGCCGCCCTGCAACTCATGGCCGGGCAAAAGGTCGGTTTGGTGATTTCGGATGTGATGATGCAGCCGATGGACGGCCACACCTTGCTCAAGCGCATCAAGGCCAGCACGCCGCACATCCCGGTATTGCTGATGACCGCCTACGGCATGATCGAAAAGGCCGTGGAGGCGATGCGCGACGGCGCCGCCGATTACCTGACCAAGCCGTTCGACGCCAACAAGCTGCTGGCGCAAGTGGCGCGCTACATGCTCACCGCGGATGAGGGCGAGGCCGGCGAGGTGATCGCGCAGGACGCCTTGTCGCGCGAATTGCTGACGCTGGCCGAGCGCGTCGCCGCCTCGCACACCACGGTCATGATCACGGGCGAATCCGGTTGCGGCAAGGAAGTGATGGCGCGTTTCATTCACCGCCATTCGCCGCGCGCCAAGCAGCCCTTCGTGGCCATCAATTGCGCCGCCATTCCCGACAATTTGCTCGAGTCCACTTTATTCGGTTATGAAAAGGGCGCGTTTACCGGGGCGCAAGCGGCGCAGAGCGGCAAATTCGAGCAGGCCAACGGCGGCACCTTGTTGTTGGACGAAATCTCGGAAATGCCGCTGCAACTCCAGGCCAAGCTGCTGCGGGTGTTGCAGGAACGCGAGGTGGAGCGCATCGGCGGCAAGAAGCCGATTCCCCTGGATGTGCGCGTTTTGGCCACCTCCAACCGCGACATGGCGACGGAAGTAGCCGCCGGGCGTTTTCGCGAGGACTTGTATTACCGGCTGAATGTTTTTCCCTTGCGCATCGCGCCCTTGCGCGAGAGGACGCAGGATATCGTGCCGCTGGCGCGGCACCTGCTGGGACACTTGGCGCCGACCACCGGCCGGCACGGGCTTTCCCTTTCAAAACAAGCGGAAGAGCGATTGACTGGGTATACTTGGCCGGGTAACATCCGTGAGCTAGAGAACGTGATTCAACGCGCGATGATAATCGCACCCGGCAATCTGATCGAGGCGGAGCATCTGTATTTGCCGGAAGCGGCAAAAATTGCCGCTTCGGCCCGGCCGGCGGAAGTCGAAACCAGCCGTCCGCAAGACATCAAGACGCTGGAGCGCATGCATATTTTGGAGACCCTGGCGGCGGTCAAGGGATCGCGCAAACAGGCTGCGGAAAGGCTCGGCATGAGCGAGCGCACCTTGCGCTACAAGCTGCAGCGGCTGCGCGAAGAGGGGGTCGATCCCGATGCCCAAGCCGGTTAGCTCCGGTTAGTTCAAGTTTGGTATGGTTATTGCTGTTAAGTTGGGTGTAGTTAGTCCGAATAAAGTGAGTGACATGGATACGAATGGTATTGATCAGCTACTGAGCCAGTTGCAAGCAACGTCCCGCGCCTCGTCCGCGAGCGGGGATGCCCAGCCTGCGGGCGGGGCGGGCGACTTCGCCGCCTTGTTGCAATCGTCGCTGGAACAGGTGAGCGGCGCGCAAGCGGATGCCAAGCAGCTGGCCAAGTCCCTCGAACTCGGCGCCCCCAACGTGAATATCGAAGACGTCATCATCTCGCTGCAAAAAGCGGATGTTTCGTTCCAGGCCATGGTACAGGTTCGGAACAAGCTGGTGGAGGCCTACCAGCAAGTGATGAGCATGCCGATTTAGGCTGTTTTGCCTAGGCTGTTTTGCATGGGCGGGCGCGGTGCCTGCCGGGGTATTCACTGAGTAAAGGGTAGGTATGGCGGTTGCAACGCAGCCATCGCTGGCTGCGCAATTACAGAATTTCGGACAGCTTTCGAATGGTCAAAAAATCGGCTTAATCATAGCCGCCGCCGCCCTCGTCGCCCTTTTTTCCGGCGCGTTTCTCTGGTACCAAACTCCTTCCTATCAAGCGCTTTACACCAATCTGTCTGAAAAAGACGGCGGGGCGGTGATCAACGCCCTGACGCAAATGAACGTGCCGTACAAGGCCGAAGGCACCAGTACCATCAAGGTGCCGATGGATAAAGTGTACGAAGTGCGCCTCAAGCTCGCCGCTCAAGGCATCCCGAAAGGCGGCGCCGGCTTCGATCTGCTGGATAACCAAAAGCTGGGCGTCAGCCAGTTCATCGAGCAAGTCAATTATCAGCGCGCCCTGGAAGGCGAGCTGGTGCGCACCATCGAGGCGATCTCCGCGGTGCAGGGCGCGCGCGTGCATTTGGCGATTCCGCGTCCGTCGGTGTTCCTGCGCGATCAGCAAAAGCCTTCCGCGTCGGTGTTCCTCAATCTCGGCGGCGGCAAGCGCCTCGACTCGACCCAAGTCAGCGGCATCGTGCATCTGGTCTCATCCAGCGTGGCCGATTTGTCGGCGCAGAACATCACCGTGGTCGATCAAAACGGCAACCTGCTGATCGCGCCCGATGTGCATGGCAACAAGGCCGGCCTGGACCCGACGCAACTGGAGTTCCTGCACCAGCTCGAAGCCAGTTATATCGCACGCATCGAATCGATCGTGCGGCCGATTGTCGGCGCCGGCAATGTGCGCGCCCAGGTCACCGCGGACCTGGATTTCTCCCAGACCGAACAGACCGCCGAAACCTTCAGGCCAAATCCGACACCGCAAGAATCCGCGATTCGCAGCCAGCAGACCAGCGACAGCGGCGGCGTTCCCGGCGCAAGCCCACAGGGCATACCGGGCGCGCTGTCCAATCAACCGCCGGGAACGGCGACCGCGCCGATCACCGCACCCCCCTCGGCGCCGGTGGGCGGCAGCGCGGCCGTGACCACCCCCTCGGCGGCGACCGTCGGCGGCAACCGCGAATCCACCGTGAATTACGAATTGGACAAGACGGTGAAGCGCACCCGCTTGCCGGTCGGCAGCGTCAAGCGCTTGTCGGCGGCGGTGGTGGTGAACTACAAGCAAAAGACGGCGGAAGACGGCAAGGTGAGCTTGACACCGCTGACCGCCGCGGAACTGACCCAGGTCAACAATCTGGTGAAGGAAGCGATGGGCTTCACCCAGCAGCGCGGCGACAGCTTGAATGTGGTGAATGCGGCCTTCAATTTGCCGCCGCCGGAAACCATCGAGGAAATCTCTTTCTGGGAGAAGCCGGCATTCGAGGCGCGCGTCCTGGCGGTGCTGAAGTTCCTTGGCATTGCCATCCTGTTGTGGCTGCTGGTGACGCGCTTCCTGATGCCGATCCTGCGCCAGTTGGCGATCCCGCCGCCGCCACCGCCGGTAGAGGAAAGACCGCAGCAGCAGGCGCGCGAGACGGTGGTGTATCAGGATAACTTGCAGGCGGCGCGCCAGATCGCGCGCCAGGATCCCAAGGTCGTGGCGACCGTCGTGAAGGAATGGGTCGGCAGTGAGTGAGAACGGCATAGAGCGCAGCGCGATCTTGCTGATGAGCCTGGGCGAGGAAGAGGCGGCCGAGGTGTTCAAGCATCTCGGGCCGAAGGAAGTGCAGAAGCTGGGTGCGGCCATGGCGGCGCTGCAAAATGTCCCGCGCGCGCAAGTGGAAACGGTGCTGGGCGATTTTCGCAAGGAAGCGGAAGGCCAGTCCGGCCTGGGCGGCGATTCGTCCGAGTACATCAAGTCGGTGCTGAACAAGGCGCTGGGTTCGGATCGCGCGGCGAACTTGATCGAGCGCATTTTGCACGGCGGCGATACCGCCGGCATCGAAAGCTTGAAGTGGATGGATTCCGGCGCGGTGGCCGAGCTGATCAAGAACGAGCATCCGCAGATCATCGCCACCATCCTGGTGCACCTGGATCGCGACCAGGCGAGCGAGATTCTCGGTTTCTTCGTCGAGCGCCTGCGCAACGACGTGATCCTGCGCATCGCCACCCTGGAAGGCATCCAGCCCACGGCGCTCAAGGATTTGAACGATGTGTTGACGCGCTTGCTGACCGGCAGCACCAACTCGATCAAGAAGGCCGCCATGGGCGGCACGCGCGTCGCGGCGGAAATCCTCAACTACATGCCGACAGCGCTGGAGACCACGGTGATTGCCACGGTGCGCGATTTCGATCCCGAGATCGCGCAGAAGATCCAGGACGAGATGTTCACCTTCGACAACCTGAGCGATCTGGATGACCGCGCCATCCAATTGCTGTTGCGCGAAGTGCAGTCGGAAAGCCTGATCGTTGCGCTCAAGGGCACCAACGCGGATTTACGCGAACGCATCTTCAAGAACATGTCGACCCGCGCCGCGGAAATGCTGCGCGAGGACCTGGAATCCAAGGGGCCGGTGCGCGTCTCCGAAGTCGAGGCCGAGCAGAAGGAAATCCTCAAGATCGTGCGCCGTCTGGCGGACGAAGGGCAGATCGCGCTGGGCGGCAAGGGCGAAGAGGCGTTCGTCTAAGCGCGCGCTTTGGCGTCCCACATCATGGCTACCGATCCCACTTCAAAAGAACAGCTCACCGCCTACCAGCGCTGGGAGCTGAATGCCTTCGACGATAGCCGCGACAAGGTCAAGTTGCCGACCGCGGACCAGATTCAGCGCATCCAGCAACAGGCTTATCAGGAAGGCTTCGCCGCCGGCATGAAAGACGGGCGCGCCGAGAGCCATGCCATCGCCCTGCGCATGCAGGCGGTCATGCAGGCGCTGAATCGTTCCATGAGCCAGTTCGAGGAAGAGATGGCGCGCGAGATCATGAACCTGGCGCTGGATATCGCGCGGCAAATGGTGCGCTCGAGCCTGGAGGCCGACCCGGCCATCGTCCTGGCGGTGGTGCGCGAAGCGATCGAAAGCTTGCCGCAGGTCTATCATCACCCCACGCTGGTGCTGCATCCGCAGGATGCGGAGTTGGTGCGCGAGATGCTGGCGCAGGAGTATCCGGGCGAGGCCTGGCGTATCCAGGAAGACCCGCGCCTGGAGCGCGGCGGCTGCCGCGTCGAGACCGGCGCCACCGAGATCGACGCCAACATGGAAGGGCGCTGGCAACGCATCGTCAGCGCGCTCGGTTCCGATGTCCCCTGGCGCAAATAATCCCGATCTGCACATCGAGCACTGGCGCAATTTTGTCAGTGACTGTCGCGATGTTGTAAGCACCGTCAAGCCCTGGATACCCACCGGGCGCCTGACCCGGGTGGCCGGCCTGGTGATGGAAGCGGTGGGCATCAAGCTGGCGGTCGGCTCGAGCTGCCTGGTGCAATTGCCCAGCGGTCTGTCGGTCGATGCGGAAGTGGTGGGCTTTTCCGGCGACCGCTTGTTCCTCATGCCTTCGACCGATGTCTATGGTCTCACGCCCGGCGCGCGCGTGATCCCGATGGAGACCAGCGAGCTGGCCACGCCCAAGCCGCGCGAAACCATGGTGCGCAAGCGCCGCGCCGAGGATCGCGCGCGGCAAGTCGTGGTCGGTCCGGAATTGCTGGGGCGCG
>Ga0209286_1000242_pt1 | contig 13828 bp, 12 predicted proteins | sample PPLLak1March2015_2_FD_187250 | JGI IMG/M metagenome (GOLD analysis project Ga0209286, IMG submission 187250) | Freshwater sediment microbial communities from Prairie Pothole Lake near Jamestown, North Dakota, USA - PPLs Lake P8 Core (3) Depth... | ecosystem: Environmental > Aquatic > Freshwater...
AAGGAATAAACGAACAACGGCATCCGTTACGACAACTTTACGGTTGGTTCATACCAGCGCGACCTCTTCGAACTGCAGGCGGATCTTGTCTTCGGAGTCGACATCGACCACCACATGCCCGCCCTGCGCCAGCCTGCCGAACAGCAGTTCGTCGGCCAGCGCCTTGCGGATAGTGTCCTGGATCAGGCGCGCCATCGGCCGAGCACCCATCAGCGGATCGAAGCCCTGTTTCGCCAGGTAGCGCTTGAGCGCGTCGGTGAAGCTGGCCTCGACCTTCTTCTCGTGCAGCTGTTCTTCCAGCTGCATCAAGAACTTGTCGACCACCTGCAGGATGATCGGCTCGGACAAGGGCGCGAACGGAATGATCGCATCCAGCCTGTTGCGGAATTCGGGGGTGAACATGCGGCGAATCTCGCCCATCTCGTCGCCGCTCTCGCGCGAGTTGGAGAAGCCGATGGTCGCCTTGTTGAGCATTTCGGCTCCGGCGTTGGTGGTCATGATCAGCACCACGTTGCGGAAATCCGCCTTGCGGCCGTTGGTATCGGTCAGCGTGCCATGGTCCATGACCTGCAGCAGGACGTTGAAGATATCTGGGTGAGCTTTCTCGACTTCATCAAGCAAAACAACGGCATAGGGATGCTTGTTCACAGCCTCCGTCAACAATCCGCCCTGATCGAAACCGACGTAGCCGGGGGGCGCGCCAATCAGCCGCGACACCGCATGGCGCTCCATGTATTCGGACATGTCGAAGCGGATCAGTTCGACCCCGAGGATGTAGGCGAGCTGGCGCGCCACCTCGGTCTTGCCCACGCCAGTGGGACCGGAAAACAGGAAGTTGCCGATCGGCTTCTGCGGATTGCCGAGGCCACTGCGCGACATCTTGATGGCGGTGGACAGCGCATCGATCGCCGCATCCTGACCGAAAACCACGGCCTTGAGGTCGCGATCCAGGGTCTTCAGCGAGTTCTTGTCGTCGGACGACACGGTCTTGGCCGGGATTCGGGCGATCTTGGCGATGATGTCCTCGATCTCGCGCGGCGTGATCACCCTTCTCTGCTTGGACTTCGGCAGGATGCGCTGCGCTGCGCCGGCCTCGTCGATGACATCGATGGCCTTGTCGGGCAAATGGCGGTCGCTGATGTAGCGCGCGGAAAGCTGGGCGGCCGTGGTCAGCGCGGCCGAGGTGTACTTGACGCCGTGATGGTCCTCGAAGCGCGACTTCAGCCCGCGCAGGATGGCGACGGTCTCCGTGACCGACGGCTCGGGCACGTCGATTTTCTGGAAACGCCGCGAAAGTGCGTGATCCTTCTCGAAAATGCCACGATATTCAGCGTACGTGGTCGCACCGATGCAGCGCAGCTGCCCCGACGACAAGGCCGGCTTCAACAGGTTGGACGCATCCAGCGTCCCGCCCGACGCCGCACCCGCGCCGATCAGGGTATGGATCTCGTCGATGAAGAGGATCGCCTTGGGATTGTCGGTCAACTGCTTCAATACCCCCTTGAGACGCTGTTCGAAGTCGCCGCGGTACTTGGTCCCGGCCAGCAGCGCGCCCATGTCGAGCGCGTAGACCGTGCTTTGCGCCAGAATCTCCGGCACCGAGCCTTCGATGATGCGGCGCGCCAGCCCCTCGGCGATCGCGGTCTTGCCGACCCCGGCCTCGCCGACCAGCAAGGGATTGTTCTTCCTGCGCCGGCACAGGGTCTGGATCACCCGCTCCAGTTCGTTGTCGCGGCCGATCAGCGGATCGATCTTGCCAGCCAGGGCCTGGATGTTGAGGTTCTGCGCGAAGCTGTCGAGCGGCGAGGCCGGCGCCGGCTCGGTGCTGGCCTCGCTCGCCTCGTCCGAGCGGGCCGGCTCGCTCGGGGTCGTCTTGGTGATGCCGTGGGAGATGAAATTGACGATGTCCAGCCGGGTCACGCCCTGCTGGCTGAGGAAATAGACCGCGTGTGAATCCTTTTCGCCGAACACCGCCACCAGCACATTGGCGCCGGTGACTTCCTTCTTGCCGGACGACTGCACGTGCAGGATGGCGCGCTGGATGACGCGCTGGAATCCCAGCGTCGGCTGGGTGTCGACCTCGTCGGTGCCCGCCACCTTGGGCGTGTGTTCCTCGATGAACTTGCCGAGTTGTTCGCGCATGTCCTCGATCTTCGCGCCGCAGGCGCGCAGCACTTCGACCGCCGAAGGATTGTCCAGCATCGCCAGCAGCAGATGCTCTACCGAGATGAACTCATGGCGCTTCTGTCGGGCATCCATGAATGCCATGTGCAGCGTGACTTCGAGTTCCTGGGCGATCATCTAGTTTTCCTCCATCGTACATTGCAGCGGGTGCTGGTGCTGGCGCGCAAAATCCACAACCTGTTCGACCTTGGTATGGGCGATATCCCTTGGAAAAACCCCGCACACCCCAACGCCCTCAGTATGCACTTTGAGCATGATTTGTGTAGCCCGTTCGCGGTCGATGGCAAAAAACTTTTGCAGAACATGGACCACGAATTCCATCGGCGTGTAATCGTCGTTCAGCAGCAGCACCTTGTACAAAGGCGGCGGCTTGACCCGTGATGCGACCGGGTCGAGCAGGGTGCTGCCTTCGCGTTTCGTTGCCATATACCGACTGTGCCTGAGTGATGGGTTTTTATTGTGATGGCATGAGCGGATTTTTCAAGCCCGTGCGCAGTAGGGCCAAACATCCGGGCGTGGAATGACGCGTCCCTGCGTCTCTATGACGGCGAAGAAACCGCTTTTGCACTGGGTCGAAGAAACGCTGTCGATTGAATCATGCGCTGCGCAACGCCGACGGCTGCGAGCGGAACTCACGACCAGTACCTGGCCTTGTCCGGCAGCACCCAGCGCACCCCGCCGCGCGGGTCTTCCTTGTCGCCCCGATACCGCGGGATCAGATGGATATGCAGGTGCGGCACCGACTGTCCGCCGGCCTGACCGTGGTTGATGCCGATGTTGTAGCCGTCCGGCTGGTGAAAATTGTCGAGGATGGACTTGGCCTTGGCCAGCGCCGCGAACAGGGCCAGCTGTTCCTGATCGGTTGCCTCGAACAGGGTGGCGAAATGGCGCCGCGGGATGATCACGGTGTGGCCGAGGGAAACCGGAAAACCGTCCTTGTAGACGACGGTGAGCTCATCCTCGGCGAGGATGCGCGCCGGATCGAGGACGCAGAAGGGACAGGGCTTGGCAGCAGTTTGGGTCATGCGGGGTTCGGTCGGGATCGAGGAGCCGCGAGTTTACCCGACCCGCTTTACATCGAGCTTGCGCACCGCGCCCTACTCAGGATGATCGCCCGGCGGATGACGCTGCCAGATCAGTTCGCCGTCGCGCCAAACCTCGCGCACCCGATGGAAGGGAATGCCGTGCGTCACCCCCTCGTCGTCGACCAGGTCGAAGAAGCTCGGGTTGTCGGCGTCCCACATGATCTCGCGCAGGTCGGCATGAAGCACCCTGCCCTCGACCCGGTCCCAGTAGCCGATGACGAAGCGGCTGGCCGCGAAATGCTCGTCCCAGCGGATGCGCGACAGCAGTTCGTGGATCGGAGTCATCTCAGCGCGACGGAGCCGCCACCCCTTGCAGGCGCACGCTTCCGGGCTGGCCGATCGCGCCTTCGATCTCGACCGAAACCGGCAGGAAGTAGCCCAGCAGCTCGGCGTTGCTGCATAGGTGCTGGCTGACGCGGCTCACGGAAAGCTCGGATCTGCCGGGAACGAAGGCCAGCGGCAGCAGCAACTGGTCGGCCAGCCAGGCATCGATGGCGCCGCCCGACTCGATGTCCGCCAGCAGTTCATCGACCGCTTCGTCCGCCACTTTCTCGGCGCGCTTGTGTCGGGCGCCCAGCGCAAAGGCGCAGCAGCGGCCGCCCTCGAATTCCGCCTGCAGGATGAGGAAAGTCCCGGGCGAGGCGGCAGGCACGTCCGTGATTTCCATTTCCAGCGGCACACCGAGATTGCGCAGGCGTTCGCTCGCCTGATTGCGTTGCCGCTCGGCGATCGAACGGTCGAGCCGGCCGACTCCCGACAGGCCGCGCAGGCGCAGCAGCCGGCCGCGCCCGCTCAGTCGCAGCGGCGACAAATGCCGGCTCGGCAAGATGTTCGCGCGGATCACGCCGCCGCCACGAGGGTAGAAGCCGGCGCGCTCAAGACTGCAGTCCAGGTGGTAACCGGCAACCTCCAGATACGGCAGCCATTGCCACTGCAAATAGTGGTAGCACGGGCTCCAGGGCACGTGGGTGCCCCCGCTCAGCGTCAGCCGCGACGGCCCCATGGCGAAGCTCAGAGGCAGGACCAGCGTCTGCAGCAGCAGGCTGGTGGAGCCGGCCGTGTCGATGTCGAAAACGTAGTCGCCGTTATTGAGTCCTGAGGGTTCGAAGATCAGGCTTTGCGAGCAGAGGCTTGCACCTTCGACGCGCGCCGAACTGATCCGCGCCGCCGCCTCGACGGCCTTGAGGTGCTGCGGTTTGAGTCCCGGCTGGGGCCGCCGGGCGCGTATGTTGGTCAGGCGCATGGCCTGGCCGGTGATCACCGACAGCGACAGGGCGCTGCGCAGAATCTGTCCGCCGCCTTCGCCGAACGAAGCATCAATTTCGAGCATCGACGAACCGCAAGTGCGTCCCGACATCACACGAAGCAGCGAGTCGCAGCGATGACGAATCGGCACGCATCGATAAAGTTGCCAGGTTTTGCATCGTTATATGAGGGCTTGCCATGTATACGGAAAGGGGAAACTTGCCGTGGGATATTTCGAGAGGCGAGTAAGACACGAGGCAGCAACAGCCACCTGAATGACAGCCATCGATCAGCGAGAATTCGAGCTTATTCAATGGGTTGCGGGGGATATGGCGGAGAGGGTGGGATTCGAACCCACGGTAGGCTTGCACCTACGCCTGATTTCGAGTCAGGTACATTCGACCACTCTGCCACCTCTCCGGGGGCGCCATTGTAACCTGACTCGCGACCGATTCAAGGCTGGACGAAAAAATCGGCCTCGGTCAGACTAGCCGGATGCAGATGCGGATATTTCCCCTGCTGGGCGTGCTTCTGGTTCTGGGCGCATGCGGGCGCCCGGCCCCGCCCCCTGAACATTCCGGCGAGCTTCTGGTCGGCACACGCAACAGCCCGGCCAGCTACTACATCGACCACAACGGCGAATCAGCCGGGTTCGAGCACGACCTGATCCAGGCTTTCGCCGAGTCGCAATCCTGGAACCTCTCCTGGGTCGAAAAGAACCGCCCCGAGGCGCTGTGGGAGCAGCTCAACCTGACCCGCGTTCACATTGCCGCCGCCGGCCTTCCGCTCAAGGTCGTCGAGTCGCGCAAGCTCAAGGCAGGACCGGTCCTGTACGAAACCCCGGTGCGTGTCGTCTATCGGCTGGCCGAGCGCAAACCTCGCAAGGTCAGCGACCTCTACGGCAAGCGAATCGGCATGATCATCGGCTCCGGTCACACGCCGATGCTGATGCGCCTCAAGCGCAAGCATCCTGAACTGCAATGGGAAGCGCTGGAGAACGTCTGGCCAGAAGAGTTGCTGGTGCAGTTGCGGGAAGGTCGCTATGACGCCGTGGTCATCAGCGGAATGGATTTCGACCTGTCGCGAAAATTCTTTCCCGAACTGGCGGTGGCTTTCGATTTCGAGGAAACCCAGAAGATCGTCTGGGCGATGCCGGCCCACACCTCGAAGGCCTTTATGGAAAAGATCAAGGCCTTCGTCGAGACCGCCCATCAGGACGGCACCATCAAGCGCATCCACGAACGCTATTTCGGTCACGTCAAGCGCCTGGACAGCACCGACATCGCCGGAATTCTGCAACGTCGGCCGCAACGCCTGCCGCAGTACCGTCCTTACTTCCAGGAAGCGCAGACTCTCAGCGGAATCGACTGGCGGCTGCTGGCCGCGATCGGCTACCAGGAGTCGCAGTGGGATCCCAATGCAGTGTCGCCCACCGGGGTGCGCGGCCTGATGATGCTGACTGCGCAGACCGCGGATCGCATGGGGGTGAATAACCGTCTCGACCCGCGCCAGAGCATCATCGGCGGGGCACGCTATCTGGCGCTGCTCAAGGACAGTCTGCCGCCGCACATCCCGGAGCCCGATCGCACCTGGCTCGCGCTCGCCGCCTACAACCAGGGTCTGGGTCACCTGCAGGATGCGCGCCGAATCGCCGAGGCGCGCGGCGGCGACCCCGACAGCTGGATCGACGTCAAGCAGGCGCTGCCGCTGCTGAGCCGCGGCGGCTACAGCCACATCACCCGCTACGGCTACGCACGCGGTTTCGAGGCGTTGACCTTCGCCGAGAACATCCGCAACTACTACGACATCCTGCTGCGTCTCGAGCCGGGCTTCGACCCCGTGCACAACCTCGGCCGCGAAGGCGCCCCCGGCAGCATCTCGGACTGGAATCAGGCCGCCGTCAGCGCCTCGAGTCCGCCCATATAGGGTCGCAACGCCTCGGGAACGGTCACGCTGCCGTCGGCGTTCTGATAGTTCTCCAGCACCGCCACCAGCGTGCGCCCTACCGCTAGTCCCGAACCGTTCAGGGTATGCAGCAATTCCGGCTTGCCCTGCCCGCTGCGGCAGCGTGCCTGCATCCGCCGCGCCTGGAAGGCCTCGAAGTTGGAGCAGGAGGAAATCTCGCGATAGGTGTTCTGCGCCGGCAGCCACACCTCCAGGTCGTAGGTCTTCGCCGACGAGAAGCCCATGTCGCCGCTGCACAGCAGCATCTTGCGATACGGCAGGCCCAGCCTTTGCAGGATCGTCTCGGCGTGGCCGGTCAGCGCTTCCAGCGCAGCGTAGGAATCCTCAGGCCTGACCATCTGCACCAGCTCGACCTTGTCGAACTGGTGCTGACGGATCATGCCGCGCGTGTCGCGCCCATAGGAACCCGCCTCCGATCGGAAGCAAGGTGTGTGGGCGACGAACTTCAGCGGCAGCGATTCGGCGGCGACGATCTCGTCGCGCAGCAGATTGGTCACGGGCACTTCCGCGGTGGGAATGAGATAGAGCTTTTCAGCGTCGCTCCTCGGCACGTGGAACAGGTCTTCCTCGAATTTCGGCAGTTGACCGGTACCGCGCATCGAATCGGCGTTGACCAGGTAGGGGACGTACACCTCGGTGTAGCCATGCTCGGTGGTATGCACGTCGAGCATGAACTGGGCGAGCGCACGGTGCAGCTTTGCCAGCGCGCCGCGCATCACCGCGAAGCGGCTGCCGGTGATCTTCACCGCGGCGGCGAAATCCAGCTGCTTCAGGCCCTCGCCGAGATCGACGTGATCGCGCACCTCGAAGTCGAAGCTGCGCGGTGTGCCCCAGCGGCTGACCTCGACGTTGGCGGTCTCGTCCTTGCCGGTCGCCACCGACTCGTGCGGCAGGTTGGGAATGCCCATGACGAAATCGTTGATCTCGGTCTGCAGCGCCGACAGCCGCTCTTCCATGCGATTCAACTCGTCGCCGAGGCCGGCCACTTCGGCCATCACTGCGCTGGGGTCCTCGCCCTTGCCCTTCAGCATGCCGATCTGCTTCGACAGCGCATTGCGCCTGGCCTGTGCATCCTGGGTGCGGGTCTGGATGTCCTTGCGTTCCGTCTCGAGCGCATCGAAACGCGCCGTGTCGAACGCAAACCCGCGCGCTGCCAGGCGTTCGGCAACCTGCGCGGCGTCTTTTCGCAACAATTGGATATCGAGCATGATGAAAACGTGTGTGGGTCAAAAGCGCTATTTTCGCCGATTGGCGGCCGGTCCGGCTATGGCTTCAGTGCCCGGCCATCCTGAATTTGTCGTATCCGCATACGCCGGCGCCTGGTTGGATCGATGGATTTCGATGTGTGCCTGGATGCCGAGAGCAGAATAAAAAATCCGGCCCAGGCCGGGGGCCAATTGAAGAGAGCTGTCGTGCAGACAGCTGATTGCCGCGAGGCGCGGCTCCTACAGTGTGCCGCGTTTCAAATAGAATGGACCCACCCAGACTCACGAAGCAAACCTTTCCACGCAGACCCCATGAACGATCTGGCACAACAATTCGGCCTGTCCTTCCTCGCCGAACCCTGGCTCCCCGAGATCCTGATCGTGACGGTGGCCGTCGTCACGCTCAATCTCGTCGCCTATTACCTGCTGAACCACATCGAGAAAGTCGTCGCGCGCACTTCCACGGTCTGGGATGACGCCCTGATCAAGGCCATCCACAAGCCCCTCACGCTGATTCTGTGGGTGGCCGGCGTGGCTTACGCCTTTGCGGTCGTTGACCGTCACCAGGCCGAACCGGTATTCGGTTCCTTCGACACGGTCCGCGACACGCTGATCATCGCTGGCCTGGCCTGGTTCCTGCTGCGCCTGATCAGCAACGTCTCGCACAACATCCTCGAGCGCAACGCTCTCCGGGGAGAGGGCCTCGACCACACCACGGTCGACGCGCTGTCCAAGCTGGGGCGCTTCTCGGTGATCATCGTCGCCGCCCTGATCATCCTGCAGAACCTCGGATTCAGCCTGTCGGGCGTGCTCGCCTTCGGCGGCATCGGCGGCATCGCGGTGGGCTTCGCCGCCAAGGACATGCTGGCCAACTTCTTCGGCGGCCTCACCATCTACCTCGACCGGCCATTCGTCGTCGGCGAATGGATCCGCTCACCCGACAAGGAAATCGAGGGCACGGTCGAATACATCGGCTGGCGGCATACCCGGGTGCGTGCCTTCAACAAGAACCCGATCTACGTCCCCAACGCCCTGTTCACCACCATCGTGGTGGAAAACCCCACGCGCATGACCAACCGCCGCATCAAGGAAAGCGTCGGCATCCGCTACGCCGACCTCGACAAGATGCCCGCCATCGTCGCCGACGTGAAAGCCATGCTCCAGGCCCATCCCGAGATCGATACCAGCACCACCCTGATCGTCAACTTCAACCAGTTCGCCGAGTCCTCGCTCGACATCATGATCTACGCCTTCACCAGGACCGTGCAGTGGGTGCACTACCACGAGGTGAAGCAGGATGTGCTGCTGAAAATCGCCGACATCATCGTCGCGCACGGCGCCGAGATCGCTTTTCCCACCCGTACCCTGCATCTCGAAGCGGGACCGGACGAGGTCCAAGCCCCGGGCTAGCCTCGATCTCCGATCTCGCAGGATTTACCAGCGCACTTCCAGTTCGCCGTCCGGCGCGGCGACCACCCGGCTGCCGAACGGCCGCCCCTCGCGGTCCAGCACCTCGCACAGCCAGCGGGTGCCCTGTGCCGAAGCTCGCTGCAGGCGGAAGCGCCGCATCTGCATCGGCACCATCCACAGGCGCGACAGCCGGCCGCTGGCCGGATCGATCTTCAAGAAATACATCAGGCTGAGATCGCCGCGATACGCCTCGTGACCGGAGATGCCTTCGTAGTCGTTGATGAAGTCGCCGCAGCCGTAGAAGATCGGCCGGCCGCGATAGACCTCGATGCCGAGCGGATGATGCGACGAGTGGCCGTGCACCACGTCCACCGCGCACTCGTCGATCAGGCCGTGGGCGAATTCGCGATGCGCTGCCGGCACCGCATAACCCCAGTTGCCGCCCCAGTGGATCGATGCCACCACCACGTCGCCCGGCCGCCGGGCCGCCTTCACCTTTGCCGCAATGCGGCGCAGGGTCGCTGCGGACAAATCCGCCAGCAGGTTCACCCCGGGCTGCCCGGCCGACGCCGCCCAGTCGGCCGCAATGCCGCTGCTCTGCGTGCCGAAGGCGAACACCAGCACGCGGCCGCTGGCCGTCCCTTTGCTGCAATGCGGCGCAGGGTCGCTGCGGACAAATCCGCCAGCAGGTTCACCCCGGGCTGCCCGGCCGACGCCGCCCAGTCGGCCGCAATGCCGCTGCTCTGCGTGCCGAAGGCGAACACCAGCACCCGGCCGCTGGCCGTCGTCATCACCGCCGGCGCCTCCGCCTCAGCGCGGTCACGCCCGGCTCCGGCAGTCTTTATCCCGGCGCGGTCCAGGGTTTGCAGCGTCTCCGCCAGACCGGTGACTCCCCAGTCGAGCACGTGATTGTTCGCCAGCACGCAACAGTCGAATCCGGCAGCGGCAAGGACAGGCGCATTGGCCGGATGCATGCGGTAGTGGATGCCCTTGCCGCGCTGCCAGTCGTCGCGCGTGGTCAGCGAGGTTTCCAGATTGGCGATGCGCAGGTCCGGCGCAACACGAGCCCATTCCGCCAGCGCGTCGCCCCAGATGTAGCCGAAGTCCACCGGCCTTGGAATCGCGCCATTGGCCCGCTCCGCCAGCCTGAGGTAATCCAGTGCCGACGTCGCGAACGGCTCGTGCAGCACGGGGTCGACGGAATACGGCAGGATCTGGTCGATACCGCGCGCCGTCATGACGTCGCCGCAGAGGAACAGGCGGATCTCGCCATTCCCTGCCGCCGCTGTGGGTGTCGTCCCGGTCATGCTGTCTGTCCTGCCCGCCGCCCGCGCGCCCGCAATCCCGGCCGCCGCGCTCCCGAGCAGCAAGCCTCCTGTCCAGCGCAAAAACCTGCGTCTCTCATAGGCCCCGGGCATGCCGTCAACTCGCCGCCATCCCGCCGACATGCGGCCAGAACACCATGACGCCGATGACTGCCGCACCGCTGGCGGCGATCAGCACTGCGCCAGCGGCTAGATCCTTGGCCCTGCCGATCCCCGGATGCCGCTCTGGATGCAGGGCGTCGGCCAGCTGCTCGAGCGCGGTATTGAAGGCTTCTGCGCTCCATACCATGACGATGGCCACGCAGATCCACAGCCACTCGCCCCGGCTCAGGCCGAAGTAAAGACCCGCGGCGCAAACTCCCAGCGTGGCGAGCAGATGCACCCATGCATTGGGCTGGCTGCGCAGCATGAAAACCAGCCCCTGCAGGGCATAGACGAAGCTTCTGGGAATCGAGGCGAACGACTTGTGCATGGCTTATCGTAGCCGCAAGCCGCTCCAGCCTGAAAGGGCTGCTGTCGAACCACGAAATATGTGAACATCCGAGGCATGAAGCTAGCCGGCCTCACCCCCGAAAATTCCGACCTGACCCTGCCCGATTACCAGGGCGGCAGCCTCGTCAACCTGATGAGCTCGATCACCACTGCGCTCGGCGGTACCAGCCCCTATGCGCCGCTGGCGGCCCTGCCGCCCGAGTCGCTGGCCGCGGCGCGGCATGTGGTACTGCTGGTGGTCGACGGCCTCGGGCTCGACTTTCTGCTCGGGCACGACGGCGCGCTGCGCCGCCATCTGCAGGGTCAGCTGAGCTCGGTTTTTCCATCCACCACGGCCAGCGCCATCCCCACCTTTCTCACCGGCCTGGCGCCGCAGCAGCATGGCCTGACCGGCTGGCACATGTATTTCCGCGAGATCGGTGCCATCGCCGCACCGCTGCCGTTCCGTGTCCGCACCGGTCGCCACGCCTTGCGCGCGGCCGGCGTCTCGCCGCTGGACCTATTCGGCCTGACGCCGCTGTTCGACCGCCTGCCGCTGCCTTGCCATGTGGTGAGCCCGAACCACATCATCCATTCCGACTTCAACGTAGCGCTTTCCGGCCGCGCACGACGGCACGGCTATTCGACGCTCGACGAGATGTTCGGCCTCCTCGCCGGTCTGATGCGCAGCGACGCAGCGCGCAGCTACATCCACGCCTACTGGCCGCAGCACGACAGCCTGGCGCACGAATACGGCGTCACAAGCGAAGCCGTCGCGGAAGCCTTCGAGGCCCTCGATACAGGCTTCGCGCAGTTGCTGGAAAGCGCCCGCGGCAGCGACAGCGTCGTCATCGTCACCGCCGACCACGGTTTCATCGACACCACGCCGGCCGACACCCTCGACCTCGACGACCATCCCGACCTGCGCGCAACCCTGCTGCTGCCGTTGTGCGGCGAACCACGCATGGCCTACGCCTACGTGCGTGCCGGCCGCGAGAGGCAGTTCGAGGAAATCGTCCACAGCCGGTTCGGCGACCGGGTCTGGCTGATGAAAAGCGAAGAAGTGCTAAGCCGCGGCTGGCTCGGTCCCGGATCGCCCCACCCCGCTAAGCCGCGGCTGGCTCGGTCCCGGATCGCCCCACCCCGCGCTGCAGGATCGGCTCGGCGACTATGTGCTCATCCCGCGCGGCCGCACCATCCTGCGCGACTGGCTCAAGGGCGAGGTGCGCCACACCCACATCGGCGTGCATGGCGGACTGAGCGCTGCGGAGATGACCGTACCGCTGGTCGTGGCAAGGCTGCCCTGAGCTGGCTGGGACAGGATCGAACCCCGGCTGCTTGCACACAAGCGCAGAAGCACCTCGCCGCGATCCGCCGTCCGTGGCTCACAGCCACCGCATCGGCCCGAGGGCGGGCCTCCCACAATTCGCGCACTTTCCCCACAATTAGCGCACTTTCCACAATTACATGCTTCGCCTCGAAACGTGGCTGCCACCCCATCCTTGTGGGAGGGGCGCCTCGCCCCGATTGCGCACTGCGGCATATCGACGAAATCACCACAACCACCTCGGCAATCGGCCCGAGGCGGGCCTCCTACAACACCCCATCGGTCCTAGCCGTGCGGGATTCAGAATCCTTACTGCCGAATGCAGAGAACCGCAGAATTAAAAACGCCCGGCCCGGCACCTCATTCAAGGTACCGGGCCGGGCGCTGCGGACCAAGGCCTGCCGGCCTCGACCGCCCCTGGATTACTTCCTGCGCTGTTTTTCCGCGCAGCGGTGGATTTCCTTGTTGGTCTTGCGATCCAGACACTGGCGGATATCACCTCCCTGACGCGGCCGTTCTTTGCGGGTGGCCTGTCCCTTCATCTGCGACTGGGCTTGCGTCTGCTCCTTAGTCTGGGTGGTGGCCGGTTCGGCGGCCTGCTGCTCGACGCCCTGCGCCATCGCCAGACTGGTCGCGCACAACAGCGACAGCGAAATCAACCCGATCTTCATAAACTCTCCTTGAACATTGCTTGAATCCACCCTGCCCCGAACCGCCCGCCATCCAGGCCGCAACGCCTGCTCAGGCGCTCACTGGCCTGTCGTCTGCAATCCGGCACACCTCAGAGCCTGTCTACGGCAACAATGCCATCCGGCTTGAACCGCTCGTCAGGCTCTCCACGATCGCACGTCCCGCCGCAGCGAAGCAAGGCTGGGGCGAGCTCGACTGATGACGCTGCTCGCGGATTCCTACAGTATCCTTGACTGGCATGCATGACCGGAAGACACCTGTTTCGTGGCGCCCGGTCAGGCAGCCAAATCCCCCATCTATCGACCAAGCCGAACATGGAAATCCTCTTCCTCCTCCTCCTGATCGTGCTCAACGGGCTGTTCTCGATGTCCGAGCTCGCCCTCGCCACTGCACGCCGCTCGCGGCTGGCTCGCCTGGCCGACGACGGCGACAAGTCCTCGGCGATCGCCATCGAGCTCGGCGACACGCCGACGCGCTACCTGTCGACGGTGCAGATCGGCATCACCTCGGTCGGCATCCTCAGCGGCATCGTCGGCCAGGCCGCTTTCGCCGCACCGCTGATCATCTGGCTGCAGACGCTGGGACTGGACAAGGACATCAGCTTCATACTCGCCACCGCACTGGTGGTGATCACCATCACCTATGTCTCGATCGTCATCGGCGAACTGGTTCCCAAGCGCCTGGCGCAGTTCCATCCTGAAGCCATCGCCCGTGCCGTGGCGCGCCCGATCAGCGTGCTGGCGCGGCTGACCCGACCTTTCGTCGTGCTGCTGTCGCTGTCCACCGACGGCCTGCTGCGGCTGATGGGCAAAAGCCAGCAGGCCGCCCCGATCGTCACCGAAGAGGAAATCCGCGCCCTGCTGCAAGAAGGCTCCGAGGCCGGCGTGATCGAGCGCCAGGAGCACGAGATGGTAAGCAACG
>Ga0209286_1000243_pt1 | contig 13797 bp, 13 predicted proteins | sample PPLLak1March2015_2_FD_187250 | JGI IMG/M metagenome (GOLD analysis project Ga0209286, IMG submission 187250) | Freshwater sediment microbial communities from Prairie Pothole Lake near Jamestown, North Dakota, USA - PPLs Lake P8 Core (3) Depth... | ecosystem: Environmental > Aquatic > Freshwater...
GGCAGGGTCACCGACGAGGCGCGCTGCGGGATTGTCACTCAACAACATTTCACACTTCAAACGGCAATTGGGTCTATGAAGCCGGTGGAACGGGAGCGGGTACTGCGATCAGCCGAGATGGGGGAAACTTATGGATCCAACACAGGAGAGGCCTCGACCGGAACTATGGATGGGCCTGTGCAGCGGATCCGATACATCCGGAGGTAAGTTATCTGTCAGCTTCACCATCGCCCTCCAAAGCGCATAGTGAAAATAACGCCCAAGCCTATATTTTCAGATCCGATTCTGAGGGTGTATGGAAAAAGCTGGAGGGAGGTTTGCCCCAACCGCTCAATTACATGCCGTATGCATTGTTGACTGACCCACATGAGTCAGGAAATGTATATGCAGGATTGAGCAACGGCGATGTGTGGTTCTCGCTGGATTACGGAGAGATGTGGGAGCAATTGCCCTTCAACTTGAAAAGCATCCACCGCAGCATGGTTATGTTATCCTGATCAGATGTCTGATGAGGAAAGGAGCAGGGATATGGTAAGTCAAATACCAATACCGACGACCGATAAGCGGCCCGTTGTATGGATATTCGTAGTCATCGTTATCTCCTGGCTGGGAGAATTTGTCCATAACCGCATCGAGCTTCCCCAGATCAGCCCATTTAGCCCCGAGAACAGTTTGATGGCGATCTTTGGGGTTGCCCTCTTTCTACTCTGGTGGTGGCTTCCAGGCAGGAAAATACCCGCTGTTTTGCTGCTCCTCCTGGGGATGCTCATCTTGTGGGGGGAGCCATTATTACTGTAATCCCTTTCAAGTTCCTGCCCTTTTATCCGGAGCAGTCTCTGCAACACTATTTTGCTCATAGCATGTATGGGTTGGCGCAACTGCCGTTGATCGCGGTTATGTTTTGGCAGATCTCAGGCGGGGGTAAAAGGAAACTCCGGTTCTGACATGCGTGATGTCAGAACCGGAGCGTAGATTGTGGGATGTTCCTGTTGTTGTGAAAAGATAGGAGCCCAGCTCACACTTGTCCTTGAAGCGTGTAATTAATGATGGCTGGCAGTTCCAAAGGCATGCTCATAGGCTACGATCAGATAATATTCCCAATCAAAGGAGTCGTGATAAGTTTGCGGCGGATTGGGATTTTGGGAAGCAGCACCCTGCTTGAGATTCTTCTCAAAGAACTCGAGCATTTGCGCCCAGGCCTGGCCTTGTACACCGCCCGAGCGAATGGACTCAATATCTGTGACAAAGGCATGCGGCTGGTCCTCATATAGGGTAATTTCATTCGGGATACCAGCCTGGCTTAGCGCAGCCTCGAAGGCGTGGACATCTTCTACAGGTATTGAGTAATCCGCTCCGCCAAAGATGCCAAGCACTGGGCCAGGGAGAGATCGGAGCACCTGTGGGTCGGTAATCGGCGAGCCGTAGAAGATCACTGTAGCGGCTAATTGATCATTGTGCAGGCTGTAGCTCAACGAGGCGCGGCCACCATAGCAAAAACCCACGATCCCGGTACGATTCGCTGCCACATTGGGCTGAGCTTCGATCCAGGCATACACCGAGTCGAGATCCTGATTCACGTGCTCCGGCTTGTTCGTGACCACCTGGTAGATGGCGCGTGGGATCCACGCCGTGGTTGAACCGCGAAAGGTATCGGGAGCAACAACCAGGTACCCTTCTTGGGCCAGGCCCTCTGCCTTACCTATAATACTTTCGTTAAGTCCATAAAACTCATGGATCATGATCACGACCGGAAAGGGTCCCTTACCGGGTGGCGTGGCAACATAGGCACGCACAGCCGGTGCGCCGTTTTGCCCCGGAATAGTGGCATTAGTGACCGCGTTGATGCGATCTGTGCCAACCGCAAAGTCAATGGCAACCGAACCCGCTAGAAGGATTACGAGCCCCATCGCCAGGCTGAGTAAACCCAATAGAATACGCTTCACAATTTTCATTTACTCTCCAATCTCGAACAGATATCTTGACAATTTTGCACATTATACTATACAATATATTAAATTAATATGTGCAATATATCGACAATCTTTGAGCAAATTCTATCTCCCTCCCTGTGGGTACGTTTTTTGAAAGTGGCAAAGGAATGGCACTAATGAACAATAAGCTTACGCTAAAAGGAATTAAAATATGACAGAAACCCCGAAGTATTCGGTAATTAAGAAACAAAACGAGATTGAAATCCGGCATTACCCTGCTTACATTCAAGCTGAGGTAGCCATTGACGATAAGCAATATAAATCCGCCATCGAAAAAGGTTTCAATGTCCTGGCGGGATATATTTTCGGAAATAATATCTCGAAACAAAAAATCGAGATGACCTCCCCCGTCCAGGCATCCCAATCTGAAAAAATTGCCATGACCACGCCGGTTACCGTCACTGGCGAATCCAGTTTCACGGTGGCTTTCATCATGCCGTCTGCATACACCCTGGAAACACTGCCGCAGCCGGAAGACAGCCGGGTTCACTTCAGGCTGATTCCCGCCCGCTCCCTGGCTGCCATCCGGTTTTTCGGATTCTTCCGGCAAGACACGATCCAGAAAAACAAGCAGCGCCTCAGCCGGTGGCTGCAGGAACAAGGCATTGAAACGGAAGGGGACTTCATCGTGGCTGGATATAATCCTCCCTGGATTCCGGGGTTTTTGGCGCGCAACGAAGTCTTGATCCCGATCAAAACTGAACTTCAGGGTAAAAAATGACGAGATATCTTAAACTTTACCTTGTTTCACTGGCAGCCTTCTTTGCTATTGACATGCTTTGGCTGGGCCTAGCAGCGCGCTCGTTCTATCAGCAGTATCTCGGCTTTCTGATGGCCCCCAGCCCCAACTGGTTTGTAGCGGTTATTTTCTATTTGCTGTTCGTCGTAGGCATTTTGGTGTTCGTCGTTTTGCCTGGGCTGGGAGCTAACTCTCTCAAAACAACCCTATTACGCGCGGCCCTGTTTGGGCTCATTACCTATGCCACCTACGACTTGACCAACCTTGCCACCCTGAGAGATTGGCCCGCGCTGCTCAGCATTGTGGATATGCTTTGGGGAACGGTCTTGAGCGTTTTGGTAAGTTTTATCAGTTTCATCGCGGGCAAACGGCTTATATAATGCGATAATCAGTTTTGGCATCATAATGGAGCTGTACAACCAGCACACTGAGATAACGAATTAGATGGCCTTTATCTATGGCTGTATCCCCGGGATCGTTCCGTGGATCGTGATCATGCTTGATGTCGTGGGTGCGCTCAATTCTGGCCTTATTCACGTAAACCCGGTTCCAGATTATTGAAAGGACAAGTGTAATTCTATGAAAACAACAGATCGTAATGCGCTCATCGTTTTCCCGATTTTGATCTTGATCGGCTTCCTGGTGGCGCTTGCCGGCAGCCAGGGTGGCAGCCGGATTGCAGGGATACCGGTTTTTGCCCTGCTGGTTGGCCTGGCCTTTCTCAGCCAATGGCTGGCCTTCATCCCGGCATACTGGCGGCAAACCGAGAAGTTCTTCGATCTGACAGGCAGCCTCACGTATATCACCCTCAGCACGCTGGCCTTGTTTTTGAGTGCGGGCGTGGATGGCAGAGCTACCCTGGTGTGGGCGTTGGTTGTGATCTGGGCAGCCCGCCTGGGTACCTTCCTGTTCAGCCGCATTAAAAAAGCGGGCAAGGATGATCGTTTCGATGAGATCAAACCTTCGTTTATCCGCTTCCTGAATGTATGGACCATCCAGGGCTTGTGGGTAACCTTTACGCTCATCGCTGCGCTGGTCACAATCACCACCACGAACCGTAAAGCGCTGGATCTATTTGCATTAATCGGCTTCCTGGTATGGGTTTTCGGATTTACGCTGGAGGTGGTGGCCGATTATCAAAAAAGCCGCTTCAACGCCAACCCAAATAATAAAGGCAAGTTCATTCAATCTGGCCTTTGGTCCCGCTCCCGCCACCCCAACTACTTTGGCGAGATCGTCTTGTGGCTTGGCGTCATGATCATCGCCCTGCCGGTTCTGCAAGGCTGGCAATGGGTGGCCCTGATTTCCCCGCTCTTTGTCACCCTGCTTCTGACCCGTGTCAGCGGCATCCCGCTGCTTGAAAAGAAGGCCGACCAGAAATGGGGCGGCCAGGCCGATTATGAAGCCTATAAAAAGCAGACGCCCGTATTGATCCCGCGGTTCAAATAATCGGTGGCAGCAAATGAAATACCTTCGTCAGTTTAGGGTTCCGGAATCCGTCGAGCGGGCGGCGGAGTTTCACGCCCATAGCGCCAGCATGGCCACCATCACCCCGCCGCCGATCATCGTGCAGGCGCATCCCGCCCTGGCGGATTTGGCAGATGGCGACGAGATGGCTCTTACGGTGTGGCTTGGCCTGCCGGTCCTCTTTGCCTTCTGGGTGTGGAAAACAAAAGGGATGCTCGCATGAACACCTTGCTTGGCAAACACTGGCACCACCTACCTAAAGAAGAAGTTCTCGACCTGCTAGACAGCGATCCCCGGAAGGGGTTGGATGTTTTCGAGATCAAGCACCGCCAGGCGCGTTTTGGATTCAATGTGCTGACGCCCAAAAAGGGCAAAAGCCCGCTGTTGCGTTTCCTGCTCCAGTTCAACAACCCGCTGGTGATTATCCTGCTGGCTGCCAGCGTGATCACGGCAGTATTGAAAGACCCTACCGACGCGCTGGTGATCTTTGGTGTGGTGCTGGTCAACGCCGTGATCGGGTATATCCAGGAAGCGCGCGCCGAGCAATCGATCACCGCGCTGGCGAAGACGATGACCACCGAGGCGGTGGTCATCCGCAGCGGCAAGGTCACACGCCTGCCCGCGGCCGAACTGGTGCCTGGCGACATCGTCCAACTGCAAGCGGGCTCACGCGTCCCTGCTGACATCCGCTTGATCGCCTCCCGCGACCTGCAAGTGACCGAAGCCGCGCTGACGGGTGAGTCTCTGCCGGTGGAGAAAGAGGCCAATTTCCTCAGCGCCCACGATGCCGTGCTGGCCGAACGCCGCAACATGGCGTACGCCTCGACCCTTGTCACTTATGGCACGGCCACCGGCATTGTGGTAGCCACCGGCGATGGCAGTGAAATTGGGCGCATCTCGCAGTTGATCGCCAGCGCTGCCGAGCTAGAAACGCCCCTCACCCGCAAGATCGGCCAATTCAGCCGGGTGCTGCTGGTAGCAATCCTGGCTTTATCCGCCTTGACCTTTGGCGTTGGGGTGATGCGCGGCCAGCCGATCGTAGATACCCTCATGGCAGCAATTGCCCTGGCTGTCGGCGCCATCCCAGAGGGTCTGCCTGCCGCGTTGACAGTGACGCTGGCCATAGGCGTCTCCCGCATGGCGCGCCGCCGCGCCATCATCCGCAACCTTCCGGCGGTCGAAACCCTCGGCTCGACCACGGTCATCTGCTCGGATAAAACCGGCACCCTGACCCAAAACCAGATGACGGTGCAGGAAATTCGCACACTCGGCGGGGCATATTCCGTTGAAGGGGTGGGGTATCAACCGGACGGAGCCATTTCCGGGGATTGGGAGAATGATTCCGCTATCAGCGAGACGCTCAAAGCCGGGCTGCTGTGTAATGACAGTCAACTCGTAGAGACCGAAGGTGGTTGGACGGTGCAAGGCGATCCAACCGAGGGTGCGCTGCTAGTTTCAGCTCGCAAAGGGCGGCTCAACCCTGACGGGGCCGCCAACCCTGCCAGGCTGGATGCGATCCCCTTTGACTCGCAGCATCAATTCATGGCAACGCTGCACGCCGATGGCACGGTATACATCAAAGGCGCCGCTGAAGTGCTGCTCGAACGCTGTGCGGGCGCGCTTGATCCTACGGGCCAGGCAGTAGCCTGCGGCAGCGAGGTGTTTCGCCCGGCTGTGGAGAGTATGGCCTCGCAAGGCTTGCGCGTGCTGGCCTTTGCCCGCCTGGAAAAGCCTGGCGCGCAGGGTATCACCTTTAACGACATCACCGGTCTCACTCTGCTCGGCCTGCAGGGGATGATTGACCCGCCCCGCCCGGAGGTCGTTGCCGCCATCCGCGCCAGCCAGCAGGCCGGCATTGCTGTAAAAATGATCACCGGCGATCATGCCCTCACTGCCGCCGCCGTTGGCCGCCAGATTGGGCTGTGTCCGGATGATTGCGCCACAGTGCTGACCGGGGCTGAGCTTGCCAGGCTGTCTGACGCTGAGTTGATCGAGCAGGCCGAAGCAGTCAATATCTTCGCCCGCGTGGCCCCTGAGCAGAAATTACGCCTGGTGGAAGCCCTGCAGGCGCGTGGTCACGTGGTGGCGATGACCGGCGACGGCGTGAACGATGCCCCGGCACTCAAGCAGGCCAACATCGGTGTGGCAATGGGCATCACCGGCACCGATGTTTCCAAAGAAGCCGCCGATATGGTGTTAACCGATGACAACTTCGCGTCCATCGAAGCCGCAGTAGAAGAAGGGCGCGGCGTCTTTGATAACCTGACCAAGTTCATCGCCTGGGCGCTGCCCACCAACCTGGGCGAAGGCCTGGTGCTGCTGGCTGCCATCGTCACAGGAGCTACTCTGCCGATCCTGCCGATCCAACTCTTATGGATCAACATGGTGTCGGCTGCGGTGTTGGGGACTGCCCTTTCTCTTGAGCTGAAAGAGCCTGACTTGATGCGCCGCAAGCCGCGCGATCCCAAAGCACCTATTCTAAACGGGGTGCTGATCTGGCGGATTGTGCTGGTGAGCGTCATTATTTTAGCAGGGGCCTTTGGGTTATTCGAATACGCGCTATCGCGCGGCGCCTCGCTGGCTGAAGCCCGCACGGTGGCAGTCAATGTGGTCATTTTCGTTGAGATCTTTTACCTGTTCAACGCTCGTTCGCTGACCCGCTCTCCTTTTCAATTGGGTTTCTTCTCCAATCCGTGGGCGGTAGGCGGCACGATCTTGATGGTGTTGATCCAGTTGCTGTACACCTATGCCCCCTTTATGAATACCCTGTTCAGCAGCGCACCAATCTCGCTGGTGCTCTGGCTGGATGTACTGGCAGTCGGTTTGGCGGCTTATATCCTCGTCGAGATCGAAAAATGGCTGCGGCGGAGGTTGTTATGAAGTGGTCTTGGAAACTGGGTACATTCGCAGGCATCGATGTTTTTATTCATGCTACATTCCTGCTGATCATCGGTTGGGTTGGCTTGAGCTACTGGCAGCAAACCGGCACCCTGGTTGGGACGCTGGAAGGCATTCTGTTCACGCTGCTCTTGTTTGGTTGTGTGGTGCTGCATGAATATGGGCACGCTCTTACAGCCCGGCGCTTTGGCATCAAAACCCGCGACATCACGCTGTACCCCATTGGCGGCGTGGCCCGGCTGGAGCGCATGCCCGACAAGCCGATCCAGGAACTTTGGGTGGCATTAGCCGGCCCGGCAGTTAATGTCGTTATTGCAGTGCTACTCTTTGGCTGGCTGATCATCTCTGGAACATTGACATCCATCGCTAGCCTGGGACTGACCAGTGGGCCGTTTATCGAACGTCTGATGCTGGTCAATATTACGTTGGTGTTGTTTAACCTGATCCCGGCTTTTCCAATGGATGGTGGGCGCGTGCTGCGGGCGTTGCTGGCGCTGCGCCTCGAATATACGCGTGCCACGCAGATCGCGGCGTCGATTGGGCAGGGGATGGCGCTGCTTCTTGGGTTCATCGGACTTTTTTCAAACCCATTCCTGCTGTTCATCGCTTTCTTCGTCTGGATCGGTGCCGGACAGGAAGCTTCGATGGTGCAGATGAAAAACGCATTGGGCGGCATTCCGGTTGGGCGGGTCACCATCACCGACTACCAATCTCTTACGCCGCAGGATACACTTGGACGAGCCGTTGAATTGATCCTGGCTGGATCGCAGACGGATTTCCCGGTTGTGGAAAACAACACGGTGGTCGGGGTGCTGACTCGGAACGACATCCTCGCCGCTCTATCACGACAGGATCGACACGTACCCATTGCCACCATCATGCGCCGTGATTTTCAAGTGGTAGATGCCAACGAAATGCTCGAACCGGCTTTTATTCGCTTGCAAACTTGCGATTGTCACACAATGCCGGTAACCTACAACGGCCGGTTGGTTGGCTTGCTGACAACAGATAATGTTGGCGAGTTCTTGATGATCCAGGCGGTAATGCGCCAGGCCCCCCAACAGCGCCGAAGTTTTGCGTAATGATCGAGGACAATCCGGCGACAGCCTTTGAGCCATTCCACCATCGACAGAACCTCGGGACCTTCCGCGTTTGTGGAAGGTCCCGGTGTGATTCGTGCAGGAGGGTGAAACGCTGTTCGCGCGCATGGTGGCCAGCTCGGGCAAAGTGAAACGCATCCGGAACAACGCTCACGTCCCCATTGCTCCTTGCAAAGCAGATGGCGCTTTGCTCGACGAGTGGGTTCCTCGATTTTCTTGTACTTCCTTTAGCTTTATGTTTGGTGGTCGTCATATGTCATAAAAGAAACTATTTCCTTGCCAACTTCGTCTGGGCGTTCGAGAAAAGAGAAGTGCCCGCATTCCCTCAATACAACCAGGCGCGCCCCAGGTATTGCCTGGGCAATGTGGGCAGCACAGGTCATGGGGACGAAATCATAGTCTCCATGAATGACCAGAGTTGGGATGGTCAACCTATTAAGCTTGGGTAGTAAATTGTAATCGCTCAACAACCATGTTTGTTCATAAAGTCGATCCTCGATGGCTCTTGCCTTTCGAATCCCCTCTGGTGTCATGCCCACTCGCAGGCTCTTGATTACGCTTTCGAGATGCTCTGGCTGCCGGATGGTCGCCCTGAAATGGATTCGATAGTACTCCGCATCCATTTCGAGATCACCCTCCTGATACTTAGCCGTGGATAACAGGGCTTTCATCTTTTCTAAGTCGCCAGGCACTGTCGAGCGACGTTCCTGCCGGAACAACATAAAGTCGTCGTGAGAAGCAGGAGCGGTATTCATCAAGATCAAATGGGATACACGATTCGGATGGCGAGTCGTGTATTCCATTGCCAGCAGCCCACCCCAGGAGTGCCCCAAAACCGCGATAGAGTCCAGTTGAAAATACTCCCTCAGGCCTTCCAAATCCTCGATTTCTGAGTTAATGCTCACCCACTCGGGCCGGATATTCCTCCCGGACTTGCCGCGGCCTCGCTGATCATAGTAAATGAGTCGGAAAGACGTGGAGAGGCGATCCATCTCGGGGAGGAAATAATTGTGGTCAAAATCAGGTCCGCCATGTAAGACGATGATTGGCTGTCCCGGGCCGATTTCGCGATAATATAACCGAACGCCGTTGACCTGGGCATAACCTTCGCGGGGAGCGAGCTGATCAGAGGGTGAATTGGTATGCATACAGACACCATGGGATAGGAGCGGACCACCACTTAAATCTACTGGAATTTGTGCCAAGAATAAATGATAGCAGACACTGTTTAAGTACCCGATAGGTTCAGTTTATATACTCCTAAACATCTAATTTTAACCTTTCTGCTTGACCTCCAACCAGATTCTATCACCCGCTCCCCGCTTGCCCGCCTGTAAATCAGCCAGATTAGTCAGCGAAACAAACAGCGATCTATTCCCCAGGCAGTAATCGATCTCGCTGCGAATGTTGCCCATGCAGGAGCAGTTATCACACGCCAAGAACATCTTCCCACCGCTAACCTGGTGGGAATTGCGCCACTTCGTCTGGCACTGCTCGATGGTCTTATCTGTATTGCGCTCGACTTCCACTAAGTGGCCATACCCTGATCATCAGCGATTATTGGATCCGGGTAGAACTAGCTGTCAATTGACGGGGTCAAGTTCACAGGGAAACGCTATAATACGTTCATGGTCAAGCCCACGCCTTCCGATCCGCAGCACAATCTGATCCGTATGGCTGAAGTACTGGCGGCCCTGTCCCTGGCGACTGACCTGGGAGCGGGTAGGCCGAGGCCATGCTATGCGTGCCTGTACGCTCGGCATGAAGATGGCCAACGAGCTGCGTCTCTCGACGGCGGAGCAGGCAGAGCTATACTATAGCTTTCTCCTTATGCATTCAGGTTGCACGGTTTTGTCATTGGGATTGGCCCCAGCCATACAGGGAGATGAGTTGGCAGCTATCGGGGATGGCGCATTGCGTGATGATTCGAACTTACTGGATACGCTAGACTGGATGAGGAGATTTGTTTCTCCAGATGCGCCTCTCCATACACGGACTCTCAATATGATCAGCATGTTGCTTCATTCCCGTGACGCCGGGGATCATCTACGAGGCGCTTGTGAAGTGGCCGTTCGAGTAGCACAGCGGCTCGGCATGCCGCAAGGGGTCCAGGAGGCCGTTCGCCACTATCTTGAGCGTTGGGATGGAAAAGGGCCCTATGGCATGGCGGGAAGTGCTATTCCACAGAATGCCCGCCTGCTCCAGTTGGCGCTGAAGGTGGAGGCGGCTTTTACGGCCCGCGGACGGGGTGGGGCCGAAGCCATGGCGCTCGCGCAAAAGGGCAAGCTCTTCGATCCCCAGATGATCGACGTCTTTCTCGACGTTGCCCGAAATCCCAGCCTATGGGATACTCTTGCGCAGGAGGACCTGTGGCAGGTGGTTCTCGATCTCGAACCCGATTCGCCGTACCGTGAGATGAATGAGACCAGGCTGGACGATGTCGCCTTTGCCGTGGCGGACTTCGTGGATTTAAAGACCCCTCTCACTGTGGGCCATTCCAGGGAGTCCGCCAGGATCGCGGAGAGCCTGGCGCGCAGGATGGGGTTGGCTCCCTCAGAGATAACCCATATCCGCCGGGCGGCGTTGGTCCACGATCTCGGGCTGGTCGCGCTGCCGGGCAACATCTTGCGAAAACAAGGCCCGTTGAGTGCCGCCGACACGGAAAAGCTGAGGCTGCACCCGTATTATACCGAGCGCGTTCTTTCCCGCGTTCCGGCGCTTAGTGCGGTGGCAGCCATTGCCGGCAAGCACCACGAGCGGTTGAACGGGAGCGGCTATCACCGTGGGCTATCCGGAAACGAACTGCCATTGAGCGCCTGTATCCTGGCGCTGGTCGAAGAATTCCAGGAGCGCGTGCAAGCCCAGCCAGGCCGTGACCCAAAAGACGCCATTAAGTCGCTGAAACCCGATGTGGGCGCGCTGTTCTCTCCAGATTGTTTTGAAGCATTGGCGCAAGAGTTGGGGGTGGCTGCGCCGAAACCGCCACGCCGGCGTAAATGGCCCGCAGGTCTAACCGACCGCGAAATCGAAGTATTACGGCTGCTGGCTACGGGGGCTAGCAACCGCCAGATCGCTCAAGAGCTTTTCGTCAGTGAAAAGACAGTCGCTCATCACCTGGAGCACATTTATAACAAAATCGGTATTTCCAGCCGGGCGGCAGCCGTATTTTTCGTTATGGAACAAGAGCTGATTGCTTAGCCACAAACTCCAGGAACGAAAAGAATGGTGGATACGGACAGGGTTTCGGATCAGAAGCCCTGTCTTTGTTAAAAAATGGGCAATTCTACCGATGAAAAATCATCCGCTTTCCTTTAGACTCTTATCAACAACCTATCTTTACACAAACCCTTCCGTATAGATCTTTTTCATTTCAAATTGCAGTCAGGAGGTACTTACGATGGAACAAATACCATCACTCGATGGCACTCTTATGGGTGTACAGCGCAGCGGTGCAGGACAACCGCTCCTCCTCATACATGGCGGAACTGCAGACCACAGGCGCTGGTCATCTATCACGCCAAAATTTGATCAGCATTTCACCGTCTATGCCATGGACCGGCGCGGCCGGGGAGGCAGTGGAGACTCTCCAGATTACGAGATCATGCGTGAAGCAGAAGATGTAGCCGCAGTAGTGGAGGCGATCGGTGGGCCAGTTTCCGTACTTGGGCACTCCTACGGCGGACTTTGCAGCCTGGAGGCAGCTTTGCTGACCGACAAAATTAACAAGCTCATCCTCTATGAGCCGCCTGTGCCGCTGGGCCTGCCGATGTATACGGCAGACTTCCCCGATCGGATGCAGGCTCTGATCGAGAGCGGTGAATTGGAAGCCGCGCTGGAAATGTTCATTCGAGAGGAAGTGAAAATGCCTGAGCACGAACTGGCCGTGTATCGACAGCTGCCGATGTGGAAAGAGCGGATCAAAATCATCCCAACGGTTCTCAGGGAACTGGTGATTGACCGGACATACAAATTCGATGCAGCCAGATTTGCCAGCCTGCAGGTGCCGACACTGCTTTTGCTGGGCGGAGACAGCCCACTCCTTTTCCGGCAGGCGACTGAGACGCTTGATGCAGCTCTGCCAGACAGTCAGGTCGTAATTCTACCCGGCCAGCAGCACATCGCCATGGATACCAATCCAGAGCTTTTTGTTGGAGAAGTGCTTCAATTCCTGCGAAAGGAGGAATCCCATGTCTACTGAGGAAAATGAGAAGGTAATCCTGCATTGGTTTGAGACTTTAAACCAAGGGGATATTTCCCTGTTGGATCAGTTGGCCGATGAGTTATTTACGAAAGATTTCTGTTGGCATGACCCCAGAATGCTCGGTTTTGAACCAGGACCGGAGGGCGTCAAGAAATTCATCCATGATCTGCTTACCGAAAATACCGGCGTACAGGTAACCGTACAGGATATATTTACACATGCGGATAAAACTGCGTACCGGTTTACTGTGACTATGACGGATGTCGCCAACAGGCAACTGGTGAATGTGCAGCTCATCGCCATCGACCGCTTCGTCGGTGGTCGGATCGCTGAGGAATGGCAGCTGAGTACCCCGGGCAGCTGGAGGTGATAATGAATAGGATCATTTCGAACAAGGTCATTTCGCGTGACGGTACACCTATCGCTTATTACCGCAGTGGCGCGGGGTCGCCGCTTGTCATAGTCCCTGGTACAGGTGCGGCCAATCCGGTAGCTTGGACCGCCGTCATCCCGGCATTGGAGAAATACTTTAGTGTTTGTGCTGTTGATCGGCGCGGCCATGGAGCGAGCGGAGATAGCCCCATCTATGCCCTTGAGCGTGAAATTGAAGACATTGCCGCGATTGTCGACTCGCTTGGAGAGCCGGCGCATGTTTTGGGGCATTCCTTTGGGGGTCTCCTTGCCCTTGAGGCGGCGTTGCGCACACGGAATATTCGTAAGCTGGTCTTGTATGAGCTGGCTATAGGTACGCTCGAAGGCGTGTTGCCTTACCCTGAAGGTTTCCTCGACCGGCTTGAAGCGCTGCTAAACGCTGGTGACCGAGAGGGAGTGCTGACTATGCACTACCGTGAGCTCGTGGGGATGTCGCCCGACGAAATTGAGCCGTTCAAGGCATCACCTGCCTGGCCGGAACGATTGGCGATAGCTCACACCCTGCCGCGCGAAATGCGAGCCGAGGAACGCTATACGTTTGATGCGCGGCGGTTTAATGATCTGCATGTCCCGACGTTGCTCCTGCAGGGCGGCGACAGCCCGGATGTCTTGAAAGGCAGCACCGAGGCTGTGGATGCAGCCTTGCCCAACAGCCGGATCGTCGTGATGTCGGGGCAGCAGCACATCGCGATGTACACAGCACCTGAACTCTTCGTCGGTGAGGTTATGCAGTTCCTGGAAGAGTGATGCAGTGGTTGGTCGTCAAGCCAACATGCTATGCGCAATCGACTTGAGGGGCAACGGCGCTTTCCGGACGATAGGGAACAGCTCGCAGCCCCAGGCTCCGCCCTGAGGGCTTAGCCCGAAGGGTTTCGCAGCCGAGCAGCCTGCCCAGGAGGCTGGCGATTTCGCCTTCTCCCGCGCTGGGGTCAAGGATTCGCCTGCATGTGCTCGTTGGAAGCGGGATGA
>Ga0209286_1000246_pt1 | contig 13709 bp, 6 predicted proteins | sample PPLLak1March2015_2_FD_187250 | JGI IMG/M metagenome (GOLD analysis project Ga0209286, IMG submission 187250) | Freshwater sediment microbial communities from Prairie Pothole Lake near Jamestown, North Dakota, USA - PPLs Lake P8 Core (3) Depth... | ecosystem: Environmental > Aquatic > Freshwater >...
AGATATCGCCGCCTACAGCGGAGTCCGCTTCGCGGTCGGCGTTTCGTCAGGATCGGATGCGCTGATCATCTCATTGATGGCGCTCGGAATCGGACACGGGGACGCGGTCATAACGACCCCGTTTACTTTTTTCGCCACGGCCGGGGCGATCGCCCGGCTCGGCGCTCAGCCGGTTTTCTGCGATATCGACCCAAACACCTATAACATCGACCCGTCTAGTCTTGAAGAAGCGCTCCGGAAGCAGCGCCGCCTCGGTTCGGTGAAGGCCATCCTTCCGGTCCACCTCTATGGTCAGGTCGCGGACATGGATCCGATCACAAAATTGGCCGGAGAACACGGTCTTCGCATAGTCGAGGACGCCGCCCAAGCCATCGGGTCCGAATATCCCGGCCGAAGAGGAGTCCGGCGGGCCGGCGCCATAGGCACTCTGGGAACGCTGTCCTTCTATCCGTCAAAAAACCTGGGTGGCTATGGTGATGGAGGGATGGTGCTAACCAGCAGCGTCCGGTTGGCCGAGAGGCTCAGGATGCTGAGAGTCCACGGCGGCATCGGGAAATACTATTACAAATTCCTGGGCGGCAATTTCCGGCTCGATGCCCTTCAGGCGGCCATCCTCCGGGTGAAATTCGGGCATCTCGATGAATGGCAGCGGAAACGCCGGGTTCGGGCGGCCTACTATGACCGGGAATTTGCAGCCTCGGGTCTGACGGGCGCCCGGCTGGTCCAAACGCCGGCCGCTGTCTATAAAGACAGCGCAGCCCGGAATTTCCACACCTACCATCAGTACGTGATCCGGACAAAAGACCGGGATAAGCTGCAGGCTCACCTGAAGTTGAAAGGCGTGGGGACGTCGGTGTTCTATCCTCTATCGCTCCATCAGCAGGAATGCTTCAGCTACCTGGGCTACAGGCGGGGAGACTTTCCGGTCTCAGAAAAAGCGGCCAAGGAAGTCCTGGCCCTGCCCATCTATCCCGAGCTGACTGCGGAACAGCAAGACTATATCGTCGAAAGCATTCAGGGATATTACGGCTAGAGCCGGGATATGGCGGCTCAGTGGCAAGTGCTGCAGGACTTCGTCGAGCAGGAAGCGCAAGAGCTCGAGGCGGTCTTGAGCCGGCTTCCACCGCCTCCAATGCCAAATGAAGAATAGAGCTTCTGGACTTCGCCGCTACGGCAGGCCGGGCAGGTCACTCCTTTTTCCCCGCCCAGGCGGACGAGCGACTCGAACCGGTGACAACACTTCCGGCAAACAAACTCATAAATCGGCATGAGGCTTTATTTCACCTGACCACGGCTACGGCTTCTATTTCGACCCTGGCATCGCGGGGGAGACGGGCTACCTGGACGGTTGCCCTGGCCGGAAAGGGAGACTTAAAGAACTCGGCATAGACCTGGTTCACCTTGTTGAAATCGTTCATGTCCAGAAGAAATATCGTGGTCTTGACGACCTGGTCATAGGAGCTTCCCGCGGCCGCCAGCACGGCACCGAGGTTTTTCAGGACCAGCCGGGCCTGATCTTCGATCGGCCCGGTGTTGAGTTCCCCGCTGGCCGGGTCGAGCGCGATCTGTCCCGAGCAGAATACGAACCCGCCGGCGACGACACCCTGCGAATATGGACCGATGGCCTTAGGGGCCTTGTCTGTTTTGACTTCCTGTTTCATTTCCTTTTTTCCTCCTCTGTTACCGGATGCCCGCTGTCTAAACAGCGCCAGGCTGCCGAGCACGAGTAAAGCATTGCGTCTTTTCATTCCCGGGTCTCCTCGATGGAGATTCAAGTCAGGACGACAACCTTAACCGGCGGACTCTCGAGTTGAGATCCGCCCCTGTCCGCGGTCACCTTTATTGTATAGGATCCGGCCCGGAGATTCCAGAACAGCGAGAATGGGGACTCGGCTTCTCCCACTCTTTCACCGTTGACCCACCATTCGATCTTGGCAATATCTTCCGTCCCGGGAACAGCAGCCCTCAGCTTGATGCGCTGGTGCTCTCTTCGCAGCACCGGATCGAGTTTGAAGACGTCGCCGTTGCGGGGGAACGTGATCTCCAAGCGAAACGGCGCGGGCAGGTCTCCTCGTTCGTAGGCAATAAGAACGCTGTCGGATTTCTTCTGATGACGGGTGCACATCTCCCGAGGCTCGGTCCCTTCGATAAAAACCTCGCTGACGACCCCCGGGCAGGATTCAGTCGGCCGCAGCCCTGTCAGCGGACACACGACAGACGTGACAACGCCCTTCGGCTCAGCGAAACCGGACCCGGCCTCTCCCTTGTCGAGCAGAAGCATGATGTCCTTAAAGAGTGGACCGCTGCCGCTTATTCCCGACACGTTGTGCATGGGCTCACCGTCGAAATTTCCAACCCATACCCCGACGGTGTATCTCGGGCTGTAGCCGACCGTCCAGTTGTCCCGGAAGTCCTTGGAGGTACCGGTCTTGACGGCTACCGCGAAAGGAAAAGACAGAGGGTTGTGATAGCCGAATGATGGTGTCCGGGCGTCCCTGTCGGCCAGGATATGAGTGATGATATAGGAGACCTGGGGGGAAAACACGCGCCGGGCCGCCTCCTGGATCAAGGTCTGCCCTTCTTCACCGTCCTTCCTGAGCAGACGGAGGACCGATCTCTCTTGAAGATAGAGCCCCTGCCGGGCCAGGGCCGAATACGCCCTGACAAGCTCAAGAAGGGTGACTTCTCCGTTGCCGAGGGTGAGTCCCACTCCGTAGAAGCCGGGGTCCTGCTTAAGGCTTTCGAAGCCGAGTGAATGGAGCCGGCGGTAAAGGAGGTCTGGACCGACCGCCTGGAGCACAGCCACTGCGGGTATGTTGTAGGAGCAGGCCAGCGCCGCCCGCAAGCTGACCAGGCCATGATAACGGCGGTCGTAGTTCTGCGGCCGATAATGCCCCTCCAGACTCGGGTACTGAACGGGAGAATCATCGATGAGCGAGGCCGCCGTGAGCCCATTTTCCAGGGCCAGGCTGTACGTGAACGGCTTGAGAGTGGATCCGGGCTGGCGCAGAGCCAGGGCGCCATTGACCTGGCCGTCCTGGGACTCGTCGAAGAAATCACCCGACCCAACCAGGCTCAGGACCTCCCCGCTGCGGTTGTCTAGGACGACAACGGCCCCATTGCTGATGCCCCGGCCCGCCATCGCCGTCAAGCGATTTCTCAGCAACATTTCGATTTTTTGCTGCAGCCCGAAATCGAGCGTCGTCTCGATGGCGCTCAGGCTCTTCCGGTCGGATGAAGGGACTTGGCTGAGAACGAAATCGCAGAAATGGGGCGCCCGGAACCTTTCGGTCGCCGGCAGGAGGCAGAGTTCCTCTGCTCTGGCCCTTTCGCGCGCCGCCTCGGTGATGAGGCCCAGTTCCGACATTTTGGCCAGGATATTGACCTGCCGCTTCCTGAGAGCGTTTAGGGAGCGATAGGGGTTGAGACGAGTGGGGGAGCGGGGGATGGCCGCCAGGAACGCCGCCTCTGCCAGGCTGAGCTGGGAAGAAGACTTGTCCAGATACAGGCGCGATGCGGCCTCGATCCCGTAAACCTGGTTCCCGTAGGGTATCCGGTTGATGTATTGGATTAGGATCTCCCGCTTGGAGAGGGTCCGTTCCAGGCGCAGGGCCAGCCAGGCTTCGCGGAGCTTGGCCCAGATGTCCCGTCGGCCGGGATACAGGGTGCGCACCAGCTGCTGCGTAATGGTCGAAGCCCCGGAGACGACTTCCCCGTGACGCAGGTTTTGCAGCAGGGCGCGGAGCACCGAGAGCGTATTGACCCCATGGTGGAAGAAGAAGGACTTGTCTTCGGCCGCCATGGTCGCGTTCAAGAGATGGGGGGAGATATCCTCGAGCTTGACCCAACGGCAGCGACCTCCTTCATCGGAGAGCACCTCCCTCAAAAGGACCCCGTCCCTGTCCAGCAGCCGAAGGGAGATCACGGGCCCCGGGCCGAGCTTGCCCTTAGGAAAAGGGAGGAAGGTGGTCAGCAAGACGAGCCCGGGGAGGACCAGAAGAACGGAGAGCAGCCTTTTTTTCATTTCGGACGCGCCACTCGAACGACCTTTTCCGGGCTCCGGCCAAACACCTCGGGAGCGTACATTTCTCCGGCCACCGTCCCGGGCAGAAGAAAGCGCCCGAAGCTCATGGCCCGCGCCAGATAGCGGTGGGTGTGGACACCGGCCGGGAGCGAATCAGCGAAGAGGAGGACCCGGTCGTCATGCATCTCGAAGTGGTTGAAGCCCCTCCACCAAATCATCATGGGCATTGGGGCTTTTTCTTCAAGGACGGCGAGATCCTCGCGGCTCTCCGTTTGGAATTCGGGATTAATCCCTTCGAGCCCGGCCGGAAGCGGGTCATCGACGACGACAAAGAGCGATTCCTGGGGCACCGCGACTTCAACGGTGACAACTACGAGGCCACCGGGAGGGACTACCTCCAGCAGTTTGCCATCGAGCGACTCGATCCTCTTGACGACGGCAATACCCTCATCCCTGACGGGAAGCGCCTGCCGCGGAGCATAGGCCATCCGGACGCCATAGTGCAGGACGCCGCCTCCTTTTTTTTCGACGCGAAGCGGCAGGGCATTTTCGGCGCCGGCCCCAACCTCGGAAATCTTGAGATGGGCCCGCTTGATCTCCCGGCGGGTGCCCCGGAAATCCGAATCCAGAAGGGTCCTGCCGGCCAGGGTAATCGTGCCTCGGAACTCGGCCCCCGGCTCTTCATACTTGCGGTAGAACTCATTCAAGGCGTAAAACAAGAACAGGTTCTCCTGGGTGGAGAGGCGGGCGGCGGCCCGCTGTTTTTCGACCAGCCAACGGGCTATCGCCGGAAGCGAGGGATGCTCCCGCCCGGTCTCAATCAGCGTCTGGAGGATGAAGGCGGTCGTCCGGGTGTTCGATGAATATATCCAGCGTCCTATTCCGGGGCTGTCCTCCTCGAAATGGGCGCTCGTCGGAGTGATCTTAATTTTGTTGATGAGGCCTTGAAAAAGCGTATCCTGCGCAGCCGCCGAGCCTTTCCCATAATAAAGGGCTTTGAGCAGGAGCGTCTGCCCAAAAATCGGGAGGCTTTCTCTCTCGGCAAAGAGCCCGTCGGCAAACGCGGGCTGGGCCCGTTTTGTCAGAGCCAAAAGGTAGAGGGCAAAAGCTTTGGTTGTCTTCCAATCAGCGCTGGTGAGCGGGCCCCGCTCCTCGTCCCACTTTTGACGCAGGAAATTGCTGAGATAGGAAAGCGACTGCTCCAGCCGGTCGCCCTGGATATCCAGCCCGTTCTCTGCCGCCTTGGCCATGGCGAAGGTCGCATAGCAGGTCAGGAACGGCGCTTCGGCAGGCGAATCGGGCCAGAGGCCGAACCCGCCGCTGTCCTTCTGGTACGAGTAGATCTCACGCAGTCCTTCAGTAACCGTTTTCCGCAGCTCTTCCGGTCCCAAAGCGGTTATTCCGAAATCCAAGAGGACCTGCGGGGCCAAAACATATGGCAGGAGAGCGCTCAGCCGCTGCTCCAGACAGAGATAAGGATAGGCGTCCAGCTCGGAGAGGTTCCCCTTCAAGCCCAGGAGCGCCGAGGAAGAGGCCTGAACTTCAATCGTGCTGTGTTGCGGGTAGATGTTTTCCGGAACCAAGAGGCTCTCTTCTGATGCGTCTCTCGTCTCGCCGGAGAGAGCGACCGTCTCGGTGGGACGCGGCAGCAGCAGGGGAAGGCTGACTTCGAGTCCGTCCGTTTCGTCACCCATCCGGGCCCGGAAGGAAAATACGGCCGTGCCGGGCTCCATAGCCTCGAAGGCGTAGAGAACCTCCTGGCTCCGCCCGGGCCCCAGTAAGAACCGGCGCTCCGGCTGCGGGTCATTCAACTGAATCCCCGATGCCTGGATGCTGAGGGCAACATTCCCTTGGGCAGACGAGAAGTTGTGAATGAGAACGCCGCCTTCGAAGGCATGCCCAATCCGGGCGAAGCGTGGCAGCACAGCCTGGAGCAGCAGCTCCTTAGAGACGCGGAATGTGGATTCATTCCGGCCGAAACGGGAGTCCTTTGTCTGGGCAACCGCCATAACGCGGAAGGTCGTCAGGTTGTCGGGCAACCGGAAAGTCACCTGGGCCTCTCCGTTCACGTCGGTGATCAAGGAAGGATTCCAATAGGCCGTCGACCGGAAGTCGCCGCGAAGCTCCACCTCGGCAAGCGCACCCCCCATGGGCGCGGCGAGGCCTTCGCCGGCGTCGCCCCCGACCTCTTCGCCCTTCTCTCCGTAATCCCTCCGGCCGACAACGTGGATCCTGGTCTCCGAGGTCCGGACCGAGAGGGGATGTTCACCGTAAAACACGGAAAACGGGTCGGGCGTCTGATACCCGATCAGGTTGAGGACGCCGACATCGACCACAGCCAGGGCCAAAGATGCGGGGCAACCCGTGCCCTGGTCGTCCTTGACCTTGAACCTCAAGGCCACATCTTCCCCGGGCTTGTATTGTTCCTTGTTTTTCTGGATTTCGACGGACAGTCGCTTTTCCGCCGGGTTGACACTCAGGTTGATGTAGCCGATCTTAAAAGACGGTTTCCCGAGGTCCTGGTTTTCTTCGGCTTCGGCGCTGGACTTCCGCCCCTGGACCAGCAGCACGGAAACGAAGACGTTGGGGATGTACGCAGAGAGGACGGGGATCTCGATCTGGCTGGAGGTGCCTCCGATGTCTATGACCCGGCTCTCCAGGACGAGCTCCCGCTCGACGGTAACAAGGGCTTTGGCCTTTTCATAGGGAGACTTCACTAGAATCCTGGCGTTCTGTCCCGGCTTGTAGCTCTGCGCATCCGCAACCAGCTCGATGGAATCGTCATCCCGTCTCTCCCAGGGGACATAATCGGGGCCGGTCACATAAAAAAAGGTAGTGGTCGTAATCTGATTTCCCAGATTGTCCGAACCCGACCCCAGGAGAAAATAATATCCGGTCTTCTCCGGAGAAAAGGTCGCCGTAACGGCCTGGTTCTTGGTCCGCACCTCCTGGCCAGCGACTTCGATATCCTCTTTCTCCGTGAGCCAGCGGAAACGGCCGCCCATCCCGGCCTGCCGCACCGACCGCCATTCCCGCCTCATGAGCTTCAGCCCGAGCTTCTTTTCGGAAACCAGCGTTCCGCGAGGATCTGCGGCGATAACATCGACGCTCAACGCCTCTCCTTTTTTCAGGAATGAAGTCGATGGCCGGAGACCGATATAGTACTCGCCCCGGTGGACCAAGGTTTGAATACGGCTGGAGATCGAGCGCCGGCTCGGGTTGACCACCGTCGCCTCAAGGACTGCCGTGACCGAATCCTTCTCCTTCTCAGCACGAACCGGCAGGCGGACCCTGAGCTTTCCCTCCGGGTCCAGCGTCGCGTTGCTAGAAGCCGCCAGGCGGCTGGTTTGTTCCGTCTCCTCGTCTCCCCAATCGAGCTCGTTGCCGAATGTATAGCCGTTGAATCCCGGCGGCGAATAGGCTGCCCGGTTTAGGCGGAGGCTCCAGGAAACGGGCTGGCCGGCCATAACACCTCCGAAAAGATAATTGGCCCGGACCTCAGCTGCATATTCCCGGCCAAACAACGTGCTTTCCTTGTCGGCCTTCAGGTGAACCTCGAATTCGGCCGGCCGGAAAGCCTCAACCCGGAAAGAACCGGACACGGGAAATGTCTGGCCACCCGGCTTCTCCGGCGGGAGAGAAGCCGTGATTTGATAAAAGCCCAACGAAGATTCCTCGGTGGTGCTGAAACTCAGGGAGAAGGAGCCGAACTCATCCAGATCCGCCAAACCTTTGAACACCTGCTTCTGGAAAGGGTCCTGGATCTCGCACCCGATCTTGGTCAAAGAGGGGAGGACCCAGCGGCCTTTTTCCCTCATCCTGATGATGGCTTTAATATTGACCTCTTCACCCGCCCGATAGATCCCCCTTTCGGTGAAAATACTTCCCTGAATGACTGCGGGCTGGGGAGACCAGTCGTAGGCGATCCCGAAACGGTAGGGGTCGATCCCCGTCCCCCAGTCCGAGGAGGAAAAGGCGACATCCCGGCCTCGAGTAACGAAGACCCATTGCCGCGGCTCGTCCCAAGCTTCCTTGCTCTTCAGCCCCAGCTCTTTCCATCCCGGGCCAACGGCCTTGCCGTCCCCGTTTGTTTTTCCTTTCCACGTTATCTTGTTCAGTTCGTCTCTGATCTCCACCTCCGCATCCGGCACGGGAAGCCCGGTCCGGAGCTCGGTTACCCAGACAATGTCATTGTCCGGAGAGAACTTGGCGCTGATTCCCAGCTCAGTTGACTGGAGGAAGACCTTCAAATAGCGTTCCCAGGACTCTTTGGGCCGGTTGGTGTCGAGCTGGAGAAATACAAACCCATGGTTATCAGCGAGGAGCGTGCTCAGGTCGATAGGAACAGTCTGCCGCTTGTTTCTTGGAGCCTTCAAGGGCAGGCTCCTCTCGACCTGGAAAAATCCGGGGCGGCCCGGGAATTTTTGGTCCGGCCAGAAGATCTTGGGCTCGACGAGGAGGGGAATAATCTCGTCTTTGCTCAGGCGAGCCGCTTGGAAGGAAAGGCTTTCGGCGTTCATGACAGAAACAGGGTATTTCAGGTCTCCGTAGGCCTCCAGGATTCCATGGCCGGTGGTCATGGACACCGACATCGGAAAAGACGCAGTCGAGAATTTGACTTGAGCTTCCCGGCCGAGCCGGTTGCCGAACTCGTCGCGTAGCTCCGGATCGATCCAGGCCGCGTATTGAGTCTCGGGCTCAAGAGGAAGAGAGAGGTAAAGGACATCGTTGCTGTAATCCCATTCGCCGTAGTGCTCGGGAATCTGGACGGGCGGGTCGAATCGAAGATGTTGGACAAAGCTTTTGTACCCGACCTGGTTGCTGAACCTGAATTGGAGCTGAGCGGAGGGACTGAGGCCTTCCGACTCGTCCAGCCCGACGAATCGGAACGTCTGGAAGGTCTCGAAGCTGAAGCTGATGCCTCTCTCCATCCGCAGCGGGCCTTCCTCGGAAGGCAGCCCCTGTCTCACCTCAACTCGGTAAGCATGACCGGGAGATAGGCGTTCGCGCGGCTCGAGGAGCAGCGCTTGTTCAGGGCTGACGCCGAGGTCTTCTTCTTTGAGCTTCTCGGACGAGGGAAGGGAAAGACGGAAGTCGAGTTTTTTTTCATTTCCCTGTTCATCGACAGAGGTAAAAGTTATATAGTCACCGGACGCCTGCCTGTCGACGGCTTGGTTAAAGATTAAGAGGACTTGGGTGTCCAGCGCCAGCCATTTCTGTTTGTCTCGCGGGAAATGTTTGACCAGGACGGGAGCTGCGGTCTGGAATGACCAGACGTGGTCTTTCTCGAGGAACGACCCGTCAAGCGCCCGGGTGCCGGCAGGCACAGTGACTTTGAACTCGGTGGCATACGGCAACCGCCGGTCGGGTCTGAAAACCAGAGTCCGTGTGCCGAGCCAGCGGGTCTTTCCTGCAGCCGGCGGCTCGAACCTCAAGACGGCTCTGCCTTTGCCTTCAGGGAGGGCCTCCAACTCCACCATCGGCCGGTCAAACATGGCCACAACGGCATCGGCTTCCTTCAGTCCGGTGGTCTTGCCCAGGGGTGTCGCGCTCAGGACGCGCAGGTCGGCGGCGGCTTTGGGTTGCTGTTCAGCCGGCTCCCCCTCATGCCGGCTTTTTCTGCAGCCCGGGACGGTCAAACCGAGGGTGATCAAACCGATCAAGAAGACAAAAGCTGGTCGTTGCCGCATGGTCGGCTCCTTTCTCCTCTTCCATCCTATGGAAAAACCCAGGTCAATGGCAAGACCAGTATAACGGCTGGAAACAGGATATCAAGACAGGCGAAAAGACGATGGCAAGCCCGGCCGGGCGTCTCAGGTAAGCTCCCGGAGCGCGGCCGTCAAGAAAGTCCAAAACCTCTCCACCGACCCTACATGAACCCTTTCCTCCGGAGAATGAGGGTGCTCGATCGTCGGTCCGAAGGAGATCATGTCCATCCCGGGATACTTTTCCCCAATGATGCCGCACTCCAGTCCGGCATGGACGGCTTTGATCTCCGGCTCTTTGCCGAAAACCTGGCTGTATACCCCGGCCAGTCTCTTGAGAAGGGCCGATTGAAGGTTCGGCTCCCAGCCGGGATAGCCTTCCGCTTGGGTGATCCGGGCTCCGGCCAACTCGGCCAGCGCCTTAATGGTCTGACGGACAGCAGCCAGCGCCGAAGCCACCGAGCTTCGGCTGCTGCAGACGATCTGAGCCTGGGCTTTTTCGCAGCGGACAACAGCAAGGTTGCTCGAGGTCTCGACCAGGCCAGCGATCTCAGGATGCATGCTGATCACTCCATGAGGCAAGGTGAGAAGAAGCCGGGTCAGGGCAGATTGAGATTCAGCGGCCAAGGGTTCTCCCTTTGGACTGGTGTTTTTTTCGAAGGCGTACTGGGCTTCTTTCTCGACCGCTTTGTATTCATTCCGGATCTTTTCGAAAGCGCCCCTCAGGAAAAGCTGCATTTTCCTGGCCGCGGCTCCGTCGATCGAAATGAGCGCCCAGGCCTCGCGGGGGATGGCGTTCCTTTTGTTTCCGCCCTCGACGTGCACGAGGTCAAACTTGAATCTCTCCTGGGCCTGGTAGAGGAGCCGGACGAGGAGTCGGATGGCGTTCCCCCGTCCCTGGTTGATGTCCAGCCCGGAATGCCCGCCCCGGAAACCGAACAGGCGGAGCCGGTAGAGGTCATTGAAGCGACGCCGCTTGCGCCGGAGGGGAACAAAGATCTCGGAGTCCCCTCCTCCCGAACACCCGATAGTGAACGTCCCTTCGTCTTCGCTGTCCAAGTTGAAGAGCTGAGTGCCCTTCAGGAAGTCCTTGCCCAGGTGGTTGGCTCCGGTCAGCCCGGTCTCCTCGTCCACCGTGAAAAGAGATTCCAGGGGCCCGTGGACCAGTGTTTTGTCTTCCATCACGGCCAGGGCTGCGGAAACTCCGATGCCATTATCCGAACCAAGGGTAGTTCCATTGGCCTGAACCCAACCTCCCTTGACTTCGGCGCTGATAGCATCCTTCAAGAAATCATGGGCGACGTCGGAATTCTTTTCATTGACCATGTCCATGTGTCCCTGGAGGATGACACCGTTGGCCTTCTCATGACCCGGTGTCGCCGGCTTTGAGATGAGCACGTTGCCGACTCTATCCCTCTTCCAGGTCAGGTTGAGGTCTTTGGCTACGGAGACGATATAGTCACCCAAAGCGCGTTCATTCCCGGAGCCGTGTGGTATCTTCAGGAGCCGCGAAAAATGTTTCCAAAGGAACGCAGGCTTGAGGCCAGCCAGAGCGTCGGTCATGTTCACCTCCAAAGAGACTCTTCCGTTGTCGTATTTCGAGGAATGATGCCATAAAAAAAATTCCAATTCAATACTCTTCGCTTCGGCGGAGAAAACCGGCCGGTGCTCCGGGGGCGAGCGGGTTTGACTTTTCGGCGACGATTCCCTAGAATGCAGCTACTTTTCTATGGACGGATCAAAAGAAGAAACCTTCCTCCGGATCTTCCACTCCCGGCCCGAGGTCCTGTCCTCAGCTCCGGGCAGGATCAACCTCATCGGCGAGCATACGGATTACAATAACGGGTATGTGCTGCCCGCGGCCATTCACCTCCGGACTCATTTCCTTTTGGCTTCTCGGCCTGACAGCAAAGTCCGTATCTGGTCAGAAAATTTCCAGGAAGAAGAGACCTTCGACCTCGAGGCCATCGTCCCCTCCGAAAACAGGCGCTGGGCGAATTATGTCAAGGGCATATTCTGGGTTTTGAAGGAAGAAGGGCATAGGCTCGGCGGGGTCAACGCCATGATCTGGGGCGAGGTCCCTCTCGAGTCAGGGCTGAGCTCCTCGGCCGCTCTGGAGGTCAGCGTTATCAAGGGGCTGAGCACGGTCTGGAACATCGTCCTCCCTCCCCCAAAGATGGCCAAGCTTGCCCAGCGGGCAGAAAACGATTTCGTGGGTGTCAATTGCGGGCTGATGGACCAGTTCATCTCCGTGCTCGGCCGGAAGGACAGCGCCCTATTTCTTGACTGCGAAACCCTTGATTATGCCTATTATCCGCTGAACCTAGAGAAGGCCGGATTGAGCATCCTGGTCCACGACACCAAAGTCCGGCGCAAGCTGGCCTCCTCGGAATACAACAGGCGGCGTCAGGAGGCGACTCAAGCCCTTGAGATTCTCAAGCTGATGGGCGTCCGGTCGTACAAGGACGCAACAACGGCGCTTCTCGAAAGCTCCAGAGTACAGATGGGCCCAGTCCCCTATAAGAGAGCCAGGCACGTCATTACCGAAAACGGGCGGGTCCTCAGGGCTGTGGAAGCCCTCCAGAAGGATGATTTCACCGGCCTGGGGACCCTGTTGTTCCATTCCCACGAGAGCCTGCGGGACGATTACGAGGTTTCCTGTCCAGAGCTGGACCTCCTCTATGATACGGGCAAGGATTTCAGCGCATGCCTGGGGGCCCGTTTGGTCGGGGCCGGCTTCGGCGGTTCGGGCATTGCGCTCCTCGAGAAGCGGGCTGAAGAAGAATTCCGAAAAAAGCTCCTGGTTGAAGCCGAGAAAAGGGGGTTCCCGAGGCCGGAGTTCTATGAGGTTGCGATCGGCCAAGGCGCAGCAGCATCCAAGGTCGGCAATTCAGCAAACTCATAGTGCGGCTCGTGGAATAGAGACTCTTCTTGGTGAGCGCATGAAAAAATATCTGTCCCTGCTGCCGGGCCTGCTCATTCTCGCCGCGTCCCTGCCCGCCGTATCCCTGCGGCCGGCCCCGCTGAAGATCGTCACAACCATTTTCCCGCTCAGCGAATTTGCCAAAGAGGTCGCCGCAGACAGGGGAGAGGTGAGCCTGCTGCTTCCGCCCGGAGCCGGCGTCCACACCTGGCAACCCCGGGCCAGCGATATCTTGCGCCTGTCCTCAGCTGACCTTGTTATCCAGGTCGGGGCGGGACTTGAGCCCTGGATCCCCGGCCTGCTGAAGAGCATCTCATCCCGTAAGCTCATAATCCTGGCGGTGGCTGATTCACTGCCCCTCCGTGAACACACGGAGGAGGAGGAAGGGAAAGCGGAGCGCGACCCCCATGTCTGGCTGGATTTCGGGCTGGATATGGTTATTGCCGATCTCATTGCCGCCAAACTCACCGAAATCGATCCCTCCAGCGCTTCCGTGTTTCGGGCGGGTGCCGGGCGGCTAAAGGCGAGGCTACAGAAGCTGGATGCCGCCTATTCTCTAGGACTCGGACACTGCGCGGGCAGGTCCCTTATCATAGGGGGGCATGCGGCCTTCGGCTACCTGGCAGAAAGGTACGGACTGAAGCAGATCTCTGTCTCTGGTCTGAATCCTGACGCCGAGGCACTTCCTCGCCGTCTCATTTCGACGATAGTCCAAGGCAGGGAACAAGGAGTCCGTGCCATATTCGCTGAAGCCAACACGAGTCCCCGAATGGCCGAAGCACTGGCCAAAGAGCTTCACGCCGAAGTGCTTTTCCTTCACGCCGCCAGCAACTTGAACAAAAAAGAATGGGAGTCCGGCCGGTCATTTTTTGATATCATGGAAGAGAATTTGAGAAACCTCAGGAGAGGGCTTGCCTGTGAATAAAGAAAGAGAGATCATCCGTGTCGAGGGGCTTTCGTTCCAATACGGCTCGATCCCTGTGCTTGAGGAGGTGACCTTTTCCGTCTCCCAGGGCGATTTCGTGGCCATACTCGGCCCCAACGGTTCGGGAAAGAC
>Ga0209286_1000250_pt1 | contig 13681 bp, 16 predicted proteins | sample PPLLak1March2015_2_FD_187250 | JGI IMG/M metagenome (GOLD analysis project Ga0209286, IMG submission 187250) | Freshwater sediment microbial communities from Prairie Pothole Lake near Jamestown, North Dakota, USA - PPLs Lake P8 Core (3) Depth... | ecosystem: Environmental > Aquatic > Freshwater...
GGCCAGCACGCCGGTCCGCACGCGCACGCGCTTGGCGCGCTTAGTCCGACCGGGGATTATTCTTGCGCTATGCGCGCTGCTGGCGGGCGGCGGCTATGTCGCTTGGCGCACCTGGTTTGCCGCAAGCGATCCGGCCAGCAGTCTCCTCACCGCGGCGGTTACGCGCGGCGATATCGAGGATACGGTCACGGCGACCGGAACGCTCCAGCCCAAGGACTATGTGGATGTCGGCACGCAGGTCTCCGGGCAACTGAAAAACCTGCTGGTGGATATCGGCGACACGGTCATAAAGGGGCAACTGCTCGCCGAAATCGATCCCTCGGTGTTCCAGTCCAAGGTCGACGCCGACCGCGCGCAATTGCTGAATCAGCAGGCGCAGATTGCCGACAAACAGGCGCAGCTCGCGCTGGCCAAGCTCCAGTTGACGCGCCAGCAGAATATGGCGCGCGACAACGCGACCACGGCGGAAGCGCTGCAAAGCGCCGAGGCGACGCAGCAATCCGCGCTGGCTCAGCTCAATGCCATCAAGGCGCAACGGCAGCAGACCGAGTCGACCTTGCGCGGCGATGAGGCCAATCTCGGCTACACCAAGATTTACGCGCCGATGGCGGGAACCGTCGTTTCACAGGCGGCGAAACAAGGCCAGACGCTCAACGCGAATCAGCAGGCGCCGATCATCATGCGCATCGCCGATCTCTCGACGATGACGGTTCAGGCCCAAGTCTCGGAAGCCGACGTACCGAAGTTGCACGTCGGCATGGATGTCTACTTCACCACCTTGGGCGGGAACAACCGCCGCTTCTACGGTAAGCTGCGCCAGATCCCGCCGACGCCAACGGTGGTGAACAACGTCGTGCTCTACGATGCCTTGTTCGACGTGCCGAACCCGGACCAAGTCCTGATGACGCAGATGACGGCCCAGGTATTTTTCGTCATCTCCAGCGCCAAGGATGCGGTGCAGGTGCCGCTGCCCGCGCTGCACGCGGCGGCAGCCAAAGGCCAAAAACGCGCGGCACGCGGCGCCAACGGCACCGACCCGCGCAGCCAGTTTGCCAGCGGGCGCGCGCTGGTCAGCGTGATCGGCAGCGACGGCAAGGCCGTGGAACGCGAAGTCAAGGTCGGCGTAATGAATCGCGTCTCGGCGCAGATCACCGCCGGTCTCGAACCCGGCGAGAAGATTGTGGTCGGAACCAAGCCGGCTGCCACGCGGGCGGCGCCGGCGCAGACCAGCGGATCGCTGACGCCGAGCGCAGCGACGCAGGGCCAGCGGCGGTGAAAGCAGACCTGTCGTCCGAGGCGCTCACGCCTCCCCAGACGCCCGCATTTTCCGGCAAGCCGCTCATCGAGCTGGAGAATGTGACCAAGACTTTTCGCAGCGGCGAGCTGGATGTCGAAATTCTTCACGGCGTTAGCCTGCAAATCTACAGCGGCGAGTTCCTTGCAATCATGGGCGCGTCCGGTTCGGGCAAGACCACGCTCATGAATATTCTCGGCTGCCTCGACCGGCCCACCACCGGCACCTACCGCTTCATGGGCGAGGACGTTTCCAGTTTCGAACGCGACGAACTGGCGCGACTGCGGCGCGAGGCATTCGGCTTCGTTTTCCAGAGCTACAACCTGATCGGCACCGCGTCCGCGCTCGAGAACGTCGAAGTGCCTGCGGTCTATTCGGGCATGCCGCCCGCAGAGCGCAATGCGCGCGCCAAGGAATTGCTCGTCTCGCTCGGCTTGGGCGAGCGGCTTGGGTACCGGCCAAGCCAGCTCTCCGGCGGGCAGCAGCAGCGCGTTTCCATCGCCCGCGCACTGATGAACGGCGGGCGCATCGTGCTCGCCGACGAGCCCACCGGTGCGCTCGACACCAAAAGCGGTACCGAAGTCATGGCGCTGCTGCATGATCTATCGCAGCGTGGGCACACGGTCATTCTCATCACCCACGCCCCCGAAATTGCCGCACAAGCGCAGCGCACGATCGAAATCAAGGATGGACGGATCGTGAGCGATCTTGGCTCGCAATCGTTCGCCGTCGCGGCGCCCGTGGCGGAGCCATTGATTGAGCCAGGCACCGTGCAGAGGCAGAGTGAGGGCGGCGCATCGTTCATCGGCGGCGCGCTCGAGGCGGCGAAAACCGCCATGCGGGCGCTGCACGCCAATCTGTTTCGCACCGCGCTCACCTTGCTCGGCATCGTCATCGGTGTCGCTTCCGTGATCGCGATGCTCGCCATCGGCGACGGCGCCAAGCAGACCGTGCTCGATCGCATCAGCGCCATGGGCACGAACCTGCTGCTGATCCGGCCGGGTCCGCCGGAGCGCCGCGGTGTTGGCGGCGCGGTCGCCTCATTGGTGCCGGAAGACGCGGACGCCATTGCCGCGCTGCCAAATGTGCTGGCGGCCGTGCCGGAGCTGGGTTCAAGCGTCACCGCACGTTTCGGCAATTCCGACTATCAGACCCAGGCCACGGGCACCGCCGCGACCTTTCCGGTGGCGCGCAATTGGCCTGTCGCCAAGGGGATATTTTTTTCGACGGCGGATGTAAAGAGCTACGCCGCGGTGGTGGTGCTCGGCCAGACCGTCGCGGACAAGCTGTTTGCATCCGCTACCGATCCGGTCGGGCAGTATGTCGTGCTCAACAACGTGCTGTTCCAGGTGATTGGCGTGATGGCCGTGCGCGGGGCGTCGCCGCAAGGCCAGGACCAGGACGATGTGGTGCTGGTCCCACTTACCACCGGCGGGCTACGCCTGTTCGGCCAGCGTTTCCTGCGCAACATTACCGTGGCGGTGGACGATGTTGCCCTGATCGATGAAACGCAGAACGCCGTGACGGCCTTGCTGCAAGCGCGGCACCGCTCCACGGACTTCCAGATTCGCAACATGGCCTCGATCCTGGAAACCGCCACCGATACGCAGAACACCTTGACCGTCTTGCTCGGTTCGGTCGCCGCCATCTCGTTGCTGGTAGGCGGCATCGGCGTGATGAACATCATGCTGGTCAGCGTGACCGAGCGCACGCGCGAGATCGGCATCCGCATGGCGACCGGCGCGCGCATGCGCAATATTTTGCAGCAGTTCATGACCGAGGCGCTGGTGGTGTCCTTGCTCGGCGGGGTGATCGGCGTCGCGGTCGGGCTCGGTGCGGCGGCCGTCATCGGCCTATTCGGCACGCCGGTCAAATACGCCATCGGGCCGGTATTGCTCGCCTTCGGCTGCGCGTTCGGGACTGGGCTGATCTTTGGCTACATACCGGCGCGCAAGGCGGCGCGGGTTGACCCCATCGTGGCGCTGGCGACATGATGCAAAAGCTTATCTACATCGGGATTGCGCTGCTGCTCGGCGCCTGCGCCGGCACCGGCCATGCGCCGACATCCGCGCCCGATATGCCGCAGGCCTTCGCCGAGGCGGCCGACCCGGAGGCGGTTGCGCCGGCCGTGGACTGGTGGGGCAGTTTTGGTTCGGATGAACTGTCATCGCTGGTCGCTGCCGCCCTGGTCGCCAATCCCGACCTGGCCATCGCCGCAGAGCGCGTGCGCCAGGCCGAGGCGCAGGTCAGCATCGTGGGCGCGTCCCTGTTTCCATCCTTGAACTTCGCCGCCGCCGGCGCGCACCGCGAAACGCGCGAGGATGGGGGCAGCCAGCAGAGCAGCGATGCGAGCAGCGCCGCGCTCAGTGCAAGCTACGAGTTGGATCTCTGGGGAAAAAATGCCGCCAGCGTGCGTTCCGCTGAAGCTGCGCTGCGCGCCAGCCGCTTCGATCAGGAGACCGTACGGCTCACGCTCATCACGGGTGTGGCGAACGCTTATTTTCAGGTGCTGTCGCTGCGCGGCCGGCTCGCGGTCGCGCGCGAAAACCTGGTCATTGCCGAGCGTGTGCTTGCGGTGGTGGACTCGCGCGTGCGCAACGGCGCCAATTCATCCCTCGACCTCGCGCGGCAGCAGGCGGCGGTTCTTGCGCAGAGAGCGGCCCTCCCGCCGCTGGAGCTGCAGGAACGCCAGACGCTGTTCGCGCTGGCGATCCTGCTCGGACGCGCGCCGGAAGAGTTCGCGGCCACGGCTACGACGATCACGGGTTTAGATGTGCCGCGCGTCGCCCCCGGGCTGCCGGCGCAACTGCTGGTACGGCGGCCCGACCTTGCCAGCGCCGAAGCCCAACTCGCAGCCGCCAACGCCGACGTCGGCGCAGCGCGCGCGGCGCTGCTGCCGAACATCGGTCTCACGGGCTCGGCTGGACTTGCGAGCAATGTGCTGCTCAATTTTCTGAACAGCTCCACGGCCACCTTGACGATCGGCGCCGCGCTGCTGCAACCGATTTTCGATGGCGGCCGCCTGCGGGCGCAGGTCGATGTGGCGACTTCGCGTGAACGTGAACTGGTGGAGAACTACCGTAAGGCAATCCTGGCCGCGCTGGCGGATGTGGAAAGCGCACTGGCCGCCGGCGGACGCACGGCAGCGCAGGAACTGCTTCAGGAGCAGGTCGTGGAGCAGGCGCGCGTGGCGCTCAGGCTCGCGGAAATCCGCTACCGCGAGGGCGCGGACGATCTGCTGACGGTGCTCGATGCGCAGCGCACATTATTCCAGGCCGAGGATCAATTGGCGCAGATTCGGCTAGCGCGGCTGCAGGCCTCGGTCAGTCTGTTCAAGGCGCTCGGGGGAGCCTGGAATAAGCCGTAAATCCAGCATTCTGCCTATGTGCGATAACGCACGGAAGTGTAAGGAAAAAGCAGGCAACATTGAAAACGTTAGCGTTGGTGTCGCATTCCGTCGGCCCCCATTCTCTGCGCTACATTACCGAACAGGAGATTAAAAGTGCTCAAAATACGCCACGTAATCATTGTGCTAGGGTTATTGATGTCCTCGGTGACTTCGGCTGATGTCCAGGTAAGCATCGGTATCGGCCTGCCGCACGCTAGCATCGGCATCAATGTGCCGGCCTACCCGCGACTCGTCCGCGTGCCCGGATACCCGGTCTACTACGCGCCGCAACTGCAGGCGAATTACTTCTTTTACGACGGCTTGTACTGGGTTTACCAGGACGATAACTGGTACGCGAGTTCCTGGTACAACGGGCCTTGGGGGGTCGTGCATCACGATGCGGTGCCGTTGTTCATCCTGCGCGTTCCTGTGCGCTACTACCGCCAGGCGCCGAGCTACTTCCGCGGCTGGCGCCAGGATGCGCCACCCCGTTGGGGCGAGCACTGGGGCCGTGATTGGGAGCAGCGCAGAAGCGGTTGGGACCGATGGGACCGCCGATCCGCCCCGGCGCCTGCCCCGCTGCCGGTCTACCAGCGGCAGTACTCGAGGGATCGCTATCCGCAACAAGTCGAGCAGCAGCATAGGCTCGAACAACAGAATTACCGTTACCAGCCGCGCGAGCCCGTAGTGCGGCAGCACTATCAGGAGCGAAGCCAGGCGCGCGAGCAGGATCGGAACCAGACACGCGACCAGTCAAGAGATCAGTCACGGGATAAGGCAAGAGATCAGCCGCGAGATCAGTCAAGAGACCAATCGCGAGATCAGACCCGGGATCAGACCCGGGATCAGTCGCGAGACCAATCACGTGATCCACCGCGCGATCAGTCACGAGACCAATCCCGAGATCAATCGCGAGACCAATCCCGGGATCAGCAACGGGATCAATCCCGGGATCAGCAGCGGGATCAATCACACGACCAGGACCAGAAGCGAAAACAGGATCAGAAACAGAATCAGAAGCAGGACCAGGAGCGCGGCCGGGATCGCAACAAGTAATCCAGGCAGTGCTGTCTGCCTATTCACGCGGGAGTAAACACTGCCGACATGCGCCGCATGCCCGCGTGAATTGAGCAACAGCCAGTCACACCAGGAGATGCAATATGAGACGTTTTTTGATCGCGACAGCGATAGCCGCCGTCGCCCTAACCACCCCGGCACTGGCTGCCGACGTTGCCGTGTCGGTCAGCATCGGCGATCCCGGCTTCTATGGCCGGATCGACATTGGCGGCTATCCGCCGCCACAAGTGATCTATCGTGAGCCGAGAGTCATCCACCGGGTCGCCGTGGAGCGCCCGCCGGTCTATCTGCGCGTACCGCCGGGCCATGCCAAAAATTGGCGCAAGCATTGCCACCAGTACAACGCCTGCGGCGAGCGGGTCTACTTTGTACGCGATGACTGGTACAACCGCGAGTACGTACCGCGTTACCAGGAACAGCATCGTGAGCGCCGGGATGATAATCATGGAAGCAATAGGAATAAACACCAGGGCAACGATCACGACCAAGGCAAGGGCAAAGATAATGGTAAAGGTAAAGATAAAGGCAAAGGCCATGGTGGTGATCACTAGAGCTCGCGTCTGTGCCCCCATGGCCACGATCCAATCGCTTGACTGCGGCGCCGATTTATCGACCGGCTCGTGAGCTTGATTTTATCCGTGCGTTGCTATCGTTGCCGTGATGCGGGTTGGGATTGCGATTGAGCAGGGAATCCACCTAGTGTAGTGAGTCATACTTGATGCAGCTTTTAACCGGAAATGCAAATCCACTTAAGCTGCAAATCGTCAGATTCACTACACGAGGTGTTTTTGATCGAGCGGCGCGATCACCAAGCATTGTGTGCGGAAAATCGGATGATCTTCCGCACACCGCCATCTCTATTTGTTCTCTCGCGCTTCGTCCTTGATTGCACTGCCGCCTGCCTCGATGTCCTTACCTACGCCCTCCACGGTGTTGCAACCGCTCAGCATGCCAAAGGTACTTGCAAGGAATATAGCCGCCATAAGCGGCGTAATGAAGCGTTTGATCATTTGCGTCTCCTGTCATGGTAAGTGGGTATTTCCAGTATAGATAAAGATACGCAGCATGGTTCTTCAAGTATGCACGGTACCGAACATATCTACGCAATGTGCGCTAGCGAACCGACGAGTATTTAAATTCGTCGGATGATGAGCACATTCCATTGTTCAGGGTCAATCCAAATGCCCTCAGTGCGTCACACCTGGCAACACGGCTCGACCTTCAGTCACGGTTGCAGCGTGAAACGCTGGCTGGTCGCAACGGCCTTTGTCGTCAGCGCACCCCTGATCACAACGGCGCTGGCTGCCGACACCGGCCTTACGGTCAGCACCAGCCAACCCAGTTTCTTTGGCCGGCTCGACATTGGAGACTATCCGCCGCCACAAGTGATCGATCCGCAGCCGATCGCGGTCGAGCCGGTGCCGAACGACAGCCCGCCGATCTATCTACGCGTACCCCCGGCCCATGCCAAACATTGGCGCAAACATTGCCGTCAATACCAGGCCTGCGGCGAGCGCGTCCTTTTCGTGCAAGACAAGTGGTACAGCCGTGAGCAGGTGCCGCGCTCCCGGAAGCAGCCAGTTGGTCCCCAGGATGCGCATCAAGATGATCTTCGCAGGACTCTCAAGAACGGCCGTCGCAACAGCGATCACGCGCGTAGCCAGGACTACTAAGCACTGCCACGCAGCGCATTACCAGGAATTCACGTGGCTTTTGTTGTTTGTACGCCAGCGCACAGACGCAACAAAGGGGCCAGGATAAGCTATTTATCAAATCAGGCAGGAAGCCTGCCGTGCCCAGTGCGGTTCCGGGCACAGCGGCCATTCGCGATCGTCAACACACCACAAGGAGATAAGCATGAACTGGGATCAGATCGAAGGCAATTGGAAACAACTCAAGGGCAATATCAAACAGCAGTGGGGCAAATTGACCGATGACCATCTGGATGTGATTGCCGGCAAGCGCCAACACCTTTCCGGAAAGATTCAGGAAACCTATGGCATCACCAAAGAAGAAGCTGAAAAGCAGATTTCCGAATGGCAGGATCGCCAGAAAGATGTACCCAACAAATAAATCAAGTCACGCAATGCGTGGATGGGCGTGCGTATCGACGCCCATCGCATCATCACCCAACACTCTTTAAAGGAATCATCATGAATAAATTCAATATCAGCGCCATCGTGCTGGCCATCAGCCTTGCGTATAGCGTAAGCGGCATGGCGCAAAACCTGTCGAAGAGCGAATACAAGGCGGCCGGTAAAAATATCGAGGCCGACTACAAGTCCGCCAAGTCGAACTGCGCTTCGTTCGCCGATAACGCCAAGGATATCTGCATGGCCGAGGCAAAAGGCAAGGAAAAGGTTGCGAAAGCCGAGCTCGATGCGCGCTACAAGCCTTCCAAAAAAGCGACCTACGACGTCAGCGTTGCCAAGGCGGAAGCGGAGTACGCGCTGGCCAAGGAAAAGTGCGACGACAAATCGGGCAACGTCAAGGACGTATGCGTGCAGGAAGCGAAAGCCGCCCTGGTGCGCGCCAAGGCCGACGCCAAGACGCGGTTGAAAACCTCAAGGGCCGATGCGACCGCCACCGAGGAATCGGCTGCGGCGCAACAGAAGGCGCAAGAGAAAGGCAGCACAGCGCGCCAGGATGCGGCGGCCGACAAACGCGACGCGGATTATAAAGTGGCAAAAGAAAAATGCGACGCATTGGCAGGCGACGCCAAGGAACGTTGTATGAAAGATGCAAAGATGCATTACGGCAAGTAATCCGCCGGCCGGGAATTTTCCCGGCACCGGATGTTCAACGCAGAGGTATTCCAAATGAAAACGAATCAAAAATTTGCAATGCATATGGCAGCGGTAATCGTGCTGTTCGGTCTGGCGGGTTGTGCCGGCATGTCGACGCAGGATAAGAATACCGCGATCGGCGCCGGTGTCGGCGCAGTGGGCGGCGCCGTCCTCACCGGCGGCAGCGCTGTCGGAACCGTGGGTGGCGCGGCGGTCGGCGGCGTCATTGGGCACGAGATCAGTGAGTAAGACCACTGCTTTCACGCACCGACTGCGCCAGCCCAATGGGTGTGGGCGCGGTCGGATGCGCCAGACAAGTAATCTGGACTAGTAATCTAGACTAATAATATAGAAAGGGCCGATATCATGCTTTACACCATTGCTGTCATATTGCTCATCTTGTGGCTGCTGGGGCTGGTGACTTCATACACCCTGGGCGGTTTTATTCACATTCTGCTGGTGATCGCGATCGTGGTGGTCTTGCTGCGAGTGATCAATCGTTGAGCGATACGCGCGCAAAGCATCCGACGATGCCGTCCTCTTCTCCCGAGGAGAATGCCCTGCGTGCGCGACCGATCGATAAGTATTCATACTATCCCGCGCAACACCTTGCGCACGGAAGCGTGTGCCCACGCTGCAACGCACCGGTGGATCGCGTGCGGCGCCGCGTAATCGACCGGCTTTTGAGTCTATTTACGCCGGTGCAGCGCTATCGCTGTCATGCGATGGATTGCGATTGGGAAGGAAATCTGCCCCAAAAATCGCTAAAACGTTTTTTTCGAATTTTGTTACTTGGCGCACAGATCGTTAAGCCGCGCTATACGCGTAGAAGCCATGGATCCGGCTAGACTTTTCCGAGGAGAGTGCAGATGAATGAGCGCATCGCAAACGATATTTTAGCCGCAGGACGCACGCGCATCGCATACGCGCCGATCGAAAGCGCAGCGTCGTGCACCATTGACCAAAAACCCTACACGTATGGCACGCAGCAGCAATTCAAACTGCTGGCGTCATCCAATGCTTGCCTCCGAAGAAATCTGATACGGTTTTCCCGCAGGCTAAAGCAGGCAGGCCATCTGGCCTATCACGACGAGCTGACCGGACTGCCCAGCCGCGACCTGCTGCTGGATCGTCTGCAGCAGGCCATGCAACAGGCGGCAAGGCAACGCAAGCCGGTGCTGCTGCTATATATCGACCTGGACCGCTTCCAAAACATCAACGACGCATTGGGCTATGTCGCGGGCGACAAGCTCTTGCAGCAGGTGGCTGCGCGATTAGCCGCTTGCATCCGCGGGGCGGACACCGCTTGCCGTTTTGGCGGCGATGAATTCGTCATCCTGTTGCCGGAAATCGATGGCTACCAGGGCGCCGCCGCAGCGCTGCACAAAATCCGCGCGCAGCTGGCCGCGCCTTATGCGATCGACGGCCAGACCATTACGCTGACGGCCAGTGTCGGCACCGCCGTTTATCGCGGCGACCAGCAAAGCCGTGAAAACTTGATTCGCCAAGCCAGAATGGACATGCATCGCGCCAAGGCGACGAGCAAACCGCCCAACATTTCATACCTGTAGATCGGTACTGCGCCGCTGGCAATCAAGCGCCGGCGTGTTTACCCACCCACGCCACGGATGATGCGTCCACCAATGGCGCAAGAACAAGAAGCGTAGAAAATGCCCCACCCATATTTGACACTCCTGCTGCAATCGCGCTCGACCCCCGGGCTGCGCGTAAATCTTGCCCTCAGGCGCATGGCGCTGGGCGCAATCGGCTTGCTCGCCTGCGCCGGATGCGCAAGCCTGCCCGAGGTTGCGCCCCAGGTGGAATCGCCTGCCGCGCAGGCGGTGGAGTTCGAAACTGCGCGCGGCCCAGTCTCGGAGGGCAAAAGCAGCGTCATCCTCGATAGACTCAAACGCGGATCCGGCGATATCGACATCCTGGAGAAGCATCTGGCCGTGGAACAGGCGATCAATGCCGATAGCCCGCTGGTGCTGGGCAACAAGCTGGTCTTGCTGCAAGACGGGCCGGCGACATACCGGGCGATGTTCACGGCCTTGCGCCAGGCCCAAGACCACATCAATCTGGAAACCTACATCTTTGAAGACGACGATATCGGCAATCAATTCGCGGATCTGTTGCTGGAAAAACAGGCCGCCGGCGTGCAGGTCAACCTGATTTACGACAGCGTCGGCTGCTTGAATACGCCCAAGGAATTCTTTACGCGCCTGAGTGACGGCGGCATCCAGTTGCTCGAGTTCAATCCGGTCAATCCATTGGCCGGAAACAAAAAAGAATGGCTGTTGAATAACCGTGATCACCGCAAACTGCTGGTGATCGACGGCCGCATCGCTTTCCTCGGCGGCGTCAATATCAGCGAATCCTATTCCAGCGGCCCGTCCAGCAAGTCGGCCCGGAAAAGCGGGCCGAACGCCGTCGGCTGGCGCGACACCCACCTGCAGCTGGAAGGGCCGGTGGTGGCGGAGTTCCAGAAGCTGTTCATGGACACCTGGAGCAAACAAAAGGGACCGCCGCTGGCCGACAAAAACTATTTTCCAAAACTTGAAAAGCAGGGCAACGATATCGTGCGCGCCATCGGCAGCGCTTCTTCTGAACCCAGCAGCCTGATCTATCTCACCCTGCTCTCGGCAATCAACAATGCGGAGCAGCAGGTGCATCTCACCAACGCCTATTTCGTGCCCGATCCGCAATTGCTCAAGGCCTTGACCGATGCGGCGCAACGCGGCGTCGAGGTGAAGCTGGTGTTGCCGGGCCAGACCGATTCCTGGGCCGTATACCATGCCGGGCGCTCGCATTTTTCCAAGCTGTTGCGCGCCGGCGTCCGGATTTACGAGCGGCGCGGGGCGATCCTGCATTCCAAGACCGCGACCATCGACGGCGTCTGGTCGACCATCGGTTCAACCAATCTGGATTGGCGCAGCTTCCTGCACAACGACGAACTGAACGCGTCGATCCTGGGCCGCGATTTTGCCCGGCAAATGGACGCCATGTTTACCAAGGACCTGGCGGAATCCGATGCCATCGAACTCGAAAGCTGGGAGCAGCGCTCACTGCTGATGCGTATCAAGGAGTGGGCGGCCCGGCTGGTGGAGTATTGGCTCTAGGCAAGCGTCCATGGCATCGCCTTATGTGCGCTAGCGCACTGATTATGCCGGGTGTCGCTGCTAGGATGAATTAACAGGCACTTTCACCGCGGGATGCCGGCGACACACGACGAATCCGGGCGTAAATCTACCTGAAAACATTTTTTTGTCCTACGGTGAAAGTAGGATTGCGCCACGTTAGGGCCAACGTGCATTTTTGGCTTTAAAGCTGGGTACTGTCTGCCATCCAAGTAGTATTTATCTATAACGCAACAAGGAGAGAAAAAATGTCATTGGGAACCATACTGCTGATTGTCGTCGTACTACTGCTGATTGGCGCGATTCCGGCTTGGCCGCACAGCCGCAACTGGGGCTATGCACCGAGCGGCGTGCTCGGCACGATCTTGATCATCATTCTCATTCTATTTCTATTGGGCCGAATCTAACGATGGCTGAAGCGGAATCCGCCATTTTGTTGTCCCATTATTTTTATTTACCAAGGAGATTTAATCATGAAACAAATTAATAAATATTTTTCGGCCATATTCCTGAGCGTGCTGTTGCTGTCTTTCCTGGGTTGCGCATCGACGTCCAAGAAGGAAGGTACCGGCGAATATGTCGACGATACCGTCATCACCACCAAAGTGAAGGCCGCCATTTTCAACGAGCCGACACTGAAATCCTCCGAGATCAATGTTGAAACCTTCAAGGGTGTGGTGCAATTGAGCGGCTTTGTGAACTCCCAAGCCGATATCGACAAAGCCGTCAGCCTCGCGCGCAGCGTGAAGGGTGTGGTTTCGGTCAAGAACGACATGCGACATAAGTAATGCCGGGCCATCTCGCTTCTTCGTGCGGCTGACCCGCACGAAGAAAATAGATGGCGCATCAGGCAAGGGGGGATGTTGCAACAGCGACACGCCTCTTTGCCTGATGCCTGTTTGCGCACTGGCAGCGCACTTGGCGTTAGTGTCGCGAACCGGAAATAACGCAACATGAAACAGCGTCTTTTTTTGCCACGCGTCGTTGCAATCCCTTGCCGTATACCCCATACGGCTGCGGGATTGCGCCTAGCGTGACAAAAAAATCCATCTGTTTCCTTTGTTTCGTTATTTCCGGTTCACGACACTAGTACATTGCAGATCTGGCCTTGCGCCTTCCAAGCGCATGCTCAGACAAATATCTCTTGAAGGAGATAGCGGTGGATCAAAAACACTTCCTTACCGAGCCCGCAGCGCCGACAATCGCGTACCAGCAGGGCAAGCAAAGGCTGCCGCGGACGGAACGCGGTAATTTGTACGAAACCCTGGCGGTGATCTTGATGGCGCTATGGTTGATGGCCCTGGTCACTGCATATGCCTGGTTTGGCGGATGGGTCCACATTCTTTTATTCGGCGCCCTCGTCATGCTCATGATCCGTTTCACGCAAGTTCGGCGATCCCCATAAAGGGATCCCGGTTTTTTAACCTTATGGAGGAGAGAATAATGAATCCAATTCGCGTAGTTGCACTCGTATTGATTTTGGCCGGCGCACTGGGGCTGGCGTATGGTGGCTTTACCTACACCAAGGAGACGCATGAGGCCAAGCTGGGCCCGATCGAGCTGTCGATCAAGGACAAGGAGACGGTCAATATCCCGATCTGGGCGGGTGTCGGGGCCATCGTCATTGGCGGCGCGCTCCTGATTTTTGGGGGCAGCAAGCGCTAATTCCCGTATCCGCTACGGGCGTGCTGCACATCGCCACATGATCGCTACGCCCATTCCAACAGCCGCCACGGGGAACCCGGCATCCGCACTAGAGGCGGAGCCTATTCTCCCTGGCGCCAAGCCAGTCGAGTTCATACCGCACACGGTGCATTTGCCGGTAGACGCGCGCGGCGCGGCGCTCGGCATCTTGGCGACGGTCGCGTTGGTCTTCGCCCTGGATTGGGCGCAGCCGTTCCTGATTACCTTATTGCTCGGCATCCTCTTTGCGTACACCCTGAATCCGCTCGTCGTGTGGCTGGAGCGAATCAAGATACCGCGCGTCGTGGGCGCCAGC
>Ga0209286_1000251_pt1 | contig 13668 bp, 8 predicted proteins | sample PPLLak1March2015_2_FD_187250 | JGI IMG/M metagenome (GOLD analysis project Ga0209286, IMG submission 187250) | Freshwater sediment microbial communities from Prairie Pothole Lake near Jamestown, North Dakota, USA - PPLs Lake P8 Core (3) Depth... | ecosystem: Environmental > Aquatic > Freshwater >...
TGAGTTCCAGCGGCTGCGAAGGACTCTGCTCCTGTTCGGGCGCCGCAACAGCCTCTGGCTGACTGCCCCATTGCACGGAGATGCGACTATCCAAGGCGTGGACGCTGCCATGGCTGCAGGACAGGAGAAGGGCGATAATCAGTGGCTTCATATAATTCCGGTTCCAACCGCTAGATTGTAACGATGAATCGTCGTGGATATTGCGTGAACAAGACCCAAACGGCCAACCGCAGCAAAACTTGAAAACAACATTAAGCGTACGAGGCAGTATAAATCCCTTACCCTGATTGACGGTTTAGCAAAATTCATTATATATAGCAATGAGATGGGAGGAGTTCTGAATAATTTACTGAAGAAAGCGGAGCTAACGGAGGCACTTTGCGCCCCCGGAGTGGTAGCCGAAGCGCTGGAACTGTTAGCGGCTCGCAGCAGCGAGACGGCCCTGTCCGCTTGTCTTCGCGTCGATCCCGTTCTCAGCCTGCGCTTGCGTCTGATGGCCCTGCGGAGGCCGCTCGGCGACCCCGGCCAGCCGGAACTGCTGCGCGCCATGCTGCTGTTGGCCCCGGTTGCCGATGGCGTCTTCCTGGCGACCTACGCCGAGCGCTGGATGATGTCGGCTACCGTCGCCTATCTCGCACAGAATCTTGCAACGCATTCGGGCATAGCCGACCCTGAGGCCGCCTGGAGCGCCGGTCTTTACCATAATCTCGCGCTTTATCTGCATCACGATGCTGCCGGTTCGGTCGAGTCTGCCGGGCTTTCCGCAAGCATCCTCGAAGATCTTGACGAAGATGGCTGGCTCGCCGATGCCGTGCGTTATCAGGCGGAACCGCTGGCGCGCGGCAAGATGGCACATCCACTGGTCCGTATCGTCCAGCTGGCCTACCTGCTGGTGATGCGTCAGCAGGCGGTGGACAGTCTTGACGTGCGCGCCGCGCTGGCCGCCCTGGGTATGGGCGCAGCCGACGCCACCCATCAACTCGTGGAAAGCCAGTCGCAGGCCCGCAAGCTGGCACAGCACTATGGTCTGACGGTTCCGCCGACGCTGCAGACACATGGCGGCGGCGCGCTCGATCGCCTGGCGCGCGTCTATGCCGGCCAGGCCGCGCAATCCGCCCTGCATCATTATTTCCGCCATGCAGCCGAGCCGGCCGAGTCGTATGCCCTGCTGGGCGATTGCCTGCGCGCCATGTTCGGCTTCCAGCGTGTCTGCCTGTTTATCGCGGACGCTCAAGGCTACCTGCGACTATCGCCGCTGATGGACGAAGTCGAAGGTCTGTCCCTGCTGGAGATTTCACGCGATGACGGGCATTCCATCCTGTCGCGTGCATTCGTCCAGCAGCTGGCCCTCGTATTTCAGCCGGGCGACCTGTCAGCGCCGCTGGTGGATGAGCAGATTGCGCGCCGGCTCGGTGTGACGAGCTTCGTCTGTCAGCCGGTCACGCTCGAGCAGGGCCATGCCGGACTGCTGGTCGCGGGCGATGCCCTGCCCTCCCTGGCGGATGCGGCAGCCTGGTCGATGGTGCGGGACGAGTGGGCGGAGTCGCTGCAGCGGACCAGCGGCCCGATGGTCGCCGCCACATCCGAGCGGGTGGTGATCGCCAGCGACGACATACCCCGCGAACGCGTGCGCCGCGCCATCCACGAGGTGGCCAATCCGCTGACCATCATGCGCAACTACGTCAACCTGCTGTCTTCGCGACTGGGCTCGGATTCCTCGGTACAGCGGGATCTCGGCATCATCAGCGACGAAATCGAGCGGGTGGCGCGGATCGTTCGCGGCATCACCGCCGTCGAGGAAAGCGTGAGCGTGCCCACCAACCTGGAAATGGTCTCGGTCAACAGCGTGGTATCGGAACTGGTGCGGATGACCCTCGGCACCCTGCTGATTCCCAACAAGGTCAGCGTCCAGATCGACCTCAATCCCGAGGTGCTGCCGATGCCGCTGAACAAGGACCAGCTCAAGCAGGTTCTGTTCAACCTCGCCAAGAATGCGGTCGAGGCGATGCAGGCCGGCGGCCATCTCAAATTCGCCACGCGCCTGGTCGAGCGCGACGGCGCCAACCAGGTCGAAATCGAGGTCGCCGATACCGGTCCCGGCCTGCCCGAACATGTCCTCGCCCATCTTTTCGAACCGGTCGCCAGCGACAAGGGCGGCGATCACGCCGGGCTCGGCCTCAACATCAGCCGCAACCTGGTCAAGCAGATGGGCGGCGACCTCGATTGCGTCAGCACGCCGCAGGGCAGCCGCTTCCTGGTCAGGCTGCCCACCCTGCAATCCAGTCAGGCTGCGCCTGCTGCAGCACGCCACGGGTCTATGTAACCCGCCGGCACCAAGGAGAACCACGTGATACAAAGAAATCCTGAAACCAGCCCGATCCTGAGTACGGTCAGCAGCCTGCAGATGCGCTCGCGGATTCTGGTGGTGGACGATGAACCGCTGATACTCGAGGGAATCAGCCGGCTGCTGGCGACGCGGGATTACGAAGTGGTTCTCGCCAATGGCGGATGCGAAGCCCTGATCGCCATCGGCAAGCAGCAGTTTGACGTGGTGCTGCTCGATCTCGGCATGCCCGACCTCAACGGTACCGAAGTGCTGCGCTTCGTCGCCGAGCGCGGCGTCGAGACGCCGGTGATCGTGGTTTCCGGCGACAGCACCATCGATGCGGCGATCCGTGCGCTGCGCGGCGGTGCCAGCGACTTCGTGCGCAAACCCTACGAGCCCGAGGAGCTGCTCAGGCGCATCGACAACACCCTGACGCGGCGGCGGCTGGAAAAGGAGAACAACAATATCCTGCAGCGCCTGCAGCAATCGGAGAAGTGGCATCGCTTCCTGGTCAACAGCTCGCCGGATTTCATCTACACCCTGGATTCCGAAGGCCGCTTCACCTTCGTCAACGACCGCATCGAAAGCCTCCTCGGCTATCGCAAGGAAGACCTCGTCGGCCAGCATTACAGTGTGCTGATCCACGAGGAAGATATTCCCAGGGCCGAGCACGTCTTCAACGAGCGCCGTTCCGGCGACCGCAATACCCGCAACATCGAAATCCGCCTCAAGTGCAACCCCGGCATGCGCCGTCCGCGCCTGATGAACGGCCGCTGCAAGACCGTCGAGTTGACTGCGACCGGCATGTACGAGGACGAGGCCAGCCCCTTCGACCGGCGCTTCATCGGCAGCTACGGCGTTGCCAAGGATGTCAGCGAACGCAAGCAGGCCGAGGAAACCGTCCACTATCAGGCCTACCACGATTTGCTCACCGGCCTGCCCAACCGTGCGCTGTTCCGCGACCACCTCGGCCTGATGCTGGCGCAGAGCAAACGTAACAAGCAGCCGCTCGCGGTCCTCAGTCTCGACCTCGACCACTTCAAGGTCATCAACGATTCGCTCGGCCACACCATCGGCGACGAGTTGCTGCTGGCGGTCGGCACCCGCCTGCGGCAGTGCCTGCGTGAGGGCGATACCCTCGCCCGCCTCGGCGGCGACGAGTTCGCGGTGCTGCTGCCGTCCCTGCTGTCGCGCAGCGATGTCGAGCACATCGGCCGCAAGATCATCCAGGTGCTGTCCAAGCCGGTGTATATCAAGGGCCACGAAATGTACGCCTCGGTCAGCATCGGCGCCTGCATGGCGCCGGAAGACGGCGACATGGTCGACAGTCTGATCCGCCAGGCCGAAATCGCCATGTACCAGGCCAAGACCCAGGGCCGCAGCCGCCTGCAATTCTGGGAGCCCGGCATGCAGGCGCCCTACTCCGAACGCATGCAGCTCGAGGCCGACCTGCGGCGTGCGCTGGCACGCAATGAATTCGTTCTGTTCTATCAGCCGCAGGTCGATATCAAGAGCGGCGTGATCAAGGGCTTCGAGGCGCTGCTGCGCTGGTGGCATCCGCAACGTGGCCTGCTCACTCCGGCCGACTTCGTCTCGATCGCCGAAGAGTCGGGTGTCATCGTTCCCCTCGGCGACTGGGTACTGCGCCAGGCCGGTGCGCAGATGGCCGAGTGGCGCAAGGCCGGCTTGCCGCCGGTGCGGATGTCGGTGAACATCTCGGCGCGCCAGCTGGAAAGCCCCGACTTCGTCGATAACGTGATGCGCGCAGTGCAGGTCTACGCGCTGGACGGCAAGCTGATGGAGCTGGAGATCACCGAGAGCCTGCTGATGAGCGACCTCGAAGCCAACGCCCTGAAGCTGGGCCGGCTCTCCGCCACCGGCATCCGTCTCGCCATCGACGACTTCGGCACCGGCTACAGTTCATTCAAGTACCTGTCGCGCTTCCCCATCCACACGCTCAAGATCGACCAGTCCTTCATCAAGGAAATCGACCGCGAGGAAAACATGTCCATCGTCAACGCCATGGTCGGCATGGGACGCGGGATGAACCTCAACGTCGTCGCCGAAGGCGTGGAAACGCAGGCGCAGCTGAAACGCCTGCAGCAAATCGACTGCCACGAGATGCAGGGCTACTACTACAGCCCGCCGATCTCGAGCCACGAAGCGACGCTGATGCTGGCGCACCACCTGCGCGGCTTCAGCCACAACAACGGGCTGGCGTCGGCGTAAACGAAAGGACGGGGCATGGTCGCGGAATCCGGGCTGCTCAGTCGAGTGGCGCCGAGCATGCCGCCGCAAATCAAGGACGTTGGTTCCGGGTAATCGTTAACCACTCACTGGCACGCCGGTCGGCGTGCCTCGCAGGATCCGCACTACTCCGCTCAGTCGCCGCGCAAGGCAGCCTTGAATTCCCTCCGCCTGCGGTGCAGCGTTGGCTCGGTGTAGCCGTTCGGCACGCGCCGGCCATGAAAGATCATGTCCTGTGCGGCCTGGAAGGCGAGGCTGATGTAGTGCGGCGCCATGTTGATGTAGTTGGGGTCGCCGGCATTCTGCTGGTCCACCAGCTTCGCCATGCGCTTCAGGGTTTCCATCACCTGGCTTTCGCTGACCACGCCGTGATGCAGCCAGTTGGCGATGTGCTGGCTGGAGATGCGCAGGGTGGCGCGATCCTCCATCAGGCCGACGTTGTGGATATCCGGCACCTTCGACGCGCCCATTCCCTGGTCGATCCAGCGCACGACATAGCCGAGCAGCCCCTGGATGTTGTTGTCGAGTTCGCTCTGGATGTCCTCGGCCGACCAGTCTGGCGACGCCACCACCGGGATCGCCAGCAAATCGTCGAGTGAGGCGCGTTCGCGCTGCCGCAGCGCTGCCTGGCGCGCGAAGACATCGACGCGGTGGTAATGGATGGCGTGCAGGGTCGCGGCGGTGGGCGACGGCACCCAGGCGCAGTTGGCGCCGGCTTCGGGGTGCGCCTGCTTGTTCGCCATCATCGCGGCCATCAGGTCGGGCATGGTCCACATCCCCTTGCCGATCTGCGCGCGCCCGGAGAGGCCACAGGCCAGGCCGATGTCGACGTTCCAGTTTTCGTAGGCCTTGAGCCAGCGCGAGGATTTCATCTCGTCCTTGCGCAGCACCGGGCCGGCCTCCATCGAGGTGTGGATCTCGTCGCCGGTGCGGTCGAGGAAGCCGGTGTTGATGAAGATCAGCCGCTCGCGCGCTGCGCGGATGCACTCCTTGAGGTTGAGCGTGGTACGCCGCTCCTCGTCCATGACGCCGATCTTGAGGGTATTGCGCGGCAGGTCGAGGACGTCCTCGATGCGTGTGAAGAGCTCGGTGGTGAACGCGACTTCGTCCGGGCCGTGCTGCTTCGGCTTGACGATGTAGATGCTGCCGCTGCGGCTGTTGCGCAGGGGGCTGACGCCTTTCAGGTCATGCAGGGCGCAATAACTGGTGATCAGACCATCGAGGAGGCCCTCGAACACCTCGTTGCCGTCCTGGTCCAGCACCGCGTCGGTGGTCATCAGGTGGCCGACGTTGCGCACCAGCATCAGGCTGCGGCCGGGGATCTCGAAAAAACGGCCCTCGGGCGACAGGTAGCGACGATCCGGGTCGAGGGTTCGGGTCAGTGTCTCGCCGCCCTTCTCGAAGCTGCTGACGAGATCGCCTTTCATCAGCCCCAGCCAGTTGCGATAGACGCGCACCTTGTCTTCGGCGTCGACTGCGGCGACCGAGTCCTCGCAGTCCATGATGGTGCTGAGTGCCGCTTCGAGATAAATGTCGCGAATGCCCGTGGGGTGCAGTTCGCGGATGGGGTGGTCGGTGTCGAAACGAATCTCGAGATGCAGGCCATGGTGCAGCAGAAGCAGGGCGGTGATCCTGCCGTCCTTTTCCAGGTAGCCCCTGAACTGGGCGGGATCGCGCAGGCCGACCCGGGCGCCGCTGGATAGCGTTACCGCGAGCTGGCCATCCTTCACCGCGTAGGCGATGGCATCGATATAGCTGCCTTCGCGCAGGGGCGCGGCCTCGTCAAGGAAAGCCTTGGCCGTGGCAATGACCCTGGCGCCGCGCACCGGATTGAAACTGCCTTTCTTTCCGGCGCCACCTTCGTCGGAAATGACGTCGGTGCCGTAGAGCGCATCGAACAGGCTGCCCCAGCGGGCGTTGGCGGCATTCAGGGCATAACGGGCGTTGTTGACCGGCACCACCAGTTGCGGACCGGCGACGCGGGCGATCTCGGCATCAACGTTGTCGGTGCTGATGGCGAAGTCCTCGCCCTCCGGCAGCAGATAGCCGATCTCTAAGAGAAATGCCTTATAGGCTGTTGCATCGTGAGCCTGCCCCTTGTGCGCCAGATGCCAGGCATCGATGCGAGCCTGCAGTTCGTCGCGCCTGGCCAGGAGGGCACGATTGCGCGGAGTCAGTTCGCGCACGATGGCGGCGAAGCCCTGCCACAGCCGGTCGCTGCCGATGCCGGTTCCCGGTGAGATCTCGTCCCGAACCAGGTCGTAAAGCGATTGGGCGACCTGCAGACCGGCGACGCTGACACGCGCATTCATGACGGATTCTCCTCAGCTGACGAGATTGCGGGGCGTGCCGGCGACGAAGGCCTCGATGTTGTCGACCAGCTGGTCCGCCAGGGTCTGCATCGCTTCGCGACTCGACCACGCGACGTGCGGGGTGAGGATGAAATTGGGCAGGTCGAGGTCGAGCAGCGGGTTGCCTTCGCGCGGCGGCTCGACCGCCAGCACGTCGAAGCCGGCGCCGCCGATGCGTCCCGATTGCAGCGCCTCGATCAGCGCCGCCTCGTCGACCAGATTGCCGCGCGCGGTGTTGATGAGGAGGGCGCTGGGCTTCATCAGGCCGAACTCGCGCGCGCTGATCATGTGCCGCGTGTCCGCAGTCAGCGGGGTGTGCAGCGAGATCACATCGGCTTCGCGCAGCACCGTGTCGAAGGGCGTGTAGCCTTCACGGGGCGTCGCGGCAGTCTTGTGTTCGGCGACCAGCACCTTCATGCCGAAGGCTTCGGCGAGCTTCTGCATCCCGCGCCCGAGTGAGCCGTAGCCGACCAGCCCCAGCGTGCTGCCGTGCAGGTCGTTCACCGGCCGGGTGAACAGGCAGAACTGGTCGGCCTGCTGCCAGAGCCCGGCATGCACATCCTCGCGCCAGCCGATGAGATTGCGGCGCAGCGCCAGCATCATCATGAAAGCGTGCTCGGGCACGGTATCCACCGCATAGCCGCGGATGTTGGAGACGACGATGCCATGCTCGCGGCAATACGCCAGATCGACGTTGTCGGTGCCGGTGGCGGCGACCGCGACCATTTTCACGCCGGGTGTCTGCGCCAGCAATTCGCCGTGAAGCTTGACCTTGTTGGTGATGACGATGCTCGCATCCTTCAGGCGCGCCACCACGTCCTCGGGACGGGTCTGCTCGAAATCGACCCAGTCATGCGCGAACGAGGGCACGCGCATATCCGCGAACAGGCTTTTGCGGTCGAGAAATACGATGGTGTGCTTCATAAGTCAAAACCCTCTAACCACGAAGGGCGCGAAGGAACACAAAGTAAAAACGAATCGAAAGACCTTTGTCTTGGTTCTTCGTGCCCTTCATGGACAAAAAAACTACCGTTCCATGCCCGACTCGCGCTCGACGATTTTCATCACTGCCGCCGAATCCAGTTCCGCGCCGCCGGTGCCCATCAGGGCGTTGAGGTGCTGCATCACCAGCGCCGCGCCGGGGAGAGCGAGGCCGAGTTCCTTGGCGGTCTGCATGACGATGTTGATGTCCTTCTGGTGCAGCTTGGTCTTGAAGCCGGGCGTGTAGTCGTTGTCGAGCATGCGCTTGCCGTGCACTTCGAGGATGCGGCTGCCGGCAAAGCCGCCCATCAGCGCATCGCGCACCTTGGCCGGGTCGACGTCGTTCTTACGGGCGAAGGTGAGTGCCTCGGCGACCGCCTCGATGGTGACCGCGACCACGATCTGGTTGCACGCCTTGGCGACCTGACCGGCGCCGTTGTCGCCGACCAGCACGATGTTCTTGCCCATGGCCTCGAACACCGGCTTCACCCGTTCGAATACATCCGGCTTGCCGCCGACCATGATCGACAGCGTGGCGTTGATCGCGCCGACCTCACCGCCGGACACCGGCGCGTCCAACATTTCGATGCCGTGGTCGCGCAGCCTCCTGGCCATGTGGCGCGTCGCCGTGGGCGAGATGGTGCTCATGTCGACCACCACCGAGCCGGGTCGGGCGCCATGGATCACGCCCTTGTCATCGAACAGGACCTGCTCGACGTCGGGCGTGTCGGACACCATGACGATGATGATCTCGGCCTGCGCTGCCGCTTCTGCGATCGACGCGCAGGCGGCGCAGCCAGCCTCCAAGGGCGGGGTCATGGTTTCCGGGCGGCGGCCGTGTACGTATACCGTGTGGCCGGCCTTCTTCAGATTGATGGCCATGGGCTTGCCCATGATGCCCATGCCGATGAATGCGATGTTCATCACTTTTCCTCCGTCAGCCGTATCTCAACTGGATTCATCGCTGATTATTTGTACAGCACGCTCGGTAGCCACAAGCCGATCTGCGGCCAAATATAGAGCATCGCCATCGCCAGCACCTGGATTGCCATGAAGGGCAGCATGCCGGCGAAGATCTGGTTCAGGGTGACGTGCGGCGGGGCTACGCCCTTGAGGTAGAAAGCGGCCATCGCCACCGGCGGCGACAGGAAGGCGGTCTGCAGGTTGAGCGCCACCATCAGGCCGAAAAACAGCGGGTCGATGTTGAAGTGCGCCAGCAAGGGGATGAAGATCGGCATGAAGATGACGATGATCTCGGTCCATTCCAGCGGCCAGCCCAGGATGAAGATGATGGCCTGCGACAGCAGCATGAACTCCATCGGCGTCATGTTCAGCGACAGCACCCATTCCTCGATCAGCGCCTGGCCGCCGAGCAGCGCAAAGGCTGCGGAGAAAATCGAGGAGCCGACGAACAGCCAGCACACCATGGCGGAGGTCTTGGCGGTGAGAAAGGCGGACTCCCTTACCGTCGGCAGCATGCTCACCTGCGGCACGACCAGCAGGCACCACAGGCCGATGGCGCCCATGGACAGCCAGCCCACCCAGTCCGGCGGTGCCGTGGGCAGGATGCCGGCCTTGAACAGGATGAACCACGCTACCGAGACGCCGAACAACAGCCACAGCGGAATCCAGGTGGCACGCAGGCTGCGCCGCTGTTCCCGGGCCTTGTTCAGCGACAGGTAGAGCGCGGCGAGGACGAAGCCGCCGAAGGAACCGACCGCCGCCGCTTCCGTCGGTGTGGCCAGACCGAACACGATGGAACCGAGCACGGCGAGGATCAGGATCGCCAGCGGGAAGAACGAAGTCAGCAGCATCTTGAAGACTTCGAGACGCTTGAATGTGAATATCGCGTAGACCGCGAGCAGGACCGCGAAACCGCCTGCCAGCACTTTCCAGAACGTGGACGGAGCGGGTTGACGCTTCGTCTCCGCAACCGCAGCAGCGGGTTCCGGCTCGGCAAGCCCGGTTGCCTCGGGCGTCACGCTCTGGGGTTCCTCCAGCGGTTCGGCGGAAGGCTCCTGCAGGGCTTCCATCGGCGGCTCTTGCACGCCCTCGGCAAGGGGCTCCTCCATGACCTCGGCCGGGGGCTCCTCAATACCCGGTGCAAGCGGTTCGTCCCGTGCCGGCGCGTCCCGTGATTCCTCGCTCACCGAGCCCATTTCCTGAAGCAGGGAGATGTCGGCCACTTCAGCCGGCTTGGTCAGCGACTGCCAGACCAGGCCCATGATGACTGCGAAGACCAGGGCTGGCAGCAACGCGGTGAACAGTTCGCGCATAACCCGTGTCCGGGGTACGCCGGCGCCGTCCCTGGCGAATGCCGCACGCAGCAGCGAGGGCAAGGCCCGCTTGCCGAAGCGTGCGGCGATGCGTGCGCTGTCCGGTGGAAGCTCCACTTCACGCTCCGAGGCCGGCAGCGGCGGCGCCAATTCCGGCTTCAGCTTGGCCAGCAGCATGACGTAGGCAACGTAGAGCAGGGCCAGCATGATGCCGGGGAAGAAGGCACCGGCATACAGTTTCACCACCGATACGCCGGCCGTCGCACCGTAGACGATGAGCAGCACCGAAGGCGGAATGAGAATGCCGAGACAGCCGCCTGCGGTGATGACGCCGGCCGAAAGTTTCACGTTGTAGCCGGCGCGCAGCATGGCTGGCAGGGCCAGGAGTCCCATCAGGGTGACGACTGCGCCGACGATGCCGGTGGCGGTGGCGAAGATGGCGCAGGTCACCAGGGTCGCGACGGCGAGCGAACCCGGAATTCGCGCCAGCGCCAGGTGCAGTGACTTGAACAGCTTTTCGATCAGGTTGGCGCGTTCGACCAGATAACCCATGAACACGAACAGCGGGATCGAGATCAGCACGTCGTTGGTCATCACGCCGTAGGCACGCTGCACCATCAGGTCCAGGGTCTGGGTCAGGGCGATGTCCGGACTGCTGCTGCGATAGGCGAGCCACCCGAAGATCATGCCCATGCCCATCAGGGTGAAGGCCGTGGGAAAGCCGAGCATGATGGCCACCACCACCAGGCTCAACATGAGCAGGCCCAGATGCCCGTTGGTGAGGTTTCCCCAGGGCATGAATACAGCGACGGCGGCGAGGATGATCGCCATCAATGCGAAGCCGAAGCGCAGTTCCTTCTTCACGATTTCGCCTCCTGCTTCAACACGTACTGATCGAGCTGGGCGATATCCTCGTCCTTGACGTGCATCATCTCCTTGAGCTTGTCCACATCCACTTCTTCCACGTCCTCCACGCGGGACGGCCAGGCGCCATCACGCAGGCAGATGATGCAGCGCAGGATCTCGACGACCCCCTGCACCAGCAGGAAAAAGCCGGCGACCGGAATCACGAACTTGAACGGGTAGAGGGGTAGCGGGTCGGGGCTGAAAGTCTGTTCGTGGATGGCAAGCGATTCGTTGGCATAGGTCCAGCCAGCGTAGGTGAGGGCAAAAATTCCCGGCAGGAAGAACGCCACGTACAGCACCAGATCGATGCTGGCCTGGGTGCGCGGGGCGAAGAATCCGTAGAGCACGTCGCCGCGGACGTGGCCGCCGTGTGCAAGCGTATAGGCTCCCGCCATCATGAAGAGGATGCCGTAGAGCATGATCTGCACATCCAGTACCCAGGGATGTGGGGTGTTCAGGACATAGCGCGAGAACACCTCCCAGGAGATCAGAAAGGTCAGTCCGATGATGGACCAGGAAAAAAACCGGCCGGCGAAGGTGCTCACCTTGTCGACGAAAAGCAGCAGTTTCTGCATGGCGCAAGTTCTGTGAGTGTGGTGCAAAAAATGGCCGCCCGTTCAGAGCCGGGCGGCCATGCGGCGCGATGCCGGTCAGCCCTTCTTCTTGGCGAAGAAGTGGTTGTACGCCATCTTGTAGTCGACGTTGGTGTCGTTCTGCCAGCGCGCAGCACGGGCGGCGAAGGCGCGCATCGATTCGAGCACCTTCTTGAACGCAGGGTTCTCCGCACTCTTGGCCGCCATGATCTTGTCCCATGCCTGCAGCTGCTTGCGCAGGATGGCATCCGGGGTCTTGTAGAACTTGACCCCCTTCTTGGTGCTCATGTCGATGTAGTCCTTGGAGTAGCGGTCGATCGCCTTCCAGGACATGTCGGCCGATGACGCCTCGATGGCATGCTTGATGATGGCTTTGTGCTCGGAGTTGAGCGCATCGTATTTCTTTTTGTTGAACAGGATCTCGAACTGCTCGCTGCACTGGTGGAAGCTTTGCAGCATGCAGACCTTGGCCACGTCCGGGAAGCCGAGCAGGTTGTCGCTGGAAGCATTGTTGAATTCGGCTGCATCGAGCAGGCCGCGGTCCATCGCCGGCACGATCTCGCCGCCGGGCAGCGGGTTCACCGCGGCGCCCATGTCCCTGTACAGGTCCACCGCCAAGCCGACCGTGCGGAATTTGACGCCTTTCATCTGCTCGGTGCTGGTGATGGGCTTCTTGAACCAGCCGAAGGGCTGCGTCGGCATCGGACCATAGAGCATCGAGACCACGTCAAGGTTCAGGCCCTTGTAAATTTCGTCCAGCAGGTCCTTGCCGCCGCCGTAGTAGTGCCAGGCCAGGACCATGTTCGGGTCCATGCCAAAGGCCGGGCCGGAGCCCCACAGAGCGACAGCCGAGTTCTTGCCGTACCAGTAGGCCACGACGCCATGGCCGCCGTCGAGGGTGCCCTTGCTCACCGCGTCGAGCAGGTCGAAGGCCTTGACCACCGCACCCGCCGGCAGGACCTCGATCTTGAGTTCCTTGCCGGACATGGCGTTGACCTTGCTGGCAAAGTCGAGTGCGTACTCGTGGAAGATATCCTTCGCTGGCCAGGTGCTCTGGAAGCGCAGGCTGATCGGCGCTTGCGCCTTGACGATTGAGGGAAAACCGAGCGCTGCGGCACCGGTTGCGGTAGCTGCGGCAGCGCCGAGGAAATTGCGCCGGCTTAGTTTGGGCTTGGTTTCAACTTGGGCTTCAACTTCGGTGGAAGGCTTGTTGTCCTGCTTGCTCATTGCTGTCTCCTTAAGATTATTGTCGCGGGGTGAGGCAACATAACATTAGAGCAGCTTGGGCAATCTATCAAATCATGAAAATCTAATTTAGATTCAATTCCTTGGCGGCAATATGGGTTAGATGTTCCTTGTCGTTTGGGAAGCGGTTTCGCAGGGTCCTCCCGAATACCAGAATGGCAGGCCTTTACGAAGCGGGACGTTGCTGCGGGAGAGCATCGGAAAGCCGATAAAGCCGGCTGCTTGGAGAAGCGCGGAAAAAATTTGGATGGTGGCTGCGACTCTCATGAATGTCTCGGGGATTCACAAGCAGGCTTATGATTGTTTTGATGATGCTGCTGGGGCTAGACAAAGGCTGCTCAGCAATTCCAATCCTTATGCCCCATGCGCATTGATCTCTTGCCTAGCGCAAACCGACCCCAAGCGGTCGTGAAGATATCCTATGACAAAAGAAAACGGCCCACATCGCTGTGAGCCGTCGTAAATACTGGTGGCAGTCTCGGAATCGAACCAAGGACACGCGGATTCTCACGCTCTGGCTGTCAGATCAACTCTGAACTTCTAAAAATTAACTGACTGCGGAGTCTATCTCTTGCTCTTCGGCTTTTTGGTTTCCATTTGCTCAAGCATGCTTCCCGCCCAGTCGCCTAGACACTGAGCGAGTTGCATCATTTCTGGGGGGGTCAATGTCACGACACCGAAGAAAATTCTGTCGTAAGGATCGTCAACGAGTCTGAAGCCTATTTGTATGTCCTGCCTTTCCA
>Ga0209286_1000252_pt1 | contig 13659 bp, 9 predicted proteins | sample PPLLak1March2015_2_FD_187250 | JGI IMG/M metagenome (GOLD analysis project Ga0209286, IMG submission 187250) | Freshwater sediment microbial communities from Prairie Pothole Lake near Jamestown, North Dakota, USA - PPLs Lake P8 Core (3) Depth... | ecosystem: Environmental > Aquatic > Freshwater >...
AAATCATCCTTGTTAATAAATTCTTCACAATAGTCTATTTTGAATTTGTCACAAAGTTCCAGAACAACTTTCCTGGTAATACCTTCGAGAATTAATTTTGATTGTGGAGCAGTATAGAGAGTTTCATCTTTAACTGCGAAGAAGTTTGTGTGCGTTCCTTCAGTAATTAATCCATCCCTTACAAGAATTGCTTCGGCAGCATTTGCTTCAGTTGCTTTTTGGCTAGCCAGAACCACCGGCAGTAGCGAAGTGGATTTGATATCGCATCTCAGCCAGCGAACATCTTCCTGGAGAATTACTTTTACACCATCTGTTTGTTCTTCCTTGCTCTCTTTTAATTCCTGAACGGAAATAAATATTGTTGGAGAAATTTTTTCTTTTGGAAAACTGTGTGTGCGCGGAAATGCTGAGCCGCGAGTTATCTGGATATAAACTAATGCCTCGTCATCAATTTCATTTTTTATCATAAGCTTGTAAATAATATTTTCAATTAAGGCAAGTTCCGTAAAATTAATCCTTGTTTCCTTCAGGCTTCTCTTTAATCTTTCAAGATGATCTTCGTATCTGAATAGTTTTTTATTATACGTCCGGATTGATTCGTACACTCCATCGGCAAAGAGAAATCCTCGATCAAATGGTGAGAGATTTGCATCACTTAGCAATTTGAATTTGTTATTGAAATAAATTGTCATCATACTTATTTGAAAAATTAAGTAGTTTAAATAACCAAAAGAATCAGTACTCAAAGATATTTGAAAATTTATAAAGAAGTATTGTTCAATTGCTAAATTGTTATTCCGCAAATTAGAATAATTAAAAAGCAATTAAGCAGTTTAACATTTCAGCAATTATATAGATGAACATAGAACAAATCCGTGAATATTGTTTGAAGAAAAAGGGAGTTACAGAAGAGTTTCCTTTTGACGAAGAAACACTTGTATTCAAAGCAGCGGGAAAAATATTTTTACTGGCTTCTCTTGAGAGCATACCTTTGCAAATAAATCTGAAATGCGATCCCGAAAAAGCAGTTGAGATCAGAGAAGAATATGAAGCTGTGCAGCCAGGGTATCATATGAATAAAAAACATTGGAACACAATTATTATTGATGGATCCGTTCCCGCAAAAAAAATCTTTGAATGGATTGATAATTCTTACAGGCTGGTTGTGGCAGGACTAAAAAAATCTGACATCAAAAAGCTCAGATAGTGATTAAAAAGATTCATAAAATCAATGTTTTTTGAATGATAGAATATTTATATTGCCAAAGGTTTTTTACATAACTACTTAATTATCTTTAAATAACAATAAACGGAGGTCCTAATGAAAAAGTTCATGTTAATCCTTGGATTATTTTTAATGGTGTCTGCGGTTACTTTCAGTCAGTCTCAGGTTCTAAGTGGAGTTTGGGGTGGCAATTCAGAAACAAAATACTACACACTTCATGATAATACCGGAGAGAGAAAATTTACGGTTGAAGTAAATTTCTTAAAACCATTTGAAAACAAACCAGAGGTTGTTTGTGGTATTACCATGATTGATGTTGATAAAAGCACTGCTGTAAAATATGCAGTTAAACCGATTTCAGTATCAAGAGATGGTTTTACAGTTGAAGTAAAAACCTGGGGTGATACTAAAGTTTTGAGCGTCAGTGGTTTCTGGCTAGCTCACGCAGACGCAATGGGTTCTGAAGATTAATTTAATTTTCTTTTGGTTGATGCCGTTATTCTGAAAATGAGTAACGGCATTTTTGTTTTAAACTTATTGAAGTAATTTCCTATTAAGTGGGGAAAATTATTATTTTATAAATTCAGCAATATTGGATAATTTACAGTTAGCAATTAATAAACATTAGTTTACTAAAGATGATACATAAACTTTTCTATCTGGTTACACTTATCCTGTTCATTGTAAGTTGTAATACAAATCCACCAACATCTCCAGAAAATTCATTACCACAATTAGGGAAAGTATTTATAACCACAAATGTTTCTGACGCTGAGATATGGCTTGACAACATTAACACTGGTAAGTTTACACCTGATACAGTTGAATCAACAGTCGGAACTCATACAGTTGCATTAAGAAAAGCTAACTATTTAGAAGCTTCACAAATCATTGAGATAATTAAGGATAGTTTAATCTCGGTTGATATTTTATTAACTGAACTTACAGAAACTGGAAGAGTGTATATCACTTCGAATGTCGAAGGAGCTCAAATATTCATTGATTTAGTGAATTCAGGAAAAGTAACACCTGATACCATAGTTACTACTGCGGGTATCCATCAAATAAATTTACAGAGAGCCTTTTTTAATTCTGCGACTCAAGGTGTGGAGGTAATCAAGGATAGTTTAATAACTTTGGATATTGTTCTCGAAGAGATACCACCGACTAATGTTGTATTGTTGGAAGATTTTGCAAATGTAAGTTGTGATCCCTGTGTAATATCCAATAAAATTATAGAAACACTAACAAATGAGACATATGGAAGAAATAAGCTGGTAGCTGTGAAATTCCCAACAAATTTTCCAGCTCCGAACGATCTGTTCTATTTAGCCGCAAAGGAAATCTGTGATGCAAGGATTAGTTATTACAATGTGTTCTTTGCCCCGACTACTGTTATTGATGGAATACTAAAACCAATATCTACAGATTCAAACAGTGTAAAGTCAGCTGTTGACCAACGCCTGCTAAAGGAATTGCGATTTAGAATGGACGTATCTGATAATGTAATAGGAACAGATTATTTTACAACAATTACAATTAAGGTAATTAATTCGGCGGGATTGGATTTTTCGAATATAGTTTTACACACGGTGATTACAGAAACTGATATTGAATTTAGCACCCCACCTGGCTCAAATGGGGAGACTATATTTCATGATGTAACACGAACGATGATGCCTTCAAGTGCCGGAGAATCGTTAAGCGGTATTAGCCTGACGGATGAAGTTGTTTTTCAGAGACAAACTAGTATTAATCCCATTTGGGTAACAAATAAGCTTAATACAGTTGCATATATTCAAAATGTTGTTACAAAAGAAGTATACCAGGCTACATCAACATTTAAGTAAGAAATTTATTTTTTTATATTTCCTTCAAATTCAGCATTATTTTACACTTGCCAATTATTTTTGTTGATAAATTTAACTTCATTTAGTAGTTTATACCCCCAGTGGGGTAAAATTATTAATTGTTAACCCCTTTTATAGGTAATTGAATAGAAATCACGCCTATGGATACTTCAAAATATCTTCGATCTTTCATTGAGATCGGGCTTACCGAGCGAGAAGCTAAAGTTTATATGACACTACTGAGTGGTAAGATGTTCACAGTTTTAGAACTTCAGGAGGCCGTCAATATTCCACGAACAAAAATTTATGAAGTGCTTAACAAGCTTGTCAGCAGAAATATCTGCATCGAAAAAAAACTTGGAAGAAATAAACTCTACGAAGCTGTCGAACCACAAATTGCACTTGAGAGAGTTGTTGAATCATACAAAAAAGAACTTGAAAGAAAAGAAGAATTAATCAATCAGGTTTCGGAAGTTTTCACTCCCATTTTTCAAAGCAGCAAATCGATCATAAATCCCCTTGAATTTATTGACGTGATGAAAGAGAAAGGACAAATTCATAAAAGATATACCGCCTGTGTAAAAAGCACCAAAAGAGAGATGTTGACATTAAACAAAGGACCTTATGCTTGTGACACTTCAGATCGTCTTGAAGAACAGGAAGATGAAGAATTTAAACTTTTGAAAAGGGGCGGTTCCTGTAAAGATATTTATGAATTGAAAGAGCTTAAAGAAGTTGATTGGCTTTTAAGTTCAGTTAAAAAATCTCTGAAGCTGGGACAGCAGGCAAGAGTTGTAAAAAAACTCCCCATAAAAATGCTTGTCTTTGACCAGGAAAAAGTAATGTTTGCACTTGAGCAGCCCGTACCGGTACAAAATGAACTGACTATGATCTATATTGAACACAAGCAGCTTGCAGAAGCCTGCAGCATTTTGTTTTATCATCTGTGGGATCAGGGAGTTGATGTCAATGAAGTAGGAAAAGATTCCATTAATAAAATCGAATCATTTTCGTTTGTCTCAAACTAAGGCTGAATATCATTTATTTATTGAAAGGTAAACTTGATACCTATTTACTCTTTTCAATTTGAAAGCTCTTTATATCCCAATTAAAATTGGATTAATTATTTAAAAATTATTAACAATTAAAACCGCGAGGTTAAAATGAAAAATTTTACAATTATTTTTTTACTAGTACTTTTTGTTTCTTCAGCCAGTGCTTACGACAAACTTTCATTGGTTGAAAGGTTTACAAATTGTTCATGCGGACCATGTGCAACTCAAAACAACTTATGGTACAATGCTACAACGGCTAATTTTATAAACTCCGGTTTGATGACTCACATTGTTTATAATGTTTACTGGCCATCGCCGGGTGAGTGTGACCCGATGCACTTGCTTAATGAAACCGATAACAATTATCGTACTAACTACTATGGCTGTAATGCTGTGCCCTGGATAGAAGTGAATGGTACCAATGTTGCAGTGAATCAAACAGCGTTTACTAATGCAATCAATGCAGGGAATGCTGAATACTCTCCTTTTAAACTTGTATTGGTACCGGAAAAACTTCCAAACAATGTTATTTCAATTAAAGTAAAAATTATCCGTGATCCATCTGATGCAACATCATTTGATAATCCAAGGTTGCGAATTGCTCTCACTGAAAAACAAGTTTATGTAGTAAGCCCATCCTGTTGTACGAATGGAGAGACAAACTTTTTTAGTATCGCCCGAAAAATGATTCCAGACGGTTATGGAAGTTCATTCGAAATTCCGGCTCCCGGAGATTCAGTTGAAATGAGTTTTCAATATATACCTACTGCTAATTTCTTACAGCAGGTTAATTTAGATAGTATAAGAGTAGTTGCTTTCGTCCAGGACCATTGCTCACAGCAAACATATCAATCAGTAATGACAGATATTATTTCTGTAGATCAAACAACTGCATCCTTTATCGCTGATGAAACTATTGGAGCGTTACCATTTACCGTGAATTTTTCAGACCATTCAGTAGCAGCCACAGGTAATAATATCATTTCCTGGGCATGGGATTTTGATAATGATGGAACAATTGATTCTAATGATCCCAATCCTTCCTGGATTTATACAAATGAAGAGTCTTATACGGTATCTCTTACAGTTAGTGATGGAACAAATCAGCATACTTACACTGCAGATAATTATATAGCTGTTCTTGGGCAAAGTTCCGATATTCTTGTTGTAAACGGTATCGCTTATGCAACCTATAGTACTGAGATGTTAAATTTTTACAGCAGCTCTGCTTGCTTTGGCAATCACAAGGTAGATGTTTGGGACTTATTTGGTAATCAATGTTTCGATTACAGTGTAAACCCGAATATTCAGAAAGTAAACCTTTTTAACAGACATATTCCAAATTCAATCTTAAATATGTATAAAAAAATTATCTGGATGGGAAATAGTTATGGCGGTGATGAAGTTTTCTTTAAGCCAGCTGATATGCTTAATTATATTACCAACGGAGGAAACCTCTTGATTGCTACAAGAGAAGGGGCTGAATTCTTTAATGCAGATTTCAGGAATTACTGTGGTATAACTTCTTTTTCGGGATTGTCTGCGCTAACTCAGTTAATAGCTCTCGATGATAGCCTTGTCAACGTTGCTGCTGTCGGCACAAATGATCGTAATCAATTTGCTGTACTTGATGTAGGGTCAGAAGCTGTTCCGATTTTTGATGATAATGTAGGAACAAATTTCGTGGCTGGATTCAGAATTCAAAAAGAGAACCACGGCGGCTTCATATATATTGCTGGTCGTCCATATCGCTTTAATAACACAGCACTATATCAAAACAACAATTATATGATAAACAACTGGCTTAACTATTCAAGCTTAACAGTCCAATCTCCAAACGGCGGCGAGATTTGGGTGGTTGGTGAAACTGAAGAGATAACCTGGACAGATGTAAATGTTTATGATGTTAAAATAGAGTTGAGTGCAGATAACGGTTCAAACTGGTCGACAATTGCTGAGTCAACTCCGAATACTGGAACTTATTCCTGGATTGTTGAGGCACAGGATTCTTCAGATCAATGTTTGATAAGGATTACTAATGTTGATGATGGCCTTGTTTATGATGCTAGCGACGCTGTGTTTACTATCGATATAGTTACCAGTGTTGAGGAATTACAAGAAGATATTCCCACTGAATTTAATTTAAGTCAAAACTACCCTAATCCTTTTAATCCTGTTACATTAATAAAATACCAGGTTCCAAACACTTCTCACGTTTCAATTAAGGTATATGATTTAACTGGTCAGGAAGTAGCCCTGCTTGTTAACGAGGTGAAAGAAGTTGGAACGTACGAAATAAAATTTGATGCAAGCAATCTTGCATCGGGAGTATATTTATATAGGATGGTAGCTGGCGATTTTACTTCAGCAAGAAAATTTAACTTATTGAAATAATTCAATTAGAATAATTAGATGGGGTGTTTTTAAAAGTACACCCCAGTTGTTTTAGCAAAGTTTAAATTATTTAGGAAAGTTAGTAAAATGAAAAAAATATTTTTGATTTTAATTTTAACTGGTTTTGTTTTTTTGACCAATGCTTACGATAAGCTATCATTGGTTGAAAGGTTCACTAATGCATCTTGTGGTCCTTGTGCCCAATTAAACGCTGCCTGGTATACAGCGACCACTCGCAATTATATCAACTCAGATTTGATCTCTCATCTTGTTTACAATGTTTGGTGGCCTGGGGCCGGTGACCCAATGTATCTGCTCAATCAGGCTGATAATACAACACGAACAAATTTTTATGGTTGCAATTATGTGCCCTGGATTGATGTTAATGGGACTCAAATTTCAGAAACACAGGGTGCTTTTACAACTGCCGTAGCAAACGGTAATGCTCAGTTCGCGCCTTTCAATATTGTTATTTCGCAAGGAGTAATATCAAATAATCTTATTGAGGTAGGAATAACAATAATTAGGGACCCAACTGACGTAACTACATTTGGCAATGTTAAATTAAAAGTGGCTTTAACTGAAAAAACTGTTTCCTTCCCTTCCCCTCCCGGTTCTAATGGAGAAAGGGATTTCTTTAGTATATGCAGAAAAATGTTACCTGATGCAAATGGCAGCACATTTACAATCCCTGCTCCAGGAGATTCAACATTTATCAGTTTGCAGTATGTTCCGACAACTGCATTTTTACAGGCAGTAAACCTGGATAGCTTGAGGGTAGTGGCTTTTATACAAGATGATAATACCAGACAAATTTATCAGTCTAAAATGCATGATCTGAATCAAAATTTTATGGCAACAATGTCCACTCCGGATAAATATTACTTTGGTGCATCAACTGGAACAGCAGTTTATAGAGCGTATATAAAAAATATAGGGTTATTCCCGGATACATATAATATTAATATATCTTTTGATGGTCCTGCTGGCTGGTCTAAAACATTTACTACAGTTAATGGAACATTTAATTTAGGCGAAACGGATGCTGTAACTTTAAGCCCTGGTGATTCCACAGAAGTTCAGGTAAATGTTAACGGTAATTCAATCAATGGATATGGAAAAACAACAGTTCAATTTATTTCAAATCAAGGAACGTTTGGAAATGCTGAATTCAGATATACAACATTTGGGTTGAATATTCTTGTTGTTGACGATGATGGAGGCGAAAATTATGAGGAATACTTTCAAAATGAGTTGATAAGCCTCAATTCACAATATGGGATTATAACAAGCGATTTTATTCCTGCAAATGCTGACAGTTTAAATACCTTTAATATCATTGTTTGGAATACCGGAATTACTGAACCAGGAATTTCAGCCGATGAAATGGATGTGATTAAAAATTTTCTAGATTATGGAGGAAGTTTATATTTAAATGGTGTGGATATCGCCTATCAGCTTGCCGATCCTTCAAGTCCATATTATTCTTCAGAAACCATTGAATTTTTTACCAACTATTTGCACAGCAGCTATATTCTGAGGGAACACGCAGCCGTAATAACTCTGGGTATAAGTGGAGATCCGATCACAGATGGATTGGCGATGATGAATCTTACTGGTGGAACAGGTGCAAATACCATTAATCATTCGCAAGGTCATTATATCAACCAGATAAGTGCAGAGGGGATGAATAATGCAAATATTCTTTCCTTTTGGCAAAAACCGGATGAACATCCTGCTACTAGATCACTTCACGGTGTATCGGGCAAGGTCGTTTTCACAGCTTTCGGTTTTGAATCCATCGCACTTGAGGAAAGAAGGGCATTATTTGCACAGCGGATTATTGACTGGCTAAGTACTCCTGTAAGTGTGGAAGAAATCCCTTCGGACCTATTACCTGCTTCATTTGATTTAAGTCAAAATTATCCAAACCCGTTCAACCCGGAGACGACAATAGAATTCGAGGTTTCAAACTCAGCTCCTGTTTCAATTAAAATTTATGACTTAATCGGCAGGGAAGTGACTACGCTTCTAAATGAAGTAAAACAACCGGGAGTTTATAGGATCTCTTTTGATGGTGATAATCTTGCTTCAGGAGTTTATTTTTATAAAATGATTGCAGGAGATTTTTCTTCAGTCAAGAAAATGAATTTGTTGAAATAGAAAATTGATAGATAAAATGGAATGATCATTAAATCAATAATTAATCAATCACTTAATAATTAAGAGGTAGTTATGAAAAGTAAACTACGAACCTTTGTAATACTTGTGAGCATAGTAATATCTGCACTTGCTTTCTCACAAGATATATTTGCTCAAACACAGAGAAATCCTGTGTTAGAAGAATTTACAGGCACCTGGTGTCCATGGTGCCCCTGCGGTCATACTATAATGGCACAAATCAAAGCCGCTATGCCAAATGCAATTATGATCGGGTATCATGGTCCAGCTAATGGAACAGATCCTTTTTCTTATTTTTCCGGTAATTCAGTTATTGGCTTGTTCGGCGTACCTTACTGGCCGAGTGGTACTGTTGATAGAACAGGTGCACCAAATGATAGAGCTGGTTGGTTAACCTGGATGACTCAGAGGAACAGTGTTCCTGCTACTGTAGCTATCGATGTAGATCGAAGCTTAAATAAAACAACCAGAGAATATACAGCCACGATTGATTTTACCGCATTAACAAATTTAAGTGGACAATTTAAGTATAGTGTTATTCTTTTAGAGAGCGATTTAATTTGGGCCCAAGCTGGTAATTCTTCTTGTACAGGAGGTTCAAATTATGTACACAAACATGTTGTAAGGGATATGATGAATGGAACTACTGGTGAAGAAATTATAAATGGTACCTGGAACGCAAATCAAGTAATTACTAAAACTTTAAATCGTACTATTCCTCACCCAGGCGGTTCAGGTCCTGATTTAGTGTGGGATAACTGTGATATTGTTGTTATTGTTAGCAAAGTCGGTTCAGCAATTTATAACTCGGAAATCCAACAAGCAGTTGAAATGTCTATTGTAAGTCCTGATTATGTTGCAACAATGTCTTCTTCAAGTCCTGATGTAATTATTGCAAACAGCTCAATCGCTGAGTTCACAGCTGTTCTTTATAATCAAGGTCTGCTTGACGATACTTATAATATAACAGCTAGCCTCGATGGACCTGCCGGATGGATGGGAGAGTTTACAACAGAAAACGGAACATATCCTTTTGGAGACTTAGATTCAGTTCAGGTTGCAACTGGTGATTCCACTTTAATTTCTGTTTCTGTTAACCCGAATTATTTTAATGGTGCAGGAGTGATTACGCTTGAATGTGCATCCAAGAACGATCCCGGAACGATTGTGAATGTAACTTTTAATGTTGTTACTAACACCGGTGTTCATCTTCTCGTTGTTGATGCAAGTGAAGAAGGTTACGGTTCTATCATTTCAAATACACTTGATGGATTTTATGAGGGAATATATGGAGTGGTTTCAAGAGAGGCTCTCAATGCTGCTGGTCTTGATCTGTCTTACTTTACAATGATTGCCTGGGCTGGTGGAAACTCCAATCCAGCATTTTATCCTGGGGAAGTAGATAATCTGCAGGACTATCTTGATGGCGGAGGAAATCTGCTACTTGCAGCCCACAATCTTGGCTCGGATATCTTTGAAACCGGCGGACAAAGTCAGTTTGCCCAGAGCTTCTTTAACAACTACTTACATTCAAATTATATCGCAGATTTCGGGCAAAGTTATTTTATGAATGGCTTCTCAGGGGACCCAATAACAGATGGACTCCAGGCGCCACTAAATTCTGTATATACAAGATCCCCTGATGAAATTTCAGCATTCGATGCATTTACGACTCCAATTGTTCAGTTTGGAACAGGGCCAAAAATTAACTCGGTTAGAGCAGACAACGGAAACCACAGAGTAGTTTATTTCGGTTTTGCTTTTGAACAATTTAATGATGTTGCTATTGCTGATACTTTAGTAAAAAGATCAGTTAAGTGGCTGACTGATGGTATAGTGCTGGACAATTCTGTTGAAGGACCTGTTCCTTCATCATACACTCTTGAACAGAACTATCCGAATCCATTTAATCCGGCAACAACAATTGCTTACTCAATTCCACAAGAATCACAGGTAAGCTTAAAAATTTATGATGTGATGGGAAGAGAAGTTGTTGAGCTGGTAAGTGGAAAACAATTAGCGGGTGCTTATAGCGTAGAATTCGATGCGGCTTCTCTTGCTTCAGGAACTTATTTCTATAAGTTGACAGCAGGCGAGTTTATCTCAGTTAAGAAGATGGTACTGCTCAAGTAATAACCAAATAATTGTATAAGGTACATCTTATAGGTGTACCTTATCTTTTAATAATCATATCTTTGTGAAGCTTATTAAATATTAAGGTGCATTTATGAAACATGTTTATATAATCATTACATTTATTATCACTTTTCTTTCAATTCCATTTGTTAATGCACAGGAGATACAGGTATTAACTCACGGAATGACCAAATACGAACCTGTTGGAACATTAGAAATAGTTATTGAATTCGAAGTAGTTAACGTATCCGCAGACACTCAAATCGTATTTGAAGTTAGAACTATAAATAATTTACCGCTCAATTGGTCGTCATCTTTATGTTTTGGTGAATTATGTTTTTCCTCTGAAACAGACAGCGTGGCCACAACACCCCCTATTCCTGAGCCACCTTTAGCTCCGGGTGACACTCTTATTACATCGCTTCATGTTATTACCGATTTAGTCTCGATTGCCACGGCCAATGTTCAAATACAAGTTGGTACATTCAGCAATCCCGAAGACAGGATTATTCTTGACTTTACTGCAACGACTGATCCAACTATTAATGTAGTGAATGAGAATAATTATTTGAATTCTTACTATCTTTTTCAGAATTACCCTAATCCGTTTAATCCGTCAACCAGAATCAGCTATAATGTAGAAGAACCGGGATTGGTTCAGCTGAAGGTTTATGATATACTCGGTGTTGAGGTTGCAACTCTCGTAAATGAACAGCAGAATTCCGGCAATTATACAGTAGGCTTCAATGCTGCAAGACTTTCCAGCGGAGTGTATTTCTATTCATTGTCAGTTAACAACTTCACACAAACCCGAAAAATGATCCTGGAGAAATAAATGAAAATATTAACAATTCTTCTTTTACTCGTTGTTATTTCTTTACCTGCTTTCTCACAGGGTGAATCGGAAGGTATACGTAAAGGACCAAACTTTAAAGTTGAAAATCTTGATGGTGAAACAGTCGAGTTAAATAATGAAGTTGGTGAAGGTCCGATTTTACTCAGCTTCTGGGCTACATGGTGCAAACCTTGCATTGAAGAACTTGCTGAGTACAAAAAGATTTATAAGGATTACAAGGACAAAGGTTTTAAAATGTTTGCCATCTCTACTGATGACGAAAGAACAGTTGCGAAAGTTAAGCCGTTCGTTAAATCCAAAGGATTTGATTTCCCGGTTCTTCTCGATACTAACTCGGATATTACAAGATTGTACTATGCACAATCGGTTCCTTATTCAGTTATACTGGACAAAAAGGGGATGATAATTTATTCTCACCTTGGTTATATGAAGGGTGATGAAGTAAAAGTTAAAGAAATCATTTCATCCGAAATTAATAAATGATAATAACCCCCGGATAGTTATCGGGGGTTTTTTATTAAAGCTGTTTTCTGTAATGTAAATTTTTTGCAAACAAAATGCATATCGCTCATCAATCACTAATCAAATTAATTCGTTCGGTTTAAATCAAATGGAAAAATATTTTTCTATACTGTTTATTACTGTCATTTTATTTTTAACAGGCCCATCACTTCTTGCACAAAGTGAATCATCCGGGCTTACGTGGCCACAGGGACTGGGGTTCGCAAATCGTCTCGAGTATTCCTATAATGTTGAAGATGAAAAGGAAATATTAGAAAACTGGCTTAACCTTGACTACTCGCTTGGAATGTTCTCTGCGGGATTGAGATTCGAAGTATTTCAACCAAATGATCCTGATCCATCAATAAGCCGGGGAAAGGAAAACTATGCAGGAATAGATTATAAATATTTCAAGGCTGATATTGGTGAAAGAAATGAAGGTCTGGAAATTATCGGAGGAAATTATTATACGCTGTTCGGCAGGGGAATGGTGCTTAAAAGTTATGAAGACCGCGCAATAAGAATAGACAATAATTTGTTGGGATTAAGAGTCGCAGGGAAGTACGCAGGGTTTGTTTTAACCGGTCTGACAGGCTCAGCAGCAAATGCAAATAATGAAAGACTTGATATACTCCACGCAGCAGACCTGGAATACCGTGGATGGAAGCCACTAAAAGCTGGTCTATCTGTCGCATCAAATCTTCCGGCATCTAATGATGCAGCTAGAACCACCCTTGCATCATTAAGACTGCTTCCAAGCTTTTGGGATATTGATATTTATGGAGAGTACACAGCAAAGTTTAATGAAGATATAAATCAAAATGTTTTCAATGGTTCTGAATCTATTGTTGGCCAGGGCGTCTACGGAAACCTGAATTTTTATTTCGGTTCTCTTTCATTGCTTGGTGAATATAAATACTATGATAACATTGCATTCACATCGCAGGATGGAACAATTTTTTATAACACACCGCCATCGGTAAGACTTGAATATACTTACGTTTTACCAAACAGGCATCCGTCTCCATTGAACCAGGCTAATGAACAAGGCTTTCAGATTGCCGCAGGTTATGATTTGAGTGATGATACTTATTTAACAGGGGCATATACGCAAACTAGGACGCTGTCATCAAGTTCATACTATCAGAGAGTAAATCAAATAGATATTCCCATCAGTACGCAGTTAGAAGAAATTTATGTAACTGGGCAGCAAGACTGGAGCGAAAGTTTAACCACCATTTTAGCATTTGCTTATAACGAAGAGCTTGCATCCAATACAAAAAACATCACACCAATTCTTGAAAGCAGATTTTATTTTGGTGAGGTAAACACAATAAAAGTAGTTCTCGAGCATCAACACGTTACAGACAGAACAACGACGGAAGAGTATTATTCAGATGTACTTAATGTTGAATATTTAAGATCTCCGAGTTTCAGCATTGCAGTTGTTGCTGAAGTGCA
>Ga0209286_1000255_pt1 | contig 13574 bp, 10 predicted proteins | sample PPLLak1March2015_2_FD_187250 | JGI IMG/M metagenome (GOLD analysis project Ga0209286, IMG submission 187250) | Freshwater sediment microbial communities from Prairie Pothole Lake near Jamestown, North Dakota, USA - PPLs Lake P8 Core (3) Depth... | ecosystem: Environmental > Aquatic > Freshwater...
CGGGCGCGGTCAAATCCGATATTCTTCGTCACCCCTTCCAGGACAAGCCGGAGGATTTCATCGATATCGAGGGTCTCCACGAGACCGGAATTCTCGATGCAGATCGCAGCCTGATTGGCAACGGTGGTGAGCATCTCTTCTTCTGTCTTTGAGAAGGGATGAGGATAGGACGTATAACAGTTGATCACACCGATGACTTTGTCCTTCATCGACATGGGCACGCTGAGCATGGAAATAAGGCCTTCCCTCTTGGCCAGTTCCTTCTCTTTATAAAGAGGCTCTTTGAGGACATCGAGAATGGCCATGGGTCGATTGCGAAAGGCCACGGTGCCCACCACCCCTTCTCCGAGCCCCAGGCTTCTTTCTTTTAGATATTCTTCGCTGATGCTCTGAGTGGCTTTCAATTTGAGCTTCCGGTCCTTTTCATCGAGAATCCAGAGGGAGCAAATCTTTGAATCCATCACATTGGCGGTGACCGTGACGATCAGACGAAGCACATCTCCAAGATAGAGACCAGAAGCAATGGCCTTGCTGATCTCCAGCAGGGCATTGATCTCCTTGGCATCGAGGTTTCGGTTCTCTTTCATTAAACGTTTCCTTCCTTCACCTCTCTTTATCATATACAAAAACGATTCATTTGGAAAGCAGATTGCCAGTTTTCCGTCATACGAAAAAGGCGCCAGCCTTCTCTGACGCCTTCGTCTCCAATACCTCTTTGTATGAACGGATAAATTTTCAATATAAGAAAAGATTTTTGTGAAGCTCCCCGCCGATCCCATTAGGGTGGGACAGGCACGGCGGGGCTCACGGGGCACTTGCCGGCCGAGAAAAAGTTTCCCTATATATTGCTGTTTCCTTGCTTGGGTCCAAACAATCCCATGCCTTTTTGGTTCAAAACATCCATATAGACGTGCAAGAACTGGCTATTTCGAACTGAGGGGACGTGAATTACCCGAACAACATCTTTGCAATCTTTAAACTCTGGAGTAATATCACCGAGGATGTTTTGAGAATCCAAAAGAAAGGCTTCGTTAAAAAGGGCGTTAGGGTCATCAGGGAATAAGGGGACAATCACAATGTCAGCCTCAACGAGATCCTGAAAAAAATGAGTCCCATAGGAGACTTCGGGGGTATATCCCTCTTTTGCAAAGGATATCTCCATCAGAAGCCTTGCCTTATTGATATTGGCGTAGGTTACTCGGACACCCAGGTTAATATCGTTGCTTCCCCAACGGCCAGGCCCCATCAGGGCATAGTGTTTTAAAGCCAGGTATCTATTCAATACGTTCACGACACTAGCAATCTTTAACTTTTCTTCATAGGTCTGCAAGATATCATAAGCCTTGGGGTTGACGTAAACAATATATTCAATGTTATGAACAACACTATTGGAAAGTCCTGTGTTGGTGATGAAGAGAAATTGTTCCTGCGGAATCTGTTCTGGAATGGGAACTTTATCCAATTCTTTTCTTATGGAAAGGGATCGACATTGTAACAGATAGAATTTATTGTTGTCCCAGGCAAACTCGATATCCACAGGACGCCCATAGGCGGCTTCAACTCTTGAAAGGATTTTCCTGGTGAGGGGAACAAAAGCTGTTTTGGTCAACAAGTTTTCAAAGGTCAAACAAAGTTCTTCTCCTTTGAGGTTTTGGGTTCTAAACATAGGTGGAGCCAAATGCCCATCTTTTTGGACGGATACAGCATGGAAAAGGTCTGGGTGGTCCATTGCAGGACTTAACGTTCGAAAGTCCACTGTTTCCATGATCCCCTTTCTCAGGTTGAGGACATCCACCTGTTTCTGGGAGTACTTCTTGATCTGCGGTGCGGTGACTTCCGGCCGCATTTGGGGATGGCTTAATGGGATCATCCGGGGGTAGTCAGAACCGACACGGTCTACTGCCCGAGTCCCCAAGCCAAACACCAGTCTCACCAATCCCTCCTCTTTTTTGATCTTTGGATTCCAGGCATAGACATTGCGAGAAAACATGACCCCCGCGGCAAACGGGAAAAAGTAGTCCCCAAAGCGTTGGCCTACCACTTTCTGAACAACCATGGCCATCCGTTCATCGTAATCCAATAGCCCATGATCCACACGGTAGAGAATAGGATCTGGCCCATAAGTACTTGCGAATACCTGTTTGAGGCCAACGACAAAATTTCTAAGACGCGTCTCTATATCTCCCAGGTTGGTCAGAAAAACAGAGAGATACTTTCCAGAAAAGGCCAAACCGAAGTTATCCTCCAACATGCTGGAGGAGCGAATAATAATGGGATGTTCGCCGATCTCTGTTAGGATTTTTCGAAAATCTTCGATAACCTCTGGAGCGAAGTTGGCAAACTTAAACTTCTCCCCGATATGCAAAAATTCCTTTTCAATGGTCTCTCTGTCCTTATATTTATGTGTATGGAACTGTTGAAGGTTGTTTCGGTCTAAGAATTCTGAGAAAACGCCAGAATTTAAAAACCACGTATCCGGAACCCTGATATACTCCTCCAGTTCTGGATCTCTCTCGTCCAAAATGGGGAGTAGAATTTTTTGGGCTAAAATCATGCCAGCAGCCTTACCTCCCAATTTACCAGGGTTTCTCCGGCTCCAGAGACAATGCTCGAGGATATTATCAATGTCACGGATGGTAATGTGGTTTTTGGCAAGGCCAATAAAAGGAAGCTGGTTAGAAATATAATGTTTGATGAGGGCTACACGAATTCCTTCAGCTTCCTCCTGTGAAATATAGACTTCACCTTTTGGGATTTCACAGAACTCCCGGAGGGCGTTATAAATTTCCAAGGAGGTGGCCTGTTCTTGGTTGACCACCAAACTCAGCTCTTGACATTTATCTTTTTTCCGGGCCAGGTTGATGTAATTTTCGATCTCATGGTCACTTAAAGAGCTGGCAGAATAATAACCGATGAGACCTTCCACGTACTCCTGACGGTTGATCTCCGTATCGGGAAACCCATCTTCTTTCAGCGCTTCGAGGGCCTGCTGGTAAAGTTTCTCCCGTGTGATCATTCCTCTCTTCTCTAAAACCTCCATAAAGATGCTGTACATCAGTCCCATGAGATTCGGGTACTGGTTCATTTTTCTAAACAACCTGTAGGTTTTGAGGATATCCATCCTAAACCCAGCCCCGCAATTTACAGGCTTCTGCAACCCTTGCCACGGAAACAAGATAGGCGGCCTGCCTCATATTGACCTTCTCCTGTAAGTACATCTGGTAGATTCCGTGAAAGGCTCGGGACATTTTTTCATCGAGCCTTTCGTGGATCTCTTGCAACGGCCAGTAAAAATTATATGCGTTTTGAACTTGTTCAAAATAGGATACGGTTACCCCCCCTGCATTGGCGAGAAAATCAGGCAGAACAAAGACCTTGTTCTGATGAAGGATTTCATCGGCCTCCGGTGTGGTTGGCCCGTTGGCCAGCTCACAAGAAATCTTGCACCTGATTCGATCTGCGTTTGCCGCTGTAATCACATTTTCGAGGGCGGCTGGGAAAAGAACAGTTACATCCAATTGCAGGAGCTCTTCGTTACTAATACTCTCGGCTCCTGGAAATCCTTCGAGACTGCCGGTATTCAGCTTATGTTCCACCACCTGTTTGGGATCAAACCCTTTCGAGTTATAAATCCCTCCCTTGGAGTCAGAAGCTGCCACGAGTTTAAGTCCAAGTATCTCAGAGCCTAGAATCGCAGCGTATTGACCGGCATTGCCAAAGCCCTGGATCGCCATGGTCTTTTCCCGGAGATCCATGTTCAATATTTTAGCCGCTTCGCGCGTGACATAGATGCCACCTCGTGCCGTAGCATCTCCCCGCCCCTCTGATCCTCCAAGGGGAATGGGTTTACCCGTAATAACGCCGGGATGATGTTGTCCTACCAACGTCTCATACTCGTCCATCATCCAACCCATAATCTGAGGGGTCGTATAGACATCTGGAGCGGGCACATCTTTCGAAATCGACAGCATCGAGGCAACTGCCCGAATATAGGCGCGAGCTAACCGCTGTTTCTCGGTTTCCGACATCCCTTTCGGATTGCAGGTGACCCCCCCCTTTCCTCCTCCCAAGGGAATGTCCACCGCAGCTGCCTTCCATGTCATCCAGGCAGCCAGAGCGCGGACTGTGTCAATGGTTTCTTCCGGATGCCATCGGATACCACCTTTCGCAGGCCCTCGGGCAGTATTATACTGGACCCGGTAGGCATGAAGAATTTGAACGTTTCCGTCATCCATTTGGACAGGAAGCGTCACCGTGAGTTCTCGTTGAGGCCAGCGGAGCAGATCATGGGTGGCTTGGTCCAAGCCCAGTCTCTCTGCGGCGGCATCCAGTTGTCTCTGTGCAATTTTGAAAGGATTCAACTCTGGCATGTCTTATTCTCCTTTTTGACGATGAATAACAAAAAAAGGCGCCAGGTCTTTTTGACGCCCGCGTCTTCAATACACCGTTGTATGATTGGCAGTTTTTTTAGTATAAAACAGTTTTTTTGTCAAGAAAATGTTCAGAGAGGTGATCCCCCATTTTTTCTGTAAGGAGGATGGTTTGGACAATCTCCCGCATCATCTTCCGACTGTTCATGTTTGCTTTACATAGGGTTCACTACACTCTGATGTTATTAAAAAGAAAGGGGATACCTGGTCATTCCGGGTATCCCCTCACCTACGGTCAGTCAGTCTTAGATGATCTAGCCCCTAAAGGCTTTGGACTTGATCAGAGCTTCCATGTTCATGTTTAGGATCTTAGAAGGAGTTTTTTCGCCTTTGCCATTTCCCCTAAGAATTGTTTCAACCTCCTGTTTGTCCACATCCATGACATAAGGGATTCCCGACATTTCTGAAGCTTCACGGGTCAAGCTACAGAGGTCATCTCTGGAAATATATTTCAAGGCAAATTTTCTTGCTCCAGCCATCAGTTGTTGAACTCCTGCATTCAACCGATCGAAATAGGTAATCATTCCAATCGCCCCGGTGGGAATGCGTTCAAAATCCTTTCCGTATTTATCTTTGAGCTTGGCTGCCAAAATGAAGATGTGCTCCGGGTCGGTTCCGTATTTGGCCACATCCGCAGGGACCTTGCCTTTCTTGATCATCTCACCGATGGTATTTCCGACCATGGCAGCCGTCATTGAAGCCCGACCCAGGCAGATCGCTTTGATATAAGGAGCAGCCAAGGCGAGTGCCTTGAAGATATGATCCTCAAGGGCAAGGCCTCCTGCGATGGCGCAGGTCGGGATGAAAGCCCCTTTCTTGTCGAGCCTTCTCAGGAATTGATAGAGGAGGCTTTCAAGGTAAACCGTTGGAACTCCCCACTCATTCATCATTCGCCATGGACTCATCCCGGTTCCTCCTCCTGCACCGTCTACAGTCAGGAGGTCGATCTTGGCATCGGACGCAAATTTGACTGCCCGGGCAAGGTCAGCAGGCCGATAGGCACCGGTTTTCAGAGAGACAAATTTTGCTCCGATCTTTTTCAACCGTTCCACTTCCTTATGAAACCCTTCCTCACTCACCATCCCCAGTCTGGAATGTCGTTCGAACTCTTTAAAATCTCCCTGTTTGAAAGCCTCCTGCACAACATGGTCTTCGGGATCGGGGAGGACGATGTAACCCCGGCTTTTTAACTGCATGGCTCTTTCCAGGGTGGGGAGTTTGACTTCCCCACCGATATTTTTCGCGCCTTGTCCCCATTTCGGTTCAATGATCTGGACTCCCAGTTTTTCCACCGCATACTCCGGTACTCCCAGGCGGCCATCCTCGACGTTATACTGGACGATAATTCCGCCATGTCCATCATACCATTGTTGGAAGGTCTTCACCCTCCGTTCCAATTCTGGCGATCTCACCACATGACTATTCTTGATCTCAGCCTGAGGGTCCATACCACAAACGTTTTCACCCACAACGACCAAAGTTCCAGCAATGGCTGCGGCAATGGCCATCGATTCCCAGTGGATCCGGGCGATATCGGTCGAGCCTAAAGCCCCTGTGAAATAGGGGACTTTCATCTTAATCTTCTCCTTGGCCCCCACTTCTGTAGAGACATCGACCGCCGGGAACGTCGCATGATCTGAATCGGCCGGGACGCCCATGGCGCCGACACAGGTTCCCTGAATGTTGAAGTGAGAAAAATCGACGGGATAATCCTTTTCAGATCCGGCAGTCACCTTGGAATAGGGCTGCGGGTAGAGGATCTCCCTTCCTCTCAAAGCGGAACGGCCCACTTCACAGGGACCAGGGCAACCATCCAGGCAGGTGACACAAAGCCCTGATGTGGGAGCGGGCTCAACCCGATTTCGAGTAAACGTGGCTGGACTTCGATTGGGCTTGGTGAATGTCATCTTTCTCCTCCTTTTATTTTGATAAAAAAAAGGCGTCAAGTTGCTTTGACGCCTTTGTCAGCACTACCTCGTTGTATTGTATTGGCCGGAACGTGCCCCGCAGGCCCCGCCTTGCAGGCGTGGTCAAGGGGCACAATATGAAACGAGATTACCTTGCCGGGAAGCCCCCACCGTGCCTGTCCCGCCCTAACGGGATGGGTGGGGAGCTTCAACAAAAAAGGCGCCAAATTTCTTTGACGCCTTCGTCTTCAATACCTCTTCGTATTGACACCCAAATCTTTAATATGAAAAAATATTTTTGTCAAGAAATTTTTATGAGGTCCCAAGACCTGCGAGCGTGAAGTATTTTTTTAGGGCTCTCTCTATTTAGCTACCCATTTTGTCCGCTAAAAGGATGGCTTCCGCCACCTGACGCATGGTCTTGCGGCTGTCCATGCTTGCCTTGCGGATCCTTTTGAATGCCTCCTCTTCATCCAATTCATGCCGTTTCATCAATATCCCCTTGGCTCTTTCTACTAATTTCCGGGTTTCCAATTCTTCCTGGATCACCTTCGTCTTGACCATCAACTCTGTGTTTTCAATACAGATCGCCGCCTGATTGGCGACCGTTGTAAGCAGGGCCCGTTCGGTCTCAGTGAATTCATGGGGATAGGAGGTGTAAATATTGATCACCCCGATGACTTTGTCTTTGACAGCCATGGGGACGCTGAGCATGGATATCAACCCTTCTTTACGAGCCAGTTCCTTCTCCTTGTAGCGAGGCTCCTTGAGGACGTCCAAAATGGCGAGCGGTTTCTTCTGCTCAGCCACATATCCCACGATGCCTTCCCCCACCTTCAAACTCCGTTCTTTGAGATATGCCTCGCTGATCGCTTGGGTGGCACGGATTTTAAGAACCTTCTCTTTCTCATCCAATATCCAGAGAGAACAGATCTTTGAGTCCATGACATTGGCCGTCACTGTCACAATCAATTTCAGGATGTCGTCTAGGTACTGATCCGAAGAGATGGCCTGGCTGATCTCGGAGAGGGCTTTGATCTGCTTTTCATAGGATATTTTTGATGCCTTTTTCGTTAACAACGAAACTATCCGTTTCTAAGAGTGGGGGTTTACCCCGTCGTTGAAAAAACTTCCTTCCTAAAAGATTCAGCTTTTCTATAGCTCATATGATCAAGCTTAACACTTAAACTGAACCATTTATTAAATCAACTACGGGGTTAATTTACACAAAAGGCCTTGATTTGTCAATTATTTCCGGAAGCATCTCCAATTTCTTTCTCCGCTGGCCCGTCTCCTTCGGCCCGATCAACTGGTACCGCTCATTTCTGTCCCGGTTTTCATGACGAAAAAAGAGATGCTTACATTACTTCCCCTGGGGTTGACCGGGGGAGGGGATTATGGTAAATGTTAAAAATATTTTGATACTTCGACGGCGCCAAACCCCGGCCTTTAGGACGGGGTTAAAAGCGCCCCTCAGTATCAACCCTGAGCAAATCCCGGGCTTTAGACCGGGTATAGTCGAAGGGTTGATTTTTTGTGAATGGGGAAGGAGAAATGGCCAGGTTGGATAAGAAGGATGTGCTCCGGATGGCCAAGGAGAAGAAGGTAAAATTCGTGCGCCTCTGGTTTACGGATATCCTTGGTTTCTTAAAGAGCTTTGCCATTACGATCCGTGAACTGGAAGGAGCCTTGGAGGATGGGAGAGGATTTGATGGGTCCTCCATCGTTGGCTTTGTCCGGATCGATGAGAGTGATATGGTGGCCAAGCCTGACCCCTCCACCTTTAGAATTCTTCCTTGGAAGGCGAATGAGGCTGTTGTCGCTTCTATGTTCTGCGATATCTTGGAGCCAGAGGGGAGCCCTTATCAGGGAGATCCTCGATGGGTCTTGAAGAAGAATCTGAAACGGGCTGCTGACATGGGGTACGTCTTCAATGTGGGACCTGAGCTGGAGTACTTCTATTTTCAACGTTCAACGGGCAAACCGGAAACACTTGATACCGGGGGTTATTTCGATCTCACTCCCCTGGATGTTGCGAGCGAACTTCGAAAACAGACAGTGACGGTTTTAGAAGACCTCGGAATTCCGGTAGAGTATTCTCATCACGAAGTGGCGCCAAGTCAGCATGAGATTGATCTCAAATATACGGATGCGCTGATCATGGCGGATAGCACCATGCTTTATCGATTAGTGGTCAAAGAGGTTGCTCTGAAGAATAATGTCTACGCTACGTTTATGCCGAAACCGGTTTATGGCGTCAACGGGAGCGGGATGCATACCCACCAATCCCTTTTTAAAGGGAATAAGAATGTCTTTTTCGACCTAAAAGACAAATATCATCTTTCAGATATTGCTAAACATTATATTGCCGGGTTATTGAAGCATGCGAGAGAGCTCACGTTGGTTACGAATCAATGGGTCAATTCTTATAAACGGCTGGTCCCGGGATACGAAGCACCGGTTTATATCTCTTGGGCACAAAGGAATCGTTCCGATCTTATCCGCATTCCGTTGTATAAACCCGGAAAAGAGAAAGAGACACGAGTCGAATATCGATCTCCTGATCCTGCCTGTAATCCCTATTTGGCCTTTGCCGTGATGTTGGCGGCTGGTTTGGAAGGAATTGTGAGAAAGTATCCTCTGAGAGATCCCATAGAACGAAATGTCTATGAGATGACCCAGGAAGAGAGAAAAAAGAATAAGATCGATTCCCTTCCCGGGAATCTGTACGAAGCCATTCAGGTGACAGAGGAGAGCCAGCTCGTGAAGCAGGCTTTGGGAGAGGATCTGTTTCATAAATTTATTGATAACAAGAAGATTGAATGGGACCGTTACCAAGCCCAGGTAACCGATTACGAATTGCAACAGTATTTTTCGATCTTGTAATCTTCCTCTCTGTCTCGCTTTAAGCAAAAAGGGGGTATAAATGTATTCTCCCTTAAAAGGGGGACGGAGAGGGATCAAAGCAAAGGAGATGAGATGGATCCAAACAAAATGTGGTGGATTGAAGAAAGGGCAAAGAAGACTATTGAAAAACTGGTAGCTCATGATTTTAAGGGCCTCTATGTCAAAAGCAGGCAGGAGGCAGTAGAAGAGATCTGGAAGCACATCACCCCGAAACACAGGGTGGGAGCCGGAGGTTCAGTGACCATTAGGGAACTTGGAATTTTGGGACAACTGGAAGCCCGGGGTCATACCCTGTATGACCATTGGAAACCCGGTGTTCCGAAAGAGAACGTCCTTGAAATCCGTAAGTCCCAGATGACCTCTGACGTTTTCCTCGGTAGTGTCAATGCCGTGACCATGAATGGGGAACTGGTGAACATTGATGGGGTTGGGAACCGGGTGAACTCCACTATTTTCGGTCCTGGAAAAGTGATCCTCGTGGCCGGCTATAATAAAATTGTGGAGGATGTCCAGGAGGCGATCAAAAGGATAAAGGATATCGCTGCGCCCATTAATGCGAAACGCCTGAATATTGATGTCCCATGCGCCAAATTGGGGAAGTGTGTGGACTGCAACTCACCCAACCGGATCTGCAGGGTCGTTGTGATTCATGAACGAAGACCCTCCTTGACGGATATCCTGGTCATACTGGTGGGTGAAGAATTAGGTTTTTGAAATACGAAGCACGAAATCCGAAATTCGAAACAATATCGAATGACCAAAATTCGAAGCGATGGAATAAACAGGTTTAGATCGTTAGAAATTTGAAAATTTGTATTTGTTTCGGATTTCGATATTCGAATTTCGAAATTTGAGGGAGGAAACATGGGGAAAATCAGGAGGGCGATCATTAGCGTTACGGATAAGTCTGGGGTGGCAACGTTTGCTAAAGCTTTAGCTCAAATGGGGGTGGAGATCCTTTCAACCGGAGGGACGGCAAAGACCTTGAGGGAGAATGGAATTTCCGTAAAAGACATCTCAGAATATACCGGATTTCCGGAGATGCTCGATGGGAGAGTGAAAACCCTTCACCCCAAAGTCCACGGAGGTCTCTTAGGACAAAGGTCGAAACCGGAACATGTCAAGAAGATGAACGAGCACGGGATCCTTCCCATTGATCTCGTGGCGGTTAATCTCTATCCCTTTGAGGCAACGGTGGCAAAGGAAGGATGCACCCTCGAAGAGGCGATCGAGAATATTGATATCGGTGGACCCACCATGCTTCGTTCGTCAGCGAAAAACTACCCGGACGTGACGGTTGTGGTGGACCCGAAAGATTATGATCTGGTTCTTTCTGAGTTGAAGGATCGGGGAGAGGTCTCTACCGAAACTAATTTCAGATTAGCTAGGAAAGTCTTCCAGCACACCGCCCGTTATGACGGCGCCATCTCCAACTACCTCGGCCAGATCGAAGGTGGGAAGAAAGTCCATGAATTTCCAGAGACCTTTACCTTCCAGGTGAAAAAAGTTCAGGGGTTACGTTACGGAGAAAACCCCCACCAAAAGGCGGCATTTTACCGAGAGTATTTAGTATCAGAGCCCTCGGTTTCGAATGCCGTGCAGCTCCAGGGCAAGGAGTTATCATACAATAATATATTAGATGTGGATTCAGCATTTGAGACGGTGAAAGAGTTCGAGGAGACTGCCACGGTCATCATCAAACATAATAACCCCTGCGGCGCAGCCATCTCATCCAAGAACTTGGCAGATGCCTACCGAAAGGCGAAGGAGTGTGATCCGGTCTCTGCCTTTGGTGGAGTCGTAGGATTTAACCGGAAAGTGGATAGAGAGACAGCAAAAGAGATGGCGGAGATCTTCCTCGAGGTCGTCATTGCCCCCGGCTTTGATCCTGAAGCGCTAGAGATACTGAAGGCCAAGAAAGATCTTCGTCTTCTCCAGACTCCACCATTAACGGCTTCCTTCACGCAAGGAGGGTTCGATCTGAGAAAAGTGGTGGGTGGCCTTCTGGTCCAGGGCCGTGATCTCGGCAAAGTGCCGATGGATCAGTGGAAGGTGGTGACGAAGAGAAAACCGACGGAGGAAGAGAAAAGGGCCATGGCCTTTGGCTGGAAGGTGGCCAAACACGTCAAATCGAATGCCATCGTCCTTGTCAGAGAGGACCGGACCATCGGAATTGGAGCAGGCCAGATGAGCCGTGTTGACTCGACACGCCTGGCCGTGATGAAGGCTCAATCCCCGACCAAGGGGACGGTATTAGCCTCTGATGCGATGTTTCCCTTCAGGGATGGAGTCGACACCGGAGCGGAGTCTGGCGCGACGGCCATCATCCAGCCTGGTGGCTCAATTCGAGACGATGAGGTGATTGCCGCGGCGGATGAATATAACATCGCCATGGTGTTTACAGGAATGAGACACTTCCGGCACTAATAGTGCCGCAAGAAATCCGAAGCACGAAATTCGAATTTCGAAACAATTTCGAATGACCAAAATTCAAAACCCCTTCATCCCATCCCTCTCCCCAGCGGGGAGAGGGGAAAGGTGAGGGGTGGCCGAGCCGATTGTCAAAATCAATATTTCGTTTGTATTAGAAAGTTTTGGTCATTTGAAAATTGGAATTTGTTTCGGATTTCGATATTCGGATTTCGGATTTTTCAGACTACGTCTTGGATCTCTATAGGAGAGGATATGAAGGTGTTGGTGGTGGGTGGTGGTGGCAGAGAGCATGCGCTGATCTGGAAGATCGCTCAGAGTCCAAAGGTATCGAACATCTACTGTGCTCCAGGAAATGCGGGAATTTCCGAGCAGGCCACCCTCGTGCCCATCAAGGCAAACGATCTAAACGGCCTTCTGAATTTTGCCTCCCGAGAGAAGATCGATCTCACCATCGTGGGTCCTGAAGAGCCGCTGACCAAGGGCATTGTCGATCTCTTTGAATCGAAAGGTCTCACTATTTTTGGGGCAAGCCAGAGGGCAGCAGAATTAGAAGGGAGTAAAGCCTTTGCCAAGGAGATGATGAAGAAGTACCGAATTCCCACCTCCTCCTATGAGATCTTCGATGATCCGAAGAAGGCGAAAGATTATATTCGTAAACAGGGTGCCCCTATCGTGGTTAAGGCTGATGGTCTAGCCGCAGGCAAGGGAGTCATTCTCTGTAAGACCGTTGAGGAGGCCCTGAAATCCGTTGATCAGATTATGGTGGAGAAGATCTTTGGTGAGGCGGGCAATCGAGTTGTGGTCGAAGAATATCTTGTGGGCGAAGAGGCTTCCTATATTGCTTTTACTGACGGGAAGGCAATCCTCGCCATGGCATCGTCTCAGGATCATAAACAGGTCTTCGATGGGGATCAGGGGCCTAACACCGGAGGGATGGGAGCTTACTCGCCTGCACCCGTGGTGACGGATGAGGTTCATGAGAAGATTATTGAGAAGATCTTGAGACCTATCATTCAGGGTATGGGTGAAGAGGGAAGGCCCTATAAAGGTGTTCTCTATGCTGGATTGATGATTCATGAAGGTCATCCGAAGGTTTTGGAATTCAATGCTCGATTCGGGGACCCGGAAACCCAGCCAGTTCTGATGCGAATGAAAGGCGATATCATTCCCATTCTGGGGGCATGCATCGAAGGAAACCTCTCCAGGTACAAGATTGAATGGGACAGCCGGGCTGCGGTCTGTGTCGTCATGGCTTCGAAAGGATACCCGGGGGATTATGAGAAGGAAAAACCAATCTCAGGGCTGAAGGAAGTTTCTCAGATGGAGGATATTTTTGTCTTTCATGCAGGGACAGCCTTGAAAGATGGGCAGATGAGCACCAATGGGGGTAGGGTTCTTGGAGTAACGGGTCTCGGAAAAGATATCCCCAGAGCTATTGAGCGAACTTATCAGGCCGTTCAGAAGATCTCCTGGGAGGGAGTCCACTACCGAAAAGATATTGGTCAGAAGGCATTGTGCCGCTAATAGGAAAATTCGCAAAGCGTAAAGGGCATAGCGCAAAGCGTTCATTTATTCGTAGGGGCGGTTCTTGCAGCCGCCCATTTGGGAGCTCTAAATTCGAAGCACGAAATCCGAATTTCGAAACAATATCGAATGACAAAAATTCGAAATAGGGGAATAACAAAGTTTAGGTCATTAGAAATTTGAAAATTTGGATTTGTTTCGGATTTCGTTATTCGGATTTCGGATTTTTCTGTGCGCTTATTCAGGCCCCTAAAAGGGTTGGGGCAGAGAAAAAACCAAGTTGGAGGACCACAAGGAATGTATAACATTGCCGTGATTCCTGGAGATGGAACTGGACCCGAAGTCGTCGCTGAAGGATTGAAGGTTTTGAAGG
>Ga0209286_1000256_pt1 | contig 13572 bp, 13 predicted proteins | sample PPLLak1March2015_2_FD_187250 | JGI IMG/M metagenome (GOLD analysis project Ga0209286, IMG submission 187250) | Freshwater sediment microbial communities from Prairie Pothole Lake near Jamestown, North Dakota, USA - PPLs Lake P8 Core (3) Depth... | ecosystem: Environmental > Aquatic > Freshwater...
CACGAAGAAGGTGGTTCAGGAGACATTGAAGAAGGAGGTGATGGAAACAGCGTTTAGGATTTCTGAGAGGTTGGGATTCAGCAGGAACAAACCCAAGTAATCTTTTTCAAACGATCGAAAAGGTTGGCAAGAAAGGAGGTGGGGTTTAATTAAGAGTTCGCCCTGAACCATGTAAGGTGCAGGGCTGCCATGCACCCCATCCTGAACTATGTGAAGTTCAGGACCAATCATGAACCCAACGTGGTTCATGGCGTGGTGCATGGCGGAGTCCGTAGGGAGCGCAGATCTGCGTTCCGCTCTTTCGAAATTTAGGTGAGATTCGAATTTCGAACTAAGAGAAAAAAGAAGGATGAAAAGGAGGTTTTATATGAAAAGATTTTCTATGATGACAGCTGTGTTTATGGTTTTGTTCGTGGCAATCGCTTTTTCTGGGACGCCGGCATTTGGACAGCCCAAGTACGTCTTAAAATTCAACCACGTGTTGGGCCAAAAAGAACCTTATCACCAGGGATTTCTGAATTGGGCAAAGGCGGTTGAGGAAAAAACAAAAGGTGGTCTTAAAATTGAGGTCTTTCCCAGTGCCCAGCTAGGTGTTGAAGAGGACATCCTTGAGCAGATTAGAGCGGGTGCAAATATCGGGCAAAATACCGACTCGGCCCGTATGGGCATGTATGTCCCAGGAATAGCCTGCTTGAATGGCCCCTATTTTGCGGAGAATCTTGCGGAAGTGGAAAAACTCACGAAGGCGCCGACCATAAAAGCTTTTCATGACGAGCTCGCCAACAAACATGGCTTTAAAGTTCTATCTTTTAGCTGGGTCCAGGGGTACAGGCATTTCTTTACGAATAAGCCGATCCGGAACCCCGAAGACTTAAAGGGTCTTCGCATCCGGACACCCCCTGCGCCCATATGGCAGGAGTCCGTGCGCGCTCTCGGCGCAACTCCTGTGGCTATGGCGTTTGGAGAGATGTATCCGGCCCTTCAGCAAAAGGCGATGGACGGAGTTGAGCTGGTCTATAACAACATTCCTGCTGGACGTTTCTATGAGGTTCTCAAGTACGTGAGCGAGACACACCATATCATGCTTGTTAATTACGAGGTTATTAGCTCAAAGTGGTTTAATGCTTTGCCTCCTGACTACCAAAAAATTCTTGTTGAGGAATGTGATAAAGCCGGGATCGAAACCTCCAAGCTCATCATGGATAAGCTTGAGAAAGAAGTGAAGGCGGACCTGACAACGAAGAGAGGGATGATCGTGGTGGATAATGTGGATATACCCGCTTTCAAAAAAGCTGGAGAGAAAGCTTATGAGGTTTTGAAAATTGCTGACGTAAAGAAAAAGATCTTTAGTGAAATTGGAAAGAAGTAGGAAGGGTGTATGAACCGGTCCTTCGGCTGAAGGACCGGTTCATACACTGTGGATTCTGATACGGGTTTGCTGATGAGGCGTCGTTTATCACCGGAGAAATTCTCGACGTGAATGGTGGGACCCGAATGGACGGATTGAAAAAAGATGAACAATGGACCGTGAATCATGAACCATGAACACAAGTTCCCCCTGTGCACCGGATTATTCCTTTGGGTGTAAAGACCCGAATTCTAAGCGGCAGAAAATTATTTCTTAAAAGTAAAGTGTGGAGGTGTTGGCGCATGAAAAAAATTTACGAGTTTATCTGTAAGAAAGAGATACGCATCGCCCAATGTGCATTGGGGATTCTTTCATTATTGGTATTTGCTGCGGCGGTAGGGCGATTCTTATATTATCCCTTGAACTGGGCGATGGATGCGGCAACATTTCTTTTTGCCTGGACGGTTTTTTTAGGCGCCGATGCCGCGATGCGATTGGATAGACTATTCTGCATTGAAGTGATCACGGGTAAACTCCCGCAGAAGGCGCAACTCTATCTCAAAGTGATTAATTATATGATCATTATTATTTTCTTATTGGGCATGATCGGATATGGCTTATGGCTTTCTTACACGACCCGGTTGAGAACCTTTCAGGGGATCCCGGGCTTTAGTTATACATGGGTTACGCTGAGTGTGCCGTTTGGTTGTGCTCTGATGTTGATCACCGCGATTTTGAAAATCAAGACTTTCGTGCGAGCGATATCAACGGGTGAATCGATCGAGAAGCGTGAAGGTGTTAGTGGTGAAATCATCTGAATAGAGTCTCATTCCTGCTGACAGCTGGGAGGCTATGAAATGACGTTAGTAGCGATTCTGTTTCTCCTCTTTATGTTGATGGGAATGCCAGTCCCTTTTGCCTTTGGTATTTCCGGAGTTGCCTTCTTTCTGCAACAGCCAACGTTGCCATTGACAATGCCTGTTCAACAAGTGCTTTCCCAAACACAAAACTTTCTTCTGCTTGCAATTCCATTGTTCATTTTAGCCGGCAACTTACTCAACGAGACCGGTATTACCGAACGGGTAATGAAACTGGCGTCAGTTCTGACTGGACATATGCGTGCCGGGATGGCACAGAGCAACATGGTGATCGCTGCATCGCTGGGCGGGATTACGAGTTCGGCGATTGGTGACGCCGCCATGCTCTCGCGCGTGTTGGGGCCGGGCATGATGAAGAAAGGATATTCCGGAGGATTCTCGGCAGCCGTCATTGGTTGCAGCGCATTAATCACGACGATGATACCCCCTGGTATCGGGCTGGTTTTATATGGCAGTATCGCCGAAGTGTCCATCGGACGGTTATTTGCGGCAGGGATGATTCCCGGCATTTTAATGACGATATTCTTAATGGTTGCGGTAGGCTTGAGGGCCAAGCAAAAAGGTTATCTTCCCGAAAGGGAAAAACGGCCACCGCTCAAAGAGGTTGCGAAAACTTTTGTCGATTGCATCTGGGCTTTTCTTTTCCCGGTCATTCTGATAGCCGGATTAAGGTTCGGCATGTTTACCCCGTCCGAAGCAGGTGCTTTCGCGTGCGTCTATGCCGTTGTTATTGGAGTGGTCGTCTACAAACAGTTTTCCTGGAAAGGAATGCTTCAAACACTGGAGAACACTGTCGTCGATGTAGGAATGGTCATGTTACTTATCGCTTTGTCGGCGACCTTCAGTTACGGGATTGTCTGGGATCAAATCCCACAAAAGATGGCCGAGTTCATGCTTGGGATTTCCAATGTTCCTTGGATGGTCATGCTGATCATTATCGTATTTTTACTCATTGCCGGGACGGCGATGGACTCTACTGTGTTGATCCTGATGTTGACTTCGATTCTCACGCCGATCGCCGAGCAAGTCAACGTCAATCTGGTGCACTTTGGGATCATCATGGTGCTGACCCTTACCGTTGGGTTATTGACCCCGCCGGAAGGAGCGGTCCTTTATATCGTCTGCACGATCTTCAAATGCTCGCTCTGGGATTTTGTCAAGGAAGGTTGGCTGTTTATGTTGTCTGTTGTTGTGGTGGTAATATTGGTTATTTTCTGGCCGGATTTGGCTTTATGGCTTCCGAATCTAACATTTGGAATTGAGTAAGGCAATCATCTTTTATTTTTATCTCGTGCCCATTCTAATGTACGGCGCCTTGATGGGCGGAATGCCCAGCTATCATCCTCTATTTCTTGTTGCAGAGGCTGTTGGTACAAGGGTTGACGGCTGCAGCGGTGAAGGAGTAAGAAGAGTTAGGAGTTAGGAGTTAGGAGTTAGGAGTTAGGAGTTAGGAGTTAGGAGTTAGGAGTTAGGAGTTAGGAGTTAGGAGTTAGGAGTTAGGAGTTCAAGTTTAAGAGTTTAAAGTTCATCGTTCACAGTTGATATTTCAGCACTCGGGGAAAATACAATGAAGCTTAAGGATCGTGTGGCAATCGTTACAGGGGGAGCCAGGGGGATTGGAAGAGCAATTGCCACTTCCTTTCTAAAGGAAGGGGCGAAGGTCGCCATCATCGATTCCGACAAAGAGAGATTGGAAACAGTTAAGAAGGAAATGGGGAATGAAAGTAAGGAGGTCATGGTTATCCCCTGCGACATTACGAAAAGCAGTAATGTAAAAGAGATGATGGATCAGGTTCATAAGAGATTTGGTCGAATCGATATCCTCGTCAACAATGCCGGGATTATCCGAAGGGGTACGATTGAGACAGTCACCGAGGAGGATTGGGATCGGGTCATTGAAGTCAATCTAAAAGGGACTTTCAATTGCTGCAAGGCTGTAGCGGGAATCATGAAACAACAAGGGTATGGAAAAATTATTAATGTCTCTTCAATTGCGGGGAAGATGGGAGACATCACCTCTGCCCCTGGATACGGACCTTCAAAGGCTGGGATAGACGCCCTGACGAAAACACTGGCAAGGCAATTGGCCCAATATGGAATCAATGTCAATTCCGTGGCGCCTCACGCCATTGAGACCGAGATGAGCGCTCAGTGGTCAGAAGAGAGACGAAAGGAGATTATTGCCTCCATTCCCCTTGGTCGCCTTGGAAAACCAGAGGACGTGGCGAATGCAGTCCTCTTCCTGGCTTCTGATGAGGCCTCCTTTATTACCGGTGAGATCTTAGACGTAAATGGCGGAGCGCTTATGGACTAACCCCCTCACCCCATCCCTCTCCCCATCGGGGAGAGGGGAGGGTGAGGGGAAATTAAGGGGAGAAATTCAGTTGAGCAGAGATGAAATTATAGGGGGGGCTGTGATCTTCCTCTTCGGAGCGGTCACCACCGTCCTCTCTTTAGGAATGCCCATCGGAACTTTCCGCAAATCAGGAACGGGATTGTTTCCTCTTATTCTGGGAATATTGCTCATGTTCTTATCTGGCCTCTTTTTACTCCGACTTTTCCTGAAAACCCGGGCTACACCAGAGAAGTCATCTGCTGGTGAGATACCTGGATCATCCAAACAGTTAGTTCTTTTCTTTGGAACGATGGTTTTAGTGACATTGTTCTTTAACCGATTAGGATACCCACTCTCTTCATTTCTTTTGATGCTGGCTCTCTTGAGAATTCTTGGGGTGAAAAGGTGGAGATTTAATTTCCCTCTATCTTTTATTACAGCCATCGTCTGCTATTTTCTATTCGTCCAATGGCTTAAAATCCCACTGCCCAAGGGGTGGATAGGAATATAAGAGACAAGGTTGAGGTCCCCTTCACCCTTCCCCTCTCCCCTTGGGGGAGAGGGAGGGGGTGAGGGGGGTTAAGGTGTATTAAGGACTGGGGAACAATTGATGTTTGAATCGCTCCAACATCTCGTGAATGGTTTTGGCATCGCCGCTACGGTTCAAAATCTTCTTTATTGTCTGCTCGGTTGCATCGTAGGAACCGTCATCGGGGTTCTTCCCGGAATCGGACCGATCGCAGGAATTGCCCTCCTCATCCCTGCCACCTTTGGCCTCAATCCCACCTCTGCCATCATTATGCTCGCCGGAATCTATTATGGGGCGATGTACGGGGGCTCGACCACCTCAATCCTCCTCAACGTCCCTGGAGAGACTGCTTCTGTCATCACCTGCATCGATGGTTACCAGATGGCCCAGAAGGGAAGAGCTGGTCCTGCTCTCGCTACCTGTGCGATCGGTTCATTCATTGCAGGGACGATCGGGATATTCGGATTGGTCTTCCTGGCTCCGCCACTGGCCGAGGCGGCCCTGGCCTTTGGTCCTCCTGAATATTTTTCATTAATGGTATTTGGATTTATTGTCTTGAGCAACGTGACCGGAACATCCATTATCAAGTCTCTTATGATGGCCGTGGTGGGCCTGATCATTGGAACGATCGGTATCGATCCAGTTACAGGGGATGCCCGCCTCACATTCGGCTCTATCTCTCTCTTGAGTGGAATCGAATTTGTTGCCGTAGCTATTGGACTTTTCGGAATCGGAGAGGTCTTGATCAATGTTGAGAAACCATCAGAGATGTTGGAACAGAGAGTACTTGTGCCACGCCTGAGGGAACTCTATCCCACGCTTCAGGACTTTAAGAAATCAATCGGCCCCATTCTTAGGGGAACAGGCATTGGATTTGGGGTGGGTTTGGTTCCCGGACCTGCCCCTGTTATTGCAACCTACTCCTCATATATGATCGAAAGGAAAGTCTCCAAACACCCCGAGGAATTTGGAAAGGGAGCGATCGAAGGGGTAGCCGGGCCTGAATCGGCCAACAACGCTGCCTGCCAGTCAGCCTTCATTCCTCTTTTTGTTCTTGGCATCCCTTTTGCTCCTCCAACTGCCATTCTTCTTGGCGCTCTTCTCATTCACGGGGTATCGCCGGGCCCCTTAATGATTGGGCAGCATCCAGAACTCTTTTGGGGTGTCATCGCCAGTATGTACATTGGGAATTTTATTCTCCTTATACTTAACCTCCCTTTCGTCCCGCTCTTCGCCAACATCCTCAGGATTCCCAAGAAGGTCCTCTTGCCTCTTGTTATTCTTTTCTGTATCACAGGGATGTACACGGTGAACAATTCAGTCTTCGATATCTGGATGATGTTCCTCTTCGGTGGGATGGGGTTTTTGATGAGAAAATGGGCCTATGAAGGGGCTCCGCTTCTCCTGGCATTAGTCCTTGGACCGAAACTGGAAGTGGCTTTCCGGCAATCGTTAATGATCTCTCATGGCGATTTTGGAGTCTTTATCAATCGGCCCATTTCTGTGGCCTTTCTTCTGGCAACTTTGATCTTTTTACTGATTCCCGTGTTTCGGATCATCATTAAATCAATGAAGAAAGGAGGGGTTTAGAAGTTCAAAGTTCACCCTGAACCATGTAAGGTTCAGGGCTGCCATGCACCCCACGTGGTGCATGGCGGAGTTCGTAGGGAACGCAGATCTGCGTTCCGTACAGAGTTCGGAGTAACGCAATCTAGAAAGGAGGGGGAAGAAGTTAAGAGTTAAGAGTTAAGAGTTAAGAGTTAAGAGTTAAGAGTTAAAAGTTCACAGTTCGCAGTTCACGGTTCATAGTTCAACGTTCATCGTTATCAGGTATGGATTTAGAAAGGAGGAAAAAGCCATGTTAAGAAAAACGATTCTTGGATTATTTTTGATTTTGACTCTAGTTATAAGCGTGCCGCTTCAGGCGGCGGAATTTCCGACGAAGGAAGTCCAGATCATCATTCCCTGGGCAGCTGGGGGAGCAACAGATCTCATTTTTCGGGCCTTGGCTGCAACGACGGGTAAATTTCTTGGAAAAGCCGTGGTCGTTGTCAACCGACCAGGTGGTGCAGGAGCTGTGGGATACACAGAATGCATGAAAGCCCAGCCAGATGGTTACACACTTGTTTCTGCGATTACGCCACTTACGATCCTTCCCCATCAGGTCACCACTGCTTTTACCTACAAGAGTTTTGAACCCGTTATCAATGTGGTAAGGGACCCAGGCATGTTTTTGATAAGGTCGGATGCGCCCTGGAAGAGTCTCAAGGAGTTTTTAGACTATGCCAAAAAGAACCCTGACATGATCACTGTAGGGAATTCCGGTGCGGGCGGAGGAGTTCACCTGATTGCCCTTGCGTTTGAAAAGACAGCCGGCGTGAAATTCAACCATATTCCTTTTGCAGGCGGAGGTCCGTCTGTAACCGCCCTTCTTGGAGGCCATATCAATGCTGTCTCCGTTTCTCCACCTGAAGGGATCGAGCATGTTAAGGCAGGGAAGTTGAAGATTATCGCCCTCTTCGCCGATAAGAGGTTTGAGCTTTTCCCTGATGTCCCAACCGTGAAGGAGCAGGGTGTCGATTTTGTCATGGGACAATGGCGGGGATTAGCAGCACCCAAGGGCACCCCACCTGATGTGATTAAAAAACTTCATGATGCCTTTAGACAAGGAATGGACGATCCAGTATTTCAGAAAAATGCAAAGGACATGGTTGTAAACCTTTCATACCTTGGCCCAGAGGCTTTTGGAAAATTGATGGCCTTTGACGATGAGTATTATGGCAAATTGGTCAAGGAGATCAAAAAATGATTTAGATCAGAAAGGAGGGTAACGCGATGAAGAGTTCAAGAATGGGTATTATTCTTTCGATTATCGCAATTCTGTGCTTCCTTTTCATGGGCATGGGGAAGGCTGTTTCAGCAGAAAAGACGATTCGTATAGGGAGCCCCTTTAAGACTGGTCATATTCTCGTTGATGCGGCGGAGAAGTTTAAGGAACTGGTCGAAAGGGGGAGTGGTGAAAGAATCGCCGTGCAGTTCGACATCGGCACTAAGTCGGAAGAGGAGATCAATAAGCTGAACAGCGCCGGCACGCTCGAGATGCAGTCGAACGGGACGATGTACGTGGAGAAATATGCCCCCGCGTACTACTTCGTGTCCGTTCCTTACGTCATGAAGGACTGGGATCACTATATGCGCGTCTGGAACGGTAAGCTCGGCCAGGCAGCGCAGGCCGAGATGGAGAAGAACGGCAACCTGAAGTTTCTGGGATCGATCAACCGTGGGGTGCGGCAAACGACGGCAAAGAAACCGCTCTACACGCCGGCCGACGTGTACAACTTGAAGCTCCGGCTGCCCGTCCTTCCCACATGGGTAGCCATCTGGAAGGCCATCGGTGCAGAGCCAGTTCCTCTCCCGCTTACGGAGCTCTACGCTGGATTAAAGTCGGGGAAAGCTGATGCGTCTGAGGGTGATGTTTCGCAAATCACTTCCTTCAAGCTCGACGAGGTGCAGACACATCTAATTATGACTAACCACATGGTGACAATCGGGGGGTTGCTCATGCACAAGCCTTTCTTCGACGGCCTGTCGAAGGCCGACCAGACCTTGGTCAGCCTAGCGGCGAAGGACGCCTGCGACTTTGCCAATGCCAAGATGAAGGCTGTTGAGAGCTCGTATGTTCTCGAGCTCCAGCGCAAGGGCATGCAGGTGGTGATCCCGGATGCCGAGTCTTTCCGCGCAAAGGCAAAATCGACTGTCGACGAGCTTTTCAAGACCACATGGTCGGTCACGACCTGGGCAGAGGTTTTGGCCCAATAGTAACTCCCCTCACCCCCTCCCTCTCCCCCAGGGGAGAGGGAAAGGTAGGGGTATTTTGTAAAGGCGGCCAAGGGGAGATTATTAGTCCTCATCTTCCAGAGGTGGGTAGGGGCGACTTTAGTCGCCCTTTCAAAGGGAGGCTAAAGCCTCCCCTACCCTATATACAGGAATATTGTTTCCAGGAAATTTTTGGGGAGAAACAATGGCACTTGTAGATGAAATCAAAGAAAAAGAGAGAAGGGTTAGAGATTTTCTTAAATCAAAAGGTTTGAAAGGGTTGCTCCTCAAGCGTCAGGCCAACTTCTCTTGGATGACATGCGGGGGCCTCAATCTTGTGGGGATCACTACCGAGATGGGGACTACAACTCTTCTTATCACGGAGAATTCAAAATTCGTCATCTCAAACAACATCGAAGCTCCGCGCATGATCGAAGAGGAGGGTCTGGAGAAGCAGGGATTTGTCCCGAAAATTTTCCCCTGGCACGAGGATCAGGAAGTCGCTCTTGTGAAAGAGCTGGTTGGTGACGGCCCTGTGGGAAGTGACGTCCCATTTCCCAATGCCACGATGTTGACGGAGGATATCGCCCGACTGCGTTATTCGTTAACACCGGAAGAAATTGAACGGTATCGGTGGCTGGGAGAGAAGGCTTCCCTGGCATTGGAAAAAACGGTGATGAGGGCGAAGAGGGGAGAGAAAGAGTCAGAAGTCGTCGGCAGGCTCTGCAAGGAATTGTGGAAAGATCGGATCGATCCCATCACCTTGATGTCCGCAGCAGATGATCGAGTCTCCAAATTTCGCCATTCCATCCCCACCGAGAAAAAGATTGAGAAATACCTGATGGTCTCTGTCAATGCCAGAAAATGGGGCCTCATCGTCTCTCTCACCCGCTTCGTCTACTTCGGAAGATTGCCCAAAGAATTAAGAGCGAAGTACGAAGCCAATGTGTTTATCGACTGCACTTTCATGGCCCATACTCGCCCAGGAATTCCTGTGAGAGATGTTTTTCAGAAAGGGATCGATGCCTATAAAGAAAAAGGGTATCCGGAGGAGTGGAGACTCCATCACCAGGGAGGTTCGATCGGTTATACGGGCAGAGATTACCGCACCAACTTTAAAACGCCCGATCTCGTCCAGGAGAATCAGGCCTTTACCTGGAACCCGTCCATCACTGGAACAAAATCGGAGGACACCATCCTGGCAACCTCAAGGGAACCAGAGATGATTACAAAACCCATTCTCTACCCTACCCTTTCCATGACAGTGGAGGGCATCTCCTTTAAACGGCCAGCTATTTTGGTGAAGAAAGGAGGTGGAAGTTAAGAGTTAAGAGTTATGAGTTATGAGTTAAGAAAAATGAGTTGGGAGTTAAAGCACAAAATTTGAAATTTGAAATTATAAGAAGGAGGGAAGGATTATGAAACGAGTTTGTTTTATCTTTTGCATGACATTGTTACTTGCTATCTTTGTGTCCTCTGCTTTTGCTCAAAAGGTAACGCTCCGTTACGGCCATGCCAATGCATTGACCTATCCATATCACATCGCAGGAGTAGCCTTTGCAAAGGCTGTAGAGGAAAGGTCAAAAGGCACCTTGGAAGTTAAGATCTTTCCTCTGGGGCAGCTCGGGGGAGAAAGGGATATCACCGAGGGGCTTCAGTTGGGGACTATCGATCTTCAGGGCACTTCCCTTGGAGTCACTGGAACATTCGTTAAGATCCTCAATATCTACAACCTCCCTTTTATTTTCAAGGGGCCGGATCACTTTATGAAGGTGACCCATGGACCGCTCGGACAATGGGTACTCAAAGAAGTAATCAGTGAGGGTGAAAAGGTTAATCTGAAACCTCTCTCTGTTGCTGGACCGGCCTTTCGAGTGCCAATGAACAATATCAGGTCCATCAATAAACTGGATGATTTCAAAGGGCTGAAGATTCGGACGATGGAAGTTCCCCTTCATAAAGATGCTTACCTGGCACTCGGTGCAAGCCCAGTTCCACTGCCCTTTGGAGAACTTTATACCGCCCTCAAGACTGGGGTGGTTGATGGAAATGAAAATGGACCAGCCACACTGGAAGCCATGAAGTTCTATGAAGTCCAGAAATACGTCACCTATCTGCCAATCCTTTCCAATGGCGGAGCGTTCCTGATGAGCCTCAAGTCGTTCAACAAACTTTCTCCTGAACACCAAAAGGTGATTATGGATTCCGTCCCGGCATGGACCAAGGCTATGGATGACGAATGCCTCAGCCAGGATAAAGAAGCCCTCACTAAGATGGAGGCCAAAGGAACCAAAATTAACTACATCAAAGATCTGAAACCCTACATCGATGCCACTGCATCAGTTCGAGCAGAAGCCACAAAGGCATGGCCTAAAGAATGGGTCGATGTGGTCGATAAGATTTTGAAGTTGAATTGATTCTCCCCCCTCTCCTCCCCTCCCTCCTGAGGGGGGAGGGTGGGGGCCCTGCACCACGTAGGGTGCAGGACAAAGTCCTGAACCTAACATGGTTCAGGGGTGGGGGTGCCCGGGGGAAGAAAATGAATCACTTTACCTATGACCTCAATCGGATTGGAAACCTCTTAGAAAAAATGCTTTCTGCATTTGTTGGAGTGGCCTTGGCCGGATTTGCGGCAACGGTTATTGCAGAAGTTTTTTTTCGATATTTTCTTGGTTTTTCGCTCTACTGGTCTAATGAATTAGCAACTTTCCTCTTCGTCTACCTGGTTTTCTTTGGCGGAAGTGTCGCTCTCAAACGGGGGGAACTCATCAATGTGGCCTTTGTTAAAGAGCGGCTTCCCTTAAAATGGGAAAGAGGCGCAACACTCTTCGTGTTCCTCATTATGTTGGCTTTTTCTTTAATGGCTTCTACCTTTTGCACGGTTTTGATTCAGACGAGTATTAAGACCAAAACCGTCAGTCCAGCCATGCTGATCCCCATGGCCTTCATCTATCTCCCCATCTTTCTCGGATTTGTATTCTTGGCCTTTTTTTCCTTCATCGGACTTGTGAATACCATGTCTCGTTGGCAAATGAAGGAGAGATAAAAATGCTCATCGTCCTGATCTTCATCTTCTTATTGATTATCGGTGTTCCCATCGTATTTGTTCTTGGGATCAGTGGAACGGCATCGATCCTTCAGGCTGATCTACCTTTAGTTTTGATTCCCCAGAGGATGTTTGTAGGCCTCAATTCATTTCTCCTTATCTCGGTCCCCCTTTTCATTTTGGCGGGAAATTTGATGGATGCCTGCGGAATCACACCTCGGATTGTCAACTTCTCCAATATGCTCGTTGGAAGGATCAGGGGAGGCCTCAGCTATGTGACCTTGGTAGCCATGGACTTTTCTTCGGGCATCACGGGGGCAGGAGCAGCAGACACAGCTGCCATCGGGTCTTTCATGATTCCTGTCATGATTAAAGAAGGGTATAAAGCTGAATATGCGGCCGGACTGATGGCCGTCGGTGCCACGGTTGGCCCAATCATCCCCCCCAGCATCGCATTTGTGATCTATGGTGCCATGACAGAGGTTTCAATCGCCGCCCTTTTTCTGGCTGGTTTCATCCCGGGATTTATGTTTACCCTGGCATTGATGGGAGTTGCCCGATATTACGCAGTCAAACAAAATCATCCGGTTCGTGTTATTGAAGTTACATGGAAGGGTTTTTTCAAAGCGACCATTGAAGCTCTTCCTGCTATTATGATGCCCCTCTTGGTTCTCGGGGGTATCCTTACAGGGATCTTCACGCCGACCGAAGCTGCAGGGGCAGGGGTTTTTTACTCTTTGGTCATCGGTCTATTTGTCTATCGAGAATTAAGGCCAGAACGGCTCTGGCCAATTTTGAAAGAGACGGCGATCATGTCAGGGGGGATTATGCTACTCGTGGCTAATGCCTCCCTCTTTTCCTGGATCCTTACGGCAGAAGGCATCCCCCAGAAGGTGGCGGATGGGATCCAGTATCTCACGCAGAATCCTTATATCGTCCTTTTCTGGATCAACCTCCTGCTTCTTTTCATGGGCTGCATCATGGAGACGCTGGCAACCATCATCATCCTCGTGCCGGTGTTGCTCCCCCTCATCAAATCCTTGGGGATTGATCCTCTCCATTTCGGTGTGGTGATGGTAGTCAATCTCAGCATCGGACTGGCTACTCCGCCTGTTGGAGTCAACCTCTTCGTCGCCTCAGGTATTGCCAAGATATCTCTTGAGAAAATTAGTAGGGCTGTCTGGCTTTTCCTTATCGCCTTATTAATCCCTTTGGCATTGATCACTTATATTCCACAGATTACCCTGTGGGTACCTAAAATGTTTTTAAAATAACTAATCCTCCTCCCTTCCTCTCTAAAGGGGGGTTGGGGGGATTAAATATAGCAGAAAAGATTTGTAACGTGGGTAGGGGCGACTTTAGTCGCCCAAAAGGGAGGCTAAAGCCTCCCCTACCCAACCCTTTTGGCCGACTGTGTCACCCCCAGTCACCCCCACCCCTGAACCATGTTAGGTTCAGGACTTTGTCCTGCACCCTACGTGGTGCAGGGCCTCACCCTCCCCCATCAAGGGGGAGGGGAGTTTTGAATCGACACCCAAATTACACCCCTCTCCCCAGCGGGGAGAGGGAGGGGGTGAGGGGGATTAGGAGATCTTTAGGAGAAAAGGAAGGTGACCAAAA
>Ga0209286_1000257_pt1 | contig 13546 bp, 8 predicted proteins | sample PPLLak1March2015_2_FD_187250 | JGI IMG/M metagenome (GOLD analysis project Ga0209286, IMG submission 187250) | Freshwater sediment microbial communities from Prairie Pothole Lake near Jamestown, North Dakota, USA - PPLs Lake P8 Core (3) Depth... | ecosystem: Environmental > Aquatic > Freshwater >...
CTCGGCTATACGCTGGCGCACGAGCTGGCGCACGTCCTCCTCCCGGGCCGGCCACACTCGCGTGACGGCATCTTCACGGCCCGACTCGATCGCCGGCACTGGAGGCGCGTGCTGAGCGGTCGGTTGTCGTTTCTCGACCAGGACATCGAGCAGCTGCGCGAGGCCGCCGTCACGCGACAGGCGGCGGTGGCATCCGAGGCGAGAGGGCGCGTCGCGGCGATGGACCCGCGGCTGCGGGCGGTCGAACCCATCGAACCAGATGACCAATGACGACACGCTGCTGGCGCAGTCGTTCGAGACCGAGCGACTCGAGCTTCGGGGCCAGCGGATTCCCATCGCCACGAGGGTCGGCCCCTCGACCGTGGGTCCCCGGACGGGCAGCACCTGGTCTTCTCTGTCGGGAATCCATCCGACCTCTGGACCAGCGTCTCGTAGATGGCGGCTCGCCGTGCGGATGGTCGTTCCCCATCACGTCCGCCCACGACCTTCGCGCACCCGCGGTGCTTGGCGTCGGCCGTGGAGGTTCTGCCGCCCCATCGTGGAGAGGATGCGGCGCTGCACGGGCTTCAGCTCGTCGGGTACGGCCGGCAGCGCGCGCGAGCTGATGACCGACAGCGCGTACTTCAGGTACCGCGACTGTGCGGCTTCGTGCAACCACAGCCGACGAGCCGTCGCCGGGTGACGTCGACGCCCGACAGAATCATTGAGCGGCCAGCACCGCGGCGGCGGCGTTGGCCAGGACGGTGTGGCCAGCGCGCGTCGGGTGGATGCCGTCCCAGAACAAGTACTCGTTCGGCATTCGGCAGAACGGATGGCGAACCACACCGAACGTCAGACAGGCATCCTCGGCATTGGTCAGCCCCACGGACGCCGGGTTCGCGACAATGGCCGTCAGCAGCGCATCGACGTCGAGGCGCATGATCTGGATTCCCGGAAGTCCGCCCAGGGCGCCCAGCGCCTGGGCCAGCCCGGCGTTGAAGGCCTGCGAGAAGAACGCCGCGGCTGCCTGGGCTGCGGGGCCCAACGCGCGGACGGCCGGCGTCAACGCCAGGTTCGGGAGGTTCAACACCAGGAAGGTCCGCGCGCCCGAGGCCCACAGGGTCTGGATGCCATCCGCGACCGACCCGAGGGCGGCCTGGAGAATGGCCTGGCTGGTCGCGCCCGACGGATCGATCACTAACGCATTGAGTGCGTCGTTCAAATCGTTCGAGCCGATCCACAACGCATAGAGGCCGTCCGGCGGTGCGTTGCTGCGGAAGTCGTGACGGAACCGGCCGACCTGAGTCGCCAGATCGAAGTACGGGAAGACCGGCGCCGCCGCCCGGGCTCGTGCGCGGCCCACCGCGTAGTTGGTGAAGAACCCGGACGCAAGCAGCGCCGGGAATCCGCTCGTCGGGGTGTGCAGCTTCCACGCGAGCTGTTCCGCCCATGTCGGGCCATTGCTGAAGTGCAGCCCGCCGACGGCATAGGGCGCGTCTGGAATCGGCTCGAACGGACGCTGGGAGATTTCTCCAAACGCAAGGAAGTGATTGCCCGGATCCGAGAGGCTGTCTCCGAAGAAGAACACGCGAAGGTTCTGGTGCGCCAGGACCCCGGGCGCTGGAGACAGGAGGATCAGCAGCGCGACGATCAGCGCGAACCGATGGGCGAGACGCGATTTCATACGCAGCCTCCTTGCGGTGGGTAGGGAACGAGAGGCGATATTAGCGCGGCGGGCGGTGCTCCGCTCCGCCCTATTCGCTCACGTTGGCCCGCGAGGGTGGCGTCCCCGGGTCGTCCGCTAATGGCTTATCGTCTGTGGCCTGGGCTGAGTCAGAGAGGGCCGTTATCTTGACCGGGAGCCCGCTGATATGGCTTATCGTCGGCGCCGTGAACGAGTCCGATACCATCCGTATCGGCGTCGCCCAGACCCGCGTCTGTGACATTCCGCTTCACCCCGCGCGAGATCGAGCGCCAGCATCGGGCCCCTCGACGAGCTGCACGTGGCCATTGCCGCCCTTCGATCGCGGCTCGACGAGGTCGACGGACGGAAGCGTTGAGATGCGGGTCTATTCGCGGCGATTCTCGCGATCCGCGTGGGAGTGTCACGTGGCGCGACCAGGCCTGGCCAAACGCACCCTTGCCGCACGTGGTGTGACAGGCCTTCAGGATGCGTAATTCGTCGAGCGGCTCTCCACGTTGTCGCCCATGGCGTCCCTCGATGGCTGACGGCGGCCTACTTGAGTTCCACGATCACGGCCCGTGGCGTGCCGCTGATCGCCTCCTCGGTGTCGATGGTGCCGCGGGGTACGAAGCGCGCGTCCTTGCGCTTGAACGTCCGCGTCTCCTCCCTGCCATCCTCGGTGCGGTACCGAATCGTGCCGGGCTCGAAGAAGACCTCCACCGAATCCTTGTCGTGGATGTGCCGCGCCACGGGCGTGCCCGGCGGCCAGGTGTAGTCCCACTCGATTACGCGCGCGTTGTCGATGGCCGGCGTCACGCCAGACCGCGGGAACGACGTGGGCAGGCCCGGCCGGGTCACCGGCGGGACCGAGACGTCCTTCAGGTCGATCATCACGGCCTCGCGCTCCGGGGCATCGGGGAAGCCGATGTTCTCTTCCTTGTGGGTGATGCCCTTCGGCTGGAAGTACGGCCGTGGCACGTCGAACAGCCTGATCGGCGCGAGGCTGCCATCCGTGTTCGTCACGCGGATCGGGCCGTACACCGTGTAGACGCCGGCCATGTCGTACTGATGGCGGTGATACGGCTGCGTCACGCCGCGGAGCCACTTGACGTCCCAGACAATGACGCGGTCGTTCTCGAAGAGCTTCGTCACGCCGGTGCGCGGGAAGGCGTGGGGATAGGTCTGCGCGGCCAGGGCAGCGGCAAATGGCAGGGCCGCCAGCAGGGGGGCGACCACGGGGATGCGCGTCCTGGGCATGTCTCCTCCAGCGTCCCCGGGTGAGGAGCCCGGGGACGCGACAGTATGGCACCGTGATCCGTTATCCTGTTACTCGCAATTGCACGCGGCGTCAGACTCCATTTCTTGCGGAACGCTCGACTCCCGACTGCGGACTGCCGACTGCCGACTCCCGACTCCCGATCCGATCTGATGGCCAAACGCCCGCCCGAACCCTCGCTCTTCGACGACACCGACAACACCCCCGACACCCCGCCCCCGCCGCCCACTCCCCCGCGCGGCGGAGGACCGCCCGCGCCTGGCGACGGCTCGTCGGCCGTGGCGCTGCACGAAGCGGCGCAGGCGCGGTACCTGAACTACGCGCTGTCGGTCATCACCTCGCGCGCGCTGCCGGACGTGCGCGACGGACTGAAGCCGGTGCAGCGCCGCATCCTCTACACGATGTGGCAGCAGAACCTCACCGCCGACGCCAAGCACCGCAAGTGCGCGAAGGTCGTGGGCGACGTGATGGGCAACTACCACCCGCACGGCGACTCGGCCATCTACGAGACGCTGGTCCGCATGGCGCAGCCGTTCTCACTGCGCTATCCGCTGGTGGACGGCTCGGGCAACTTCGGCTCGCTCGACGGCGACGCCGCCGCCGCCATGCGCTACACCGAGTGCCGGCTCGCGCGCCTGTCGGACGAGGTGCTACGGGAGATCGAGCAGGAGACGGTGCACTTCCGTCCCAGTTACGACGGCACGAAGCAGGAGCCGGTGGTGCTGCCCTCGCGCATCCCGAACCTGCTGGCCAACGGCGCCACGGGCATCGCGGTGGGCATGGCCACCAACATCCCGCCGCACAACCTCCACGAGATCTGCACGGCGCTCGTGAAGCTGCTGGACGACCCGGACCTGTCCTCCGTGCAGCTGTGCCGCTGGGTGAAGGGGCCGGACTTCCCGACCGGCGGCCACGTGCTGAACTCGCCGGCCGAGATCAAGGAGATCTACCGCACCGGCTCGGGCTCCATCCGCATCCGCAGCACCTGGGAGCTGGGCGGCTCGTCGCGCAGCAGCAAGATGCTCTACGTCACCAGCGTTCCCTACGGGGTGAACAAGGCGCAACTGGTGGAGCAGATCGGCGACGTCGTCCTCAGCCGCAAGATGCCGCACCTGGTGGACGTGAAGGACCTGTCCACCGACGATGTGCGGATCGAGCTGGAGCTGAAGGGAGGCGCCGACGAGAACCTGGTGATGGCGTACCTGTTCAAGCACACGTCGCTGCAGACCACCTTCGCGGTCAACCTGACGTGCCTGGTGCCCACCGAGAACCCCGAGGTTGGCCGGCCCGAGCGGCTCGACCTGAAGCAGATGCTCTGGCACTTCCTCCACTTCCGCCTGGACGTGGTGACCAGCCGCCTGGAGCACGAGCTCGCGCAGCTCGAGAAGCGCATCCACATCCTCGAGGGCTTCGAGAAAATCTTCGACGCGCTCGACGAGATCATCCGCATTATCAGGAAGTCGGACGGCAAGGCCGACGCGGCCGAGAAGATCATCAAGCGGTTCGAGCTCGACGCCGAGCAGACCGACGCCATCCTCGAGCTGAAGCTCTATCGGCTGGCGCGGCTCGAGATCCTCGTCATCCAGAACGAGCTGGGCGAGAAGCGGAAGCGCGCGCGGCAGATCGGCACCCTGCTGAAGGACGAGGGCAGCCGCTGGACGCTGGTGCGCGACGAGATCGCAGAGATCCAGAAGAAGTATGGCGATCCGAAGATCGATCCTCGGCGCACGAAGATCGAGGAAACCGAGGAGGTCGAGTACTCCGCCGACGCCTTCATCGTGGACGAGGACAACATCGTCATCGTCTCGCGCGACGGGTGGATGAAGCGGCAGAAGGAAGTGAAGGATCTCTCGACCACGCGCCTGCGCGAGGGCGACGCCGTGCTGGCGGCCCTGGCCGGAAGCACGCGAGCCACGGCGGTGTTCTTCACCAACTTCGGGACGGCCTACACCTGCCGGTTCGTGGACGTGCCGGCTTCCACCGGGTACGGAGAGCCCGTGCAGAAGCTGTTCAAGTTCAAGGACGGCGAGCGCGTGATCGCGGCGTTCAGCCTCGACCCGCGCGTGAGCGGGGACATCGGCTCCGCCTCCGCTGACGCTTCGGCGGACAAGGCACCGGCGGACGTCGCGGAGGCGCCACCCGTCCATGCCATCGCCGTCACCAGCGACGGCTACAGCCTCCGCTTCTCGCTGGCGGGCTTCGTGGAGCCGAGCACGCGGTCCGGGCGCCGCTACGCGCGCGTGCCGGACGGTGCGGAGGTGGTGGCCGTGGCGCGCACGACGGGCGAGGAGACGGTGATCGCGGCCACGAAGGAGGCGCGGGCCATGCTGTGCCCGGCGGAGGAGATCAACTTCCTGTCGGGCCCGGGCCGCGGCGTCATCCTCATCAAGCTTGGTGACGAGGATCGCGTGATTGGCGCCATCGTGTCCACGGGCGACCGCAACCTGATGACGGTGGAGACCTCGCGCGGCAGCGAGCAGACCATCAGCACGGCGAAGTACGAGGTGACGGGGCGCGGCGGAAAGGGACGCGAGCTGATGCAGCGCGGCGGCTTCACGCGCGTCATCCCCGGCGAGGTGCCGTTGCCGGCGCTCGGTGAGAGCTGACCTCGAGGCGACCGAACCGCGAGGACACGACGGGCGCGAAGTGGGCACGAAGGAAGTCAGGGCCTGAACCGGACCAGCGGGCCCGAGACGCCCAACTGACGAGGCCAGCCCGTCGTCTAAAGGTTGATGCTCGGCCCGCTTCGCACCGATTCCGGCAGGGCCCGGGTGCTGCTCTGGGTGTGTGTCGTCGTGGCCGGCATCACCACGGCCTGGCTCGGTCGGCAGGGCCATTCCGTCTACAAACTCACTCGCGGGGTGGGCGATACCTGGTTTCACACCGCCGACGGCCGCCAGTGGTTTCGCCTCGACGAGCAGCGCCACGACGTGCCGATGGCGGCGATCTCGCCGCACCTCCAGCACGCGTTCGTGGCGGTGGAGGATCACCGCTTCTTCCTGCACCCTGGCGTGGACCCGATCGCGCTGGCGCGCGCCGCGTACCGCAACGTGCGAGAGCCCGGCACGGTGGAAGGCGGCAGCACCATCACGCAGCAGCTCGCGCGCACGCTCTTCCTGTCGAACCGGAAGAGCTACCTGCGGAAGGCGCGTGAGGCCGTGCTGTCGGTCCTCATCGAGGCGCAGCTCACCAAGCAGCAGATACTCGAGCTGTACCTCAATCGGATCTATCTGAGCGCTGGCATCTACGGCGTCGAAGCCATGTCGCGCGGGGTCTTCGGCAAGGCGGCCCGGGACCTCTCGCTTGCGGAAAGCGCCCTCATCGCCGGGCTGGCCCGGGCCCCGGCGACGCTCTCGCCCTGGTCCAACCTCGACGGCGCCATCGCGCGCAGCCACGTCGTGCTGGCGCGGATGCGGCAGGGCGGGTTCATCACCGAGGCCCAGGAACGCGAGGCGAGGCGCGCGCGGTTGCGCGTGCGTCCCTACCGCAGCGAAGGCGATGCCCGACACGGCTACGCGAAGGCCTTCCTGCGCCAGCGGTTTCGCGATGAGTTCGGCGGCGACCATCCGCCCGATTGGCGAGTGGACACCACGTTCGTGGCGGCGCTCCAGGATGCGGCCGAAGGCGCGGTGGAGCGGGGGCTCGGCCGCTTCGGCAAGCCCGGGTTGCAGGCGGCGCTCGTGGCGATTGACCCCCACACGGGGAACGTGCTGGCGCTGGTCGGCGGCCGCGACTACCAGCGCTCGGCGTTCAACAGGGCCAGCCGCAGCCGGCGTCAACCGGGATCCGCCTTCAAGCCCTTCGTGTTCGCCGCGGCGCTCGAGCGTGGACTGTCGCCCGTCTCGGTCTTGACCGGGCTGGACCGCATCCGTCCGCAGGGCCCCGACGAATGGACGCCGCGCAACGTGCGTGACGACGGGCCCGACTCGCTCACGCTGCGGGCAGCGCTCCTGGAGTCGGACAATCGCGCCGCCACGCTGCTGCAGCAGCGCGTGGGATCGCGCCGCGTGTTGAGCGTTGCCTCGCGAGCCGGCCTGGACGATCTGCCAGATGTTCCGTCGCTGGCGCTTGGGACCGGGCTGGTCACCCCGCTCGCCATGACCGCCGCGTTCTCGATGTTCCCCAACGGCGGCCTGGCCGTGCGGCCGCGCGACATCACCCGCGTGCTCGATGCCGATGGCGGGACGGCCCTGCAGCAGCCCGTGGAAGCCGAGCGCGTAGTCTCTTCTGAAACGGCATTCCAGATGGTCTCGATGCTGGGCGATGTCGTGGATCGCGGAACCGGTTCGCCCGTCCGCCGCCTCGGCGTCCGCTTCCCCGTCGGTGGCAAGACCGGCACGACGGACGATTTCAAGGACGCCTGGTTCGTCGGGTTCTCGCCGTCTCTCGTCGTCGGCGTGTGGGTGGGCTTCGATCAGCCGGCGACGATTGGGCGCGACGCGTACGGCTCGCGCTATGCGCTGCCAATCTGGGCCGACTTCATGCAGCGCGCGGCGCGCGTGCGTGCTCCGGGAGCGTTCGAGCGGCCCGCGCGCCTGCATGACGAAACGCTCTGCGCCATCAGCTACAGCAGACCGGTGGACGGGTGCCCTCTCTACACCGAGTACTTCAAGGAAGGTGACCAGGTCCCGGACCGCTTGTGCACGCTGCACCGGGGCACGATGCGCCAGCGCATGGCGCGCACAGTGCAGGGATGGATGGCCGAGGCGGGCCGGCGCGTCCGGGCGATCTTCCGCTGACCCGATGGTTCAGCGCCGCCGTCGAGTATGATGCCGGGCGTTCCGTGCGCGCAACGCCGAAGGCATCTGGGCACGGCTGGAGGGAGGCACCCATGGCCACCGACAAGGACTTCGCCGCCGCCGACTGGCAGCGCATCGAGACGGCGCCCTTCATGGCGGGGCTGGTCGTCACCTACGGGGATCTGAGCAGCAAGGTCGGCATCGGCGAGGAGGCCGCCGCCACGGGAGGCGCCATCAGTGCGGGCTCCGCGTCTTCCAGCGAGCTCGTCCGGACGCTGGCGGCTCGGTTTGCGCAGGGGCAGCGCCCATCGATACCGGCCATTCCCAACCAGCCTGACGAGGCGCAGGCGGCGCTCATCGAGGGCTGCAAGGCCGCGGCCGCCCTCGTGGCCGCGAAGGCGCCCGGCGAAGCGAACGCCTACTCGGGCTTCCTGATGGACGTCGCCAGGGCGACGGCAGGCGCCGCACGTGAGGGCGGTTTCGTCGGTGTGGGGATCAAGAAGGTGAGCGAGGGCGAGCAAAGAGCCCTGGCGTCGCTCGCGTTGGCGCTCGGGCTGCCGGAGTAGGTCGCGCGGACAGCGACTACCGCACCGGCGCGCGGATGCCCCTCCCGGGGCGTGCGTCGGTGAGCGCACCGCCGTCCACGACCAGCTGGCCGCCGACGATCACCCAGGGGATGCCCGCCGAAGGGATGCCGCCATCCTCGTACGTAGCCCGGTCGATCACCGTGTCCGGGTTGAAGACCGTCAGGTCCGCGTCGGCACCCACCTTGAGGCGTCCCTTGGCCGCCATGGCCGGCACGCGGCGCTCGAGGCGGCGTGCCGGATCGAGCGTCATGCGCTGCACCGCGTCCATCAGCGACACGGCCTGCTCCTCGCGCACGTACTGGCCGAGCACCTTGGCGTAGCTGCCCGACGTGCGGGGATGCCCGCGCCCGTTCTCGATGAATCCGTCGCTGGCGATCATCGACAGCGGGCTGGTGATGGCCTTGCGCGTCTGTTCCTCGGAACGGCCGTGGATGATCACGGTGCCGCCGGCGGCGCGCGCCTTCCCGAAGGTGGCGCGCGTGAGGCGCTCGCCGGTCGAGACCAGCTGGTGCAGGGCGAAGCGCTCGTCGGGCCATGTCTGCCAGTCGTCGAAGAGCGCGGACTGGATCTCGGTCATGCCGGCGCCGTATGGATAGGCCTCGGTGGTGACGTCCTGGCCTGCGTCGCGCGCCGCCTGGAGGGCGGCGAGGAAGGCGTCGATGTCGTCGCCGGCCACCGAGTTCACGTGGACGATGTGGAGCGCCGCGCCGGCGGCTTTCGCGGCCGCGATGGTTTCCTCGAGCCCCGCGACGCCGCCGCGGATGTGGATGTGCGCAGAGAGCCCGCCCTCGGCGGCCACGCGGAACATCCGTTCGAACTCTGCGATGGGTGCACCGGGGGTGTAGGCGCTGCCGAAGCCCATGGCGACCGCGCCCTGCCTGATGCCCTCGCGCAGGATGGCCTCCATCGCCTTCAGCTGTTCCTCGTTCGCCGATCCGCTGCCGCCGATGCCGGCCGGGAGCAGCCCCGTGCCCGGATCGCCCAGCACCTTCATGCGGGCGGGAATGTGCCCGATGGACACGCCGTGGTTGACGCGCTGCCCGGCTTCGCGGGCCGCGTACCACGCCGCCACATCGCCCGTGCCCACTTCGAGCTCGAAGGCCGAGGTGACGCCGTCGCGCACCATCATGGAATAGGACTCGTCCTGCTGCCCGTGTTCGTGGAGATCGATGAACCCGGGGGCCACGACGTGTCCCGCGGCATCGATGATGCGCGCCCCCTGCAGCGGCGCGTCAGAGAGGGCGGCGATGCGGCCGCCGGTGATGCCCACATGGCGCGTCGCGTCCAGGCGCGACTCGGGATCGATCACGTGGCCGTTCGCGATCACCAGGTCGTAGCGCGGCGCCTGGGCCGGCTCTCCGCCGCCGCACGCCGCCGCGAGCGCCGCCAGCGCCGTCACCACCCACCACGCCCGCGGAATCGTGCGCCGCGTCATGCCGCTCCTCGAGTTGTCGTTGGGATACTGCTCGAAATCACAACGAGACCACGAAGACACGAAGATCTCGAAGGACGCACGAAGCATTCAGGGCCTGGCCCCGATTCTCTTCGTGTTCGTGTTCGTGTCCTCCGTGTCTTCGTGGTCTCTTGCTCTACCGCTTGGCGATGTTCAGCTCGCCCAGCTTCTTCACCATGTCCGGCCCCGCGGTGGATGGAGACACGGTCTTCTCGATGTGGAGGATCTTCCCGTCGGGGTCGATGTAGAACGTCCAGCGCCGCGCGACGCCGGCCGGCCCCACCACGCCGTAGGAGGTGGCGACCGCCTTCGAGACGTCACTCAGAATGGGATAGTCGGCCTCGTGCATCTGCGAGAACTTGGTGTTGTCCTCGAGGGTGTCGACGCTGACCATGTAGTAATCGACGTTGTACTGCCGGATGAGATCGCCGCTCTCACGGAGCGACTTGCACTCGGCCGTTCAACCACCAGTGAACGCCTTGGGAAACCAGGCCAGCACGACGGCCTTCTTCCCTTTCGAATCGGCGAGACTGTGGGTCATCCCGTCCGATCCCGGCAGCGAGAACGCCGGCGCGACGTCTCCCACCTTGAGCTCGACCGCAGGGGCCTGAGCGCGTCCGGCCGAGCCGGACATCACGCCAAGCGCCGCAGCCAGCCCCAGACTGACCAGGGACTTCACACGCATGAACAGATCCTCCACTGGCGGATGCTAGCACGAGGTCTGCCTGTAAGATCGACACGTGGGGATGCGGATGCGCCGGGCGGTCGCCGTCTCGGCCGCGGTGGCGGTCGTGCTCGCGCTCGCCCTGCTGGCCCTCGTCCACACCCCGCCGGTCCGCGCCCGCGCGTTCGCCTGGGTGACGAGGACGCTCGACACCGGCTTTGGCCTGGTCCTCACGGCCGATACCTTCCGCTACAACCTCTTCACCGGCGGCGCCACGCTCACCAACGTGCGCCTCGCCGCGAAGGGGCACGAGGCGCAGCCGTTCTTCACGGCCGCCCGCGTCCAGGCCGACCTGCCGCTCGCCGCCTACGCCGGATCGCTCATCCTGGACGATGTGACGGTGGCGGGCGGGCGGGTCGAGATCCTGACCGATGCCGACGGCGTGTCGAATCTGCCCGGTGACGACACGGACGAGGAGCCGCCCGCCACGCCGCGCACGCTGGTGCTTCGGGGCCTGCACCTCGACGACTTCACGTTCCTCTACGACGATCGGTCCAAGCGCCTCCGACTCGCCGCCACCGGCATCGACGCTGCGCTGGACCACCGCGCCATCCGCGTGTTCGAGGGCGTCACCGGCCCCTTCGCCATTCGCGGAGGCGTGGACGTGCAGTGGGGCGAGCGCGCGCTGCGGGTGGATCCCATCGACTCGCGTCTCGCGTTCGACGGCAGCACGGTCTCGATGCAGGACCTGCCGCTGGTCACGACCATGGGGCCGCTGGCGGTCTCAGGGCGCGTGACGCGCGTGCTGGATGCGCCCGCGCTGGAGCTGACCTTCGACGGGCAATTGAACGTCGCCGAGGCGGCGACATGGGCGCCGCCGCCGATGCCGGTGGCCGGGACCACGCACGTGAAGGGCTCGCTCATCGGCCCGGCCGGTTCACCCGAGATCGCGGTGCGCTTCGACGCCGAGGCGCTGACCGTGGGCACCGAGCAAGACCTGACGGCCGGCGGCGAGTTGCTCATCGACACCGAACGCCTCACGGGCAACCGCGTCATCGCCTCGCCCGCCAGTGGTGGACAGGTGGAAGCCACCTTCGACGTACCGTTCGGTGACGCGCCGCTGACGGCCAACGCTTCGTGGGAAGGCGTGGACGCGCGCGTGTTTCTGCGCGTCGCGAACCTTGACGAACGTCCCATCGGCGCCAGGCTCGACGGGCAGGCACGGTTCGCCGGCGGCGCCGATCAGCAGCTGGCGGTGCGAGCCGACCTCGTCGCCATTCGCGAGCGCGGCATCACCCCACTCGACGGCCGCGTCGAGATGGACCTGAGTGGCACGCGCTGGACGCTGACGCAGGTCGCCAGGACCAAGGGCATCTCGACGAGCGGGTCCATCGAGGGGCGGCTCGATGCCGAGGCAGTGGCCAATTCCACGATCGCGGGCCCCGTGCAGATCACCATCTCGAGCCTCGCCGAGGCCAGCGACAGCCTCGCGCCGCACGGCCTCGAGCTGCCCGCGGCGATTCGAGACATGACGGGCGAGATCGACGCGGCCGTCACGCTGGCCGGCACGCTGGCTTCACCGCGCGCGACCATCGAAACCCGCGCGCCGGCACTGTTGCTCCCCGGCATTGGCGAGGCCGAGCTGACCGCCACGGTCGCGGCCGACACGTCGCGCGTCCTCGTGTCGCCGCTCTCGGTGACACGCGGCGACACCCAGGCCTCGGGCGAGGTCGAAATCGATGTGGATCGCCGCACCCTTTCCGGCTCGTTGCACGCCCGCGCACCAGACGCGCGGGCCCTGCAGGACGCGGTGCCGGAGGAATGGCGGGTGGCCGGACCGCTCATCGCGGAGGCCACCATCGGCGGTACCTTCGATGCGCCGCTCGTGGACGTCACGCTGTCGAGCCCGGCCCTCCAGTTCGCCGGCGAGACCCTCGAGGACCTCGATGGCCGCGCGCGCATCACTGGTGATGGCGTCGAGGTGTCGTCCCTCTCCATCCGCCAGGGCGCCGGAGCCGTGCGCGCCTCGGGACGCTACGGCTTCGATCGCGCGTACACGCTCGAGCTCGACGTCAACGATCTCGTCTGGAGCGGCGCGCTCGTGGGCGACGCGGAGACCACGGCCTTCGTGAACGGCCGATTCACCGGAAGCGGATCCGTGGACCGGCCGCAGGGGACCGGGCAGTTCCGTGTCATGCTCGCGGGCGGCGTGGCCGGTGACCTCATCGGCACGGGCACCGTAGACGTGCTGCTCACCGGCGACCAGGCTCGCGTGTCGACCCTCGTCCCCTCGCTCGGTGCGTTCGCGCACGGCACCGTGGCCCTCGCCTCCCCCTACGACTACCGCGGCGTCGCGGTGCTGAATCGCGTGGACCTGGCGACCGCCACCCCGCTCATGGGAGCGGTACCCGGCGAGCTCACGGGCCAGGTGACCCTCACCGCCGCCGTGCACGGCGCCTTCGGCGGCGACGCGCCCCCGCAGGTGGCAGCCAACGTCCAGACCATCGACGCCCTCGTGGCCGGCGTGCCGCTCACGCTCACCACGCCGGCGACCGTCACGTGGCAGCCCGGCGAGCTCGCGGTTCGGGACTTCACCGCCCGGCTCGGGAGCGGGACCCTCACGGCTTCCGGCGAGCGCACCGGGCGCGACAACACGGTGTTCAACGCCGCGTTCCGAGGTGAGCTCGCGGAGGCAATGACCGCGGCGAAGGCCTTTGGCCTCGAGACCGACATCGTCGCCAGCGGCCCGGTGGCCCTGGACCTCTACTCGACAGGCAGGACCGGCGACATCATCGCGAGCGTGGACCTGACCGGGGGGCGAGTCGAGCTGAGCCCCGACGTCGTGTTCTCGGACCTCGCCGTCAACGCCAACCTCACCGGTGAGGCCCTGACGCTGTACGCGCTCAGCGCCCAGGTTGCGGCCGAGAAGGCCAGCGGCCGTTTCTCCGCCAGCGGCAGCGCCACCATTCCCGGCCTCGACCCGATGCGCGCCACCGGAACGTTCCACGTGGACACGGCCGCATTCGATACGGCCGGCATCGACGTCACGCAGGCCCGGCCCTCCACCATCTCCATCAACAACGGCATCGTCCGGATGGACGATGTGGTGTGGCAGGCGGCGGGCAGTGCGTTGAGACTGGGCGGCGGCGTGGACCTGACGAACG
>Ga0209286_1000261_pt1 | contig 13479 bp, 12 predicted proteins | sample PPLLak1March2015_2_FD_187250 | JGI IMG/M metagenome (GOLD analysis project Ga0209286, IMG submission 187250) | Freshwater sediment microbial communities from Prairie Pothole Lake near Jamestown, North Dakota, USA - PPLs Lake P8 Core (3) Depth... | ecosystem: Environmental > Aquatic > Freshwater...
ATCAGCAGGGTGTGCTTGTTCAGCCCGGCAATGGGCGTATCCAGGACGCCGAGCATGGCCGGGTGCTCGAGCGCCTTGCGCGTGGTTTCGTTGATGATGTGGTAGATGTTGCGCAACGGCTGGCCGCGCGCCTCGGCGTTGCGCCATCCGGTCATCTGTTCGGCGGCGGGATTCAGGTAATTGACGTTGCCCTGTTCATCGGCGGCGATGACGGCGTCGCCCACCGAATGCAGCGTGATCTCCGCATGCTCCTTCTCCCGCGCCAGGGCCTGTTCCACCAGCCGCGTGCGGTGAATGACATAGGAAGCGATGAAAAACCCCGACACCATGATAACCGCGGTCAGGATGAGCATGACCAGGTAGGCCGAGTTGTATTCCCGCGCCGCCTGCGCCGTCGCTTTTTCGATCTCGGCGCGCTCCAGTTCCACCATCTCGTCCAGCAGGCCCAGCATGGTGCGCTGCCGCAACAGGTCGTGACGCAGGATTTCCTCCCGGATGCCGGAAAGATTCTCGCTCGTGATCCGGTCCACCAGCGCCAGATGCAGCGGCTGGTACAGGCGCACCTGCTCCAGCACCTTGTCGAGGGCCAGGCGTTCACTTTCTTCCAGGCCGATCGCCAGCAGCCGGTCGCGAAGACTCATGAATTCGGCGGCCATGTCGGTGAACCGGCGCAGTTCCTCCTCGCGGTCGAAGGGATCGTCCATGATGAACATGGCGTAGGTGCTGAGCGCCCGTTCACGGGCGATATGACGCATCGAAAAGATGATGTCGGCCTTGGTGTTGTGCCGCTCGGTGACGAGCTTGAGGTGATTGTGAATCGCGGTCATGCGCGTGAGGCCGACGCCCGCCAGCGCGACCGTGAGCGCCAGCACCAGAACGAAGCCCGAGGCGATGAGAGTCTTTGACTTGTGTCGAAACATGAAAAAAACACAGGCACCCGGTCGCGGACGACAGGTGTCTTCATTGTTTCATCGCTGACAACCTTGCGCGCCGCTTCTCCGCCCCTGCCAGCCGCAGGCGCATCCCTTATCTGAAGTGACCCGCAATTAACGGTTATCCCCGTCCCTTGGGGTCTATTCTGTGCAAGGGACGTGCCTTGAGTGGCGGTCCGGCAGCGATCGACGGGAAACGGTGTAGAAACGGGGAGTTAGGGTACGGCGATCAGAAACAGGTTTAGCCGGCACTTGCCGTTTTTGAGCCGGAAAATGGCGCCAGGCTTACATAAAACGGCAACCGGACCTGATTCGGCCCTGCTGAAACCAAACAGGGCCGGGGGTGCAAACAGGAAATTGGCGAAAAACGCCGCGGCTCAGGCGTTATAGACCAGATTGACCAGGCTGAAATACGCGTCCATGCCGACATCGCCGAAGGTCAGGCCGACACCGTTGTCGGTAATGCGGCGGATTTTGGCGGGAATGCGGTGTTGCTTGGTTTCTCCGGCGGAAGTCAGGGTCAGGCCCAGTTCCACCGGGGCGTTGAAATACGGCAGGCCTTCCGGCGTGCCTTCGATGAAAGCGCCATTCAGGCTGATGTCGCGGATGGTGCAGATCATGACCTGTGCCTGATAATTCAGCACAGCATCGAGCGTGACCGGCACGCGCTGACTGTCACGCCTTTCGTTCATGGCGTTGCTGTTCTCCTCATGCATAGCCGGTAAGCCTTTGACCACCGGAACCTCCAGGCCGGAAACACCGGCAGATACCGCTTTATTATTGAAAAACCTAGACTTATTGGCGGATAAAATACCCGGTTATACACGCGCTGTCGATGCCTTTTTGTAACAGATGGATGCCGTTGCGCTTTTACCGCTGGTCAGTTGCGGCGCCGATAACACCAGTGCTTTATTCCGGCACCAGCCAGCTTGTCGTTGCACGGCCGGCCGGATGCTGCCGCAACACCTCCAACAAGGCCGGCAACAACGTATGCAACGTTTCATCCAGTTTCCAGGGCGGATTGATCACGACCATGCCGCAGCCGTTGAGGCGGAAGGCCGTGTCCTCGGGCCAGGGACTGAATTCCGCCAGCAGGATTTTGCGAATGCCGGTGGCAACCAGTCGCCGGTGCAGACGCTCCACGGGCGGGCGGCTCTTGACGGGATACCACAGGGCCAACATGCCGGAATCCCAGCGCGCGTGGGCCAGACGCAATGCTTCAATCACATGGTCGAACTCCTGGTCCGATTCGTAGGGCGGATCGATCAGGACCAGGCCACGTCGCGCCGAAGGCGGCAAAAACGCCTTGAGGCCGGCATAGCCATCCTGACCCTGAACAATCACCTGCCGGTCGCCGGCGAATTCGGCTTTCAGCTGCGTACACTCCTCCGGCTGAAGCTCGAGCAGTATCGCGCGGTCCTGCGGCCTCAGGAAAAAACGCGCGATGCGCGGCGAGCCGGGGTAATACCGCAACGTATCTCCGTCATTCAGCGCGCGCACCGCCGCCAGATAGTCCGCCAGTTCGGGAATAGGTTGAGCATGCAGGAGACGCTTGATGCCTTCACGGTACTCACCGGTTTTTTGCGCCGCGGCGCTGCTGAGATCGTAGCGGCCCGCGCCGGCGTGGGTGTCGAGATAACAAAACGGCGTATCTTTCCGGTGCAGCGATTTGAGCAGCAGCGCCAGCACGACATGCTTGAAGACATCGGCGAAATTGCCGGCGTGGAAGATATGGCGGTAATTCATAAGGACGGCGTGCCGCGCGTCGCGGGCGGCCGGATCAGCGTGAGCCTGCTTTCAGCCACCCGGCGGCGCGTTCGGCGAAATAGGTGAGAATGGCATCGGCCCCGGCGCGCTTGATGCAAAGCAGCGATTCCATGATTCCGGCGCGCTCGTCGAGCCAGCTGTTTTTCGCCGCCGCCATGAGCATGGCGTACTCGCCGCTGACCTGGTAGACGAAAGTCGGCACACCGAATTTGTCCTTCACCCGGCGCACGATATCGAGGTAGGGCAGGCCCGGCTTGACCATCACCATATCCGCACCCTCTTCGAGGTCGAGCGCCACTTCGCGCAGCGCCTCGTCCGAGTTGGCCGGGTCCATCTGGTAGCTGTCCTTGCTGCCCTTGCCGAGACTGGCCGCCGAACCCACGGCGTCGCGGAAGGGACCGTAAAAATTCGAGGCGTACTTGGCGGAATAGGCCAGGATGCGGGTATGAACATGCCCCGCCTTCTCCAGCGCGTCGCGGATGGCACCGATGCGTCCGTCCATCATGTCCGAGGGCGCCACGACATCGGCCCCGGAGGCGGCGTGCGCCAGCGCCTGCTTCACCAGCACCGCCACGGTTTCGTCGTTCAGCACATAGCCGGTACTGTCAATCAGCCCGTCCTGGCCGTGCGAAGTATAAGGATCGAGCGCGATGTCGGTAATCACGCCCAGCTCCGGAAAATTTTTCTTGAGCGCGCGCACCGTCTGCGGCACCAGGCCGTTGGGATTGAACGCCTCCTTGGCCTTGTTGTCCTTTTTCGACGAGGCCACCACCGGGAACAGGGCGATGGCCGGAATGCCGAGCTTCAGGAGTTTTTCCGCCTGCCGCAGCAGCAGGTCGGTCGTCACGCGCTCGATGCCCGGCATGCTTGCCACCGCTTCCGCGCGGTTCCTGCCTTCCATGACGAACACCGGCTGGATGAGATCATCGGCCGTGAGCCGGGTCTCGCGCATCAAGCGGCGCGAAAAATCATCGCGCCGCATGCGCCGCATGCGTACCCGCGGGAATTTTCCGGTGCCGATTTTCATGATGGTCCGAGGAAGGTGATGATGGTCCTTATGCTAGCTTAGCCGTCCGTTGCGCGAAATTCCGGAACGTCTCGCCGCAAGACAAACGGGCGGGCCCGATGTGCCGCGCCCGCGGGGATGCCCAAAGCCTTACTTGACCTTCTTGGCTTTGGTCTTGGCCTTCGGCGCGGATTTGGCTGTTTTGACGGCTTTCTTCGGCTTGGCCTTGTGCGCGGGGGCGGCTTTCTTCGCCAACACCTTTTTCGCGACCGGCTTGGCCTTGGCCACCGGAACCGGCTTGGCCTTGGGCTTGGCGGCGGGTGCCGGTTTCGCCGCCTTGGCGGCCTTGGCCGCTTTGGCCGCCTTTGCCGCCGCCTTGACCCTGGCCTCCTCGGCCTTGGCCTTGGCCGCCTGGCGCGCCGCCGCCGACTCGATCTTGCTCATCACGTCCGCCAGCGGCCGGATCTGCGACTCGATGATGTCGGTCGCGTTCTTGAAGATGGCGCTCACCGTGCCCACGCCGCGCACGGTGCGCAGCTTGCCCTGTGCCTTGTAATAGTTCGCGAGCGGGGCGGTCTGCTGCTGGTACACGGCGAGGCGCTTACCCACTGTCTGTTCGTTGTCGTCGGAGCGGTGCGTGAGACTGCCGCCGCACTTGTCGCACTTGTTGCCGGTCTTCGGGGCCGAGAAATGAATGTTGTAGATCGCGCCGCAGGAACCGCAGGTGCGCCGGCCGGTAAGCCGTTTCATCAATACGTCGGTGTCGACGTCGACCAGCAGCGCCAGCTGCAGCGGCTGACCGAGCCGCGCCAGCATGGCGTCGAGCGCCTGGGCCTGCGGGATGTTGCGCGGAAAACCGTCGAGAATGAAACCGTTCTTGGCGTCGGGCTTGGCGAGCCGCGCCTGGATCATGCCGAGCACAATGTCATCGGTAACCAGCTGCCCGGAATCCATGGCGGCCTTGGCCTTTTTTCCCAGATCGGTGCCGGCCGCCACTTCCGCGCGCAGCAGGTCGCCCGTGGACATCTGCGGAATTTTATACTTCTCAACCAATAACTTAGCTTGAGTTCCCTTGCCGGACCCCGGCGCTCCCAAAAGCACGATTCTCATGGCATTCTCGCTTTTAAGTTCTTGGTGGTGCGTATTCCTGAAGAATTTCCCCTGGTTCAATGTCAGGGGCGCGTAAACTACAATTTGCCCACCCCGGCGTCAATGGTCCGACCCCTATAAATGGACCCTATTGCCGGATTCATCTTTCCGCGTGTTCCAAGGAGGGAAACTTGGTTAAGCTCGTTTTTCCAGGCGCGGTAACGCCCTGAATTCCACCCGATGAGTCATAGCAAAATTCCGGATTTTACCGAGACCGAGCTCTGGACCGTGCGCAGCACCCTCAAGGAGCGCTACGGCCGGGACATCGAGCTGCAAATGGCGGACTCCGAGGTCATGCTCGGCGGCGCCGACGGCATGGCCTGGTGCCCGACCCTGTTCTGGAACGCCAAAGGTGCGAATTTCACCGTCGTGAAACTCGGCCCCAAGCGCTTCCGGGCCTACTTCTATTATCATCCGGAACATCAGCTCGGCACCGGCATCGACAGCTACGACGAGCTCGGCGAGTGCATGATCAGCGTGCTGCAGGTCGAGTCCGATCACATACGCAAGCAGAAAATCAGCACCGATCAAACCCCGGCGCAGACCGACAAGGACGCGCCGGACAAACCCGATACATCACCACTCTTCTGGGGAGATTGAAGCAATGGCAAAAGGCAGACCCAAAAACGCGTTCTACGCACAGTCCGGCGGCGTCACCGCCGTCATCAACGCCTCGGCCTGCGGCGTGCTCGAGACCGCGCGCAAGTATCCGAAGAAAATCGGCAAGGTCTACGCCGGGCGCAACGGCATCATCGGCGCGCTCACCGAGGACCTGATCGACACGTCGAAGGAATCGGTGGCGGCGATCAAGGCGCTGCGGCACACGCCCTCGGGCGCCTTCGGCTCCTGCCGCTACAAGCTGAAAAGCCTGGAGCAGAACAAGCGCGAATACGACCGCCTGATCGAGGTATTCAAGGCGCACGACATCGGCTACTTCTTCTACAACGGCGGCGGCGACTCGGCCGACACCTGCCTCAAGATCTCGCAGCTGTCCGAAACCATGGGTTATCCGATCCAGGCGATCCACGTGCCCAAGACCGTGGACAACGACCTGCCCATCACCGACAACTGCCCGGGCTTCGGCTCGGTGGCCAAGTACATCGCGGTCTCGACGCGCGAGGCGTCATTCGACGTCGCCTCGATGGCCAAGACTTCGACCAAGGTTTTCATTCTCGAGGTCATGGGCCGGCACGCCGGCTGGATCGCCGCCGCGGGCGGTCTCGCCTCCACCAAGGATACCGAGATCCCGATCGTGATCCTGTTTCCCGAGGTCAGTTTCGACAAGGCAAAATTCCTCGCCACCGTGGACGCCAACGTCAAGAAATACGGCTACTGCACGGTGGTGGTGTCGGAGGGCGTGAAGAGCCCGGATGGCAAGTTCCTCGCCGACCAGGGCCTCAAGGACGCCTTCGGTCATGCGCAACTCGGCGGCGTGGCGCCGGTGGTCGCCTCCATCATCAAGGAAGGTCTCGGCCTCAAGTATCACTGGGGCGTGGCCGATTATCTCCAGCGCGCGGCGCGCCACATCGCCTCCAAGAGCGACGTCGACCAGGCGTATGCGATGGGCAAGGCGGCGGTCGAGCTGGCGGTCAAGGGCAGGAATTCCGTGATGCCGACGGTCGAGCGTGTCTCGAGCAAACCCTATAAATGGAAGGTCGGCGTCGCGCCGCTCAACAAGGTGGCGAACGTGGAAAAAATGATGCCCAAGGATTTCATCACCGACGACGGCTTCGGCATCACCGCCAAGTGCCGCACCTACCTGGAACCGCTGATCCAGGGCGAGGACTATCCGCCGTACAAGAACGGCATGCCGCAGTACGTGCGCCTGAAAAATGTCGCCGCGAAGAAGAAACTCGGCGAGTTCAAACTGTAATCGCCGGAACCGCCGGGAACGCCGCAATGCGATATAAGATTTATCTTCCCGGGCGGCAATAGTTCTTATGACACTGGACAAAGCAAGGGAAATGCTTAAAGTGCAGGCGGGTTTCGGCGGGTTCTACAACGCCAATTCGGCCAAGCTGATCCTCGCGGAGGTCAATCGCGAGCACGGCCAGGCGGCGGTGGACCGGCTGATCCGTGAACTGGATCTGGACAAGGTGTTCAATTTCGAGCCGGGCATGCATTTCGATGGCGGCCTGGCCACCAGGAAATGAATATCTTGCCAAGGTTGATTTTAATCAATGTTGCGATTCGTCTGTTTCAGTTAGTTTCAGCAGTGTGTCGTAAGCAACGCGCCCGGTGGCGCAGCGATGTTCATCTCACGGGAGGAAACACATGTCTGACAGCCTGATCTTCGCACTGGCCTGCGCCTTTGCGGCCATCGTTTATAGCGTGGTGTCCATTTTCTGGGTGCTCGGCAAGCCCACCGGCAGCGACCGCATGCGCGAGATCGCGGCCGCGATCCAGGAAGGCGCCTCGGCCTACCTGAACCGCCAGTACACCACGATCGGCGTGGTGGGCGTGATCCTGTTCCTGGTGATTTATTTCATGCTCGATCCGCGGACCGCCATCGGTTTCGCCATCGGCGCCGTTCTCTCCGCGGCCACCGGCTATATCGGCATGAACATCTCGGTACGCGCCAACGTGCGCACCACGGAAGCGGCCAAAGACGGGCTCAACCCGGCGCTGCAGGTGGCGTTTCGCTCCGGCGCCATCACCGGCCTGTTCGTGGTCGGCCTCGGGTTACTGGGAGTGGCCGGGTACTACGCCCTCCTCGCCTATCTCTATCCCGATTTCACCCAGTCGGACCTGATCTCCCCGCTCGTCGGCCTCGCCTTCGGCGGCTCGCTGATTTCGATCTTCGCACGGCTCGGCGGCGGCATCTTCACCAAGGGCGCCGACGTCGGCGCCGACCTGGTGGGCAAGGTCGAGGCCGGCATTCCCGAGGATGACCCGCGCAATCCCGCGGTGATCGCCGACAACGTGGGCGACAACGTCGGCGACTGCGCCGGCATGGCCGCCGACCTGTTCGAGACCTACGCCGTGACCATCATCGCGACCATGCTGCTCGGCAGCCTGGTGCTGCCGTCCTTCGGCAACGCCGTGATGTATCCGCTGGTCCTCGGCGGCGTGTCCATCCTCGCCTCCATCCTCGGCACCTTCACCGTCAAGGTCAGCAAGAAGGAAAAAATCATGAACGGCCTGTACCGCGCCGTCATCACCTCGGGCGTATTGGCCGCCATCGCCTTCTATTTCGTGACGGACAAGATGATGGCCGGCAACGGCTCCTACAGCACCATGCAGATATACGGCGCGGCGCTCATCGGGCTGGCGCTCACCACCGCCATGGTGGTCATCACCGAGTACTACACCGCGACCCAGTACAGCCCGGTGCGCGGGATCGCCCAGGCCTCGACCACGGGCCACGGCACCAACGTCATCGCCGGGCTCGGCCTGTCCATGAAGGCCACGGCGCTGCCGGTGCTCGCGGTGTGCGCCAGCATCTGGGGCGCCTATGAACTCGCCGAGCTCTACGGCATCGCCATCGCGGCCACCTCGATGCTGTCCATGACCGGCGTCATCGTGGCGCTCGATGCCTACGGCCCGGTCACCGACAACGCCGGCGGCATCGCCGAAATGGCGGAACTGCCGAAAAAGGTGCGCGACGTCACCGACCCGCTCGATGCCGTGGGCAACACCACCAAGGCCGTCACCAAGGGCTACGCCATCGGCTCCGCCGGTCTCGCGGCGCTGGTGCTGTTCGCGGACTACACCCACGAGCTCGAGGCGCATGTGGGCCAGGCGGTCGAATTCAGTCTGTCCAATCCCAACGTGATCATCGGCCTGTTCATCGGCGGCCTCATCCCCTACCTCTTCGGGGCGCTGGCCATGGAGGCGGTCGGCCGCGCCGCCGGCAGCGTGGTGGTGGAAGTACGCCGCCAGTTCAAGACCATCAAGGGCATCATGGAAGGCAAGGCCAAGCCGGATTATTCCAAGGCCGTGGACATGCTGACCAAGGCGGCGATCAAGGAAATGATCATTCCCTCGATACTGCCGGTGCTGGTGCCGATCGTCGTCGGCTTCACCCTCGGCAAAGAGGCGCTGGGCGGCGTGCTGCTCGGCTCCATCGTCACTGGCATTTTCGTCGCCATCTCCATGACCACCGGCGGCGGCGCCTGGGACAACGCCAAGAAGTACATCGAGGACGGGAAACATGGCGGCAAGGGCTCGGACGCGCACAAGGCCGCCGTCACCGGCGACACCGTGGGCGACCCTTACAAGGACACCGCCGGCCCGGCCATCAACCCCATGATCAAGATCATTAACATCGTGGCGCTGCTGATCGTTCCCCTCTTATAGAAGATTCCCACCGAATCCCCTCTCCCGCGTTAGCGGGAGAGGTCTGGGAGAGGGTTCCATCATTAAGAAGGGCCGGCTTTGCCGGCCCTTTGTTTTTCATCCGGGGTTTTAGTTTTTTCTCTGTGTCCTCTGTGCTCTCTGTGGCAAAATCAATTTATGAAAATCTGCATCGTCTCCGACAGCCACGACCATCGCGACCATCTCGCCGCCGCAGTGACGGAAGCCAAATCGCTCGGCGCGCAGGCCGTCATTCATTGCGGCGATCTGGTGGCGCCCAGCACGCTGCACGCCATTATCCCGCTGGGGCTGCCGGTGCACCTGGTGCACGGCAACAACCAGGGTGATCTGTTTCATCTGTCCAAACTGGCGCACAAGCCGGAAAACCGGGTGCATTACTACGGCCAGGACGGGTCATTCGTGCTGGCAGGCAAGCGGATTTTCATCGTGCATTACCCGCATTACGCCAGGGCCATGGCCGTCACCGGCGATTACGAGCTGGTGTGCAACGGCCATGAGCATCACGCCGTCATCGAGCGGATTAAAAATATCAAAGGCGGTGAAACGCTTCGGGTCGATCCCGGCACCGTCGGCGGCGTGAGCGCGCCGGCGACTTACGTGCTGGGTAATCTGGAGAAAATGGAATTTGAAATCCGCGCCGTGCGCCTGCCGGAACCGGCCTCGGGCAAGCAGACCGACCCGAAAATCATGCGCGCCTGAACTCCGGAAACCCGGGCAGCAAACGCTCAGGCTTCGGCGGTTTTGCGCTGTGGCGCCGGTATCTCGGCTGACAGAGGATGAATCCCCAGTTTCTCGAACAGCCTGAGATCGGCGTCGGATTCCGGGTTGGGCGTGGTCAGCAGCCGGTCGCCGTAGAAAATCGAATTGGCGCCGGCCAGGAAACACAGGGCCTGGAGATGATCCGGCATGGCGCTGCGACCGGCGGACAGCCGTACGAATGAGGTCGGCATACTGATGCGCGCGACTGCGATGGTGCGCACGAACTCGATCGGGTCCAGCGCAGGTTTATCGGATAACGGCGTGCCGGGGATATGCACCAGCAGGTTGATCGGCACCGATTCCGGCGGCGGGTCGAGCGCGGCCAACTCGGCGATAAACTGAATCCGGTCCTGGCGCGATTCCCCCATGCCCATGATGCCGCCGCAACAGACCTTGAGCCCGGCGGAGCGCACCTTTTTGAGCGTCTCCAGCCGGCTGTCGAAGCTGTGGGTGTGAACGATGTTGTCGTAATGGGCGCGCGAGGTGTCGAGATTGTGGTTGTAGTAATCCAGGCCCGCCTGCGCCAGTTGTTCGGCCTGGCCTTCGCGCAACAGGCCGAGCGTGGCGCAGGTTTCCATACCGAGGTCCTTGACCGCGCGGATCATGTCCGTAACCTGCGCCAGATCCTTTTCCTTCGGTCCGCGCCATGCCGCGCCCATGCAGAAACGGGTGGCGCCACGCGCCTTGGCCGCGCGCGCGGCGGCGATGACCTCGTCCCGCGACATCAGGGGCTGGCTGGGCGCGTCGGTGTGGAAGCGCGCCGACTGCGAGCAGTAACCGCAATCCTCGGAACAGCCGCCGGTCTTGATGGACAACAGCGTGGAGAGCTGCACCGCGTTCGGATCGAAATGACTCCGATGCACGCCCTGGGCGCGGTACAGGAGATCGTTGAACGGCAGATCGAAGAGCGCGGCTATCGTGGCGGTATCTGGCATGAGGGTCGGTCAGGAAAAGAAAGCCAAGCTAGGGCAAGCCGGCCGGCTTGTCAACCCTGCGGCAAAAAGCAGGTTGACGAATTATTGGGCCGAGGCGTTGGGTTCGCGGCCGTTGCCGGCGGCCATGCTGCGCAGGCGGTTGATGTCGCGCAAGGTGATCTGCCGGCCGTGCACCTCGATCAGGCCTTCGTCGTGGAAACGTGACAGCAGGCGGCTCACCGTTTCGAGCGCGAGTCCCAGATAATCGCCCAGGTCCTGGCGCGACATGCTGAGCTTGAATTCGGCCGGCACGCCGCCGAGCCGGGACAGGCGGCGCGAGAAACTCATCAGGCACGAGGCCAGGCGCTCCTCGGCGCTCATGCGGCCCAACATCATGAGCATTTCCTCGTCGCGCACGATCTCGCGGCTCATGATGCGCAGCAATTGATGCTGCAGGCCGGGGATTTTGGTGGCCAGATCTTCCAGCGCGCCATAGGGAATTTCGCAGACCTCCGAGGTTTCAAGGGCCTCGGCGCTGCACGGGTGCTTGTCGGTGTTGATGGCATCGATCCCGAGCAATTCGCCGGGAAGGTAAAAACCGGTGACCTGGGCGCGGCCGTCTTCGATCAGGCCGGTGGTCTTGAGCGCGCCGCTGCGGATGGCGTAAAGCGCGCGCAGGGGATCGCCGAAACGATACAGCATTTCACCCTTTTTCAGGGTGCGCCGGCGCTTGATAACCTTGTCGAGGGCGGCGACGTCGACCTCATTGAGGCCCAACGGCAGGCACAATTCCTGGAGCGTGCAATCCTTGCAGGCCGCCTTGATGCTGGTAATATTAATTACCATTGCCGCTTCGCGTTTTTGCACCGGGCCTTTCCTTATGCTGGAGAAGCCCTTTGTAACAAAATTGCCCGGGAAGGTCTATTACATCCGGACAAGCCCATAAATCCATTTCATGAGCCTGCGCATTCATTTCAACAAACGAAAAATTTCCCGCACATTCAATAAGTAATTGATGCGTGCACTAGCGATACCATAAAGAGTGCCTATGGCGCTCCAAGCAAGGGTAAATGCTTGTTAACACATGATGCAACCGGAGGTTCGGGCGCTGCGAGAGGAACGCGTCCGATAAACGGCAGTTTCCACTACACCGGGCCCGAAATGCTTGCGCCGGATCCGGTTTCGAGGGTAGCGATATCCCGCGATTACTTGAGCGCGGCGCTGCAGAACTTGCAACGCTTGGCGGCGAGCGGGATCTCCGAGAGGCATTCCGGACAGGCCTTCACTTCGGGCGCCTTGGCCGGGGCCTCTTCCTTCTTCAGCCGGTTCATCGCCTTGATCACCATGAACAATGCAAACGCAATGATGATAAAGTCGATCAGCGCATTGATGAAAAGACCGTAGTTCAGCGTCGGCGCCCCGGCTTCTTTGGCCGCGGCGAGCGTGGCATAGCTGCCGCTGCCCAGCGTGACGAACAGTTCGCTGAAATCCATGCCGCCCAGCGCGAGGCCGATGGGCGGCATCAACACGTCGCTCACGAACGAGCTGACGATCTTGCCGAACGCCGCGCCGATGACGATGCCCACCGCCATGTCCACCACGTTGCCGCGCATGGCGAATTTTTTGAATTCTTCCAACATGTGCAAGCCTCCTTTTTGTTGTTGCGGGAAGGCGCCGTCCGGCGCCGGGCCGGGATGCTCCCGGATGTGCGCAGAACCCAAAGAAAAATTAGCCACAGAGTACACAGAGATCACAGAGTAAAAACAGTCTCTTCTCAAACTCTGTGTGCTCTGTGATCTCTGTGGCTAACCTATTAAATTTCATTTTTGAGATGGACTCTAGATAACTTTCGAATAGCGTTGCTCCTGTTTCTCGCGCAGGTAGCGGTCGAACACCATGCAGATATTGCGGATGAGCAGCTTGCCCGCGGGTTGCACGCGTATCGACTTTTCGTCCATTTCGATCAAGCCGTCCTGTTGCATGACATTGAGATCGGAAAGTTCCGCGGCAAAGTAGTCCGCGAAACGTATGCCGTGCGCTCGCGCGATGGCATCCAGATCGAGCGTGAAATGACATATCAGCTGCGTGATGATGGCGCGGCGCAGCTTGTCGTCCGCGTTGAGGACGATCCCGCGCATCACCGGCAGCTGCCCGGCGTCGATCGCAGCGTAGTAATCCTCCAGCATTTTCCGGTTCTGGCTGTAGCAGTCGCCCACCATGCCGATCGCGGTGATGCCCATGCCGACCAGGTCGCATTCGGCATGCGTGGAGTAGCCCTGGAAATTCCGGTACAGCGTGCCGTTGCGTTGCGCCTGCGCCAGCTCGTCATCCGGGCGCGCGAAATGATCCATGCCGATATACACATAACCGGCCTGCGTCAGGCGCTCGATGGTGAGTTGCAGGATGTTGAGCTTCTCCTGCGGGCTCGGCAGATCGGCGGCGGCGATGCGGCGCTGTGGCTTGAACATCTCGGGCAGGTGCGCGTAATTGAACACCGACAGCCGGTCCGGTCCGGCGCCGATGATTTTTTCCAGCGTGCGGGCAAAGCTCGCGACCGTCTGGTGCGGCAACCCGTAAATCAGGTCCATGTTGATGGAACGGAAACCGAGGGCGCGAGCCTCCTTGCGCACGACGA
>Ga0209286_1000262_pt1 | contig 13454 bp, 15 predicted proteins | sample PPLLak1March2015_2_FD_187250 | JGI IMG/M metagenome (GOLD analysis project Ga0209286, IMG submission 187250) | Freshwater sediment microbial communities from Prairie Pothole Lake near Jamestown, North Dakota, USA - PPLs Lake P8 Core (3) Depth... | ecosystem: Environmental > Aquatic > Freshwater...
CCTGATGAGGCCGTGGCCATCCTGGCAGTGACATCCCGTTTCGACATTTCCTCCTCCAGACCTCTTGATCCATTTTCCATGAGATGAAGAAATGAAAGAGAAGGAAAGAAAAATCCATTACGGAATCGTCAATTTTGAAAAAAGAAAACACCCCCGTTTCAATATCGATCTCCCCATCGAATACTCCCTCCTGCCTTCCCCTGTGAGCCACCCCGGTCGGGCGCTCAATGCCAGCGAAGGGGGATTGCTCGTCTATCTCTCAGAAAAAGTGGAGATCAGCCAATTGCTTCAATTGAAACTTTTCTTCCCCTCGGGTTCTGAGTTAAACGGGGTCGAGCTCATCGCGGAGGTGGTATGGATGGATATCCATCTCGGGAAAGACTGGGGGGATTACCGATGCGGACTGACGTTTGTCGATATCTCCCCTGAGGGCCTGAACAAATTAAAAAGATTTCTGAGAAGCCTTTCAGAATAGCAAAGTCCTTCCTCTTTTCACCGAAATATAGAACTCTAAAGCATAAAACTCTCCTTGCCAAAATGATGAGGAGGCTTTATAATAGAGGCCAAGGAGAAAAAATATGGGCGGAAAAAGTAGTTTCCCATACCGTAAATTTGACCGTAGACCTCACCCTCACATTGTGAAGCAGATTTTAGAAGATAGTGAATTGGTGGAGATGATGAAAGAGGTGCTCATTCACGAAGGGAAACCCTGTCCCTTTTGTCATCGGAAATTAAAGGGAGAGCCACGGGAAAAGGAGATCTGGTGAAGGGATCTCTTTAATAAATATTTTCATCCGGAAAGTCTCTGACAAAAGAGAACTTCCAGGGTTCGACCACAAACAGATTGAAGGAATCCCCTACGCTTCCGGTGGGTAGGGTAAATATAAGGGAAGCAACAAAGAGGCACGTTCCTCCCGCGGCGGCAATGATCCCAAGGGGCCGTGCAAAAAATAGATCTAACATGTTCATTTCATCATTGCTAATTTTCATTTCCTGAGCCCATCCATTTGAACTCAAGATTCCAATAAGAAACGAAATAAGCAGCAGTAAGAAGATTGATTTCCTTAAGCCTTTCATAAAAATCCCTCCCTTAATTAAATTCTCAATGACTTTCTAGCAGAAGTCGGTCCGATTGTCAAACAATTTCGGCCCAATCTTTAATGGAATACCTTCATCGCCCAAGACGAAAGCTCTTCAGCAACCGTCAGCTTAGAGAGGAAAAGATGAATCTCTGATGAATTCTCCCACGAAATCCTATTTGATGAATCGAACATATTCTTTCAAAACAATAGATCTTTCATCTGGGAGACGTGCAAATTTTTTGCCAATTCAAACAAACCTAGACTATTCATTTAACTCATTGAAATTTATAAATAATTAATGCTGGTGTGGTTAATTAACGTGGTGCTTATACATCAAGATTGACAGGAATTGTTCACCATGTGGGAAAATGTCATCCATGGCCTATTCTGAGCGAAGCTCCCCGCCGATACCGCCTATGGCGGGACGGGCATTCTGCAGTATTTTCCCATAATGGCGTGCCCATGGCCTAAAAAATGCTTGACAATTCGCGTAAAAATCGCTATATATCTGCAAAATTCAAAGGGAAATTGTTATTTTGTTGCCACCTTATGGAGTGGACACTACTTCTCAATTCCACTTTTGAACCCCTCAAAGTCATCACTTGGAAAAAAGCAGTCATCATGGTGATGCTCGAAAAGGTGGAGGTTATCCAAGAATACGAGCGATTCATCAGGGGTGTAAGCTTTACTCTAAGACTGCCTGCGGTCATCCGGTTGAATCGATTTATCAAGAGAAGGACGCCCATTGTAAAATTTTCTCGTCAGAATCTCTACGTACGGGATGGGAGAAGGTGTCAGTATTGTGGAACTCCTTTTGAGCACAGATACTTAACCTATGATCATGTCGTCCCACGTTCAAAGGGAGGCCAGACCGAATGGACGAATGTCGTTACCTGCTGCCTGGCCTGCAATCTAAAAAAGGGAGGTAGAACACCCGAAGAAGCAGGAATGTCCCTAATTCGAAAACCAAGGGTCCCTATTTGGATACCCCTCTTGACCATGAGCCTCGGGATCGATGAAACCCCAGCTCCATGGAAAGACTATCTTTACGTTAATCTCGAACTGATCTCTTAACCTTTTTATACATCCATGCCTGTCGTTTTCGAAGAGGGATATAAATTCTATCTATCAAGATCTTCTCAAATTCCGATTGGGATCGGATTTGAACAAGAATTGGATGGCCTCCCCGAGAGGATTCCGCTTAGCCTGCGCCGCTTCTTTTTGTAAAAAGGGGAGTCCCTTTCAACGGATCTCTTGAAAACAATGAAATATCTCTGGTCTCCATGGAGAATGGACTATATTTTGAGTAGGAAGCAGAAGGGGTGCCTCTTCTGTAAGAAACCGAAGGAGAAGAAAGACAGAAAGAATCTCATCCTATTTCGGAGCCGATATGCCTTTGTGATGATGAACAGATTCCCGTATAACAACGGCCATCTTATGATCGTGCCAAAACGTCACTCCTTGGACTTGGACCAATTACATCATGAAGAACTGGAAGACCTATTTTTTCTGCTCAAAACATCGACCCAGGTGTTGAAAAAAACCCTCAAACCCCATGGCTTCAACATTGGAATTAACATTGGCGTTGTTGGAGGCGCTGGGGAAAAACACATTCATTTTCACATAGTTCCGCGATGGACAGGAGATACGAATTTCATGCCTGTGTTGGGTGAAACCAAAATCATCCCGGAATATCTGGAAAACACCTATCAACAGCTTCACTCTGCCTTTGGGGACCTTTCACTTCTGAAAAAAGGTCAGAAAGGAGGGCGGAAAAAGTGAAATGGGCGAAGACGATTTTTTGGATGGTTGCTTTTTTATGTGTCATCCTCTTTTCCATGCAGAATAAGGATGAAGTCATTCTTCGTTTTGGCCTTTACCCCCTTCAAAACTACCTATGGGAAATGCCGAAAATTCCTCTCTTTTTAGTGATTCTCTGTTCTATTTTCCTAGGGGTCCTGATCGGGGGTCTCGGTGATCTCTACAGGCATTTTAAGCTAAAAAAAACCCTCCGCCAAAATCAAAGGATGATCGAGCGGTTGGAGAGGGAAATTCAATCTTTGAGCAGCTTAAGATTCGAGAAATCTCCCTCCCTTAAAGATAACTATGAGTTGAGATGATTCAGGCGATAAAGTTGCTATTCGAACGGAAAAGGGCCGGAGGATCCAGCATCTGGAAGAAGGATTCTCCAACTCTCCATTGTCTACATCTTACGTGATCCGAGGAATTTCGCACCCTGATTTTCGGGAAAATTTTTCTTGCAATTTATTGGGGAATGGTGTATAAATAATTGTAAATTAATGGGTCTGCTGAAAAAGCGGGCTGTGTTGCCCGCTTTTTTTTTAAAAGCCAACAGCCATCTCCCCTGAGGGGAATCGAATGGTTCCAAAAGAGATTGTAGAGCGTGTTCGTGCGATTGCGGATCCCATCTTGATGAATGAAGGAATGGAGTTAGTGGAGGTCGATTATCGAAGAGAGGCCAGAGGATGGGTCCTCCGTCTCACGATCGACAAGGAGGGAGGCGTCACCCTCGATGATTGTAGTCGCGTCAGCCAAACGGTTGGAAGGGAGCTGGATGTGGAGGACTTTATCTCGGCGCCTTATGTCCTAGAAGTCTCCTCTCCAGGCCTTACCCGTCCATTAAGAAGCGAAAAGGATTTTATGAAACACTGCAATCGGTTGATCAAGTTGAGGACGGTCGATCCGATCAACAGCCGCCAGCAATTCAAGGGGAAGCTTTTGGGGGTTTCGAATAACCAAATTGAGTTGGAGATGGAGGAAGGGATCGTTCAGATCCCTCTGGCCAAGATAGCCAAGGCCAATTTGGAAATTGAATTTTAGACAGGGAGAGCTCCATATGCCATCGAATCTGAACTTTATTATTGATCAGGTGGGAAAAGATAAGGGGATCGACCGGAAGGTGATCATTGAAGCATTGGAACAGGCCGTTCTCACCGCCTCGAGAAAAAAGTATGGGCATCAGGGCGAGATTGAGGTCCATTTTAATGAGGAAGCAGGAGAGGTGGAGTTATTCCAATTCAAGCAGGTGGTCGAAGAGATCACGAATCCCGCGACCGAGATCTCTCTCCAGGAAGCAAAGGACCTGGATAGCGAAGCTCAAATCGGTGATAGCTTGGGAGTGAAACTCAATACGGATTTCGGGCGGATCGGAGCCCAGACGGCAAAACAGGTGATCATTCAGAAGGTCCGAGATGCAGAACGGGAAAATATCTACAATGAATTCAAGGACCGCAAGGGAGATATCGTCAGCGGAACCGTTCAGCGAATGGAAAAGGGGAATACCTATATCAACATCGGCAGAGCAGAGGCCGTTCTCTTTGCAAAGGAACAGATTCCTGGTGAAGTTTACAGACAGGGGGAGCGTCTTCGGGCTTACATTCTTGATGTCCAAAGGAATTCAAAGGGTCCGCAGATCTTCCTATCGAGGACACACCCGGGCTTCGTCATCAAGCTCTTCGAAATGGAGGTTCCTGAAATTTCAGAAGGGGTGATCAAGATTATCAGCGCCGCCCGGGAACCTGGGGAGAGGGCCAAGATTTCTGTCTATAGTTCGAGTCGAGATGTCGATCCGGTAGGGGCCTGCGTGGGGATGAAGGGATCGAGAGTCCAAAGTGTGGTCCAGGAACTTCGGGGAGAGAGGATTGATATCATTCCCTGGGTTCAGGATCAAGCGAAATATGTCTGCAATGGTCTTGCCCCGGCAAAAATTTCCAGGGTCTATATCGACGAGGAAAATCGCTACATGGAAGTCGTGGTCGCCGACGATCAACTGTCTTTAGCGATCGGGAAAAGAGGTCAGAACGTCCGATTGGCCTCCAAGTTGACGGGTTGGAAGATCGATATCAAGAGCGAGTCAAAGATGGAGAAGATTTCCAGTGAAATTCTTGAGGGCTTTAAAAACCTTCCTTATATTGGGGATGTCCACAGCCGTGTTCTCTATAACGAAGGGTTCCGATCCATCAAAGAGGTGGGTGAGGTCGACCCAGAAGAATTGGCCAAAGTTCTAGGGATCGAAAAGGAGAAGGCCGTCGAGATTGTTGAAGGGGCTCTGAAAATGACCCGGCAGGAAGAGGGCGCTGAAGAAGCACCTCCGCAAGAACTTTCTTCTTCTGGGGCACCTGCCCCGGGTCCTGTGGACCAAATCGAAGGAGTAGGAGAGAAGACGGCTGAAATATTGAAGACCCATGGGTTGAAAACCGTCCAAGATATCCTGAAGGCTGATGTAGAAGACCTTTCTGCCTTGCCGGGGATTGGGGTCAAGAAGGCAGAAAAACTGATCCAGGCAGCACAGCGTTATGCTGAAGGGACTGGACATGAGTAAAAGAGGGCATGTCCCCGTCAGAATGTGTATGGGTTGCCATCAGAGGAAAAAGAAAGAGGAGTTGATTCGGTTGGTAAAAGGTTCTGATGGGGCGTTTTCCCTTGACGAAACAAGGGAAGGCGATGGACGGGGTTATTATCTCTGTCCAGATCGGTCGTGTCTGAAAATGGCACAAAAAAAGATCAAAGGCTTAGGGACCATGGGACTGATGGATCATGGGCATCCATCGATCGAAGGTGGTCCCCGTGGATGAAAGGGCCTCTCTAGAGGAGGAAAGGGAATGGCGAAGATTAAAGTCCTCGATCTTGCACGCGAAGTAGGGATGGAGGATGAAAAACTGCTTTCGAAGCTGAGACGGATGGGAGTAAAGGTAAAGGACAAAAAACCAGCCGAAGCCGAGAAGGCTGTCTCCCCAACGGACGAAAAGATCATTGAAAAAGATGCCGAAAAAGAGATCATAGAGAAACGAGTAAAACCCACCGTCATACGCAGAAGAACCCACCGCCTCGAAATCAAACCAGAGCCCCCCGTTTCTCCCCCCATGGAAGTGCAACCTGTTGCGCCACCGGAAGTGATCGAAGAGAAGGTTGAAACAGAAGTAAAGGAAAAAGTTGCCATTGAGGGGAAGGTTCCGAAAGAGGCTAAGAAACCAGCCAAACGTACCGAAATGGCTAAAGAGCTCGAGGGAAGGAAAAAGGATGAGAAGCCCGCCGAAGAAGCCATGGCAATGACAGAGGCAAAGGGAGAGGAGAAAGCGGTCATCCTTTCAAAACCAAAGGGAGAAGCCGCTCCTTCCAAGCCCATCGCCGAAGAAAAGAAAATTGAGCCCAGACGGGGAATGGAGGAATCCAAGCCCAAAGAAGCGCCCGTTAAAAAGCCCGAGATAAAGCTCCCCAGTAAGGAACAACTGCTGGAGGAAGAACGATTGGCTGCTCTCAGCGGGAAGAAGAAGGGGCTTGTTAAGAAACGCCGATTCGTTGAAGAAAAGATGATGGTGGATGCAGACATCGAAGTCGAGGGGCACCCCGAGAAGGAGATCGAGGCCGCCCCTCGATACTTCAAACCCATGAAGAGGAAGGTCGTATTGAAGACAGCGAAGAAGACCGAGGTGACCGTCCCCAAACCTATTAAGAGAATCATTCGAATCGCTGAAGTGATTACAGTGGCGGATCTTGCAAAACGGATGGGGGTCAAGGGGGGGGAGTTGATCAAGAAACTGATGGAGATGGGTGTCCTTGTCAATATCAACCAGGTCATCGATGCGGACGTATCCTCTCTGGTTGCGGGCGAATTTGGTTATGAGGTAGAGAAGGTCTCCTTGGAGCGCCAGGAGTTGCTCGAAAGAAAAGAGGACTTGCCCGAACAATTAATACCGAGGCCGCCCGTGGTGACGATCATGGGCCATGTCGATCATGGAAAGACGATGCTTCTGGATGCGATTCGAAAGACGAATGTCGTGAGCGGGGAAGCCGGAGGGATCACTCAGCATATCGGTGCCTATGATGTTCAGTTAGACAATGGCCATGTGGTCTTTATTGATACTCCCGGCCATGAGGCTTTTACCGCCATGAGGGCCAGAGGGGCTCAGGTGACGGATGTGGTCGTCCTGGTGGTCGCGGCAGATGATGGGGTGATGCCGCAGACAAAGGAGGCGATCGATCATGCTCGGGCAGCCAAAGTGCCGATCGTGGCGGCCATCAATAAGATTGACAAACCCAATGCGAATCCAGATAAGGTAAAGAAGGACTTGGCGGATTACGGTCTCGTTCCGGAACAATGGGGTGGGAATACCCTCTTCGCCGAGGTCTCTGCAAAACAGAAGGCGGGAATCAAGGAGCTGTTGGAGTCCATCCTTCTTCAAGCAGAGGTCCTGGAGTTAAAGGCCAATCCTGATAAACCTGCTCGGGGAATCATCATCGAAGCAAAATTGGACAGGGGAAGAGGTCCGGTGGCAACGGTGCTCGTTCAGGAAGGGACCTTGAAGGCCGGGGATGTCTTTGTGGCAGGGTCCCATTACGGCAGGGTACGGGCCATGCTGAACGATAAAGGGCAAAAGATGGAAGGGGCCAGGCCCTCCATGCCTGTGGAGGTCATAGGCTTTACCGATGTCCCTGAGGCAGGAGATCCTTTCATCGTAGTTTCTGAAGAGAGGATGGCCAAGCAGATCAGCCTATACCGGCAGGAAAAGATCCGTGAGAAAGAACTCTCGAAGTTGAGCAAAGTCTCTCTCGAAGAGCTTTATGATAAGATTAAGAAGGGAGAGATTAAAGAACTGAACGTGATCATCAAGGCCGATGTCCAGGGATCGATTGAAGCGGTCAAGGAGGCCTTGAAAAAAATCTCCACCGATGCGGTCAAGGTCAATCTCATTCATGATGCCGTGGGTGGAATTACGGAAACCGATGTGAATTTGGCGGCTGCTTCCAACGCCATCATCATCGGCTTCAATGTCAGGCCAGGGCCAAAGGCTCAGAGCCTCGCGGAACAGGAACAGGTCGACGTCCGGACCTATTCGATCATCTACGACGCCATTGATGATGTCAGAAAAGCCTTAGAAGGGTTACTCGAACCGACCTATAAAGAGCATGTGTTGGGGAGGGCCCAGGTGATCCAGGTGTTCAACATCCGAAAGGTGGGAACCGTAGCGGGAAGTGTCATTTTAGATGGCAAAGTAGTGAGGGGATCCCATGCAAGGATATTGAGAGATAATGTCGTGATCTATGACAGTCGCATCGCCTCCCTCCGACGATTCAAGGACGATATGAAGGAATGTACGCAAGGTCTTGAATGTGGCATCTGGATAGAAAATTTTAACGATGTCAAACTGGGAGATATCATCGAGTCTTATGAAATGGAGGAGGTCCAACCTCGACTCTCCTAAACGCCATAGATTTACTTCATTCGCCTGCGCAGGAGACCACGGGCTTCCCCTCGGGGCTTCATAGACGGAGGGTCCCGTGACCGGGATGGGCAAGGAGGAGGGAGGGGATAAAGATGGTCATCGGAGTTTGTCAACTCGACTTTCTGATTCCAGAGAACCAGTCTCTCAAGGGGAAACGTCATGTGCTCCGGAAAATGATTGACCGGGTGAGACATCGGTTCAATGTGGCCATCTCAGAGGTGGGGGATAACGACCTCTGGCAACGAGGCCAGATTGGTATCTGTACCGTGGGCAATGATCGCAGACACATCAATTCCAGCCTGGATAAAGTGATTGACTTCATTGAGAAGATGAACCTTGTTGAAATGGTGCGGACCGAGATGGAGATTATCACCGTATGAAACCCTCTCTCTTCATGGAGGGAGGCCTCTTGGTCTGGGGGTTCCGAACCAAAAAATGGAAGGAAAACGTTCCGATAAGGTCGCCGATTTGATCCAAAAGGAAATCTCTCAAATGCTGATGAGGAGTCTGAAGGATCCTCGAATCGGCTTTGTCACGATTACGAAGGTGGCGGTTTCTGAAGATTGCCGGATGGCCAAAATCTATTTCAGCGTCACGGGCTCCTCTGACGAACGAGAGAGATCGACCGAGGGGCTCAACAGTGCAAAAGGGTATGTCCGGAAGGAGTTGGGCCGGAGGATTCGAATGAAATATACCCCTGAGATCACCTTTCAGTTTGATCCCTCCATTGAATATGCCATCCATATTGGAGAGGTGATCGAACAGATCAGAAAGGAACGGGAGGAAAAGGAAGATGAGGGTTGATGGTCTCCTCATCGTCGATAAGCCCGAAGGGATGACCTCCCTCGATGTGGTGAGGGAGGTGAAGCGCCGTTTAGGAGCGAAGCGGGCAGGTCACATCGGGACCCTTGATCCCTTTGCGACAGGAGTCCTCCCCATTGCCGTCAACGAGGGAACAAAACTCATTCCTTTCATGGAGGATGAGCCAAAGGAGTATGAGGCCACCCTGAAGTTGGGGGAGGAGACCACCACGGACGACCTGACTGGAAAGGTCGTCTCCAGCGGGCCATGGAAGGATCTATCCCTTGACGTCATTCGGTCTGCCTTTCGGACCTTCCTGGGCAAGATTCGACAGATCCCTCCTATGTTTTCAGCCATCAAAAGAGAGGGAAAGCCCCTTTACCGTTTGGCCAGGAAAGGGATGGAGGTAGAGCGGAGGGAAAGGGAGGTAGAAATTTTTTATCTTCAGATCGAAGAGATAAGCCTCCCCAAGGTTCGTTTCAAGGTCTCCTGCTCCAAAGGAACCTACATTCGTGCTTTGGCAAGGGATATTGGAAAGATAATCGGATGTGGTGCGCACCTTCTTCAACTCAGGCGAGTTCGAAGTGGGCCTTTCACTCTCGAACAAACCATCTCTTGGGAAAGGCTAAAGGGATTCTCAACAATCAATCCTTCTTTCCCAGGACTGATCCCTTTGGAAGAGGCCCTTCCCGGTTTGCCCGAGGTGATCGGGGATGAGCCTTTGATCAGGAAAGTCCGTCACGGCAAAGAGATGGTGGTTCGAGACCTCCCTCCCCAGACCCTCCCCATCTTTGAAAAAGGCCAATGGTTGAAGATCACCTCGCCTCAGGAGGGTCTCGTCGCCATTTTAAGATCCGAGGTCAGAGGCTCCGAAATTCCGTGCGCAAGTCCGGAGAGGGTAGCTCTGCGTCCCTTGAGAGTCTTTCAACCCAACAAAAGGTTACCCTGTGAAGATCACGTTTAGTTTGAAGGAGGCAATTCATGGCACTGGTTCAAGAGAAAAAGAAAGGGATTATCGAGCAGTTTAAAAGCCACGAGAAGGACACGGGATCGTCAGAGGTTCAGATCGCCCTGCTCAGCGAGCGGATTCGATATCTGACCGAACATTTCAAGGCCCACAAAAGGGATCATCACTCCCGGCGAGGCCTACTCAAATTGGTGGGGCAGAGGAGGAGACTTCTGAACTACCTCAAAGAGAACAAAGTCGATCGTTATCGAATGGTGATTGATAAGTTGGGCCTCAGAAAGTAAGGCCTTGATCTCCCGTGTCAAACGAAATCTCATTCAAATTTAATAAAGAAGGAGTCAATAGAAACGTATGGTTCAAAAGTTGCAAATCGATTTTGGTGGAAGACCCTTTTCGATCGAAACGGGAAGGGTAGCCAGACAGGCGAATGGCGCTGTACTGGTACAGTATGGTGAAACGGTCGTATTGGTCACGGCCGTTACGGCGGAAAAGAAGAGGGAAGGAGTTGATTTTATCCCTCTCACCGTCAATTACCAAGAAATGACCTATGCAGCGGGGAGGATCCCGGGAGGCTTCTTCAAGCGGGAAGGAAGGCCGAGCGATCGCGAAACCTTAATCTCTCGATTTATCGATCGCCCCCTCCGGCCCCTTTTTCCCAAAGGGTTTCAAAATGAGATCCAAGTCATTGCGACCGTTCTTTCAGCGGATCAAGATAATGACCCTGCGATCTTGGGAATGATCGGAGCGTCATCGGCCCTTTCCCTCTCGGATATTCCCTTCGATGGTCCCATTGGAGGAGCCAAGGTGGGCCGAATCGATGGTGAATATGTGCTCAACCCCACCCATGAGGAACTGGAGCTGAGTGACATCGATCTCTTCGTCGCTGGAAGTGAGAACGCCATCATCATGGTTGAAGGAAGCGCCAGGGAGGTCAAAGAAGAAGAGATGTTGGAGGCCATCTTATTTGGCCATCAATCTCTAAAACCTGTGATTGACCTCCAGAAGCAATTGAGAGAGGCCGTGGGGGTGAGGATCCGAGAATTCGAGATCCAGAGACCGGCGGAGGATCTCAAAGAGAAGGTAAAGGCCGTCGCCCAAGAGAAGTTGCTGGAAGCCTTCCAGGCCATTGAAAAAACGGAGCGAAGGGATCGGTTGGAAGAGATTCTCCAAGGGACCTATCAAGCCCTGGAAGCCAGTGATGAAAATTCCCAAAGGATGATAAAAACCGTCTTTGAAGAAACCAACCGCAAGCTGGTGAGGAGGTTAATCCTGGATAGGAAGCAGAGGATCGATGGAAGGGGTCTTGCCGAGATCCGCCCCATTTCCTGCGAAGTGGGGATCCTTCCGAGGACCCATGGTTCTGCCCTCTTTACTCGCGGAGAGACACAGGTCCTCGCGGTCGTCACCTTCGGCACTTCGGAAGATGAACAGAAGATCAACTCTCTGTCGGGAGAGACCTATAAATCCTTCATGCTCCACTATAACTTCCCTCCTTTCTCCGTGGGAGAGGTCTCACCCCTCCGATCGCCGAGCCGAAGAGAGATCGGACATGGCGCCCTGGCCGAAAGGGCCATTCAATCCGTCCTGCCTTCTAATGAGAAGTTTCCCTATACGATTCGAATCGTCTCAGAGGTCTTGGAATCGAATGGCTCCTCTTCCATGGCCACGGTCTGTGGAGCCAGTCTCTCTCTGATGGATGCAGGGGTTCCCATTAAGGCCCCTGTCGCCGGAATTGCGATGGGTTTAATTCATGAAGACGGAGAGGTGGCTGTCCTTTCGGACATCCTTGGCGATGAAGACCATTTCGGGGATATGGATTTTAAGGTGGCCGGTACCGCGGATGGGGTGACGGCCATCCAGATGGATATCAAGATTCGTGGCATATCAAGAGAGATCTTAGAAAAGGTCCTCCATCAGGCCCGTGAGGGGAAGCTCTATATTTTGGGCAGGATGACGGAGACCATTCCAGAACCCCGGAAAGATCTTTCCCGGCATGCCCCGCGGATCGTCACGCTCACGGTTAAACAGGAGAAAATCCGCGACGTCATCGGCCCAGGAGGAAAGAATATCCGAAGCATTGTCGATCAAACGGGTGTCAAAGTGGATGTGGAGGATTCGGGGATCGTGAAGCTGGCTTCCCCAAACTACGAGGCCATTGAAAAAGCCATCTATATGATCAAGAGCCTGACGCAGGAAGTAGAGGTAGGGGCTCTTTACACAGGAAAGGTGAAGCGAATCCTCGGGTTTGGCGCCATCGTGGAGCTCTATCCAGGGACCGATGGATTGGTTCATATCTCTCAGATCGCAGAAAACCGTATCCGGGAGGTCTCCGATGTTCTGAAAGAGGGGGATGAAGTGCTGGTGAAGGTTCTTGATATCGATTCTCAGGGCCGCATTCGCCTGAGTCGGAAGGCTGCCTTGAAGGAGCCAAAACCTTCGACTGAAGGGACAGGGTAAGGAGAATCTGAACAAAAGGTGACTGAGAAAATGGAAAAAACGATAAAAAAATCCCCCGATCCCTTGAATCCTTCATGGCTCACTGCCGGGATGGGATATCGAAAGACCATCCTTGACAATGGGATTCGAGTCATCACGGAAGAGATTCCTTATCTCAAATCCGTCTCCATTGGCGTCTGGGTCACCACGGGTTCCCGGGATGAGCAGCCCCACGAAAATGGGATTTCTCATTTCATTGAACACCTCCTCTTTAAAGGAACGGAAAGGAGGACCGCCTTCGACATCGCCAAGGAGATCGATTCCGTAGGAGGGACGCTCAATGCCTTCACGGGAAGGGAATATACCTGCTTCTATGCCAAGGTGATCGACAAAAACCTGCCCCTGGCCATCGATCTCCTTTCGGATATCTTTCTCCACTCCGTGATGGATCCCAAAGATGTGGAGAAGGAGAGGATGGTTATCCTTCAAGAAATTAAGATGGTGGAGGACACGCCTGACGATTATATTCATGACTTCTTTAACCGGGTCTGCTGGGGAGACCATCCCCTCGGTTTTCCGATCTTTGGCACTTCTGATCTCGTCCAGTCCTTCACCCGGGAGCAGATCTTCCAATTCTTAAAGGAGACCTATCAACCCAAACGAATCGTCATCTGTGCAGCCGGCAACCTGAAGCACGAGGAAGCGGTCGACCTCATTGGAGGGACGTTTGGTCAACTCCCCCAGTCCAACCGGGAAAGACAGCGGTTGAAACCTCAATCGATCTCCACCACCAACATTCGGAAGCGAGAATTAGAGCAGGTCCATTTCTGCCTCGGCACGAAGGGTCTTCAATATAACCACTCTCTTCGGTTCGCTTCTTACCTCCTGAATACTATCCTCGGAGGGGGGATGAGTTCGAGGCTT
>Ga0209286_1000264_pt1 | contig 13439 bp, 11 predicted proteins | sample PPLLak1March2015_2_FD_187250 | JGI IMG/M metagenome (GOLD analysis project Ga0209286, IMG submission 187250) | Freshwater sediment microbial communities from Prairie Pothole Lake near Jamestown, North Dakota, USA - PPLs Lake P8 Core (3) Depth... | ecosystem: Environmental > Aquatic > Freshwater...
CTAATCCCGCAAGGGAGGACTCCGCACTATTTTTAGCCTCTTAGTTTCGGATCAGAGATATCACGAAGGCCGTCGGCGATGAGGTTGAAGGAGAAAACAGAGATGAAGATGGCGAGGCCGGGGAAGATGGAAAGCCAGGGCGCATTGGTGAGTTGATCCAGACCGTCACGAATCATAGCACCCCAGCTTGGGGTTGGAGGCCGCACACCCAAGCCAATAAAACTGAGACTTGCTTCAACAATGATGGCAGTAGCAACCCAGAGGGTTCCCATCACCAAGATTTCTCCAGAAATATTGGGCAGGACATGAATGATCATAATCTTAGTATCGTTTTGGCCCACGGCTCGAGCTGCTTCTATGAACTCTTTCCCCTTAATAGAAAGGGTTGATCCACGAGCCAAACGTGCGATCCGGGGTGTGAGGGCAACACCGATGGCAATGACGATCTTGATCAGACCTGGACCCATGATGGCCAAGACCAGAAGTCCCAGGATCACAATGGGGAATGACATGAAGATGTCAATAAAACGGAGAACGAGGTTGTCAATCCTCCCTCCTTTATAGCCTCCGATCATCCCAAGGGGAATGCCTGCTGCCATGGCGAAAAGGACAGAGAGGGTTCCCACAACCAGAGAGACTCTCGATCCCCAGAGTATCCTCGAGAGCTGATCCCTTCCATAACTGTCTGTGCCAAAGGGGTATTTCCAACTCGGAGGTGCATGCTGAACATTCATGTCTTGTGAGATTGGATCATAGGGAGAAATCCAGGGAGAGATCAGGGCAATGATGACCACCAAAAATGCCATGATCAGTCCAACCAGGGAGGTTTTATTGCTTTTAAATGTGCGGATAAGAATCTGTCTTTGACTGATCGTCGGCATAGCACCTGTTAATGATATTCGATCCTCGGGTCAATCAGGCTGTAAAGTAAATCGGTGATAAGATTGAAGAGGAAGACGAAAGCAGAGAAGATGATGATCACGGATTGGAGGGCGATATAATCCCGGTCCTTTACGGCAAAGACCATCATCTTTCCCAAACCCGGTCTGCTGAAGATGATCTCCGTCAGCACCGAGCCTCCCATCAAAATGCTCATGTAGATTCCAATCACAGTAACCGTAGGAATCAAAGCATTTCGAAGAGCATGCTTATAGATCACCACCCTCTCATGAAGACCCTTGGCCCTTGCTGTTCTCACATAGTCTTCCCTCAGCACGTTCAACATGGAGGAGCGCACCATTCGGCTGATGAAGGCTGTCATGATGATGCCCAGGGTAAGAGCTGGAAGAAACAGATGATACAGCCGGCTACTCAGATTGCTGAGATCTCCGCCTCCCAAAACGGGAAAGAGAGGGAGTTTGATCGCAAGAATATACATCAGTAAGATACCAAGGTAAAACTCCGGCATGGAGATGCCTACAAGGGAGAGGATTCTCCCAATGTAGTCTGGGGGACGATTCCTCCTTAATGCTGTAAGGATGCCTGTTGGGATCCCAAGAAGGATTCCGATAATCATTCCTCCAATGGCCAGATCCAATGTGTAGGGTAGTCCCCTGGCGATTTCCTGAGAGATGGGTTTGTTGGTAATCAATGATTTCCCTAAATCTCCCTGACAAAGGTCCTTGAGGAACTTCCCATATTGCACAAGAATCGGTTTGTCGAGACCCATTTGTTTTTCGAGTTGTCGAATGGATTCTGCGGTGGCATACGATCCCAGGGCCGCGACAGCAGGACCTCCTGGAACAATACGGATCAGAAAGAAGACAAAGGTAACCACTGCCCACAGGGTGGGGAGAACATAAATCATTCTGCGGATGGCATATTTGAGCATCCCACCTTCCTAAAACAAATTTGGGGCACCCTGGTTCTGGACAGGGTGCCCCGCTGGATACATATTGGACGATTATTTCCGAACGTCCGTCGTCTCTTTGATGGTAGTAACCAAGGTCAGTGTCGACCTCATCTCGTACCCCAAATCCACGTAGGTCTTTCTCGCGAAAACAAACTTGGTGATGCAGAGCGGGAGGGCGACCGCATCCTCGATGATCTTCTTCTGAGTTTCTGCCCAAATCGCTTTTTGTTCTTTAGGATCGATTGACATTCTTGCCTTTTCAATCAAATCGTCAATCTTGTTGTAATGAGAGAAATTGGTGATGGCAGTAGGGGTCCCAATGATCGACTTTGAATAGTAGAATTGGGTGAGCATGGGATCTGCGGTTGGAAAACGGGCGCATACATAAAGAACAAGAGGATTAACATCTTTACGAATTTGCTCATGGAAGGCTGTATGGGTGATGACATCCATCTTTAGATTGATCCCGACCCTTCGAAGTTGTTCTTGAACCTGTTCCATGGGGCGGCGGTAGTCAGACATCTCTGTAATGACCATGGACATCTCAAGACCCTTTGGATACCCGGCCTCTGCAAGTAGTTTCTTTGCCTTCTCAGGGTTGAATTCGTACTTTGGAACCTTGTCCGTTCCCCCCAGGTAATTCATTGGGATGGGTGAAACAAGCTTTTCTGTTACATCCGGGCCAAGAAATTTCATCAGTTCGTCCAGATTGATGGCATGGCAGATGGCTCTTCTGACACGAATATCGTCCAAGGGTTTCTTGGTCATGTTGAAATGGAGAACGAGGGTTTCACCCGGACCAAAGATTTCGATGGCCGTCCCTGGGATTGCTCTCACCTTATTCACCCACGCCTGTTCCCGTTCCCCTTCAACAATGTCGATCTCACCCTTTCGGAATGCCATCTCCCGACTGCTTGAATCGGGCATAAACCAGAGGTCAACCCGGTCGAGTTTTGGTTTTCCTCTGAAGAAGTCTGGATGTCTCACCTCCACTACTTTTTCTTTGGGGATATATTCTTTCAACATGAAGGGTCCTGTTCCGATCGGGTCGAACTTGAACTTGTCGCCTTTTTCCATTACCGCCTTCTTCGATACAATGTATCCACCGTGGTAATTTGTCAAAATCCCCAGGACAGAAGGAATGGCACTCTTGAAAGTCAACCGGACTATATATTTATCAATTGCCTCCACTTTACTAAGGGCAGCATAATCTCCTGCAAAGCCTGACGTGGCTTTATTAGCGGCCTTCTCCAAAGAGAACTTCACATCTTCAGCAGTCATTTCCCCATAACCCTTATGGAACTTTACCCCTTTGCGAAGATAGAATGTCCAGACCAGACCATCTTTTGATCGCTCCCACCTCTCAGCGAGATCGGGTTCAATCTTCTCTGGGTTGATGTCTTCGGGTTTGAAACGAACCAGACCATTAAACATCGGATCGATGCAGGCATAATCGATTGTCGTTGTCCCATAATGGGGATCAAGCGATCGTATGTCCGAGGCCTTTAAGGCCATTCTCACCACATTTTCCTGAGCAAAAGCAGTAGAGAAAAGGCAGATTCCAACAGAAACTAATGCAACCAGAAAAATTACGAAATATTTTCCCCCGTTCATTTTACACCTCCTTGGATAATCTGATTGATTTGAGCTTTTTCTATCAATATTCCTTCATCACCTCCTTAATAGAGAAATTCTTTGGGTAAGGCAACAAAACCTTTAGTGTCACCATCGGGGATGGTGGAAACCCCTCGCCTTCCAGGCGAGGGTAGTTCCATTTCTAATAGCATAAATGCTTATTTTGTCAATCCTTTTTCCTTTTCGTCCCCTATTCGAAGGCGATCTCTTTTAGCCGTTCGATGACCTTCATATAGTCGTTAAATTCAATTCCATCCACAGAGTAATCCTGTTTCAGGGTGATCCCATCAATCGATGGACCGTGATGAATAAGATAGTCCAAGACCCTTCCTTCCTGTTCCGGGGAGATCTTTTCGAGGACATCCAATCTTCCCTTTGCTAGGGCTACTCCCGCCATCAGAGCGTATCCTCCCCAGTTCGAGATTCCACATGAGATGAAGTGATCCGTCTTCAAACGGCAACAGAAAACAGGTTCTCGATTCGTGATGGCAAGTTCTTTAAAAACCTCCCATGGAATCTTTCCAGAGCCAATTTCATTGCCACGGTCTCCGATACCAATCGATTCGATAGACGGATTCCATCTTTTCGCGAACTCGAGAAGGAAATGGGTTTTTGCAGTGAAGCGTGTGATGTCCTCTAAACGGGAACTGAAGCATCGGTTTCTCAGAAGAGGCGGGAGAATGGTTTCAAAGTCCTTCAAGGGGGGGTTGCCCAGCCGCTCCTGGGCTAAAAAGGATTCAAGTGTATGATTGGGTCCGACCCTTTCGATAAAAATGAGATGGGTGAGGTCTCTGCCCAGAGGGCCGTTCATAAACTCTTGGACAAAACGGATCGAGAGAGGACTTTCAATCTCTTCGTTGATCGTTCGACTCGAATGATCGAGATCCGAATGCTCCGGAGGAAAGAGTATCAGAGGAATATCTTTTTCCGAGAGGTTAAGGATTTTCAATCCTGCCTTCAGAGTAGAAAGGGTATATTCATCCGAGAGGAGACTGACCTCCATTCCGAGAAATTTCAAACCCTCAGCTAGAATGAGGGCTCCTGGAGGCCCATCGGTCTCTGTGGCCGGTGGATTTCCAGTTGGAACATAGAATCCAGTGACGATGACTACCTTCCGCCCTCTTTCTGCCAGTGAGAAGGCTGCTCCCGCCAAGGTGGAGTAGTGTACAAGCGGAAGGTTTTCCCAATGATAGTTCTTATGGAAGAGAAGGGAGGTGGGGAAATTGATCACCTCCTCCATTAAGAAAATTTTGTCGCGAATCGACTGCGAAACTGTCATAAAGACCTATTAGCATAGAGCATAGCGCATGGAGCATAGAGTTAAAGAATCACTTACTCCATGCCCTAGGCCCTGTGCCCTATGCTTTTATTTTGGATCCATAATCACACCACTTCCGAATGGGACACTGTTCGCAGAGGGGTTTTCTTGCCACACAGGTCCTCCGGCCGTGCCAGACGAGAAGATTTGAAAAGTGAGTCCATTCTTCCTTCGGAACGATCTCCATCAGGTCGAACTCAATTTTGACGGGATCGTCCTTCTTCGTGAGACCGATCCTCTGGCTCACCCGATGGACATGGGTATCGACGACAATTCCGGGTACATCAAAGGTATTTCCTAGGATGACATTGGCTGTCTTTCTGCCCACCCCGGGCAGTGTCACTAACTCTTCGAGAGTCTTTGGGACCTTTCCTCCGAATCGGGCCACCAACTCCTGGCAGCATTTCAAAATGGATTTGGTCTTATTCCGATAGAATCCCGTTGGCCTGATGTCTTCCTCGAATTCTGTCGGATTGGCTTCCGCATAGTCTCTTGCGGAGCGATACTTTTTAAAAAGACTTTCCGTCACCTGATTGACCTTCACATCCGTGCATTGAGCTGAAAGGATGGTGGCGATGAGAAGTTCAAGAGGATTTGAAAATTTGAGTGCAATCCTGGAATCCGGTATCTTCTTCGAAAGAATTTTGATGATCTCTTTTACCCTTTTGATATTCGCTTCCTTTTTCATACCTCCTCCGATTTAGCTAATAGCTTGTAGCTGATAGCGTATAGCATTTATTTACCCCTGACTATCAGCCATCTGTCATTAGCCAAGTTATAACTCATAACTATAATTTTTAACTTGTAACTTGTAACTCTTGACTCTTAACTCTTGACTCTTAACTCTTCTCCTCTTTAAGAATTGTTTCATCTCCTCAACGTCCATGGTGTTCAGGAGATCCACATACGGGAATTCTAACTGATATCTTTTTTAAGGGACAATAGAAAAGTTGCCGAAATCAGGAAAGTTTTACATGGACGAGACAAAAAACGTCATTCTTCTTTTTACCAGCGAGAAAAGGAAGAGAGGAATTCCTATGGAATATCGGCCCATTAGGAAGCGTCAGGAGAGGTTGGTATAGAAAATGCAGTCAAGTAATGTAAAGTCTGGAGGAAAGGATGATAAGCAATGCTAAATGAGAAAGAGGATGCGGTTCTAACGACTCAGGAAGCCTGCCATTATCTCAGGATCTCAAGGCCTACTTACCTGAAGTATATCTACATCGGGAGGATCAAAAGTGCCAAGGCGGGTAAGGGGTGGAAGGTCCTCAAGTCAGAGTTGGATCGATTTCTTAAAGGAGAGAATGGAAATTCAGCCAATGGTCCCATGATTGACTTGAGATAGAAATGGGAGAAACGACGTGGTGAAGAGTTTAGAGGATAGAACGGATCTTACAGAACAGAAAGCCCTGGAGGAAGAGGTAAAGTCCACAAAGGGGTTGATTCAGACCTTCCTCCAAACGTTGAAGGCCTTCCGGCTCTATGAGGCCAATCATCCCCTTTTGTCAAAATTCCAGGATCGACTGAAACATGATTTTGAGGGCTACTTTAACGAATTTGATTCCTTTTCCCTGCAGGTAGGAGAGCATCAACTTTTCTACTCTGGAAAGGTAATTTATGAAAGTGAGGACGTAAAGGAGAGTCTGGCTTTCGTCTTTTTTAAGGACGGCGTCCGTGAAATCCGATTCTTTAAAGGAATCGAGTTTAGAGAGATCATCGATTTCCTTCAGATCGTGAGAAAGAGTGACCAAGTCAATCGTTTCGAGGACGACCTTGTCACCTTGCTCTGGGAGAAAGATTTCACTCATATCGCCATCACAACCCTGGATGATTTTTCAGAAGGGAGCACGGTTTTCGTACCGGCCACGCAGGAAGAGTTAGTCAAAGGATTGGAATACAGTGCCTTCGGGAAAGAAGGATTGCAAGAGCAGATCCTGATTGATGAGAACATTAAACAGACGGTCAGCCCAGCGCCGGGGATCGGCTTGGCACAGACCTTTCAGCTCACCCCCAATGAGATGATGGAGATCAACCGGGAAATGCAAGGGGAGCAACAACCCGAGCACCTCTATGTCTTAATCGACCACCTTACTGAAATCCTCTTTCACCTCGGGGAAGAGAAGGAAGCCTTTGAGAATCTGATCTCCTACTATGAACGGATCCTCGAATCTCTGCTCAGGCAGAAGGACGTGGGGAGAATGGTGACCCTGTTGATGAAACTCCGCGAGATAAAAAATTCGCTTGCCGAGGAGAAGCAGACCGTTGCCCTGCGTCGCATCCTAGAGAGTTCCTCGAAACCCCATTTCATCCTAATGGTTGGGGAGGCCATGAAAAGCAATCCGGAGATGGAACCAAGACCTGTCCTTCAATATTTCCAATTCTTAACTGCACAGGCCGTTGGTCCCCTCTGCCAGGTGTTAAGCCGATTGGAATCCGGCAAGTGGCGAAAGGTCATCACCGACCACCTGACGGAGCTCTCCCGGGAGGATATTCAGCCTCTGACTCCGTTCTTATCCGATCGCAATCCCAACCTGGTTCATCAGATCCTCTCCATTCTTGAAAAAATTAACCACCCTTCGACTCCGAAATATCTGGGAAGTTTGGTCACCCATCCAGATCTCAGGTTGAGGGAAGCCACCCTTCAAATGCTGACCCAATTTGGGGAGAAGAGTAAAGATCTGATGTTGAAATTCTTAAAGGATCCCTCCGCTGAAATCAGGGCCAGGGCATCGATTCTTTTGGCGAGAATGGCAAAGCAACAAGCGGTGAAGCCTCTGATGGAGATCATCCTTTCTGAGGAATTTTATAAGAGAGACTATGAAGAGAAGGCCTCCTTCTTCCGGGCCTTGGGCGAAACGGGATCGAAAGAGGTGATCCCGGTCTTGCAAAAAATTGCGAGTAAGAAAAATTTGTTCAGCAAGGGAAAGTGGGAGGAAATGCGCGTCTGTGCCACCAATACTTTGAAGATGATGGGTGCTCAGGCCACCGCCTCAAAATAAGAGAAGCCAAAGGAGTCTACAGAGCCTATGGAATCCACCCTCGAGTCCCATGACGTGGCGAGAAAAACCACGATGGCAGATACCGAGTTTGTCAAGACAGGAAATAATCTCCTTCTCAAATTGCACGCCCTCATGAGGATTTCACGGACTTACGATTCCAAGAATGTGGCCCTCGTCCAGTTCATTCAAGAATCTCTTAAGATGATCAACAGCTTTATTGAACGGGAGGGAAGCTTTTCCCTTAAGATCGTCCGGGATGACCTCTACATTAATCAACAGAGGCTTCGGTATTCGGTGGAAGGATTCAACAGCTTCAAATATCTCCTGACTCAGTGGAAAAAAAGATTTATCGGTGAAGTCATTTTTAAAGAGCCCGTCGATGAAAGGATGTTGAGGGCCTTCATCTATACCCTGGTCGACCTTGAGGAAGGCCAGGAGGAGAATGCCACTCTTTTTAATCAGAAGTTGCAACAAGAAGGCATCTCCGCCGTCCAAGTGAACCCCCTGGAACAATTTGAAGGAGAGGACGGAGTCCATACCGTTCGAAAAGGAGATCTCAAGGACGTTGCCAAGAAGATCTTCTTTGAAACGATCGGAACGGTCAAGGAAGTAGTCACCCAGATCAGAGGAGACCAGCATGCGGATGTGAGAAAATTGAAACGTCTCGCACAGAAGATGATTCACATCATGATGGAGGATGAATCCATTCTCCTGGGACTGACAACGATTAAGAACTACGATGAGTACACCTATAATCATTCGGTCAACGTCTCCATCTATGCGTTGGCCATAGGCAGACGATTGGGGTTTTCGAGAGAGACCCTGACGGAGTTGGGATTGACCGCTCTCTTCCACGATATGGGAAAGTCAAAGATCCCCATCGAGGTTTTAAATAAACCTGGAGCCCTCGACGAAAAGGAATGGGCGCTCATGAAGAAACATCCGATGGCCGGGGTGGAGACGGTCCTCAACCTGAAACAGCTTGGAGAGATCAATCCGAAAATGGTGATCGGCATCTTCGATCATCATCTGAAGTATAACCTGACCGGATATCCCAACCTCTATCATAAAAAAGAGACGAGCCTCTTTGGACGGATCCTCCAGATCGTGGATGCCTATGATGCCATGACCACCCCTCGCGTTTATAAGAAAACTCCCTATACCCTGGAGCAGACTCTGGCGATCATGCAGAAAGAGAGCGGGATCCATTTCGACCCCATCCTCCTCAAGGTCTTCGTGAACCTGGTAGGTGTTTTTCCCATCGGATCCCTGGTCCTGCTCGATTCCGGTGACGTTGGAATCGTCTATAAGGCCCATCCGGATCCCAAATGGATCGACCGGCCCCAGGTCGTCCTTTTCGGAAAAGACGGAACAGAGGAGGGTAAAACGTTCGTCGATCTGTCTGAGACAGACAGCGACGGCCATTACAAGTGGAGCATCATCAAAACGTTAGATCCCAACCAGTATCATATTAATGTGGCTAAATATTTTTGTGCTTGAGAAGGGAGTCCCTTCAAAGGCTTTATTCTTAGGGCATTCACAGAAGAGAGGTTAAGTCTTCCGGTTTGGGGCTGAGCATCTCTTACGGAATCATTCATCGGCATCATGGGGAGATTCAAGTGGAAAGTCGAGAGGGAATGGGGACAACCTTCCGGATAGAACTTCCCATTTCTAAGAAGGAGAAGGATAGAAGGGAGGAAGAAGATGGGGAAAGAAGTTCGGCGATCCTTCACCATCCTGGTCATTGATGATGACGATCGAGTTCGAACCCTTCTCAAGGATATCCTGATCTATGGAGGCCATCAGGTGATCGAGGCTGCGGACGGGATTCTGGGAATGAAGTACCTGGAAGAAGAGAAGTTTGATATGGTCTTGACTGATTTAGGGATGCCCGCCATGAACGGTTGGGAAGTGGCCAAATGGGTGAAGCGTAAGGTCCCCCGAATCCCTGTGGGCCTGATCACTGGATGGGGGACGCATTTGGATGAGGAAAAGATTAAAGAATCGGGTGTGGATCTGATTATCGGTAAACCTTTCCAGGTGAGGGATATCCTCGAGGCGGTCAGTCATTATGTGGGTCTCCATTAGGAAGAGGACTTCCCTCCCATCGCCTTTCAATATCTGTCCCGCCTTCCCTCTCTCTGTCCTTTACATTGAGACCCTTCCCATTCTTCATGAAGCCTCCGAAGGACCTCCTGCTGCTGCCGGATGGTGAAGTCTGCATATCGAGGATCCCTTTTTCGATAATTCCTTTCAATAAAGCCTATCGAATTTTTAGCACTTTGGATCTGGGAAAGAATCATCTCACATTTTCTCAATCCCCATCGGGCTTCAATGGAATCCTCAGGATGATGAGAAAGCCAGAGATAGTTCTGATAGAGGTGATAGAAGGAGATCGTGCGATCCGCCGTAATGTCGAAAGGAATAGCTTCCATCTTTTCCTGCATCGCCTTCTGTTCGAGATGGTTTGACTCAATGATCTGATGGAGATGGTCCATCCATAAAGTGACCATTCCGTCACGGCCCGGGGTGCTGTGGATTTCCCACAATGTGGAGCCTTCTGGACACCCCTCGTTGCGGCACTGCCTGAAGCCCTCTGATACAATGGCGATCCTCTCCTGAAGGTAGTGGGTCATGGTTTCGATGATCTTGTCTACCTTTTCGTGGGGATCATAGTCTGTGGGATCGATCCTCTTGGCCACGGCTTCCACATAGTCGGCATAGCCCTCATAAAAAGCGGAACTGTACTGCTCTTCAGAATAGAAAGGGTACTCTTCGACAGGCAGGTACCCCCATCGCCCGTTCTGGAGGACGGGCCAGCAGAACTTGACCAGACCGGAATAGATCGTAGACTCCGGCCTCGGAGTGAAGAAATTTCGCTGGTTCAACTTCTGCACTTTTGCTGGAACAGTGGCTTCCCAAGTCTGCAGGGGATGGACATGGCTCCCATCCAAGACGACGCGGCCAACCACGCCCGAATGGGATTCCGTAACAAAAAAAGGAGTGCCCGGGATGACGGCATCCGGCACAATTCGAATCGGGTAAGTATCCAGGGGGAGCGTCCGGGTGGTGGTCTCCGCCAGCATATGAAGGAGGGCTTTCCGGAAACGGCGATCTTGATGCCACTCGGAATGGGTAGGCAGACGTCCCCACTGGGTTGTCCAGTGACCGATCATTTTAAGATCTTTTGTTGTAGCGGCGGCGGGGAGATGAGAAATCCGTGCATAGATCCACCGGATGGCATAAGGGACATCTGCGCAATCGACAGGGATATTGTGGCGGATGAAAAAATCTTCCGTGATATTCTCTTCGACCCATTTTCCATATCGAATCTCCTCCTCAACGCTCCATCGACGATCTCCAACCGTCCAGACCTGTTGAGGGGATTCAGGTATCGTCTGGCCGAAAGAGGGAGTGGAGAGAGAGATGAAAAGAAGCAGGATTAAAAAGAACATATTTCATATTAAAAAGATTGTGGGAGGATTGTCAACTGATACGCAATAGGATATTATTATTTTGATTTGTTTAGATCTCTTGGCAAATCAGAAATCCTATGAAAAAATTGTAGGGATAAATTGATGAAAGGAGGTGAGAAGAGATGAGAAAAAGAGTCTCCGTTTGGATGCTGTCGTTTGTGTTTGTTCTTTCAATGGTCAGCATGACACTGGCTCAGCAGGCGCAACCCGCGGGTCCTCCCCAAATTGTAAAAGATATGGTGGCGAAGGCAAAGGCGGAGATCAAGAAAGTCTCAGCGGCAGATGTGAAGGCAGCCATTGACAAGAAAGAGAAGGCCGTTTTTCTTGACGTCAGAGATCCAGGAGAGTACACAGCAGGACATCTTCCAGGAGCCATCAATGTCTCCCGGGGGACATTGGAGTTTGGAATCTGGGGAAAAGTTTCAGATCAGAATGCCAAGATCTATGTCTATTGCAAGACAGCAGGTCGGTCTGCACTGGCCACCAAGACCCTTAACGATCTGGGTTATAAGAATGCGGTATTGATGGATGCTCAGTTTGAGGATTGGATCAAGGCAGGCTACCCTGTCGAGCGGTAATCCATTCTAAAGATGGGCATTCGGATTTAATTTCGAGTGCCCATTCTTTTTTTGTTGAAATGGTGAAAAATCAGCACCATGGATAACAATCGCTTCAACGTCACAAGGCGGGGTTTCTTAAAAGCAGCCGTTGCGGGGGCAGGTGTTCTCTCTTTAACTCCGGACCTTCTCAATTTTAAGAAATGGGTCCACGCATCCGCTGATGCTCCCGTGACCCGTGTGCCGACGATTTGTAATGGATGTGGCAATCGTTGTGGAGTCTTCGCCTATGTAAAAAATGGAAGATTGTGGAAGATCGAAGGGAATCCTGAGGCCAATGGAAATCTCGGCGTCATCTGCCCGAAAGGTCATGGGTATCTTCACGATTTATATAGTCCCTATCGAATTAAAAGCCCTTTAAAAAGGGTCGGAGATAAATTTGAACCTATTTCATGGGAACAGGCCTATCAAGAAATCGCCCAGAAGATCAACCTGATCCTTATGGATAACGGCCCTCAGAGCATCTTCTGGGTCAACTATCCCCAACCGAACCATCTCTATGCCTTAAGGTTGATGCATTCTCTGGGAAGCCCTCACTACTTTACTCATGGATCCACTTGCTATACTGCAAGAAATGCTGGCTGGGTAGCAACCATAGGTGAACTCCCATCCAATGATCTCTCCAATGCCAAATACATTATGATCGTAGGGCGTAATCCAGCGGGTGGAATTGATCTCGGGCAGGTGAAGAGGATCGTTGAGGCAAAGGAGAAGGGAGCGAAACTGGTTGTCGTCGATCCAAGACATAGTGAGACCGCCATCCTGGCTGATGAATGGCTTCCCATCAAACCAGGAACGGATTTGGCCTTCCTTCTTGCGATGATCAATGTGATGGTGAAAGAAGAGCTGTATGATAAGAAATTTGTTGCGGAGAAGACCGTTGGCTTTGAGCAGCTCGGAGATGAGATCATCAATTACCCTCCGGAATGGGCGGAAAGGGTATGCGAGATCCCGGCAAAGACGATCGTCCGGATCACCCGAGAGATGGCTGAAATGAAACCCAAAGCTCTTATTCATCGAGGTTACCATGGGGCTTTTGGAGCTCAGTATTTAAACAGCTTTCAGACCGTCCGAGCCTTAGCCATTGCCAATAGTCTTCTGGGAAATATCAATCGAAAGGGAGGAGTTTATTTTGCCCAATCCGCCAAATTGGGAGAGCTTCAACCCAAACACCCAGCACCTGAGCTCCCCAAAATAGGGAAGCTGGATGGGACCGGTGTGCCGGGGCGATATCCTTTAGGAAGTTATGGAGATGGAATCGCACACGCCATCCCAGAATTGGCCCTTCGGGGGGAGCTGAAAGCAGGGTTCGCCTATCATTATAACCCGCTTCGAACCAATCCAAATCCCAAACGAGTGATTGCCGGTTATAAGAAACTCGAGCTGCTGGTCGCCATCGACACCGTTCTCTCTGAGACAGCGTCAATTGCTCACTATGTCCTGCCCGAGTCCTTTTATTTGGAACGGGAGGAGGCGGTGGACACCAAACATAGCGGGAAGCGGGCTCAGGTCAGCCTCCAACAGCAAGTGGTCAAACCCATG